>Ga0268298_10004737_pt1 | contig 13103 bp, 8 predicted proteins | sample WWTPWeurt_MetaG_FD_194462 | JGI IMG/M metagenome (GOLD analysis project Ga0268298, IMG submission 194462) | Activated sludge microbial communities from WWTP in Nijmegen, Gelderland, Netherland - WWTP Weurt | ecosystem: Engineered > WWTP > Aerobic digester > Activated sludge | place: Netherlands...
GACACGATCGAGCACGTAGGTCTTGCGGTCGGGCAGACTCACGAGTACAAGTCCAATCAGCACAGCCACGGCTCCCGCCGCCGCATGTCTGCGAAAGTGAAACTCACGCGACGGCGCGGCCGCTGAAACTTTGCGTTCAATGATGCTCGTGATGGCGAACGCCGCTACCGCAAACACAATCAGAACTAAGGCAAATACGCCGGCGCTCATGCCAAGGCTGTCAAACACGAAGAGCGGTCCCATAGCGCTTGAAAGGTAGAACTCCTGCCATTGCGGGTAGAACTCAGCAAATGTAAATACTCCCAACCCGATTCCGCCGAGGAAGAAGTACGAATCAACCTTTCCGATTGCCGCCGCACTGACACTTGTGCCCGGGCAATATCCGCCCAAGATGAAGCCTACGCCCATCACGGCTCCGCCTGCGAGCGAGGGCCACAGCCACAACGGATTCACAAAAATCTCTGCGGTGTCGAGCAGTCCGACGAACCCCAGCAGCAAAATGCCGGACATCGCAGTCATCGCCGCCGTGAAGAAGACTCTGAGAACGGTGAAGTCATAGCCATAAAACAGTCCGGCCAAACGCCGCGATGACGAGAATCCCGCCTGTTCGAGCACAAACCCAAACGCGATGCCCAGCAGCAGCGCAACGATTAGATTCAACTGGTCGGATATGATCTCAGGAACAAATGGTCCCATGGTAGTGTTGTCTCGCTTAGTCTAAATCCAAAGTCTGCGGAAGAAATACGCCACCGCGTAACCCGTTCCAAAAATCGCCAGCATCGTAACGAATCCCGCAACGGACAGCACAGCCATGCCGCTCAATGCCGCACCGCTTGTGCATCCCCGCGCGAACTGTGCGCCGATTCCGAATAGTGCACCACCGATAACCGCGAAAATCCACCGCGTTCGCTTCTGAATGTGCGGCCCGCTCTCCGTGCGCAGCCCCAACCTGTCGGACACCAAGCCCGATACAAAGGCGCCGATGAGCACTCCGATCAGCTCGAACACCAACCAACTCTTGAGCGGCGATTCAGTATGGCTCTCCAAATATGGTCCATAAAAAGGTGACTCTTTCGCATGTTCCGGGGCTACAGTCGAAACGATGCTCACGATGGCATCCTTAATAGCTCCGCTCGCCCCAAGGCCGCGTCCCGTCACGAAAATACTCGCCAGCAGCACCAGACCAAGGAAGAACCCCGCAAGGTAGGGATTCATGTATTTAGTAGACTTTTCTGTCATGATTCAACCAGCTCTTTCTCTGCCGAATGCGTCGGCACAGCCTTGGAATGTTCGCCGTCCTTGATCTCCTCGTACCCCGTCACCATGGCCTTCAGATTTGAGGTCGGCGTATGGCCGGTTGTGGTGAGATAGACATGCGCCGCGAAAAACGCCGTCAACGCAAAGGCCCCCAGCGTATGAAATCCGGCAATAAATGCGAGGCCGTCCACATTCAAGCTCGTAACTTCGTATTGCTGCGGGTATCTATAGAACATGTAGAGAAGCCCCGAGATCACCATGACCGGAATCACAAGCACCTTGAGTCCAGCGTAAACAAGTTTCTGAAGCGGGTTCAACTTACTGAGCACCGTGCGCTTCGTCGGGTGCGGCGCTCCGCGAAAGATCCCCGTTATGTAGAAGTCAACATACGAGCGCAGATGCGTCGACGTCGGGAGATACTGCCGCCATTCGCCGGAAGACAAGTGCCAGAAGATCGCGAAGCTGATCAGCACAAGAAATGCAACTGCAAGGCTGCTGTGCAATTGCACCGCTTGCTGATATCCGAAGAACGTTAGCGAGCCGTGAATCTCAAAGCCCGTCAAGCCGAGCAAAATAATCAGCGCGGCCTGCGTCCAATGCCAAAATCGCTCGAACGCGTGGTAAACGTATTCGCGTCTCATATCGAGTCCCTCCGCCGCCTCGTACTTAGGACATACCGCCCTACGCCGTGCGCAACTACGCCAAGCAGCGTCAAGACGAGCGCTCCAACACCCGCAGTCTCGACCCATCTTATGCGATCGCGGCCCGGTATGTAGAAGTCCGTCAGCCCTGCTAAGCGGCTTTCCGTCCGCGTATGACATTCGATGCACGACACGGATTGCTCAGCGGGCGAGACCATGTGATTGATCGGCCAGTACATTTCGGTTTCCGCAAATCCGTACTTCCCGCTGTAAGGCAAATCAACGAGCTTCATCCCGGCGGCGGCCGCCTTGTTCCAGTCGAACTCCTTCCAATATGCACTGTCCCCCGGATGGGTCGACACGGTCTTGGGCTGGATCAAGTAGTTGTGTTCCGTGTCGTAGATCTGTTTAGTCCGATGAATCTTCACCGGAATGATCTTCGCATCCGGATCATCGTATGAACCGTGCAGCGTGTTGATGTCCAGGGTTTTCGTTGGATCAAATGTGTCACCGACGAGATAGTGCGACGCGGTCCCGTTGAACCACGCGTAATCAGGCCGCACATTGCGCCCCCAAACGAACGACCCTTTGGTCGACATGTATGTTTCGACGCCCAGCGAATCATCGTGAACCTTATACGGCTCGCCGTCCTTCAACTGTCCGGCGGTCGACCAATCCCACGCGAGTTTGGTCGCATGTTCCTTGGCATAGACCGGAATATGGCACGACTGACACGCGACTTTAAGCGTGTGGTTATTCAGAATTCCGCGTTCATGCGGTACGGCGCCGTGGCACGACTCGCAGTCGACTCGCTGCCGATTCATCGATGAAACCGAGTACAGTTTCCCGAGCATCTGATGCTGTTCCGCAGTGTGGCACGCGACGCACTGCATGTTGACGCCTTCCACGGCCATGTGTACGTCCAACTCGCGCGACGGTTCAAACAGGGCCTGTTCAAGGTCGCCGTGCTTCACGTTGTTGCCGCCGCCGCCGAAGAAGTGGCACGTTCCGCAGTTCGTACGCGTCGGCTTTCCCACGTGCTGTGCCACCTCGGAAAGGTCGACTCCGGCGTCAGGCATTCCGGCGTTGGCTTTCATGTAGAGGTTGCTGTTGTCATGGCACGCCAGGCAATCTACATCGTACGGGTTCTGGAAGTCAAAACTCGCGTCGCCGTAACCATAGCCGATGTGGCACCGGTTGCAACTCTGTTCGTTCCCCGATATTCCGATGCAGAAATTGTTGAGGACGTTCTTCTTTCCAACTTTGCGAATCCCCTGCCCCGGAATATACTCCGTGCGTTCCCAATTCCAATGGGAAGATCGCATCACCTCCAGGTGCCGCTCCGTGTGGCACGAGATGCACGCGGCAGTAACGTCTTGCGGCTGCGCAAACGGTCCCTTCAAGTCGTCGAACTTCGTGTGATCGACCGACGGCTTATGTTTGACCGTGTATTCCGCGCGCAGCGTCTCGATCGGCCTTTGCTCCGTTTCCGACTTGGGCAGAACGCTCAGGACGAGCAGCAGCAAACCGCCGAGCAATATGAGTGAAATGATTATCCGTTTCATTCGATTTCAACCAAGAGTCTCAGCTTCTTCGTAATTCGTGATCTTCTTCCGGCGCGGGTTCGTCGCCCGTGGCGACCGTTTGACCCAGACGTTGCCAGTCGCTGACGCTGTCGCGCAATTGTGAAGCGTGAAAGCCATGCCGCTTCAGCATTCGGATTGCTTCACCGGCCAACAGACAATACGGCCCGCGGCAATACGCGACAATTTGCTGCTCGCGTGGAAGTCGGTCGAGGTGCTTCTCAAGCATGTCAAGCGGAATCGATATGGCATAAGGCAAGTGCGCCGCCTGGTACTCATCGTGAGGCCGCACGTCCAGAACGATCACCTTGCCGGATTTCGCCAATTTGGTCAACTTCGCCCGGTCGACGTTCTCCAGTTCGCTGCCCGGTTCGCGAAACTTCGCCAACGCCCGGTCAACCTCGGCAATGTGCGTTTCCGCAACCTGCCGGACCAGCGTGATGAGTTCGTGCACCAGTGGTCCGCTCAGGTTATAGATCATGAACGTCCCGTTCCGCGAGGACTCGACCAACCCCGCCGCCCGCAGAACTTGGAGGTGCTGCGACGTATTCGCGAGGGTCATTTCCGTGTTCTCGGCAAGCGTCTCGACGCTCTTGGGACACTGATGCAGCAACTCTATAATCTGCAATCGTTTAGGACTCGACAGTGCTTTGCCGATCTTTGCAAATTCAGAGTTTAGGTTCTCCCGCATCTGGAGCATTGTAATCATGGCTCAATTTGTCAATTAATAAATTGATTAATTGAATATATGAATATTCATCTGTCCTGTCAAGCGCAATCTTCGAGATGTGTGACTTTGAGCCAAACCGCGCCCTTTCTGAGCGCCGCCTTTGAAGTCAACCCGCAAGAACGCTATATTGGTGGTTGAGCCGCATTGTTCGGCTCTGCACTGACAAACCAACTGGAGCACCCGTCAAATGGGACTCGCCGAAGACGCCCTCGAATATCACAGCCGCGAACCGAAGGGCAAGATTGAAGTCATTCCCACAAAATCCGTAGAAACTCAGTACGATCTGTCACTCGCGTATAGTCCGGGGGTGGCCGAGCCGTGCCTGCGCATTCACAAGAATCCCGCCCTCGTATCAGAATACACTGCTCGCCAGAATCTCGTCGCCGTCGTATCGAACGGCACGGCCGTCTTGGGTCTCGGCAACATCGGACCGCTGGCCGGCAAACCCGTGATGGAGGGGAAGGGAGTACTCTTCAAGAGATTCGCTGCGGTGGACGTCTTTGATATCGAAGTGAAGAGCGAAGACCCCAATGAAGTCATCAAGGTCTGTCAGCTTCTTGAACCTACGTTCGGAGCGATAAATCTCGAAGATATCTCCGCACCCGCGTGTTTCTATATTGAAGAGACACTCAAGCAAACGATGGACATCCCCGTCTTCCATGATGATCAACACGGCACGGCGATCATCTCCGGCGCCGGTATGCTCAATTCACTGAAGCTTGTAGAGAAGGACATCAAGACCATCAAGGTCGTCGTCAACGGCGCGGGTGCGTCCGCGATTGCTTGCGCAAAGATGTACATATCGCTCGGAGTCACGCCCGAGAATATTCTGATGTGCGATACGAAGGGCACGCTGCGTCTCGACCGCGAGGACATGGCCCCCGGACACGCCAAATACAATCGTTACAAAGCGGAGTTTGCGCGAAACACGGATGCGAAAACACTCGCCGACGCGATGGTCGGCGCCGATCTCTTTTGCGGCTGCTCTGTTGGCGGCGTTGTCACCCAAGCGATGGTCAAGTCGATGGCCAAGAATCCAATCGTCTTCGCGCTCGCCAATCCCGATCCCGAGATCTCCTATCCTGACGCGAAGGAAGCCTGCCCGGAGGCGATTGTCTGTACGGGTCGCAGCGACTTCCCGAATCAGATCAACAACGTCTTGGGATTCCCCGCCATCTTCCGCGGCGCGCTCGATTGTCATGCCTCGCAAATCAATGAGGCCATGAAGATGGCCGCCTCCCGCGCTCTCGCAGAACTCGCGACGGAAGACGTGCCTGACTATGTCAGCGCCGCCTACGGGCTCGACTTCTTGCAGTTTGGCCCCGAGTATGTGATTCCCAAGCCGATGGATCACCGCGTCCTGCTTCGCGTCGCCGTCGCCGTCGCCCGCGCTGCCGGAGAAACCGGAGTTGCAAAACAGCCCATCACCGACTTCGAGGCCTACCACAACAAGCTCGAACGTCAGCTCGGAAGCGGACACCACGTTACACGTATCTTCATCGATCAGGCGCGCGTCAATCGCAAGCGCATTGTCTTCCCGGAGGGCGCGCATCCCAAAGTGCTGCGGGCCGCGAGCCTCGTCGTCAAAGAACGCATCGGCTATCCGTTGCTCATTGGTGACACGCAGTCCATCAATGCGCACGCCGAAGAACTCAATATCAACCTGAATGAGATCGAAATCCTCGATCCGGGCAAAATGTCATTTGCCGAAGTGGAAACGCTCGCGCTCAAACTCTGGGAACTGCGCAACCGCAAAGGCATGACCGTCCCCGAGGCTCGCCGTCTCGCGCGCAACCCGAACTACCTTGGACCGCTTCTGCTTCGCGAAGGTCGCGCCGATGCGTTGGTCGCAGGTGTCTCACAGCACTATCCCGATACCGTTCGCCCCGCGCTGCAAATTCTCCCGAAGCGTCATGGTGTGCGGCACGTTGCGGCGATGTACGCGCTCGTATTCAAGAATCGCAACCTCTATCTCGCGGATATCGGCGTGAATGTCGAACTGAAGACTCCCGAGGATATGGCCGAGGTCGCCATACTTACCGCTGACACGGTTCGCCAGAACTTTATGGTCGAGCCGCGTCTCGCGCTCTTGAGCTTCTCGAATTTCGGCAGCGTTCCCCATCCTTCATCCAAGCGCGTTGCCGAAGCCGTGCGATTAATCAAACAGCTTCGTCCAGACATTATAGTCGACGGAGAAATGCAGGCTGACACAGCACTCGACGAGAACATTCTGAGGACGTATCCGTTCTCGACCCTGAGCGGGAAAGCGGCCAATACGCTGATCTTCCCCGATCTCGCCAGCGGAAATATCGCTTACAAACTGCTTGTCGAACTCGGCGGCGCCACGCCGATCGGCCCGATTCTGATGGGCATGAGTCACGCAGTGCATATTCTTCAACCGGATTGCAGCGTCGCGGACATCATGCAAATGGCCGCCTATGCCGCGGTCGATGCGCGCCACTGAACGAATGCTTCATCCAACAAGAGTAGAGGGCTTGCCGCGGCAAGCCCTCTTTGCATTTCTTGAATCACACCGCTCGTCTACGCGGCGTCTTCGCTTGGAACGGGAAGCGCTCGCGGCGACGAGTTTCGGCTAAACAGTCGCGCAAGCGACCGGATCCACTCTTCTATCTTCACATAAAACGCAGGCACCACCAGCAAGCTCAGTGCAGTGGACACAAACACGCCTCCGATCACGGCTATGGCCATCGGCGCGCGAATCTCCGTTCCCGGTCCGAAGCCCATCGCCGGAGGAATCGCCGCCATGATGGTCGCAACCGACGTCATCAAAATGGGGCGCAACCGGATTGGACCCGCGATTTGCATTGCATCTCCCGCTCCGGTTGTCGGCGTTCGCCGTTGATTCGCGTAGTCAACGAGAATAATCGAATTCTTCTTGACAATTCCCATTAAGAGCAGCAGCCCGATCATGCTGAAGATGTTCAGCGATTTGCCCGCAATGACCAGAGCCGCGACGGCGCCGACGACCGAGAGCGGGAGAATCGTTAGAATCGTCACCGGATGCGAGTACGAATTGAACTGCGAAGCCAGCACCATGTAGGCAATCAGAATGCCCATGATCAACGCGAATATCAAACCTCCGAACGACTCCTTGAATGCGACGCTCGATCCGCTGAGCGTTGTGCGATAACCTGCCGGCAAGTCGTTGGTGAGATCCTCAACGAACTGTATCGCCTCCTGCTGCGAATGTCCCGGCGCGACATTCGCGAAGACGCTGATTGCTCGCTCTCTGTCCTTGCGCGCGATCGCCTGCAGCGCCGGCAGCTCCTTGTATTCTATCAGAGCGGACAACGGTATCAGCTCGCCCGTTCTGCTTCGTACCTTAAGCCGTGCAATATCGTCCGCACTTCGTCGTTGATCCGCCAGCAGCCGCATCCGTACATCCACGCGACGGCCGCCCGCGCTATACTTTCCAACTCGCTCGCCGCCAACAAGCGCGTTGATTGCGGTCGCCACGTCTTCAATCGAAATCCCCAAGTCGGCGCACCGCGCGCGATCAGGAGTAATTCGCAATTCCGGCACGCCGATGCGATAGTCGGAGTCGATGTCAACGGCAAGACCGCTCTGTTCAAGCTTCGCGGTCACCTCGCCGCTCAACTTCTCAAGTGTCTTCCAGTCCGGCCCAAGAATCGCGAACTCGACAGGAAAACCGCGTTGCGCGGTGAACCCTTGTTGCGAGAGGTCCTGCACCACCACTCGAACACCGGGCACGTTGTTTAACTCCTTGCGCAGCTTTCCTGCGAACTCAGCTTGCGTTAGGTCGCGGTCACTCGGTGGAACAAGCGTAACAAATACCACACCGCCGCTGGTCCCGCCGCCAAATCCTCCAACGATCGCCAGTGAGCGGCGAATCTCCGGGTAATCGGCGAGCTTGGCCTCAATCTGTCTGAACAATCCATCCGTTTCGCTGATACTCGAACCTACCGCTGTTTGCAGTCGCAGCATCAATCGGCTCTGATCCTGCGACGGCACAAATTCACTCGGAAGTCCGCGCATAACCAACAAGGACAATGCAAACACGACGCCCGCGCTCGCCAAAATCGTCCCCGGTCGGCGAAGGCCCTTTGTCAGAGCGCGCGAATATCTTCCTTCAAACGACTTAAACATACGGTCGACCCAAGCCCCCAATCGACTGCGATTCTCCCGCGAAATGTCGAGTATCTGCGAACACCGCGCCGGCGCCAGCGTCACGGCCTCAATATAGGAGAGCACGATGGCGACACAAAGTGTCACTCCAAACTGCAAGAAGAACTTCCCGATGATGCCCTGCATGAACACCACTGGAATGAAAATCGCAACGACCGCAAGCGTCGCCGAGAAGGCGGAGAATGTAATCTCTTTGGTCCCATCGAGCGCCGCGCGCACCTTGTCCTTTCCCATCTCTGCGTGCCGCACGATGTTTTCGAGCACCATGATCGCGTCGTCCACTACAATTCCGACGGCAAGCGCGAGACCCAGCAACGTAAACGTGTTGAGCGTGAATCCGAGGAAATAGATAACGGCAATCGTCCCGAGCAGCGACATCGGAATCGCCAACACAACGTTGAGCGCATTGTTGATCGACCCAAGAAACAGCCAGCAAATCAGCGCGGTCAGTAAGACCGAGAGAATCAATTCGATCTGAATCTCGTGAACCGAGTCCTCAATGAATTGCGTCGAATCGAAGTTTATGCCCAGCTCCATTCCCTCTGGGAGCGTCTTCTGAATCTCCTCCATCTTGGCGCGCACGGCCTGCGCTACCGCAACGGCATTCGCGCCGCGCTGCTTCTTGATTCCCATGCCCATCGCCGGCGAACCGTTAACGCGCATGATCCGCCGCGCATCCTCAAAGCCGTCTTCGACAATCGCAACGTCCTTTAAGTACACTTCCGCGCCGGGCGTGTCGCGAATGACAATGTCTTGAAACGTCCCGAGGTCCAGAGCCTCACCCATCACGCGCACGCTAATTTCGCGCCCACTGTTCTCTAACCGTCCCGCCGGAAGTTCAACATGCTCGCGCCGCAGCGCCGCAGCCACGTCATTGACGGTCAATCCGTTCGCATCGAGCTTTGCCGCGTCCATCCACACGCGCACATTTCGCTCAAGCCAGCCGCCCATCTGAATCTCGCCGACTCCCGGCAGCGTTTGCAGCTTCTCCTTGATTTGATACCGCGCGACGTCGGAAATGAGCTGCTGCGGAAACGGCCCGGACAAGCCAATCCACATGATCGGGTTGTCTTCCGGGTTCGACTTGCTGACCGTCGGCGGATCAATATCCGTAGGGAGTCGCCGCTGCGCCTGCGCGACCTTTGTTTGCACGTCTTGCAGGGCCACGTCAACGTCGCGCGACAGATCGAGTTCGACGGTTACGTTTGCGCTCCCTTGCCGTGAGGTCGATGTGATGCTGCGAATGCCCTCGACCTGCGCAACCGCTTCTTCAACGATCTCTACGACGTCATGTTCGACAACGTCGGGCGCGGCGCCTTCCCACGTCACATTGACGGTAATCGTCGGGAAGTCAACGTCGGGAAACTGACTGATTCCAATTCTTGACAACGCGACAATACCGAAGACAACCGTCCCCGCCATGAGCATCCAAGCGAAAACCGGTTTGCGAACGCAGACTTCCGTGATGTTCATGAATGCGCCCCCGCGCTGTCCGGCTTCGCAGCACTCTGCGATCCAGTTTGAACGATGCGAATCGCCGCGCCGTCAGACAACGCTTCCGCTCCGCGTACAACCAGCCGCTCACCAGCGCGAATTCCGTCCAGAACCTCGACCATCCCGTCCTGAGTCTGGAGCCCCAACTTCAGCACGCGCTCCCGCGCTACGCTGTCTTCCGCAACATAGGCAAGAAATCCCTTTTCGCTTGGCCGTATGCTCACTTGCGGAATCACCGGCAACTGCTTCGCTTCGCCAAGCAGCACCGTGACTTCTGCAAAGACTCCGGGCCGCAACGTGCTGACCGTGTCGTCTTTCACTTTCGCCGTAATCGCGAGCATCCGCGTTTCAGGATCAGCCGATTCCGCGACGGCTGTCACCTCCGCGTGAAGCGTATCGCTCGATTCACGGACATTAAACAACACGTTTAGTCCGGGTTTCAGCGACTGCGCTTCATGTGCGGGCACGTTGAATTTCAAGAGAAGCGGGTCGCGCCGCACCATCGTAGCGATCACGGTGCCGACTTGCAGATATTGCCCCGTCCGCGCGATTCGAGATTGTATGACGCCCGACACGGGAGCAGGCACACGCGAATCGCGATAGTTGAGCTTTGCCAAATCGAAATTCGCCGCCGCCGCTGCCGAGTCTGCACGTGCCGCCAGTGCTCGCGTCTGCCAATTGTCGAGGTCCTCGGCACTGACAAAACCCGGGTTCTTGCCTTGAATATCCGTGCGTCGCGCCAGCCCCGCTTCCACTTCGCGCAATGAGGCCTTCGCCTTTTCGTACGCAGCTTCGGCACTCTTGAGCGCTAATTCATAGCGCTCAGGTTCGATTTCAATTAGACCTTCCCCGGTGCGCACATGATCGCCTTCTTTGAAAGCCACGCGCTGCACAACTCCGGCAACTCTCGCCGTGACCGGCACAATCTCAAACGCCTCCACAGAGCCAACCGCCTTGACAGACAGCTCCGACTGCCGACCGGACACCGTCATAACTTCCACGGGGAATTTGAGCGGTCCCTTGCGGGCGCCGTCTGGCTTCGCGCCCGAACTGGAGCAGCCGGACCAAGTGCTGACAAATATGACCAAAGATGCAATGAGGGGAGTCCAAGCGCGATTCATGTGGCTTATTTAGATTAAAGAAAGATAAAACAACAGTATGGAGGGAAGTACGGGGAAAGGGAATGCGGTCTTCCCTTAGACGCACAAATATAGCTCTTTTCTCCACACTATTCCCAAAGCCGCAAAAAGCAGCGGGTTCACCACAAGGTGAACCCGCTCGATTACTATCAAACTGTCAGCGCGGCTATGCGCGGCCCGGTACGTTCTCACGAACCCATTTTGCCCCTGCCTCCACAGCAACAATATTCTGCTCGCCGAGCTGTTTCCGCTTGATTCCCTTCGGCACGATGTGCTTCAGATGATCCAGTGGCAGCAGCTTGCTGTATTCAACATAGGCACCCAACAGCACCATGTTTGCGGACGCCTTGAGGCCGAGCTTGTCCGCGATTTCCGTCAAAGGAATATACAGCACTTCAATATCCGTGCGCTTCGCCTTGCGCGCAATGATCGTGCTGTTAACGATCATCAGCCCGCCAGGTTTCACCGTTTCCTCAAACGCATCCATCGACGGATCGTTCATCACCGCGAGTACGTCCGGCTTCACGACCATCGGCGATCCGATCGGTTCATGTGAAAGCACGACAGAGCAATTTGCCGTGCCGCCGCGCATCTCCGGACCGTACGACGGAATCCACGACACCTGTAAATTCTCCTGCATCGCCACCGCCGCGAGAATCGCTCCTGCGGTCAAGACACCTTGACCTCCGAACCCCGCAAACTTGAAGTGCATCGTCTTGAACTCGTCAATGAACTTCTTGTCGTACGGAAATGGTTCGCCCAGCATCCCCAGTTCGAGCGACTCAAGTACCTCTTCGTCGCTGTACTCGCGATGCTCGCGGCGATGTCCGGGCCGGTCCGCGATTTCATCCTTGAACACCTTGTCCGGGAACACCGGCAGCATGTCCTTCGCAATGAACTCGCACGCTGCGTGCGTGTCCATCTTCCAGCCCGTCGGACACGGCGAGAGAATCTCGACAAACGTAAATCCCTTGCCGTCGACCTGCGCCTGAATCGCCTTGCGCACACACTTGCGCGTGTTCATGATTCCCTTCAAATCGGCCAGATGGCAGCGCGCCACAAACACGGGAGCTTGCAGCGTCGCGATCATCTCCGCCATGTGAATCGGGAAACCCTCGTTATCTTCGTTGCGGCCATAGGGACTCGTAACGGTCTTCTGTCCCATCAAACTCGTTGCCGCCATTTGCCCGCCGGTCATGCCGTAGATTGCATTGTTCACGAAGAACACTGTCATGTGTTCGCCGCGATTCGCCGCATGAATAATCTCCGCCGTGCCGATTGATGCGAGGTCGCCGTCGCCCTGATACGAAATCACAATTGAGTGCGGCAGCGTTCGCTGCACGCCCGTTCCCACCGCCGGCGCTCTGCCGTGCGCGGCTTGAATATTTCCCGTATCGAAATAGTAATATGCAAACACCGAGCAGCCCACCGGCGACACAAACACCGCGCGATCCGCGAGTTTCATCTCGTCAAGCGTCTCCGCGATCAGCTTGTGGACGTTTCCATGGCCGCAGCCCGGGCAATAGTGCGTCGTATCCTTCGGGCCGCCTTTGCGCTCGAAGTGGTCGTAAAAAGTTGCCGGTTTTTCAAGTATATTCGTGCTCATGCTGTACTCCTACTTCATGTAGCGACGCGCAACGTCGGTTAATTCTTCGACCGACGGCACCATGCCGCCCATCCGGTTGTAGAAATAGAGTGGCTTGTTCTTGCCGATGGCAAGCTGCACGTCTCGCAGCATCTGCCCATTGGAGAGTTCGACCATCAGGAAGCGCTTCCCCTGCTCGGCGAGCTCTTCGAGCCGCTTCGACGGGAACGGAAACGCGGTGATCGGGCGATGCAATCCAATCTTGTGTCCCTCTTGCCGCAGCGTTTCCACGACGGAAAGCAGCAGCCGCGAAATGAAACCGTAGCCGATGACCACGAGATCGGCATCGTCTACTTTCACTTCCTGATACCGCACTTCCTTCTCTTCGACTTCCGCATATTTCCGCTGCAAATAGCGGTTGTGCTCCTCAAGACCTTCCGTGCTCATGAAGATCGACGAGACCACGTGGTCCCTCGAACCATGATCCGCGTACAGCGCGAAGTCCTT
>Ga0268298_10004738_pt1 | contig 13101 bp, 13 predicted proteins | sample WWTPWeurt_MetaG_FD_194462 | JGI IMG/M metagenome (GOLD analysis project Ga0268298, IMG submission 194462) | Activated sludge microbial communities from WWTP in Nijmegen, Gelderland, Netherland - WWTP Weurt | ecosystem: Engineered > WWTP > Aerobic digester > Activated sludge | place...
GAGTTCGCGCTAAAACTGACAAGATAGAACTTGCCGATATTCACTATTATTTGATGTCTACTGCAATGCCTGCACCTTTGCGCAAAGCGTATCGAGATTTATTGCACACTTATGGAATTGTTGGTCCTTATGGAAAAATCTTTGGAGAGGTGCTTTATTCGCAAGATGGAAAAGGCAACGGCAAAGAAAGTATAGATGGTATTGTAGGTTGTTATAAAGCTGGTGCGTCTGTTTCAAAATTGCCTTTATACGATGTTGCAGGTGTCATGGCATTTTCTGATGACGATTTGCTTTTCAACGATTTGCAGGGAAGAGTAAAGGGCAGCAGATTCAACTTAGACGGTTTTGTAAAAGAGTACAGGAGTAAAAATCCTTTCTGGGAATCGCAGGTGGAGATGACTCTTGTGCCTGCTGAGATTTTGCAGCTTGTTCCACGTTTGTCTCAAGTGCTCAAAGAACAGAAAGTCGATATCAAATCAGACGGTGTAATATCGCTCAAGTCGATTGTAAAAGGTTCAAAAGAGAAAAACACTGCCGAGGTGTCGTTACTTGCTGACCACGATAACCACTTAGAAGTGAGTGGTCCTTTTGGTTTCATCCATCAACCGCCCGGCAAAGATATAAAGTTAGAAGGCAAAGTAACCATAGAGCCTGAGCGTATTTTTGTAGATACCTCGAACATTCTGGTAGGCGAAACTTTGATGACAATCAAAGCCGAAGTCCTGGACAAAGACAAGGATAAATCGACATCTCCTGATATCGATATTACTTTTGGTATTCCAAAGAAAGCCCCAATTGCAACTCTAATATCTATATTGAATCCGCCGCTTGCTAAAAATACATCTGGCGAAGTCCAAGGTGAGATCCGTGCTAAAGGTCCGCTTGAGCACCCGCTTATTGACGGTCAAATGAATATCAAAAATCTGAATTTGCCTTCATTCGACGTCAAAAATCTTTCAGGAAAAATCGAAACGAATCAAACAGTTCGAGATTCACTTAAGGGCAATAAGAATAACGCTAACGTTTTTGCAATGACTCTGGATAGTCTGACAGTCAAGGATTTGCCTGTCTCAGACCTGAATGCTCGTTTTGCCCTGGAAGCTAAAAACAATAAGTCCAATTTGCTTCGTTTGTCCATAAAAGAAGGAAAGGCAAAATTAGCAGGTGGTACAGTCGAGTTTACAGGTTGGGCTGATACCACAGATAATTCTATGTATTTGAAATCTTCTGCCAAAGACGTTTTAGCCGAAGTAGTTAGCGAAAAAATATTTGGTGTGCAAAATGAAATTACTGGCAATGTTAAAGCTACGCTTGAGCTGAAAACCAAGGGCTCTAATTACGAAGAGACGATGAATAATCTTTCGGGTAAGGGACAGATAGTATTTCAAAATGGACTTGTGAGTCGTTTTGGTGATTTAGAAACCAGACTGACTCAGTACAATTTGCTTACACAGGGAATTTTTGGTTTCAATCTGAACAATTTATTGCAGTCTGTCTGGCCTGTTCGAAGCGGTCAATATTCTGAGTTAAGCACCAGATTCAATATCGCCAATCAGGTCATAAAAATAAACGAGATCAAGTTTAGCGGAACGGATATGCGCTTATGGGGCTTGGGAAAAGCTAATTTGAAGAATAATAAATTAGACATGGAAATCGCAGGCCGTATTCCGCGAGTAACACAAAGTATGCTTGGTGGAGAAGTAGGAAAACTGTCGAGGAATCTTACTTTGCAAAAAGCGCTCAAAGTGGCAACTTTTGGAAAATTACAAAATTTGCCGACTCTTCCTGTACTTGGTGCAATTGCTACAGACAAGCCGCGAACTTTTGAGTTCAATATATCAGCCCCGCTTGACAATCCAAAGACAATTGCCAAAACTATCGAGAAGTCATTCAAGTGGCTGCCCAACCTGCCTCAAGCAACAGCGCACCCGATTCCTGGCATAGAAGCTACCGCACCGCAGGCGGAGTCATTGCAATAAATTCTTAAATATGTATCATATGTGATATGAGTACAACTGAATATACCTCGTCTGTGTCCGTATCGGTCACAGGGGGATCGTGCTCCTCCAAGGATCAAGCCAGGGAGGGGCCCGTCGACTCCTCCAAAGTAGGCTTTGGCTCTGCTTCCGTATCGATATCGCTTTCAGGCAGCAACAATTTGAGTCTTTCGCTAGGCACCGTAAATAGTGTCTCGGCTCTGAATTTTGCGCCACCAAAAAATGAGAAAGACACCAAATACAATTCGCTTTTGTACTGGCAAGATTGCATCAAAAAATATTCTGAACACATAGCCTTTGAGCGCATGATTTCGGTTCATAGCAAAAATGCATACAAGTCTGATCTTCAGGCTTTTCAAAACTGGTTTTCTAAAAACGAAACAGAGTTGAAAAATTTGGAGATTAAACAAACTGTCACAAAATACATTGGATTTTTGCATGCTTCTGGCAGAAAGTCTTCGTCTATAGCTAGAGCTCTGGCTTCGATGCGTGGTCTTGTAGCCTGGATGCAACTGGAGAAGCTGATAGATAAAGATCCACTTCAGACCATAAGCAGTCCAAAATTAGGTAAACGTTTGCCAGTTGTTTTGACTGTACAAGAAGTGCAGCAACTTTTAAAAGCTTGTAGCACAGCAAGAGAAAAAGCAATCGTAGAATTGCTTTATGCAGGAGGTTTGCGAGTATCCGAACTTTGCGGACTGAGCAAGCTCGACGTCAATCTCGAACAAGGCTATGTTCGTTGTCTTGGAAAGGGCAACAAAGAGCGAATCGTACCAATTGGTGAAAAGGCTATTAGCGCGATTCAAAAGCTCGTTTTTGAAACAGAGAAACAAAACTCGAATTTTTTGTTTTTGGACAATTCGGGAAAGAAATTAAGCCGTCTTGTTGTCTGGCAAACTCTGAAAAGATTGTCGAAGCGAGCTGGAATAGCTGGTTTTAAAAATATTACTCCTCACACACTTAGGCACAGTTTTGCCACTCACTTAATAGAGAACGGTGCCGATTTGCGAAGTGTCCAGGAAATGTTAGGACACTCAAGTGTAGCGACGACACAACTGTACACACACGTAAGTCGCCAACACCTCAAAAGTGCTTACCAGAACGCGCAATCCAAGTTTGGTGTTGCAAAATAACCAAATATTAATGTTCGGGACGGGTCTAACTTACCTTATATATGTTAACTATTAAGGCAGGACGCGATTGCAACTAAGAACATCGAGCGTTGCTAGCTCAATAGTTTTGTTGATAGCGGTCCATAGTCGAAAGTACAGGAAAATTTATGCGCCAATCATCCAAAGTGCAGGGCACTAAGATTGCCCAGGCAGCCAAAGATCTAAATGTGACCAGTGTCACCATTAGACGTTATCTGAGCGAATTTGATATTCAAACCACAACCGATTCAAATGGTATAAAAGTCCTTCCTGACTCAGCTCTAGAAGAGTTGAAAGAAGTCAGACGTCTCAAAGAAGAAGGCATGACCAATCCCAAAGTTATGGAAGCTCTCGAAGAGATGAGAGCAAAATCTGGCTCCGGTTCATCTTCTTCTGAAAAAGCAGACAAGAAGAAAGTTGTTTCCAAGGCCAAAAGAGTAGATTCAAAATCGAGTCGTTCAAAATCTGAAGATGCAGATGAGGACGAAGAGGAGACAGAAAGCGAAACTGAAGAAGAGGAAGAGCCAAAAGCCAAACCTTCATATGCAGCTCGCAGAATAGAATCGAAAAGAAATCAGGCAAGCGAATCTACTGAATCCAGTGATTCTGAAGCAAGTGAATCACAGCCTGCAGAGTCTGAAGAAGGCGAAGGTGTTGAAAGCGCAGATGCAATCGGCGACAAAGAAGGCAGAGTAAAACACTCGCTCACGTGTCAAACTTGCAGCAAAGTTTTTGAGCACATGAATCCCAAGCTTAGAGACTGTCTTGATTGTTATCGCACTAAGCGCAAAGAGCGCAGACGCGGTGGCAGTGATCGTCATAAAACAGTTATTCAACATCCAATTGCTCAGCAAGTCACAAGCAAGATGGCTAGCCAGCAGCAGCAGAATCAGGACTCAGGCGAGCGTCAGGCTCCTAATCAGGACCGTGATAGGATGCCGCGTAACAACAGAAACGACCGCAGCGAAAGAAATGATCGCGGCGTTGAAAGAAATAACGAACGCAATTTTGATCGCGATTCAGAACAGACTAATTTCAATGCACCTGCTGCAGTTGCCACTCACCAAGGACCAAGCAACCAGCCAATGGTTGGCGGCTTGATGCGCAAGGTTAGAAGTTATAGAAAAGCAATAGAAGATACAAGACAAATCACAGGTTCACTCAAGCGTCGCTTAGAGCGTCCAGATTTGCCAGAAGGTGAGCGTCGTTGGTTGGAGCAAATATATGCGTATCAGCTCATTTTGCACCAGGGTTGGCGTCATCTTTCTGAGTACCGAATGGCTACTCAGCAGCAAGGCAAAGAAGACTGAGACCTAAAAATCTGGGTCTAACATGTCGGTGTAAATAACTGCCGAAAACCTCACTATGAAATGAGGTCTCGTTTTTTGTTTTCGTCTGTCGTCCAGGCCCCAGGCCACAGACAATATTTGGAAAAGGTACTCATCAAACTTTGATAGATTTCTGACGAACAGATCATCAGAACAGATCGTCAAAACGGATCGTTAGAAGGGATCATCGGGACTTGGACCTTTATTTGAATTCATGCCTGGGGTGCCACCATTTATTGGTGCGTCAAAAATGCTGTTGTCTGGCGGCGGTGCTTGCATAGGCGCTTGATTCGCGGGCATTTGATTCTGATTAGGCCCGGCATAATAATGAAAATCGGGATCGTGACCTGCAAGACCTGGAGTGCGTGGTGCCATATTTTGTTGATTGGCTTGAAGCGATGCTGGCGGTTTTTCCATTTTAGAAAGATCGATCATTCTATTCGTTTTAATTGAAAGAAGCTGACCCTGGGGAAGCATGAATTCTTTGCCAAGCATTCGCTTGTTATGAACCCAGGCTATGCCTTCACCAAATGAACCAACCATGCCTTTGACCGAACTTCCATAATCGCCCCAGCTCATACCTGAGTGACGCACTTTGGCTGGTGCAACTGAATCAAAACCGTTGCCGTATGCAGGGTTATAATCGATGAAGCCAAAAAACGGAGTATGACTGCCGTCGGGAAAAACCAGTGTTTGTAGAGCCACGTCTATTTGTCCCGGGTTTCCGTGCTTTTGAAATTTAGCTGGGGAAACATGTAAGACAGAGCCAAGTATGCGTGATCCTGGCGGAACCATTTCCAGTCCTTCGACCATAAGCGGCTCGGTCAAATTGATGGCAAACACATCGCCTGGTTTGCTTTTGACCGATGACAAAGTTGCATCAATATTGCCTGAGAGCACTGTACCGATTGGGATGTGACGTGGAAGAAATGCTCTCCAGACATTGAAATTTTGATTGGCCTGTGGCATCGCATTTGGTGCTGGAAAACCCATGCCTCGAGCAATAGGTTGTTGTGCTGCCATTTGCGGGTAATTGAACTGTTGATTAGGCATTTGAGCATTTGCGCCAAGACAAAAACCAAACTGCAAAACAACGAGACTTGCCTTGACTGTCAATTCAATGCTTGTCTTCGAGTTGGTTCTTTGCAGGGGGCTTGTCGGTTTCATTAAGTTTCACACCGAAATTTTGTCTAATATGTAATTGTACTACCATAAGGAGGATTCCAACATGGTAGAATCACGCTCTGCCAGCTTTATGGCTGGAGTTTGCTCACTTTGCGGTTTTGCCGCAGGCGGGCGATATACGTTACTCCCTTGCCTGTCGTAGGTGACAGGCCACAAGACCGAAAGGGTAAATAAATGCCACAACCAGACAAACTAAATTTGTACGAGACAGTCTACATCGTACGTCCCACATTGGATGAAGAAGGACTGGACAACGTCATCAAACAAGTCGAAGAATTCATGACCAAAGAAGGTTGTGTAATCAAAATGACTGACAAGAAAGGCAGAAAGCGCCTTGCTTACGAAGTGAAAAAGATGCGTGACGGCTATTATGTCAGCACCATTTTCGAAGGCAAGCCAGCATCAATCGCTGCCATCAAACGCATGATGACTATCTCTGAAGAAATCATCCGCTCCATCATTGTGAGCATTCCTCCTGTGGCTGCCGAGATTACTTCTTAAGATAGAGGCGCGAATATGAGCATCAGCAAAATCGTTATTTCCGGTCAAGTGGTCAAAGCTCCTGAAAAGCGCTTCACGCCCAACACGAATGTGGCTGTGACTGAGTTCTTCATTGCCGTCAACCCAACACCAAGACAAGGTCAACCAAACGAAACCGCTCTGGTCAAAGTCATTACATGGCGTGACCTGGCTGAGCGTTGTTCGACCGAGTTGCAGAAAGGTGACACGGTAGCTGTTGATGGCAGATTGCAAATCAACACTTTCACAACAGCTGAAGGCCAGAAAAGAAAAGACATAGAAATCGATGCTGTCTCAGTAGAGAATCTGGGGACTGGTCAAGCTCTAGGAGCTGGTGCCGCTCAGGCTTCAGGTCAGAAAGTAGAAGCGCTCAGCCGAGCAGGCGCGCCTTCTAAGAAATCTGGTTCTGAAGATCTTGATGCTATCTTCGCTGAAGACGAAATTCCATTCTAAACAAACTTTAAAGGACATTTAAAATCATGATGAAACCTAATTTTTCTAGCAGCGGCGGCGGCATGAAAGGCGGCCAAATGAGACGTCATAAGCCTTGCACTTTTTGTGGCGAGCGCGAAGAAAAAGAAAGATATATCGACTTCAAAGATCCAATCCGCTTGAGAAAGTATGTTACTGAGCGCGGCAAAATTCTTCCCCGTCGTATAAGCGGAAACTGCGCTGTTCACCAGCGCGAGTTGACCTTGGCAATCAAGCGCTGCCGCGATATTGCCTTGCTTCCTTACATGTCAGATTCCTAGATTCTCTAGAGATTCTTGGCTATCCAAAAGCAGATTTATTGTAATATTGCATTACGGGCCGAAGTGGTGAAATGGCAAACACGCTACGTTCAGGGCGTAGTGAGCGCAAGCTCTTGTGGGTTCAAGTCCCACCTTCGGCAAATAAATCTACTTAGCAATTGAGAGGTGTAATTGGTTACAGATCCGCGTCGCATGGACCAAAAACGTGAGCTCCCCCCCTTGAATGAAAGAATTCGAGTGAGAGAAGTCAGGCTTATTGACGAAGATGGTGCTCAAGTCGGTGTTGTTAATACTCGTGAGGCTCTAGCAAGGGCTCGCGAAAAAGGTTTGGATTTGTTTCTGGTGCAGCCTGATGCTAATCCGCCCGTAGCCAAGATAATGGATTACGGTCGCTATAAATATGATCTCGATAAAAAAGGTCGAGAAGCAAAGAAAAAGCAGCATTCTGCAGACGTCAAAGAACTCAAGATGCGATACAAGATTGAGGAGCATGACTATCAAGTCAAGCACCGCAAGGCAGAAGAGTTCTTGCAACATGGCGACAAAGTGAAAGTGGTAATCATGCTTCGAGGTCGCGAAATGCAACACTCGGGTATGGCACTCGACTTGATGAACCGATTCGCCAAAGACCTTGAAGAACTTGGTGCACTCGACCGCGAGCCGCGTATCGAAGGCAAGAACGTCATTATGATTATCTCGCCTGTCTCACCGCGTAAATGAACTAAAGACTTTTCATCTGGTTTAGTGCTCGGTTAAGTTTCGAGAAGCCTATATACACTGTAAATCTAGAAATAATGCTATTATTTCTGTTTCGCCTGTCTCCTTGCGAGATAGTCGTTGTTTGATTGATCAATCGATCTTAGGAATAAAATCTATGCCAAAGATGAAAACCAACAAGGCTGCCGCCCGCCGTTTCAAAATCACGGGCACCGGCAAAGTATTGCGCAAGCAATCCGGTACAAGGCACATCAACGAATGGATGTCACCAAGCGTGAAAGTCAAGTTGCGTGGATGGTCTGCCGTTCACAAAGACGTTGAAAAACACGTTTTGTCGATGTTTCCATATCGCAAATATCTTCGTTAAACCCCAAAAAAGTACATATAGCTTTGTCTAAGGGAACAACTCCTCCCCGACGGCTGGCAATAATGTTCGATTCATATAAAGAAGGAGAGAGTAATGGCCAGAGTAAAAAGAGGAAGTGTCTTGAGAGCAAGACACAAAAAGATCCTCAAATACGCTAAAGGTTTCCGCGGTTCGAACTCGAGATTGTTCATCGCCGCTAACCAGACAATCATGAAAGCATGGAGAAATGCTTTTCGCGATAGACGCAAGAAAAAACGTGACTATCGTCGTCTCTGGATCACACGTATCAACGCAGCTTGCCGTCAGCACGGTATGAGTTACAGTCGCTTTATGAATGCTTTGATGAAAGCAGAAGTGCAAATCAACCGTAAAATGCTTGCTGAAATGGCTGTCTCAGACAAAGACGCTTTCAAAAAATTGGTTGATGTAGCTTCCGAACACACCAAAGCAAAGGCAACGGCTAAGGCCAAATAAGCTTTGGCGATGGATTTTGTCTCGGTACAGAGCGCATCCAATCCGCTTCTAAAAAAAATACGCAGCCTGCATACAAAGCAAGGTCGGCATGAGCATTGCCTCTTCATTGCTGAAGGTCGCAAATTGATTGAAGAAGCCCTGGCTAAGGGTGCTTCGATCGCTCACGTCATCATAAGCAAAAGCTTTTATAAAGCAGCAGAGCAAGCTGATTTAGAAGCGCTTTTACTTGAGCATGGGCTTGGTAAATTGTCTGTCACTATGGTGGAAGACGCTTTGTTCAAGCCCTTATCTACTTTGGAAAATGTTCCAGAAGCAAGCGTGCTAGCTGTAATCAAAATGCCAGACTATAAGTCTGATTTCTTGAATCAGAAAGACCCACTTGTAGTAATTTTAGATGGAATTCAAGACCCCGGTAACATGGGAACTATTATTCGATCTGCCTTAGCTATGGGTGTATCTGGCATAATCATGACTAAGGGTTGTGTCGACCCTTTCAATCCAAAAGTGGTGCGTGGAGCAAGCGGTGCATTATTTCAGATGCCTTTGATTTTAAATCTCACTTTTGAAGATGCTGTTTTGCAGTGCAAAGAGCGTAGCCTGAAAGTTATTGCAATGAGTCCGATTGCACAAAAGAGTCTTGACCAGATCGACTTGAAGAGTGGGTGTGCGCTTGTTTTTGGCAATGAAGGCAACGGTCTCGATAAGTCGAATCAAGAATTGGCCGATATCAAAGCTTTCATTCCAATGAATAAAGCAAGCGAATCGCTCAATGTGGCAAGCTCTTGTGCCATGGCGCTTTACGAATCATCCAGGCAGAGAGGTTGGAATTATGTCTGACCAGCAAGTGGATGAAAAAGAAAAAATTGAAGAAGACTTTGTCGAAACAAAAGGCGAATTAGAGGACCAAGACGAGCACGAAGAAAAAAGTCGTCTCGACAAGTTGTTCGATGGCGATCCGGGAATGACTCTGGTTGAGCATTTAGATGAACTCCGCCAACGTCTCATTCGATGTTTGTTCTATATTGCCACCGGATTTGTAATTGCTATTTTTATTACCAAAGACGTTTTGCGTTTTCTTGAACGTCCAGCCGGTGATATTAAATTCCAGGCTTTGTCTGTCGAAGAGCCGATTGTCGTTTTTTGCAAAGTGGCATTTTATATCGCGATTATCATTGCATCGCCCTTCATTTTGATGGAGGTCTGCCGATTCGTCGCACCTGGTCTTACCAAGAAAGAAAAACAGATAATTACTCCAGCACTTGTTGGTGGACCGATTTTGTTTATATGTGGTGCGGCTTTTGCTTACTATTTGTTGCTGCCTCCCATGATGCACTTTTTTACAAGCTTTGGCTCTGGCGTGACAGTCATAAATCAAAGACTCGATTTTTATATTTCGCTAGTATCTAGCATCCTTTTATATATGGGACTTTGTTTTCAATTGCCTATTGTTTTATTCGCCCTGTCTTTTACCGGACTTGTAGATTCAGACAAGTTGATAAAATTCTGGCGTTATGCTGTTTTTGGTGCGTCTGTGGTGGCGCTTGTCATTACGCCTGATCCCACTGCATTTTCTATGTTCATGGTGATGGGAGCGCTTGTCGGACTTTATGCAATCACAGTGGTGATGCTCAAACTTTTTGGGCGTTAAGAATGGATTTATTGCTACAAACAACAGACTGGCAGGGCATCATCTGGGCACTGCTTGCTTTTGTAATGATCAAAGAGTTGCGCGCTCACGGTAAACAAATTTTTGACGACAATGTAACTTCATTCGATAAAGACCGGTTACTCAGGCTTGCTTATACATTTATTTATCCCATAGTAGTCTTGTTTCATGAATCGGGCCACGCGCTTGCCACCATTATGTGCGGTGGCGTGGTGAAAGAATTCCATTATGGTTTCTGGATAGGTTATGTGGTTCCGTCAGGTCATTTTACTGCCTTGCAGGATTTGTACATAACGCTTGCTGGTAACTTGATTCAGATACTGATTGGCTTTGTCTTTTTGTTATTTGCCCTTATTGCTCGCTCGCCAGCAATGGTGGCACTCTGGGTTTATTCAGCTATCATTGCAATTGCAGGGACTGTTCTTGCCTACACTCTTTTGTCGGTTCTCACCGGAGACGGTGACTGGGCGATGATTTATCGCAATCCCGAAAAAACAGCTACGGGTATCATATTTGTTTGTCATGCAATTCTTGCTGCTTTCACCATTTATTTACTCAATGGAAAAGCACCAAAACTCTGGTTTTATAAACGACTCAATCCGGATTGGAGTGTCAAGCTAAAAGAATTAGAAATTGAACTTGCTCAAAACCCTGGACCTGACAGTAATTTACGTTTGGCTGCACATTATGTTCAAGCGCGCGATTACAAAATGGCAAGAAAATATTTCGATGCCATAGACCAAACAAACAGAGATCATCGCGTTCTTTTATTGATGGCTTATGTGGAAGATCAAGAAAATCACCCAAGCAAAGCTCTTGCTCTTTGTCAAAAAATTATTGATTCAAACGAAGATCCGCTTATTTTGTCGCAAGCTCTTTGTTTTTACGCCGGTGTTTTACCACGTGTTCCGCACCAAGAAAATCCTCTGCAAAAAGCCCGTCAATATTTAGATAAAGCAATTCAGCTGGCGCCAGGTTATGGAGACCCACTCTTTTACATGGTGATGAACATGATTCAAGCGCGTGATTTTGATGCTGCACAATCAACGCTTGAATATTTGAATAGAGAGGCGCAAAACTTAAGCTGGTCTAATCCGGGTTTGAGTGCTGAAGTGTTACCGGAACTTAATGCGCTTAAATCTATGAGAAAGCAGAAAAGGTGAGGATTCACCCTTTTTTCAATAACTTATTCTCAGGCTTGTCAGGTGACTGACTCCTATAATGGCATCCATGTCCGTACAAGACCTGACCCACTATTTACTCTTTGCGGTTAACCTCACAGCCTCCTGGCTTGCTGTGTCCACCTTGTGGAAAGTAGTTGGCTCGCGTCAGTCGCTTTGTTCTGAAAGTCTGTCGCAAGATAATCGCCGACTTTTGTGGCGTGTTGTTTTCTTCCTTATATTTCCTCTTTCAAATGCACTCAAAGCATTTGCCACTCAGTCGGTGGTCCGCGCTATGGGGGGGGAAGCGAGTTTTAGCACCTTTGGTCTCTACTACTATTTAATTGATATTCAAGGCGCACAAAATTGGTCGACCGGTCAGTCGTTGTTTGCGTTGCTTTCGGGTGAAATTGTTCTTTTCGCTTTTCTACTAGCGATTTTGCCGGTATTTCTGTTGCGTCCAAATCCTTGGTTTTCGACTTTATTAGGTTATGCAACTGTTTTCTTGTTTGCTTACAGCTTAATTTGTATCCCAGTGCTATCGGCTCTGGGTGTAACTTTTGGACCCTGGAGCGAGATTGCATCGACCATGCATCTCAAATCGAAGACAGCAGTACTTTTAGGCTTAAATGCCTCAATGCTCTTTTTGGTTCTTGCCACGGCTAACCTAAAAGCAGTACGCAGCTGGTTCTCAAAACTGAGCAGACCAGTTGCTAATGAGCGTTTGCAGGAAGTGGTATCGTCAATTGAATCAAGCAAAATAAGCGCTGACTCGCCAAATAGTATTTGCAGATTAGCGCATCTTTATCATCTTGCTGGTTTGACTAAAGAGTCGCAAGAGCATCTAAAAAAGCTCAACACCAAGTACGGAACCTCACTCTACACGGCATTCTTGAATGCTACCCTTGCTTATCATTTGAAAAAGTTCGATTATGCAAGAAAAGAATTTTTGAATATCGCAAATTCGCCAGATCTTGTAAGTGAAAACAAGCTCAAAGCAGATTTACTCGCAGCAGCAAGTTGTGCTTCCTTTGCTCAAGGCAAAGCCCGCTCGGCTTTCAGGCTTTGTTTGAAAGCATTGCAAGAAGACAGAACTTGTTTACTTGCTCAACTTATTAAGGTCGATACTTTGCTTGCAACAGGCAAATTCAGTCGTTTAGAGATGGAAAATCATACGCTTCTGTATGAGGTCGATCCCCAAAAGGCTCTCGACGAGATAGTTCCGCTGGATTTCAATAAAACAATCGACGCTATTGCAAGAATTGAGAAATACTAATTTTGACTAATATTCCTGTTTTCGTATTCTTCCCACTTAAAGCGCATATAACTAGGATATTTGCGTGTTTCACCTATATTATATTTACTGGAAACACCTCTATAATTTCTGCAACTAGAGGTTGCTCTTATGCGAGTTAAGGCGCTTGACAAGTTTTTCAAAAACGTCAGCATCCGGATGCGGATGGTCCTTTTGTGTCTGGCAGTCGCTCTTCCCTTAGTCGCTTCTGGAAGTCTTTTCCTTTTCAAACAATACGACTTCATTCAAAAAGAAACTCTTCGTTCGACATCTTTCAAGGCTGGCATCGGCTCGCGCTCGATGAGTCAATGGATTCAGGCGCAAATAAACGCTGTGAGTGCAGTGAGCGCCATGGAAAGTTTGTCCAATAGTCTTACCTTGCACGACGCCAATTGCACAGCTATAAAAACCGCTCTTGCATTGCACAAAGATTGGAGCGAAATGGCTTTGCTCGATCTTCAAGGCAAGCCTGTATCTGTGGCAGCAAATGC
>Ga0268298_10004740_pt1 | contig 13099 bp, 11 predicted proteins | sample WWTPWeurt_MetaG_FD_194462 | JGI IMG/M metagenome (GOLD analysis project Ga0268298, IMG submission 194462) | Activated sludge microbial communities from WWTP in Nijmegen, Gelderland, Netherland - WWTP Weurt | ecosystem: Engineered > WWTP > Aerobic digester > Activated sludge | place...
GGTGTACGCGCCTTTTGTGAAAGTGGTGAAGTCAGGTTCATTGCCGGTAATTATTTCACCTCCCACACCTACTCCTGGCTCGACCCCCACGATCGACCCCACACTGGTGGCAGCTTTTATTGAGCCTGTGACCCCCACCAGACTCCCGACCTTTACTGCTCCCGCGCCCCTCGTGGTTGCTACCTTTGTTAATGACGAGACGGTCGGTAATCGCATTCCGATGGGACTGCTGATCTTGGGTTTTGGGTTTATTGGTGGGTTGGGAGCGTTGATCTCTTTTCTGCGCGGCAGATAATAAAAAAGACCGGGAATTCCCGGTCTTTTTTATTATCTAAAAACAATTAGTTGTTGCAGCTGCAAGAACCGCCGCCACCGCAAGCGCAGGAACCGCCGCCGCTTCCGCAGGCGCAGCTGCTTTCGCCATCATGGCTATGTCCCTTTTTGGCATTGGGGCTGTTGACCGCGAAGCCAGCGCCATGCTGAGGATCGTTCACGAAATCGATCGTGGCATCCCGAAGATAATCAATGGAGACATTGTCAACGACAACCTGCACACCGTTCGAGTCGAAGGTTGTATCAACGTCGCGCAAGTTATTATCCAGAGCCATGCCGAAGTTGACGCCGCAGCAACCGCCGCCGGCGACATATACTCGCAAGGCATATCCTTCGAGCTTGCGCTGCTGAAGAATATCTTTGACAGCCTGACTTGCGGCGGGGGTCAAGGTGAAAAGTTGAGTTTCGATTTGTTGGAGCATAGTTTTCTCCTTTGGAATACGTCTAATTTCGCCAAATATTATCAGGTTTGAAGTGCGTTGTCAAATGAATAGTTTAACTTTTACTTTGCGTTATCGTTATCTTTTCTTGACACATTCATATTGCGACTGTAAAATCCCTCTAAAGTACTGGGCGAAAGCCTAAAAAATCTAATAATCCCCCGGGAGGAATACCTCAGATGTATTATATGCAAGGACTAACCTCATTGGAGGCGATCGCGATTTGGGTCGTATTTGGCATTGCCATTGTCGGCTTGTTGTACGCGCTCTTTCTCCGCTCTCAAATCCTGCGTGAAGACAAAGGCACGCCTAAAATGCAGGAAGTTTGGGGCGCGATCAAAGATGGTGCGGATGCGTACCTGGGTAAGCAGTTCCGTTCCATTTTGCCGTTGATCGGTGTTTTGACGATCGCCTTGTTCCTTTCTGTTTATGTTGTTCCGCCTTCTCCTGAAGCTCGCGAGCGTTTCTCCACCATGGATGACAGCCAGGTTCGTTTCTGGATCGGTCTCGCGCGCGCGTTGGCATTCATCATGGGCGCTGGTTTCTCCCTCACTGTGGGTCAGCTTGGCATGCGCATGGCTGTTGAAGGCAATGTGCGTGTGGCTGCTGCTTCCAAGAAGTCGTTCGGTGATGCCCTTCGCATTGCTTACCGCGCAGGCACCATCACGGGTATGTTGACCGATGGTCTTGGTCTGCTTGGTGGAACCATCATTTTCATTATCCTCGGTATTGCGGCTCCCGATGCTCTGCTTGGTTTCGGCTTTGGTGGTACGCTCCTTGCGCTCTTCATGCGCGTGGGCGGCGGTATTTTCACCAAAGCGGCAGATGTCGGCGCTGACCTGGTCGGTAAAGTGGAAGCAGGCATCCCTGAGGATGATCCACGCAACCCGGCTGTGATCGCCGACCTCGTGGGCGATAACGTCGGTGACTGCGCTGGTATGGCTGCCGACATTTTTGAATCTTATGAAGTAACGATCGTTTCAGGCTTGATCCTTGGTCTGGCTCTCTGGCATACGACTGGACGCCTTGAGTGGATCATCTTCCCGTTGATGGTTCGTGGTATCGGCGTTTTGTCTTCCATCATCGGCACCTACTTCGTTAAGGGCGGCGAGACCGGCAAGAGCGAAGACGCGATGAAGGCCATCTTCAGCGGCTTTATTACTTCTGCTGGAATTTCTGCGGCGTTGTTCTTTATCGCCGGCTATTTATACATGAAAGACACCATGGTGAACTATGGCGGCTGGTGGCGTATGCCCATGGCCGTGGGTGTGGGTGTGTTGCTTGCGATCTTGATCGACCGCCTGACCGAATACTTCACCGGCACACACGCCTCTCCTGTGAATGATATCAAGAAGGCTGCCGATACCGGTCCCGCGACCTTGATCTTGAACGGTATCTCGGTTGGCTTTGAATCCTCGGTCTGGTCTGTGCTTGTGATCGCGTTGACCATCATCGCTTCAATCTTCATCTTTGGTACCATTCCCGGAATTTCCGGCGCCGAACGCGCGACATTTATTTTGTACGGCGTTGCCATGACCGGTATCGGCATGTTGACCCTGACCGGTAACAACGTAGCCATGGACTCCTTTGGACCCATCGCAGACAATGCGAACGGCATCGGTGAAATGTCCTGGTCGGGTATGGAAGACAAAGAAACCAAGAAGGCTCAGCAGATCATGGCTGACCTTGATGCGGTAGGCAATACCACCAAAGCGATTACCAAGGGCGTTGCCATTGGTTCAGCGGTGATCGCGGCTGTGTCGCTTTTTGGTTCATTCCTTGTGGATGTTTCCCGCGCTCAAGAAAGCCTTGGTGTTCCTGCTGCGGAGCAGATCCAGGCGATCGGTATCCGCGTGGACATTCCGCAGATCTTTGTGGGTATGCTCATCGGCGGCGCTCTTCCCTGGTTGTTCTCTTCCTTCGCCATTCAGGCTGTGACCCGCGCTGCGTCTTTGATCGTGCTTGAAGTCCGCCGCCAGTTCAAGCTGGGCGTTTTGGAAGGCAAGATCAAACCCGATTACGCTCAGGCTGTCAGCATCTCCACTGCCGCTGCGCAAAAGGAATTGGTTTCGCTCGCTTTGCTCGGCATTGTGACCCCGATCGTGGTGGGTCTGTTCCTGCAAGTGGAAGCCCTCGGCGGTTTCCTTGCCGGTATCATTGTCTCCGGTCAGTTGCTTGCTGTGTTCCTCAACAACTCTGGCGGCGCTTGGGATAATGCCAAGAAGTTGATCGAAGATGAACCCAAGGATCCTGCTAGAAACCTCGGTAAGGGCTCCGAACGTCACAAGGCTGGCGTGGTGGGCGATACCGTTGGTGATCCGTTCAAGGATACGGCTGGTCCTGCCCTCAACCCGATGATCAAGGTGGTGAACCTTGTCGCGGTTATCATTGCTCCGATCATTGTGCAGTATTCCACCGCTACCGGCGGGACTCAGGTTGCTGTTTACGGCGTTGGCGTGGTTTTGCTTGGAGTGTTGGCTTGGGCTGTCATGCGCTCGAAGGCTCCCGCTCCTTCCATGACCGGACCTACGGGTTCTGCTTCGGAATCATCCGCCCCTGTTGCGGAGCCGAAAGCGGTCAAGGCTGTGAAGTCGGCTGCCAAGAAGAAGCCTGCGGCTGCAACTTCGAAGAGCAAGAAAAAGTAAAGATATCTGATGAAAAAAAGGTCGGGCAATTTTGCCCGACCTTTTTTTATTTAATTACCCAAACTCCGTTTTGATCTTGAACGCACTTCAATGTATTGAAGGCTTGCGGCTGAAGCACCGTGACTCGATAGGCGACCTCGTTGTCTTCCGGAAATGTCCCGTAGACCGGGTCGAGCTTTATCCAGGGTGGTGTGTTCTCGGGGCTGGGAGCAAATTCCATAAAGAGGTGGCGTACGCCATAGTTCTTTTCATAGGCGATGAAAGTATAGCCTTGACGAGCGACTTCTTGCCAGAATTTGTCTGCGCTGACGAGGGAAGACTCGCGAAGTTTGGAATATTCATCCGCTTTGGTGGAGCAGGCAAACAGGTCGGTGCGGAGATAGTACCTGAAAGCGTTCATCGTCAACACCCGTTCGCCTGAACCGGCGGATGTGTTGATCGGCTGCAGAAAATCGCAGAAGGGATGATCGTAACAATGAGCATTCCCATTTTCGTCCATGGGGGAATATGTATCGAGAGAAATATAGATGACCCGAAAGTTAACGAAGATCAGGACGAGCACCAACATCAATTCCATGATCCGGCCGGTGTGATCCTGGAGCCCGATCACTTTTTCGGCGATCACCGAAAGTGGAAGGAAAAGAATGACCCACAGAAAGAACACATATCGGATCTCGACCACTGTAAAAAAGGTGGTGATCCAAATGGCAATCGTGATGATCGCCATGGTTGTCAAACCGATCAACGCTTTATTGGAAAATAAATGCTGCCTGATCTCTTTGATGAAGATCGCGGGAAGAAACGCAATGAATAACGGCGAGATCGTCCCTAGGCTTTGTGGTGAATTGATGAATGTCACGGTCAGTGGATAAAGCAGGCGCATGATCCAGAGATTTTTAGGGTCAAACGACCATTGCCAGACGCCGGTATTGATCTTGGCTGCGTTCGTGAATGGCGCGAGCGGATCACCCAGGATCATCCAGTTGACCGAAAGATGAAAGAGAATAAGGATCAAGATCGTGGTGATGATCGCGGCTAGGCGGGCAAAATAAGTTCGTAAATAATCCTTTTCTGTTTTTGTCAGTTGATAAATCTGACCGAGATAATAAAGCGCGAATAAAATTCCCAGAAGAAGCGCATTGAACGGTCTGGAGATGATCGCCAACCCGGCGATCAGACCGATCGTAATGTAGTGACCGATATGCGATTTTGATTCACTTCGAACCATCCAGTAAACAGCTGCGAGGGCCGGAGCAGAAGTGGCGAGATCGATCTTTCCATCGCCGAACAGGTCAATGAAGGCAGTCGTGGTCATCAGTAATGCAAGGAGGATCCGCTTTGATGATTTGGATAACCCAAACTGTTCGCTGAGCGCGAGCGCGAAAATGATGATGACCAAACCATTGACCCAGGAAAACATCCGCGCCGCCTGGTCGCCAAAGGTCAGGATCAGTGCCGAGTAAGAGACGCCTGCGTGGAATGAACTGACCACAAATGAGTCGTGTGCGTAGGATTGAGAAATGCCTGTTAGAGCTGTGATCTTTGCGTCTGAAAAGTAAAAGGCGACCGAGTCGTAACTAAGCCGCGCGGAAGTGTACATCAGACTTAGTAATAGGATGCTGATCGAGAGGATGTATATCTTTCGGTCGGCATTTCCTTCCAGAATGTTGAATGCCGAATCTTCTGCGGTTGCTTTCAGGGAAGTGACCAATGAGCGGATGCCGGTCAATGTACCAAACGCAAGGATGATCAGAACAGATACGGTTGTGAGTTTAAAGGCTGCACCCAGTGTAAGAAAGAAAATTGAGAAGACCCCGCTGCCAAGCAGGAATGCGGTTGCAAGCCGGACGGGTCTTGCCAAAACGTCCGGAGTCTGTCTGTTGCGGCGAACCAACAACCAGTCAAGAAGGACCGAGCCGAGAGAAAGGCAGGCGAGGGTGAATATCGATACTCCCAAAATGGCGACTGCGAGATCAACGAAATATTTAATCGGTTCAATGCGCCCAAGTTTGGGGAGGAAGGAGTCCAGATCCACGAGCATGGTGCTGTGCAGGGCGCTCACTCTGCCGGAAAAAATAATGAATAGAGCGGTGCAAAAGGCTGCCCAGGACATAAAAAATAAATTTTGGATGATCGTCCCTTGCGGTCTTTTCATACGGAGTTCTCCTTTTGCCCTGCCAATTGAGCTTTGATCCTGGCTGTGGACCTTTCCCAGATTCGCGAATTTACAAGATAACACTGCCACTGGAGCGGACCCAATCGTAGAAAACTCGCAAGCAGTTTGAAAAAATTAATTGGTTGATGATGAATGGTACCTGCCAGGGCTGTGTTAACTTCGATCGAAAATATGGCGGCTTTATACACCCGCTCTTTCGTTTTTTGGGGCGCATTCCAAACTGAAAAATGTTTTTGCAGGACGTCTTCCAGTTGTTTTTTGAATTCGTGCAGGTAGGAGCTTCGGGCAATGGTTTGTGAGTGGAGGTGAACTCTGAAATCTGAAAGCGTTTCGGGAAGGTAGAGTGTGGTGCCTTCTTTTGCAATTTTGAGCCACAAGTCCCAATCTGCTGTGTACCACAGAGTCTCATCCAGTCCGCCGACGTTCAGAGCTGTTTTCCGCTTGAAGATGGGGGCAGGGATGGAAATAAAGTTTTGGATCAGTAATCGCTCGATCAGCATTTGCGGCGTGACGATGGTTGGGTGGGGCGGCAGGGGACAGCTCCATTTGCCGAGGCGCTCTCCCTTATCGTTGATGAAATCCGAGTCGTGCAGGAAGAGTCCAATCTGCGGATTTTGCTCGACCAGTTTTTTTATGGTCTTTAATCGACCGGGATGCCAGCGGTCATCTTGATGTAAAAAACAAACATATTCCCCTGCGGCAAGCGACAAGGCGTGATTTGTGTTGGCGACCCAGTTGCCCTGTCTCTGTCTCTGCAGGAGCGTGAGCGGGATCTTTTGCTGATAGGCTTTTATAATTTCGAGGGTGGTGTCAGTCGAGCCGTCGTCTACTACAATGTATTCGATATCCGATTCCGACTGCGCCAGAATGGAATCGAGGGTGGCTGTGAGATACTTCTCGCCGTTGTAGGTGGGAATAATGACGGTCAACCAGGGATTTTGCATAGTGCCCAGATGGCTACTTTTGGATCAGGAAGGCAATATGACCGAATGACGCGAGGTAAAACTGTGCGTTTATTTGTTGAACCAAAGTATCGAGGTTAATAAATAATCCCCTGTAAATATTGGATATGGGTCTTTCGAGTGGACCTAACATCTGGCGAACCAAGGGACCTATTGGCATAAAATCTCCAAAAGATATGAGTTTTCATTGGACTTGTTCTAAATTAGCGTGCAAAGTATACTCTTAATTATTTGAATAATGCTTCCACAAGAGGATTAACATGTTTCTTACCAGGATATTGATGCAGCAAAGAAAAAACGCATATAGCAAAAATCTTCAAAATATATTGAACTGTCTTCAGGTGCAGGAAGATGCCCGATTGTTGGATTTAGGCTGCGATGATGGAAAATGGACAATCAGCCTCGGGCGGACTGTTGGTACTGAACATCTTCATGGAGTGGAAATCGTTGAGGAACGGCGAATTCAGGCAACTAAACAGGGAGTTGATGCGATCCCTGCGAACTTGAATGGAAAACTTCCTTATGAGGATTCACTTTTTGATGTGATTCATGCCAACCAAGTCATAGAGCATTTATCCGATACCGATCAATTTATTTCAGAGATCTTCCGGCTACTAAAGCCGAATGGTTACATGATAATTTCCACTGAAAATTTGGCAAGTTGGCATAATATTTTTTCCTTGGTATTGGGCTTTATGCCGTTCTCCCTAACCAATGTGACGTTGAAAACCGCTGATCTTGCCAATCCTTTTGCGCCACATAATGGTGAGGAATTTTATGAGACTGTTAGCTGGCTGCACAAGACGGTTTTTACAACGAAAGGGTTAATTCATTTATTTAAATTGCACGGTTTTGAAGTTGAGAAAATTATGGGCGCTGGCTACTACCCATTTGGAGAATTGTTTTCACGAATTGACCCTTACCATGCAGCATTTATTACGATCAAGGCAGTTAAGCGGTAGATGCCGAAAATCCTGATGGAAAATCCAATTTATCGCAAGAACTTCAATTTCCGTCAATTTGTTACCTATTTGTTAGGGGTAGTTATACTATTATCTCTAGTCATATTCCTTGGAAGAAACCGAACGGTTTTGCTGTTATTGAAAAATATAAGTATTGGTCCGATTTTGTTGATCGTTTTATTTGATTTTGCGATATTTGTAATTACTGGATTCATGGACCGGTCCATGATAAGTAGATTTGATCCCCGTGTAAGTTTTTGGGATTGCTATATGCTGGGATACGCCAATAATTTTCTTAACAAGATATTGCCTACTATCGGCGGTGGCGCAGCATTTCGGGCTGTTTATCTTAAAAAGAAGTACGGACTGTCTTATTCTCAATTTGTTTCAACCATCGCCGGTTTGTATGTGATTAGTTTTTTGCCCCATTCTTTGGTTGGAATGATCTGCCTATTGGTTATTTTTTTTAGCCAGAAAATGTTTAGCTGGCTAATATTCCTGGCATTTATGGGGATATTCCTCTTTTGTTTGGTTACAATCATGTTCTCGCCAAAAATCACCGACGGGAAAAATAGCATTCTTCGATTTCTCGGTAGTATTTTCGAGGGCTGGCAGATTCTAAAGGGCGATAAAAAATTGATAGCGACTTACGCTTTTTTTTCCATGATGCTTCTAGTCTTCGCTGCAGCTCAGGCTTACCTGAGTTACGATGCGCTTGGTGTGCAGACGAATATGATCTCAATGGTATTCCTGGCTACTTTGGGGATAATCCTTGCGTTTCTCAATTTCACTCCGGATGGGATTGGCGTGAAAGAAGGGGTCTATGCTTTCTCCTCGGACCTTGTTCAAATCCCAAATGAAGTTTTGGTGCTTGGTTCGTTGCTTTTGCGTGGTATTTCGATCTGTACCACTTTTGTGATCGGTGGTATTTGCTATTTGTACCTTTCTCGAAGACTAAACCAATTGGAAGACCAGGCGGGTAAATAAGGCGGGAATTTATATCCAGCATTTTCTTTCGTGTAACACTTTCATTTAAATTCGGTGTCTCGAAAAAAATAAACCGGGCGGTTTGTCACTTTTCGGCCACGATAAAAATTCTAGCTTTAAAGAATTTTCCAACAAGAGGGATGTAGGAAAACAGATGCAGCACTTTAAGGAGTCCGTTGTAATGCGGCAGCAAAAGCAGCTTCTTGATTCGATAGCCTGTTTGGATTAATAACTGCGAGTTCCCTTCGGGAGATCGCACGGCGATGTGTCCGGGAATTTGTTTCATGAGAATTGATCTGGCTTTCATGATCTCGGGCAGGAACTGTGCGTTAGGGGTATGCAAATAGAGGATTCCGCCCGGTTTGAGGGAAACAAGGATCGCAGTGAGGATTTCTTTCCATTGATCATCTGGCACATGTTCGGAGAAGTCCATAGCAAAAGCGCAGTCAAATTTATCTATATTTCTGGCGCAAAAATCCTTGATTTCCGAACAAAAGAATTCAGCGTTTTTTATATTCAACGATTTTTTCGCGTTGTTTGCGGCATCAATGAACTCCTGAGAAAAATCTATTCCAATATAGGAGTTTACCTTTGGCGCAATATAAGGCATCAACATTCCGCTGCCACAGGCGTAATCTGCTACGCAGTAATCACTACGAAGGTCAATATATTTTGTTAGCCTTTCGAGTCGACTAGGAGATTGATTTACGAGAAATTTGTCGACATATTCCTGCCCGTAGAACTTTTTTAGTGCATCGGAAGTGTGAAGTTGCTTTTCATTTTTTTGCATTTTGAAATTCCTGAGAATCAAAGTCGGTTGAATAATTTTAGAATAATCCCGCGTACAACACCTACGTAAAAGGTTCCAACACACAAGGGAAGCATCGTCAGAATGATGTAGAACTCGCGAAAAGACCGAGCCAAAATTAGCGTAATGACCAGATCAAGTCCAATGATCGCAGCTAATTTGGTGAGGGCTGGGATCTGGATGTAGATTAGTCCGAAGAGTAAAGCAAATAATGCGGCCAATGGCAGCAGAATGATAAGCCAGAAATATTTTTGTGAAGGGCTTAGATAATAATCCACAAAGGATGGGGCAATAAAATCGTACAGGTGGGCCCAGTTTGCCATGAAGGACTTTCGGTAAAAATAAATGATCTTCACTTCCGGGTGGAGGGCGATCGGGGTGTGCTCTACAATCGTTCGGAGAAGCTTCGTGTCGTCCGAGGAATTTTTTCCCATTTCAAGATGAGATAACTCCTTGAATGCCTGGAAAAGAATGTCTTTTTGTACAAAAAGCACGGTCGTTCCCTTGGGATGTGAATCAAAGTTTTCTGCCGTTAATTTGATGACAGTGTTTGTATTGGTAAAGTAGTTGCGAAAAACGACTCTGCGAATGGACATGTAGAAGACTTCGAAAAAACCTGTCATTTTATCTGTTTGGATCTTGCCAATGATTACCTTTTCGTCTGACTTGTGAATTGCGGCGAGGATATCGGAATCGGCGATACACCTTGCATCCAGAAACAAGATGTTTGGGTGTGTTGCGCTTTCGGCACCGATTTTTCGGGCTTCGTACCTGCCTACATTCTTTTTGAGTTCAATGAGCTGTACGAAGGGAAATTCCTTTACGACTGAGGCAGTTCCGTCTGTGCATCCATCACAAACGACAATTACCTCAAAATCATTTCTGGGATAATTAACCTCATTGATACTTTCCAATAGACCACGGACGAAGAATTCTTCGTTATAAACTGGGATGACTATCGATATTTTTTTCATTCATGAGACCTTGTCTTATCATGTGGATGTGCGAAAAATAGATCAACGATCTGGCAGGGCGCTCAAAGTTTGAATGATCGTCTCTGAAGGTTGATGTTTTCCAAGTGATGGTTCGCGGCGATATTTTTCGGGATTTCGAACGAACTCGTCAATGATTTGTATGTCGAATTTGGAAATTACAATGTTTTGCCCCAATCCTTCACGCCTTTCTGATTCGTTTCGAAAGAGCAATGTAGGAACGCCAAGATATGAAAGCTCTTCTTGATTCGAACCGCCATCTGTGATGACAAATTCCGCCTTGTTGCAAAGTTCTATCCAATCCACGAAGCCAAAACGCTCATGCAGGATGACATTCGGATTTCCGCTCAGCTCCTGGATCAATCCCAGAGCTTGAAGACGTTCACGTGTTGTGGGGTGCAAGGTGAAGATCAGGCGGTGTTCCTTGGAAATATTTCTTAAAATTGGCAGGATTATGGTTGTAAAACGAGAAGTGAAAATATTCTCAAAGCGATGAATGGAAATAATGGCAAAACGCTTGTCTTCAAAATCAAACTTCGATTTCGAAGGATATTCTAGCGCGTAGCGAACACCATCGAGCATAGTGTTCGCGCCCATGTTAATTTTCATTCCACGATACGCTGTCAAATTATTCAGCGCCCATTCGTCGGCGCAAAAAAAGATGTCTGTTAGGCTAAAAGTTATCAATCGGCTGAGTTCTTCTGGAAATGGACTGAAAATATTATACGAACGGCAGCCAGACTCAATATGGGCAACCTTGCAATTGGTCCGCCTGCCCATCAACGCAGCCAGCCATGCTGTAAATGTGTCTCCATGTGTCAGCAGAATACCGGGTTTAGGTATGTAACTTTTAGGTTGGACAAGGATTTTATAGAGGATCGATATGAACCAGCGAAAAAAAGAGCTTTTCGTGTTTGCTTCACCCCTTTCGTACATAACCATCTCTGGGGATGGAAGTTTGTAAATCTTCAAAATCTCTTCAATATTTTCCCGGTGCTGAGCAGTATAGATCAGTGTATAAGGGATGCCCTGTTCTTGCATCTTACGCATGATCGGGGCTACTTTAATGAATTGCGCCCTTGTTCCTAAAACAAAATAGATCGGAAGATTATTTACCATGGCGATTCTTTTTGAATTCATAAAGCATTTTATCTTGGTTGATTCGCACACGGTTTAGCATATCTGCGATAAGAGCGATTAGCAAGACCAACATACCAAAAACAATAAAGCCCAATCCAATGAAACCCGTGTTTTTGTAAGGGGTAAAGGTGTCAGTCAGAGCGAAATGGCTCATGAGAAAAATTACAAATCCACTTCCAATAAACAAGCAAATACCGCCGATTGTTCCGAAGATTCGTAATGGACGGTAATCCAGCATGACGCGCAGGATAATTCGGCTGGTTTGAACCGCGTAATTTGATATCGAAGCCGCCACCCGCGATTTCCTTTCGGGGAAATATTTTATCCAGATAGGGTGTTCTTCAACCTGCAAGCCTTGAAATACCAGCGACAGGATCGTTTCATGAGTATAGGTGAACTCGGCGAAGATATTCATTCGAAACAGCGCCTCGCGGCTATATGCTCGAAATCCGCATGAGACATCCTGAAATTTTTGCCCGCTGACATAATGGATCAATTGAGCCACTTTTTGGTTGCCCCAATATTTGGCGCGGGGCATGTGTTCCGGCATGCCCGATGCGAAACGATTCCCCATGACCATGTCTGCCCGGTTTTTGAGGATCGGTTCGATCATGGCGGGGATATCTGCCGGATTGAACTGTCCATCTGCATCCATGCCGATCAGGATATCAGCATGATTTTCGAGCGCGAACTGAACGGCGGAGTGAAAAGCTGCTCCTACGCCCCGATTCCTGCCGTGACGGACAACCTGTGCACCGTTTGCGAGCGCGATCTCTGCTGTGGCATCGGTGCTGCCATCGTCGATCACGAGATATTGGATGGTTCCGATCCCTTCCAATTTGCGTGGCAGTCTGGCGATCACCTGCTGGATATTATCCGCTTCATTGAGTGCCGGCATGTAAATGATCAGATTCATTTTCGCCTTTTGGGGTATTTATGGAGTATTAGAATGGGTATAGTTTGGGCGCGCTGTTGATGACCTTGAATGTTGAGCGCATATCAATGCCGATCGTATCGCAATACCACTGAATTGAATCGTAACGAGGTTGATTGTCCTGTTCAATTGCTCGGATCGCTTCTGCTCGCGTTATCATACCTTCACGGATCTGGTTGCTCTTGAAGGTGTCAAACTCTGAAAATCCGGCCATGACATAGTAAATGTAATTGTAAAAAGATGCGGTCCCGTCTCCGATGCGCCAGGTAGAATCGGTGTCTGTTGCGGTTTCCCAATGATAGTTATCGATCAGGGTGTTATTTACAATTTCTTCGTTCCAGGGGATGTAGTCATATAAAGGCTCGAAGGATTTTGGGATCAAATAAAAGGAGTAATAAGCGAAGGCGGTATCCAGCGCAGATGAGTTAATGTAAGCAGGGTTTCGAATGTATTCCTTTGCGTAGTACAGCATGAGCTGAATTTTATTGAATCCAGACATAATATGCAGATTGCTTTTCTTTTTACTTTCGTCGGCATTGGCAAAAGATGCTTTGAAATCTGTCCGCTCAAGACGATTAAAACTGAAGATGGCAAGGTCAATATTCATTTGTTTTTTTAGCATTTGGGCGTAATAGAAGAATTGCTTATCTCCTGCCATAAAAAGCGGAACCGTGCCCAGTACCGGATGTTTTAACCATGCCAGAACATTTTGACGGATGT
>Ga0268298_10004742_pt1 | contig 13095 bp, 10 predicted proteins | sample WWTPWeurt_MetaG_FD_194462 | JGI IMG/M metagenome (GOLD analysis project Ga0268298, IMG submission 194462) | Activated sludge microbial communities from WWTP in Nijmegen, Gelderland, Netherland - WWTP Weurt | ecosystem: Engineered > WWTP > Aerobic digester > Activated sludge | place...
ATCCCGGAGGGGTCGCAATCGGAAAAGCGCAGCAGGCGCTCGGCTACCATTGACCCAGCCGCCGGTAATGAACCGTTGCTCCAGAGTATCGTCGTGTCATGGGTCACGCCGCGACCTCTTTCAGCAGTTCGCGGGCGATGATCAGTTTCTGCACTTCGGTGGCGCCTTCATAGATGCGCAGGGCACGGATATCGCGGTAAAGGCGCTCGACCGGCACCTCGCTGACCACGCCCAGCCCGCCGAAGATCTGCACCGCCGCATCGATCACCTGCTGCGCCGACTCGGTGGCCACCATCTTGGCCATCGCCGCCTCTTTCGTCACCGTCCGCCCCTGGTCGCGCAGCCAGGCCGCGCGATACACCAGCAGGGCGGCGGCATCGATCGCGGCCGCCATGTCAGCCAGCTTGGCCTGGGTCAGCTGGAAATCGGCCAGGGTGTGGCCGAACATCTTGCGCGCGGTGGTGCGCTGCACCGCTTCGTCGAGCGCACGCCGGGCGAAGCCCAGCGCGGCGGCGGCCACCGAGGTGCGGAAGATGTCGAGGGTGCGCATGGCGAGCTTGAAGCCCTGCCCTGCTTCGCCCAGGCGCTGGCCGGCCGGAATCCGGCAGTCGTTGAAGCGCAGCCGTGCCAGGGGGTGCGGCGCGATGACTTCGATGCGTTCGGCGATTTCCAGGCCCGGCGTATCGGCATCGACGATGAAGGCGCTGATGCCGCGCACGCCCGGTGCTTCACCGGTTCTGGCAAACACCACGTAAAAGTCCGCAATGCCGCCGTTGGAGATCCAGGTCTTTTCGCCATTGAGGACGTAGCCGTCGCCGTCCGGGTGCGCGGCGCAGCTCATGGCCCCGACGTCCGAGCCGGCCTCCGGCTCGGACAGGGCGAACGCCGCCACGGCAGTCCCGGCCACGACGCGCGGCAGGTAGTTGCGCTTTTGCCCGTCGCTGCCGTCCAGCGTGATGGCGCCGCTGCCCAGGCCCTGCATGGCGAAGGCAAAGTCGGCCAGGCCACAGTGGCGGGCCAGGGTCTCGCGGATCAGGCAGATGGCGCGTGTGTCGATGGTCTCGGCGCTGCCGCCCCAGTCCTGGCCGCCGACGGCGTAGCGAATCCAGTTCGCGGCGCCCAGGGTGCGCACCAGGTTGACGCAGGCGTCGTCGGTTTCCTGGCCGCGCCCATGGGGCGAATCGTCGATGTGCTCATGCGCCCATCGGTCGAGTGACAGGGCAAGTTCCTTGTGGCGCGACTCCAGGAAGGGCCAATCGAGGTAGGAAGTATCCGCCATGTTCAGTCTCCCTCGAACACTGGCTTTTGCTTGGCGACGAAGGCGTGATAGGCGCGATGAAAATCGTTGGTCGCCATGCAGATGGCCTGGGCCTGGGCTTCGGCCTCGATGGCCTCGTCGACGCCCATGTTCCATTCCTGCTGCAGCATCTTCTTGGTCATGCCGTGGGCGAAGGTCGGGCCGGTCGCCAGATCCTGCGCCAGCTTCAGCGACTCGGCGGCCAGCGCATCGGGTTCGCACAATCGATTGAAGAAACCCCAGCGTTCGCCTTCTTCGCCGCCCATGGCGCGACCGGTCATCAAGAGTTCGCTGGCGCGGCCCTGGCCGATCATGCGCGGTAGCATGGCGCAGGCGCCCATGTCGCAACCGGCGAGGCCGACGCGGGAAAATAGAAAGGCAGTTTTCGAGCGCGCCGTGCCAAGTCGCATGTCGGAACCCAGCGCCAGCAGGGCCCCGGCGCCGGCGCAGATGCCATCGATGGCGGCGATGACCGGCTGCGGGCAGGCGCGCATGGCCTTGATGACGTCCCCGGTCATGCGGGTGAAGGCGAGTAGCCCCGGCATGTCGAGCTGGGTCAGCGGTCCGATGATGTCGTGCACGTCGCCGCCGGAGCAGAAGTTGCCGCCCTCCCCGCTCAATACCACGGCCTTGACGTCGTCGGCATAGGCCAGATTGCGGAACAGGTCGCGCAGTTCGGCGTAGGAGTCGAAGGTCAGCGGGTTCTTGCGTTCGGGTCGGTTGAGCGTGACCAGTGCCACGCTGCCTTCCATGCGATAGCTGAAGTGCCGCGCCTGGTAGGCTTTGAGTTCCTGCCGGTTGCCCGGCAGTTGGTGCGGTTTGCCCGCAAGGTGTTTCATTGCTCGATCCTCCGTTGAAAGCTCAGGCGAACTGGGGCGCCTGCTCGAGATTGCATTCAAGCTGAAGCTTGCCACCCTGACATGACAGCGAACTGCAGCCTGCCCCCCGGTTCCTTCGCCATGACCTGGAATATCTGCGGCAGTTGGATCTGCCGCCCGGAGAATCGATGCGCATTGCAATTTCCTCGCTAAATCGATAAACATCGTTTCAGTTTATTTTAAGTCTAAATCATTTCCAGCCTCAAGCCAACGTCGAGTCAAGACCAATATCAGCGTCTGCGTCTACGCGTGTCTTGCGGTCGCCTCGAAGCGCTCCGGTTTCGATCGAATAGAATAGCGCTTGGCGTTTGCCCTTCGGGCTCGATCCATCCTTCCATACCCGATCCGACATGAAAACTCTCTTCATTACCGGTGGTGCCGGCTTCATCGGTTCCGCCCTGATTCGGCTGCTGATCACCGAAAGTGACTGGCGCATAGTCAACATTGACAAGCTGACTTATGCCGGCAACCTTGAATCGCTGGCCGGACTGAGCGACCACCCCCGCCACATCTTCAGCCGCACGGATATCTGCGATCGCGCTGCCCTGGATGCGCTGTTCGCCGAGCACCAACCGGTCGGGGTGATCCACCTGGCAGCGGAATCCCACGTCGATCGCTCGATCCACGGCCCGGGTGACTTTATCGAGACCAACATCACGGGCACCTACACACTGCTCGAGGCGGCACGCGCCCACTGGTCCACGCTCGATGCAAACGCCAAGGCCGCATTCCGCTTTCACCACGTGTCCACCGACGAAGTCTTCGGTTCCCTCGGCGACGCCGGGCTGTTCCTCGAAACCAGCCCCTATCAGCCGAATTCACCCTATTCCGCATCCAAGGCCGCCTCCGACCATCTGGTGCGCGCCTGGCACCACACCTACGGCCTGCCGACCGTGATGACCAACTGTTCCAACAACTACGGCCCCTGCCAATTCCCTGAAAAACTGATTCCGCTGATGATCCATAACGCGGTCTCGGACAAGCCGCTGCCGATCTACGGCAAGGGCGACAACGTGCGCGACTGGCTTTACGTCGATGATCATGCCCGTGCCCTGCGCCTGGTCTTCGAACAGGGACGCCTTGGCGAGACCTACAACATCGGCGGCCACAACGAGAAGACCAACCTCGAAGTGGTCGATACCCTCTGCACCCTGCTTGACAAACTGAAGCCGCGCCGTGATGGCAAGAGCTACCGCGAGCAGAAGATATCGGTGGCCGATCGTCCCGGCCACGACAAGCGCTATGCGATCGACGCCGGCAAGATCCAGCGCGAGCTGGGCTGGACGCCGCAGGAAAGCTTCGAGTCCGGCATGAGGAAGACCGTGCAGTGGTATCTCGACAATTCGGTCTGGGTGGCGCACGTCGTCTCCGGCGAATATCGGCAATGGATGGATCGCAACTACGGAGACCGCAAGTGACCCAAGTCAAAACCACCCGCGGCATCATCCTCGCCGGCGGCTCCGGCACCCGGCTGCATCCGGTCACGCTGGCCGTGTCCAAGCAGCTACTGCCGATCTACGACAAGCCGATGATCTATTATCCGCTGACCACGCTGATGCTGGCCGGTATCCGCGAGATCCTTCTGATCTCGACCCCGCTCGATACGCCGCGCTTCGAACAATTGCTGGGCGATGGCTCGCAGTGGGGCATCGAAATCAAGTACGCGGTGCAGCCCAGCCCGGACGGTCTGGCGCAGGCCTTCATCATCGGCCGAGATTTCGTTGGCGACCATCCCTCGGCCCTGGTACTCGGTGACAACCTGTTCTACGGCCATGACTTTGCGACCCAGCTGCAGCGCGCCGCCGGATCCGAGCCAAAAGTCGGCGCCGGCGCCACGGTGTTCGCCTATGCGGTGAGCGATCCGGAACGCTACGGCGTGGTCGAGTTCGATGCCACGGGCCGCGCGATCAGCATCGAGGAGAAACCCAAGGCACCAAAATCGCGCTACGCCGTGACCGGGCTGTATTTCTACGACACCCAGGTCTGCGACATTGCGGCGAATCTGAAACCATCGCCACGCGGTGAACTCGAGATTACCGACCTCAACCGAATCTATCTCGAAAAAGGCCAGCTCAAGGTCGAGATCATGGGTCGTGGCATGGCGTGGCTCGACACAGGCACCCATGAGTCGCTCCTCGAAGCCGGCCAGTTCATCGAGGTCATCGAGAAACGCCAGGGCCTCAAGGTCGCCTGCCCGGAAGAAGTCGCCTGGCGGCAGAAGTGGATAAGCAATGCGCAGCTGGCGAAGCTGGCAGAACCGCTGGCCAAGAGCCAGTACGGCCAGTATCTGCTGAACCTGCTGACGCACGGAGTGCAGGGATGAAAGTCGTCCCCACGGCCATCCCCGATGTCCTGCTGCTGGAGCCGAAGGTATTCGGCGACGAGCGCGGTTTCTTCCTTGAGAGCTGGAACAAACGAACCCTTTCCGAACTGGGGATAATTGCGGACTTCGTGCAGGATAACCATTCCAAATCGCAGAAGAACGTACTGCGCGGCCTGCATTACCAGGTCGAACACGCCCAGGGCAAGCTGGTCCGCGTCACCGCCGGCGAGGTCTATGACGTGGCGGTGGATTTGCGCCGTTCATCGCCCACCTTCGGCCAGTGGGTCAGCTTCACCCTGTCCGCCGCCAACAAGCGCATGGCCTGGATCCCGCCCGGCTTCGCCCACGGTTTTTGTGTCACATCGGACGCCGCGGAGTTCCTCTACAAGACCACCGACTACTACAGCCCGGCGCACGAGCGCTCCTTGCTGTGGAACGATCCGCAACTGGCCATACCCTGGCCGCTCGATGGCGAACCGCTGCTGGCGGCCAAGGACAAGGCCGGCACCCCTCTGGCCGCGGCCGAAACCTTTGCATGAAAATTCTGCTTACCGGTTGCGCCGGGCAACTCGGCCGCGAACTCAAGCGCTCGCTGGCCTGCCTGGGTGAAGTAGTGGCCTGCGACCGCAAACAACTCGACCTCGCGAATCCGGACGCATTGCGCGCTGCGATACGCGCCATTGCCCCGACCGCCGTCGTCAACGCCGCCGCCTACACCGCCGTCGACAAGGCCGAATCCGAACCCGATCTGGCGCAGGCCATCAACGGCATGGCGCCGGGCATCCTTGCCGAGGAGACCAGGCGGCTGGACGCACGGCTGATCCACTACTCGACCGACTATGTCTTCGACGGCAGGAAATCCGGCACCTATAACGAGAACGACAGCCCGGCGCCGCTGTCTGCCTACGGTCGCAGCAAGCTCGATGGCGAACAGGCAATTGCCGCCGCCGGAGTCCGCCACCAGGTTTTCCGCACATGCTGGGTGTACGGCCTGCATGGCGCGAACTTCATGAAAACCATGTTGCGGCTCGGTCGCCGCAGTTGCGAGACGGGAGACGAACTGCGTGTCGTCGGCGATCAATTCGGTACGCCGACGTGGGCCCGCCATCTGGCCGACGCCACTGCCCTGGTCCTCGCCCGCAAGGAAACGCCCGACGGTTTGTACCACGTTGCCGCCGCTGGCGAGACGAACTGGCACGAATACGCCGAAGCCATCTTCGCCGCGGCGCTCCAGGGCGGCCTGCTGGAGAAAGTACCGACGGTTCGCCGTATCACCAGCGCCGACTTTCCGCTGCCGGCACCGCGCCCCGCCAACTCGCGGCTGGACTGCACGAAGTTCCGCCGCGACTTTGGCCTCGCCCTGCCCGACTGGCGCATCGGCCTCGGCGACTGCCTGGCCGACGCACGCTTCTGAAATCACTTCAGCGCCGCACGAAAACCATGGCAGCAAGCCCCGCTTACGACGAATCCTCCTTCCGTGTTCTCAAGGGACTGGAACCGGTGCGCGAACGCCCCGGCATGTATACCCGCACCGACTCGCCGGCGCACATCATCCAGGAAGTCATCGACAACTCGGCCGACGAAGCGCTCGGCGGCCATGCGAAAAACCTCCACGTCCTGCTGCATCTGGATGGCTCGATCACCGTCACCGACGACGGCCGCGGCATCCCGGTAGGCCTCCATCCCGACGAAAAGATCCCCGTGGTCGTTTTGGCTTTCACGCGGCTCCATGCCGGCGGCAAATTCGACAAGAACGCCGGCAATTCGGCCTATGCCTTCTCTGGCGGCCTGCACGGCGTCGGCGTCGCGGTGACCAATGCGCTGTCGACCCGCGTTTCGGTAGAAGTGCGGCGCGAAGGAAAGATCTGGGCCATCGAGTTTTCCGGCGGCGGCGAAAAGGTAGGGGCGCTGGAGACCCTGGGCAGCTGCGGCCGGCACAGCGGAACGCGGGTGCGGGTCTGGCCCGACCCGAAATACTTCGACACGCCGCGCGTACCCCAGGCGGAACTGGAACGGCTGCTGCGCTCCAAGGCCGTGCTGTTGCCCGGCGTCAAGGTCAGCCTCGACATCGAGCAGACCGACGGCAGCGTCAGCAGCAAGACCTGGAGCTATCCCGGCGGCCTGGCCGGCTACCTGGCCGAGCTGGCGGGTAATGCCGAAGCGGTTGCCTCTCTGTATGCCGCCGAGAAATACGCCGACGCCGACCACGCCGATTTCGCTCCCGGCGAGGGCGCATCCTGGGCCATCGGCTGGCATGTCGAGCCGGTCGCCTCCGAGTCCTATGTCAACCTGATCCCGACCGTGGCCGGCGGCACGCACGAAGCGGGGCTGCGCGCCGGGGTCTTCGAAGCCGTCAGGTCCTTCATCGAGCACCGCGCCCTGCTGCCGCGCGGCGTCAAGCTCCAGCAGGACGACGTCTGCGGGCGCATGGCCTATGTGCTCTCGGCGCGCATCCTCGATCCGCAGTTCCAGGGTCAGGTCAAGGAAAAGCTGAATTCGCGCGAAGCCGTCAAGCTGGTCTCCAGCATGATCCGCGACCCTTTCGAGATCTGGCTCAACCAGCATGTCGAGGCCGGCAAGGCGATCGCCGAACTTTCGATCAGGCAGGCGCTGGCAAGGCAGAAGAACGCGCAGAAGGTCGAGAAGCGCAAGCAGTCCGGCGTCGCCGTGCTGCCGGGCAAGCTGTCCGACTGCGAATCGACCGACATCGCCGAGAACGAACTGTTCCTGGTCGAGGGTGATTCTGCCGGCGGCTCGGCCAAAATGGCGCGCAACAAGGAGACCCAGGCCATCCTGCCCCTGCGCGGCAAGGTGCTCAATTCCTGGGAGGTGGAAGCCGGGCGTCTGTTCGCCAACAACGAGATCCACGACATCGCGGTGGCACTGGGTGTCGATCCGCACGGCCCCGATGACACGCCGGACCTCGCCAACCTGCGCTACGGCAAGCTGATCATCATGTCCGACGCCGACGTCGACGGCGCGCATATCCAGACCCTGCTGTTGACGCTGTTCTACCGCCACTTCCCGGCCCTGATCCGCCACGGCCACGTCCATATCGCGCAGCCGCCGCTCTACCGCATCGACGTTCCCGCCTCTGGCAAGAAGCGCCCGGCGCGCCGCCTCTATGCGCTGGACGAAGGCGAACTCATCGCAATCAAGGACCGCCTGATCAAGGAAGGCATCCGCGAGGATGCCGTCGAGGTCGGCCGCTTCAAGGGCCTGGGCGAAATGAATCCCGACCAGTTGCGCGAAACCGCTATGGCGCCCGCCACGCGCCGTGTACTGCCGGTCACCGACCTCGCCGCCGCGCGCGAAAACACCATGAAACTCTTCAATCTGTTGATGGGCAAGGGTGAGGCCTCCTCGCGCCGGATCTGGATGGAAGCCAACGGCCATTTGATCGAAGCCGATATCTGAGCTGCAACCATGAACAACGATACCCCCGACCTGTTCGACGAACCCGTTGCCGACACCGGCCAGGCACCGGCGAATCCGCCGCCCGCCGTACCGCCAGCGCCGACTTTTGATTCCCCCATGGGTGACGGCAGTTCCCTGCCGCTCGCCGCCCACGCCGAACGCGCCTACCTGGCCTATGCCATGAGCGTGGTGCGGGCGCGCGCACTGCCCCAGGTCGAGGACGGCTTGAAGCCGGTGCAGCGCCGCATCCTGCATGCGATGAACGAAATGCGCCTCGCCGCCAGCGCCAAGCATGTCAAAAGCGCGCGCGTGGTCGGCGACGTGATCGGCAAATACCACCCGCATGGCGACACCAGCGTCTATGACGCCATGGTGCGCGTGGCGCAGGACTTCACGCTGCGCTACCCGCTGGTCGACGGCCAGGGCAACTTCGGCTCGCGCGACGGCGACGGCGCCGCGGCAATGCGATATACCGAATGCCGCCTGACGCCCTTCGCCGATCTGCTGCTGGGCGAAATCGATCGCGGCACGGTGGACTTCATCGCCAACTACGACGGCTCGATGACCGAGCCGCAACTGATGCCGGCGCGCCTGCCGATCGTGCTGCTCAATGGCGCCTCGGGCATCGCCGTCGGCATGGCCACCGAAATCCCCCCGCACAACCTGCGCGAAGTAGCCGAGGCGGCGCGCCTGCTGATCAAGAAGCCGGAAGCCATGCTGGAAGAGGTGCTGGCGGTGATGCCGGGACCGGATTTCCCCGGCGGCGGCCAGCTCATTTCGACCCCGGCCGATATCCGCGATGCCTACGCCAACGGTCGCGGTTCATTGCGCATGCGCGCGCGCTGGCGCATCGAGGAGCTCGCGCGCGGTCAGTGGCGCGTGATCGTCCACGAACTGCCGCATGGAGTCTCGGTCGCCCAGGTCCTGTCGGAAATAGAAGGACTGACCAATCCACAACCGCGCGCCGGCAAAAAGGATGTCAGCCAGGACCAGAAAAACCTGAAGGCGCTGGTGCTCGGCGTACTCGACAGCGTGCGCGACGAATCCAGCGACCAGCAGGCGGTGCGCATCATGCTGGAGCCCAAGAGTTCGCGCATTCCGCAGGACGAGTTCATGGCCGTGCTGCTGGCGCATACCAGCCTCGAAGCCAGCGTTTCGGTCAACCTGACCATGGTCGGCCGCGATGGGCGGCCGCAGCAGAAGAACCTGCTGACCATCCTCCACGAATGGATCGCCTTCCGCTTCGCCACGGTCGAGCGCCGCACCCGCCATCGCCTCACCGAGGTCCTGCGCCGCGTGCATATCCTCGAGGGACGCATGACGGTCTTCCTGCGCATCGAGGAAGTGATCAAGTGCATCCGCGAATCGGACGAACCCAAGCCGGACCTGATGGCGCGCTTCGGCCTCACCGAAATCCAGGCGGAAGACATCCTGGAAATTCGCCTGCGCCAATTGGCTCGCCTTGAAGGCATCCGCATCGAGAAGGAACTTGGCGACCTGCGCACCGAACACGGCCAGCTCAACAAGTTGCTCGATTCGCGCCACGAGATGACGAAGCTGATCCAGAAGGAAATCAGCGAGGATGCCAAGCGCTTCGGCGACGAGCGGCGCACCCTGCTGGAAGCGGTGACGCCGATCTCGCAGGGAGAAATCGCGGTGCCCGACGAGCCGGTGACGGTGATCATCTCGAAGAACGGCTGGGTACGCTCGCGCCAGGGCCACGGCATCGACCCGGCCAGCATCACCTACAAGACCGGCGACTTCCCCTGGCTGGTGGCGGAAACGCGCACGATTTGGCCGCTGATCGTGATCGACGGCAACGGCCGCAGCTACAGCGTGAAAGTTTCCGACCTGCCCGGCGGCCGCGGCGACGGCACGCCGCTCAACACCATGATCGAGTTCCAGGAAGGCGGCAAGCAGGCGCAGGCGCTGATCGCGGCGCCGGAGAGCAAGTATCTGGTGGCCGGCTCCGGCGGCTACGGTTTTATCGCCAGCGTCGCCGACATGATGGCGCGCAACAAGGCCGGCAAGGCCTTCCTGACCCTGGACAAAGGCGAAAAGCCGCTGCCTCCGGCGCCGGTCATCGGCGACACGGTGGCGGTCCTGACCCAGACCGGCAAACTGCTGTTGTTCCCGCTGGCGGAACTCAAGGAAATGGCCAAGGGCAAGGGCCTGATGCTGATCGACCTGACAAAAGACGACGAGGCCGTCGGTGTCGCGGTAACCGGCAAGGAAACCCTGCTGATCGGCGGCAGCGGCCGCGGCGGCAAGCCCGTCGAGCAGCCTCTGGACGCCCGCGCCCAGGCGGCGTTCCGCGGCGCCCGGGCCAGACGGGGGCAGGAAATCCCCTTCAAACTAAAACCGGCAAGCCTCGCCTTGGCCGGCAAACAATGATGCTAGAATCCGCCACGATTCGGTCTGTCCTCATCCGTCTGTGCCGACCCGGGACCGCCGCCCACGGAGAATAAAGAATGCTTTTCATCCTTTACTACATAGTCGCCATTACCGTGCTGGTCATGCACTTCACCGGAACCTTGGCCCGCTACAACCTCGAGTGGCTGGTTCTGGTGCTGGCCGTGACGGTTTTCCCGGCGGTCATCTACCTCTAGTTCCCACCTCGGATCGCCGTACCACGGGCACCGACTTCTTGCGGCGTCGCCCGCCTCAGCAATGGCGGGCAATGATTGCCTTGACCTGATCCACCACGGCGTCGACCACCTCGACGCGTTGCGGCAGGTTCTCGATTCCCTCCAGTTCCTTCGGCCGCACCGGTTCGCGGCCCAGTGCCTCGCGTATCGTTTCGGTGAACTTGACCGGCTGCGCGGTCTCCAGCACGATCATCGGAACGCCCGGCAGCAGATGCTCGCGCGCCACCTTTACCCCATCCGCGGTGTGCGTGTCGATCATGACCTGATGCCGGTTCCAGACATCGCGGATGGTCGCGATCCGGTCCGCATGCAGGCTGCGTCCGGAAACGATGCCGTAGTCCGGCAGGGCGGAAAAATACGGCGTGCCGCGCAGGTCGAAGGAGCCGCCGGCATCCACCGCGCGCCACAGGTCGCGCACCTTTCCGGCATCGCGGCCGACCAGGTCGAAGACGAAGCGCTCGAAATTCGAGGCCTTCGAAATGTCCATCGACGGACTCGAGGTGACATGGGTTTCCGCCGTCACGCGCGGCCGATACACCCCGCTGCGGAAGAACTCGTCGAGTACGTCGTTTTCGTTGGTCGCCAGCACCAGGCGGGTGATCGGCAGGCCCATCTGGCGCGCGATGTGGCCGGCGCAGATGTTGCCGAAATTGCCGGAGGGCACGCAAAACGCCACTTCCTCGGCGTTCGAGGCCGTGGCGGCAAAATAGCCCTTGAAGTAATACACCACCTGGGCCATGACGCGCGCCCAGTTGATCGAGTTCACCGCGCCGATACGGTAACGTGCCTTGAATCCGGCGTCGTTCGATACCGCCTTGACGATGTCCTGGGCGTCATCGAACATGCCGCGTACGGCGATGTTGAAAATGTTCGGTTCCTGCAGCGAGAACATCTGCGCGCGCTGGAAGGCGCTCATCTTGCCCTCGGGTGACAGCATGAAAACCTTGACGCGATGCTTGCCGCGCATCGCGTATTCGGCGGCCGAGCCGGTGTCCCCCGAGGTGGCCCCGAGGATGTTGATGGTCTCGCCGCGCTTTTCCAGGACGTATTCGAACAGGTGTCCGAGCAACTGCATGGCCATGTCCTTGAAAGCCAGTGTCGGCCCGTTGGACAGCTCCAGCAGGTGGAAGCCGGGTTCCAGCGTGGTAAGCGGCGTGATGTCGCCGGCATCGCGTCCCGGGCGGCAGTGGCGGTAGACATTGGCGGAATAGGTGCGATCGGCAAGCATCTCGAGATCGCAGGCCGGGATGTCGTCGACGAACTTCTGCAGGATCTTCAGGGCCAGCGCATGGTAGGGCAAGCCGCGCCATTCGGCGAGTTCTGCCGCACTGACCTGCGGATAGATGCCGGGCAGATAGAGACCGCCATCCGGCGCCAGACCGCCCAGCAGGATGTCGCAGAAACTTTGTGCCGGCGCCTCGCCGCGGGTGGAGATGTATTTCATCTCAGCCCAGTTCTTCCATGCGCAGCCGGATCACTTTTTTCCTGACCACCGGCAGGGCCTCGATCTTCGCGATCGCGGCATCGACGTTCTTCTCGCGCGTGACGTGGGTCAGCATGATGATGTCGGTCTGCGATTCGCCTTCACCCGGCTCGCGCTGGATCATGGCGTCGATCGAGATCTGCTGATCAGCCAGGATGCGCGTGATGTCGGCCAGCACACCGGGCTTGTCCTCGACGCGCAGGCGCAGGTAGTAGCCGGATTCGACTTCGGCCAGCGGCAGGATCGGCGTATCCACCACGGCGTCGGGCTGGAAGGCGAGGTGCGGCACGCGATGCTCGGGGTCGGCCGTGTGCATGCGGGTCACGTCGACCAGGTCGGCGATCACTGCCGAGGCGGTCGGCTCGGCACCGGCACCCTTGCCGTAGTAGAGCGTGGCGCCGACGGCATCGCCCTGCACCAGCACGGCATTCATCGCGCCCTCGACGTTGGCGATCAGGCGCCTGGCCGGGATCAGCGTCGGATGCACGCGCAGCTCGACGCCATCTGCGCGGCGGCGCGTGATGCCGAGCAGCTTGATGCGGTAGCCGAGCTGCTCGGCGTACTTGATGTCGTCGGCGTCAAGCTTGCTGATGCCCTCGACATGCGCCTTGTCGAACTGCATCGGGATGCCGAAGGCCAGCGCGGAGAGGATGGTGATTTTGTGCGCGGCATCGACACCCTCGATGTCGAAGGTGGGATCGGCCTCGGCATAGCCCAGACGCTGCGCTTCCTTGAGCACGACGTCGAAGGGCAGGCCCTTGTCGCGCATCTCGGACAGGATGAAGTTGGTGGTACCGTTGATGATGCCGGCGATCCACTGGATGCGGTTCGCGGTAAGGCCCTCGCGCAGCGCCTTGATGATCGGAATGCCGCCGGCCACAGCGGCCTCGAAGGCGACCATGACGCCCTTGGCGTGCGCGGCGGCGAAAATCTCATTGCCATGCTCGGCGAGAAGGGCCTTGTTCGCCGTGACCACATGCTTGCCGTTGGCGATAGCCTTCAGCACCAGTTCCCGGGCGATGCCGTAGCCGCCGATCAGTTCGATGACG
>Ga0268298_10004743_pt1 | contig 13093 bp, 34 predicted proteins | sample WWTPWeurt_MetaG_FD_194462 | JGI IMG/M metagenome (GOLD analysis project Ga0268298, IMG submission 194462) | Activated sludge microbial communities from WWTP in Nijmegen, Gelderland, Netherland - WWTP Weurt | ecosystem: Engineered > WWTP > Aerobic digester > Activated sludge | place...
TTGTTATCTCGGCTTCGCGGGCTGTAGTGATGTGGATCTTAATATCTGGCGACATATACCGCCACATAATCTCAGCACACGCTGTAGCTGTTCTTTCTTCGCCGCCTACAATCAGCATTTCATGTCTGCGCGGATCTTTCTGGTCAGGGTACTTCCAGAAGTGTACGGGGTAGTTTCCTTCGCCTATGAACTCGACTGATACAGCAATTCGCTTGCCTGTCTTCTCTACGAGCCTATCAACTGTGCCTGGCATGAGTGCGGACTTAATTAAAATAAGCGGCGTATCAAGCCACTCTATAACTTCCTCAACAATACTCATATCTAATTCGCCATTAGCATTTAGATTTGTTGGCACACATACAAGCGCCATGTCGCAGGCGTTGACCTCTTCTTTTGAGCCAACGCCCACGTCATATATATACGCGTCAGGGAATACCAAGTTATAGCTGCTGCCGACTACGCCCTTGCCACCGACTATTCCGACCCGCCTAGACATTTTGAGCCGCCTTTTTTGTTGCCCAGCCTCTATTAGCTATATCATCATGCTTATTGTGGCATGATCCACATAGCCTTACCCAGTCATCTGTAGACCTTTGATAGTTGCCGCTTATATTTGCCCACTCAAATTGCTTGGCGTTTGTTGTGCCACAGGCAGTACATTTATTAGGTGCGCCAAGATGCCTTTTTACCCATTGGTGCAAAGCACTATAGCCTACGTTATCGCCACGCCAATTATGATGAAGCGATCCCGATATTACAGTCCTATACTTATATGCACATGGTCTTGAGCAATACTTGCCACGACCCTCTTTTATTCTATGTTTATCAACATTGAACTCCGTACCGCATTTGCACAAAACCCTCATCGCTCACTCTCCTTTTTGCTTATAATATCATAATACTGCGCTATCTCAGCGATCATCTGCACCAGATCCTCTGCCGCCAATAGCGCCATAGGCTGTGAGTAATTACGCTTAAATACAACCACGGGCTTCTCTAATGCGCCCGCGTCTTTTTTTGCTTGCTCGTACCATTCCCAGACTTTTGTGTTCTCTTGGTTTTTACACTCAAATGAGTAGGGGAGCTTAGTCCGTATATCGCTCTTGAAGAATGTCATAGCTCCGGAGAGTGGCATCGGTTGTGCGGTTGGATCCGCACCGGACTTTCTGAGTTCTCCGGCAAGCCAAGACTCCAACGCTTTGCCTTTGGCTTTTTTAGACGAGTGAGTATTCGCTTTTCTCATTTGCGAATACTATAACACATTATTTACCGCGTTTTGCCATTGCATAGGCTAGAGTTATAAAAACCGCTAGCCAAAATGAAATCGCTACAAAGCTGCCGGTATCTGGTAGTACCACCGGCTTCGGGCAGAGCTGTTCTTTAAGCGTCTGATCCTGGGTAGTAGCGCAGTTTTCATTTAGTACAAAGTCCTGTGCCATGTTTGGTGTATCATTCATTACTTACTCTCCTCTGATTGCTCGAGTTCCTTGATACGCTTCCACCTATCTTCACTATCTATAAAAAACTCGGCATTGCAATAACTGCTAGATTCATGCCTATTTGATGGCAATTTTTTCAATTCCTCTATCGCTCCCTCTCGTTTAGCTGAGTCGATGAGGGTTATGAGATTTTCTCTAGCCCTATCGTATGGCTTTGTAGCGAATAATTCTAAAAACTCCTCTAGCTCCTCTTGTGTACTCATATACTCTCCTTTGATTGCTCTAGGTTTGCCATAGCCGCTCACAATCTTCGCACCTTAGCTTTTGACAATCTATACACCCTCGTGCCTCTCGTTTAGCTGAGTCGATGAGGTCGAGTAATATTGTCTCGTCATGTATCTCATAGTAGCTTACTAGTTTGCCGTTAATGGTTTTCTCAGCCCATCGGTTAGGGCCAGTCATCATAGCTCTTTGCAGTTTCTCTTGTGTACTACTCATACTATTTATCCTCTCTTAAGTTAGCTCGTTGCTCCAGCTCAGTAACACGCCTATCGAGGTACTTGATAAGTTCCAGTAGTTGCTCAACCTCGTTGTTACTCCAGCCAAAAACATTCTCTCTGCGGTAATCTCCTTGTATGACAATATTCCTGGGGTAGTACATTTCTGGCTCATACTCAGTATCAACTTCCATTTTCTGTATGTCGTTCTGTTCTACGCTCATTTGCCAGTCTCCAGCGTGCGGTAGGCGGGTTCTCTATCCTCAACAATACTAAGCATCAGCTCCATGCCATTAAACATACCAAGCATATACTGGTCGTTGTTCCAGTTGCCATCATAACCCTGTATATTATGGACATTTTTTAAGTCTCTCAACTGTTTTTTAGTAAGTTGCATATCGTCCCCCTTCTTCTGGTCGTTCTGTTCTACGCTCATTTGGTGTCCTCATTGGTTAGCTCTTGTTCAACTTCTTGCAGCTGTTTACGCAGTTTATCAGCCTCACGCTGTTTTAGTTCTGAAGCGTTGCGCTTGCGGTATTTTTCAAGGATATTAGAAAAGTTGTCAAATATTGGTTTGGAATTTTCTAGCTTCCAGTAAAGATTAGAGTTGTGGCTATCTGAATAGTCAGGCTTATAACTTTGTAGTTCTTTGAAGAAGTCTTGAAATAGTTGTTGTTGGTAGCCGTAGTCTTGACCAAAGATGTAAGCACCAGTGGGAAAGCCTATTTTCATGCACCACTCGTTCATTGGTTGTCTGTCATCATCAGACCAACTAATTGAATACCCTGTGCTTTCTTCATGGTCTTTTTTTGCATCTTGAAAGTATATAAATGCTATATATTGACTAGCACCGTAAGTATCAAGTCTTAGGTGTCTCACTCTGTAGGGTTTTAAGTCATGAGGTAGTTTAAGACCATACTTCTCATACCACTCAATCAGCATTAAGTGGTTCTTAGCTTTATGCTCCATCTCTTTGATGTCGCCAAAATCGCTCACAAATCGCTCAAAATCTTTTGAATATTTACCACAAATTTTAGCTACTTCTTCGTATGCTTTCTTCCAAACCTTAACATTGTCATCATAAGTTCGTTCACTCATTATCCCTACTCGCTTTCTCTGTTATTTCTATAAACTCTTTCAGCACTTGGTTTAATCTCGCACATTCTACTTGCAAATCTCTTAGTGACCATAGTGCAAAAAACTCTGGCTTGGTGTTGTCGTTATTCATATCACGCTCCTATTATGTAATGTACTACTCATTAGGCTGTACCTCATCAGACAAATGCTTTTCGAGCACATAGATTAGTTCTCGCACATCAGCAGGGCTAACCAGTTCAGTCTCTAGGTCATCAAGAATATCCCAGTAATAGTGTTTCCACACGGCACTCATTCCTGTACCTCATTCTCTGGTTTAGGGGCTACAAACTTGTCTCTTTGTAGTTTTTTAATTCTGTATTTTACTGATTCAGGGTGTAGCTTAAACATGCGACCAATAGCTCTAATAGAATGTCCGTGTTGGTATAGTTCGTAAATTGCTCGCTGTTCTTCGCTAACTTGTGCGTCACCCCAAGCAAACTGGTGGTCACATTTGGGGCAAGTTATTTTTTGACTGCGAGGCTTTTCTTCTCTAGCTAATTCTGCGACTATCTGTTGAAAAGCTGGTGATTTTTCATCGGTGACCACACCAAATCGCCCCCACTGGTAAACCATATCAAACAGTTCTTTGGGCTTACTCATTAGGCTGTACCTCATCAAGTTCTTCTGTATCACACCAGGCTTCAGCCATGCGAGTATATACAATTTCATCATTACTCATTACTTTCTCCTTTCACCTCATCAAGGGCTTTCTGTAGGTCGGTGTCTGAAACACTGCCTAGATAGCCCGAATTTGCCGCTTCCATCCACACCTGCCTTATCGCTTCCCCTACCCTCATTCCCTTTGGTATACGGAGAGTAACGGTGCGGTGGGTGTCGGCTTCAGCTAAGTTCTGCTCATAACGAGCAACTCGGGCTTTAGATTTGTCTGTCCAGGGGTACTCTGGCTTGTCGTCTGCTGGCTCTGATACATGCCTAGCTTCGTGGTCAACATGCTCTTGTAGTCTCTCTATTGCTTCTTGAGACTGAAGTACCATATTTCTCAGTACGCCAATCTCTGTCTGTAGTTCTCCTAGTGCTTCTTGCTGGGAGTCTACGAGGTCGATGAGGTCGTTGACTACCCCTATAAGGTGGCTTGCGTCTACTGTTAATGCGCCTGTAGTTAAATGGTTATAATCTAGCTTTTTCATTCCTCACACTCACATTTCTGACCTGAGTCTCTACGGCACTTGTAGCCCATTTCCTCACGCGGGCAGGGTTTCTCTGTCCAGGCTGAGATAGCGATACTTACGAGTATGCCGATACTTAGTCCTACTACAATCCATTCCATAATTACACTCCTGCGTTTTTAAGTATTGCTGTTAAATAGAACAATGCAGTAATTGCCAGAAGCACCATGCCGACTGCGAACAGTACGGCAACAATGCTCCCCATAGTATGTTTTGCTATTTTTTTCACCCTCCTCACTCCTTACTTCTTCATGCGTTCTTCGAGGATCCGAGCAATACGCTCATCATCTTCAAGCTGCTTAGTTTTTTTCTGTTGTGCGTCATCTTTCCAAATATAGGTGAGGGCGACTAATGCAGTTGCGAGAAATATAAGCCCGCCTAACATCATGTAGCCATCTAGCTCCTCGCCAAATAGTCCTGCAAACATTGCATACACACCCCATACGATTACGATCCAAGTCCAGATTTTTGCTGGTATATTCATTACAGATAGTCCTTTCCAGTTAATTTACCAAGCGCCCAAGCGCATACATAGAAGATTCCAAAAAGCAGATAGAAGAATAGTGAGATAGCAATGCTTGCTACAACTCCCCAAACTACAATCCAAAACCCTAACATCATAAGTTCCATTACTACCTCGATTTCTTATTTATTGTTCTGAGAATTTCCAAAGCGTCATCGAGCGCTTTGTTCGTGTTATCTATCTTCGTGTCGATTGCAGCTAGAAGCTCTTGCAGATCCGCATTTACCTCATCGCTTACATCTTTAAGTTCTGGCTTACTAGCCTTGTGCTTTTTGTCTATCATTTCTGATACTCTCCTTGAGTTCTGCCAACTGCTTTTCAAGCTTGGCTATCTGCTGCTTAGTTTCTTCGCTCATTGGCACGCCTGGCTTATCACCACGCTTGCTTCTTAGCCCGCCTAGTTTCCCTGCGAGTGAGGCGAGTTCAGGGTTAGCCCGAAAGCCACCACCTGTACTCTTAAGCCCGCCTAGTGCGCCAATGCGCTTGTAGTAGCTTTTCCCATAGCGTTCCTTATTCGTTGCGGCAGCATTCAAGCCACCTTCGCGTGTACCTGGCATTACTTCACCACCTTCTTCTTCTTATTGCTAAGCGCCCAATAAAGTAAGTTTGCGAGTCCGAATGTCCACCAGAAGAATACTATGAGCAGAATATGCCCAACGGCTGTGCCTGTGTTCTTCTTCAGTAGAAAATACTCTGGAGTTTCCTCGACTACTTCCCAATCATTAGCCTGATACATCTTTACTTGATTTAGTGCTTCTTGTCTGCTCATTTTAGTTCTCCTTTGCTAATTCTCTGAGTGTGTCTGCCTGTGCAAGCACGATCTCTTTTTTAATCCGAGCAATGCCCGAAGTGTTTAATGCTTGTCCGTCTGATAGCTTGCGCACAATGCGCTGCTTATCTTCTGGCTCGGTAATTCCTTTGCTGTCCAGTATCTCGCCAATCTCCTTAATAGCCTGCGGTGCAGTTTGCATACGGCTCTGGATTTCGGCTTTATCTATCTCGTCCTTAGAAGCGATAGAGTCAATTACCCCGATATTCATGTAGCCAAGACATCTTCCGACAGCACTCGTACTACAGTTTTCAATTGCGCTTGTTTTGTTGATATAGCCGTCTCCCCATAATGCCTGCGAGTAGTCCGAAAATTTACGTTCTGGCTTGTCGCAGTCTGGTATAACGGTTGCTTTAATTACTACTCGTTCGTCTTTAGGATCCGATACTAGCTCGGTGTTGATAGACCCATTCGGGTAATTCTCGTTGAAGTAGATTACGCGATCCGATACAAGCACGTACTGCTTGCCCTTAATGTCGATTGCTTTGTCTTGTAAACTCATTCTCTGTTCTCCTTATATGCTACTGCTAATGCGCCTATAATAAGTCCGAGCAGGAACATTGTGCTCATTGCCCACATATTATTTGTCCTCCAATAGTGCAAAGTTCTTTAGAGCTTCTTCAGCTTCTTTTTTGCTGAGTTGCCCAGCTCGATACTGAGCAATTATTTTACTAATCATTTTCGCGTTCTCCTTTATTTATCTGTACTTATATTATAAGCGTAGCAATATCAAAATGCAATGCTTATTCTGCAGATTCTCGCATACTTTCAAGCCAGGCGTCTTTGGCTGACTCGTACTGCGCGTCAAATTGGAATGATCGCTCATCGCGTTCCATCTCCGCTCGCTCGTGCTCTGAGTACATATAAGTTACATCGGCTCCGCAATCTTCGCAGCGGATCTCTACCAAGCAAGGCCAGCCATCGTACTCTTCAAAGAAAAGTTCGTGGTCTTTATGCGTACATTTTTTATCCATCGCGTTCTCCTTTATTATTTACACTCTTATTATAAGCCCAGCGGTATTGTATTGCAAGCGTTATTTCAAACAAAAATGCCGTCAGGCTGGAGAACGCGAGTTCATTCCTGACGGCAAGATCTTATTATACATGATTATTCTGTTAATTCTTTTTTTATCAGCCACATAAAATAGGCTGCGGGGTTTGTGCCAGTTTTAGCCTGAACAAGAATACCCTCAAGCCTTTGTTCACCAATCTTGTGCCAGGCTTTGTAATAGGCAAGCCGATTAGGGTTTTGATCCTTAAGATTTATTATTGCTCTCTCTGTCCAATCTTCTGTTTTGTTTTTTACGTTAACGTTAACGTTATTTAACTCTTCTTCTCTGACGTTAACGTTAACGTGATTTAAGCTAATTTTATCTAAGCTCATGCTTGACATCTCCTAATCAAACCGCTAGCATAAGAGTAAGCAATTCGAAGACCGTCTTACTCACCCTAAGGCGGTAATTTTTTTACTGATATATGAGCTTGCAAGCTGTTTGTTCTTCACCCTCCTGAAGCAATTCGGGAGTTATTAAGATAATAATACTTGCCAGGCTTTATTGCAAGCCCTATTTAGAGCAAACCAAGTTTTCTAGCACAGGCAGGAAACTGACCCCACCCCGATCTTGCCACTAATCTCTGCCCTGCGGCAATCTGCACTTCTCTTGGTGCTTGCCATGCGAACGCATAGCCTGTTTGCATAGCGTTCCATGTTGCGGGCGAGAATTGCAGTCCACCGTCAAAGCCAGAGGATCCGTTATAATCCCAGCGCCCGCCCGACTCGCAGAGAGACAACCGATCCCACACGCCCATGTTAGAGCTATTTGTAGCGGTTTGAATGGACTTTGGCGCGGGCTTAGGTACAATGCGAGCTTTCGCAGCTTCGGCGCGTTGTAGAGCTTCTGATTGTTCTTGTGCCTTTATTGCTGCTAAGCGGGCTTCTTCGCGGATCCGAGCAGCTTCTATTTGACTTGCGCGGCGTTCTAGCTGCGGCTGCACAATAATTTCCCAGTCCGGACCTTCAGGCGCTTTGAGATAGCTTTCGATTTGTGCATTTTTTTCAGTGCTTTGAGTTTCGTTTGTTGAGCCTTGAGCTATGTAGCTTCTTATAAATACTCCTAAAAATATGCAGGCGATAAGGAATAGAAAGAGCTTGAAGTTGATACGCAAAATGCGCCCTCGTTTATCATGTTGGCTATACTACGCCCTTACGAAAGTCTGTCAAGAAGGTCCTGCGCATAAGATATTGACGAATAAAATTATTTAGCGCATATCTTAATTAGTACCTTATAAGAGGGGGAAGCATGAACTTGATTATTCGAGTGAACGGCGAGGACATTCCGATCCGCCACGATACCTGCAAGGTCTACCGCTTCCGCAAGCTGCCGGAGCTGGATCATGCGTACTTCGACGACGACAGTCGCCAGTTCTACATGTTCAACTGCTGGACGCTCATGGAAATCATGGAAGGGAACGGTTGTCAGACCATCATCGATGACTACCCGTCCGACAATGACTATGACGCTTACATCAGGTGCACCAGCGACCACCTCGACGAAGAACTGGAGGAGCTCGATGGAGGCCTTTGAAGGAATGAGTCCGACCCAGAACGACCTGCTGCGAGCTCTTCGCCAGCGACAGGTTGCCATTCACTCGCAGATCGCTGAACTCACCCATGAGCTTGACGAGAACCGAGAAGAGCAGAAGAGGATTCTCTACGGAGGTGTGGAATGATTCTCTGGAAGATTTACCGCAACGCCTGTTACAAGGTTGCTGACGGCCTGGCAGAAGCCATGCGAAGGCTGCTCGGCCATCTGGAATAGTTCTAGAGGTAGCGACTCCCAGCTGACCCCAACAGTTCCCCACCGCTACCTTGGGAGTTCCTGAGCACGAACTGAAACTGCTCACCCACTCTCTTCGGAGAGTTTTTTAGTAAAAACACAACCGCCCCAACTAGTAGAGGCGGAAGTGCGAGCAATATATGTGCTGTGTAAGATCGAAGCACAGCGTTTGTGAGGTAGCCTAAAGGAAAGGCCACTTGTATTGTACGCCCTAGAAAGGCAAAACACCACGGGCTGGGATACGCTCGTCGAGGTGAACCCATTTATCTACTACTGGTAGTAAGATTGGCAGTGCTACTCCTACCAGATTACCCCAGAAGCCAGTAAGTTCTGCAGTCTGAGCTACGAGAACTGGCGTAAGGATTAGGATAGCCATACGGACTACAAATTTTAGGGTTTCTACTGCTGTTTGACTCATTACTTTCCTCCTAGACGGGCAATTAGTTTTTGCAACCAGTTCTTACCCTCGTCAATAAGAATGGTGTCAGGATTGCTTTGTACTTGAGCTTCAAGCTCTGAAACTTTTGCTTCACTTAGCTTAAGATTAGCTACGACTGCTTCAAGTTCTGCTTTACTTGGGCGGGCTGATAATTCAGCTACTTGCTTAGCTAGTGCATCATAGCCTTTGAGCTTAGCGTCAAGCGCTGCATATTCTGGTGTCGTTGATATACGCCGCATAGCTTCCGCGGGCTTTAGTCCATTCCATTGCCCTGCGGATCCTGCGGAAGTATCTTCTGCTGGACGCCTAAGAGCTACTTGATATAACCACTGTCCATCTGCTGTGTCCATTAGTATTGTTCCTCCATTATTTAATCTTTGCGTTACTAACTGATTTAAGCGGTTCAGATCCAACGTGCCAGGACAAGCCGTTGCGCTGAATTCCCTATGCGCCCGAAGCGGGAAGCGCTTGCCATACCTGCGGCAAATATCAGCTATTAAGTCTGCTGAAGTGTTATATGTTTCGTCCGAGATTGGCAGCGCAGGTCCGCCTCTATGTTCGATCCCTATGCTGCGTTGGTTTACATCAAAATCTCCGGCGTGCCAAGCCGTGTTAGGCTCAATCACATACTGATGAATTATGCCATTGCCAACTGCATAATGCGCAGAAGATTGTCGAGCTGAATTTGCAAATACTGCGTCTGCTGCTGCTAGATCTCCCACGATCCAGTGGCACACAATAAACTCAATAGCCTTGCCGCCGCGCCCTTTCGTGTAGTTAGGACTACCCTTCCAAATTATATTCATTCGCTACTCCTTACCTTAAAAGTTTCACTACGCCACTCGACAGGTATCTCCCGAATAGGATTTACTTCATATGTTTGCCGCCATATAAATACGCACGTATCTCCAACAGTTACTTTCGGCGGCAGAATATATCTGTCGTTGATTAGAGTATACTCCCCGATTGGTAAATTAAGTGCATTAGGAAGCGGTGCAAGGGTTACGAGGTTTCCATTCTCGCAGATAAGTAGTCGAGTGAGATTAGCTGGCGCTATATCATTAGGCTTGTCTATTTTTAGCTCTTGAATAATAGGTTCGCCAATGCGGACTTCTTTATTTTGATTTAGTATGCGAATTGGCTCTTTGATTTGCGTTACTTCATACGGCAAGAGCAGCCAAGCAATAATTGTAATTGCCGCTACGATAATAAAAATGATTGCTGTCCAGAGCGAGAAAATTAGTATGCGGTGCTTCATTGCGAACTCCTTATAACTAAACCTAAGAGTGCAGCAATAACTGAAAGTAACACTGCTCCGACTAGCCCATAAACTATTTTGCGAACTGGCTCAAACTCAATAAGTTTCACATAGGTCCGATCTACTTTGGTTTCAAGCAATGACACCTTGCTTTCAATATCTCGATCAGCGGTGTCAAGCTCGTGACGAAGTTTCCCCAGCTCCTCGTATAAGTCTTTGTTGGTGACTTCGCTCATTCACCAAGTACCTTGCTAGGCTGCCTCGTACATTATGTTCCAAGTGAGATAATCAGTTGATGTCCATGTGAACGGAGCAGTTGAAGATATACTGCTAGTCTGCACAAAAGATCCACTTGCAGCCAATGTAGCTATTGTGAATGTTGTGCTAGATGAAGAACTGAAATTCGGCCATGCCAAATAACCACTTACGCCACTATCTTCTAAATAACAACTCCCTGCGCTATAAGAGTTACTTGCAACTGTAAAGTTCGAACTAACAGTAATCGGTACGGCAATGCGAGGAGCTGTTCCCATTGCAGATGTTGAACCCATTACAAACTTTCCGTAATAATGAACAGATTTGCCTATTTGTTTGTAGTAGCTAGTTAGCGTGCCGTTCCCAATAGTTATATTTGTTAGAGCTGGCGTGTAGCTCGTATATCCCCATGCTGTGCCAGTTCCAGTAAGAAGCTTCTCGGGCGTAATAGCCGAAACTGCAATGCCCGTACCGTCATTAAAACTTGCGTCATTCGTACCGAGAATGTTCCACTTCGCTGCCGAAGGCTGTTCTCCGAATACTACACTCCATGAGGCGTAAGCCATTAGACTGTCCTCCAGCGAGTAATTGCGGACTCTCTACCATGTGCCACATTATCTAATACCTCAAGATTTTCAATTCGATTATCGAGTTTATTATGGTTGATATGGTGTACGTGTTCGCTTCTTTTAAGCTTTCTATTCAAGTGCTTCTCCATGATGTATCTATGCTCATAAGCTCGTTTATTTGGCGCTATAGTAATCAATCTATACCCTCCCTTTGTTATCGTACCGCTTTGAGGAAAATAAGTTGGCGCATGACCTTGCTTGAAAGTTCCAGCGTTTTCAATATGTAAACCCTTATTCCATGGTATGTGTCCTTTAGAAAATGCCATTTACTTTCCCTCCATTGCGAACTTGGGCGCTTGCACTTTTACATTCTTACTAATTTCAATAACTGTTTTAGGATCTGGCGCTGCTGGATTGCTCATCATGCGGCGTTCTTGGTTAGTAAGAATATCGTTATTGCCGCACATACATTCCCAACCCCATAATCCATCGAGGCGCTTGCGCCCTGATACAATCTTTACTTGGTTTGGATCTGGATTATTATCCAGCCAATCTATAACTTCGCCTGTGCTTGAAGTGAATAATCGAATATCTCGGCTTGCGCCACACTTCTTGCAGGTGATTGTATACGCCTTGTGCATACTTATACTTAAGTACGAAATCTAGCTCTCGTCAATAACTAGCTTTTGTAATCCCAATTATCAAAGGCATACGAGCCTTCTGAATAGATGGTGTAATAGATCCCATAGACAGATTGGTAGGCGGCAATCATCGTGCTGCTCATGCGCAGATATACATTCAAATACACATAGACGCGCTCTGTTGGCACTACGTTTACAGAATAGGTTATATCAAAATAGCCCGCAGCTTCTACTGCGTTCGAGGTAGTGAATTTTGTATACGGCATAGGCACAACGCTTGGCAGTCCAGAGCCAGAGCTAATCCATACTGAGCTTACCTCAGCTTTAGGCAATACGAATGTCGGCGAGCCGTCAGCGAGCGTAGTAGCAATATAGGTGTCAGTTATATCTATCGAGGTAGAGCCTTGAAAGCCTGTCGAGTTTGTAACGGCTGAAGAAAGCGTTAGCGTTGCGGATCCGCGCTTTAATACAGTCCGCTTAAATTGGTCGGGCATTCCCGAAAGCTGCTCTGTCGCAAGTTGTGGTAAGTTTGTTGGCATAATTTTCTCCTTATGGTGCTATTTGATCCACGCTGCCGATTGAGCTAATTCCAATTCTGAAGTAGGTGATGAGATCACGCTGCAAGAGATTTAGCTCTTGCACAAAGCCTTCATTGGAGCTTACAACTGTCCGAATGCCATACACGCGCCAGTAGCGCCCTTGCCAGCTTACTAAATCGCCAAACTGCAGTTCAGGCAATGCTCGTATCTTAATGTTTTGTAAGTTCTCACCGTCAGCGTAGTCATTTAAGATAAGCCCGGCGTAGCTCTGCGCCCAGCTTTTATTCTGGATGTAGGGGTTATCTATCTTTATCGGTCGCTCTTCGTAGGCTGTAACCGAGAGGTCACGCTGTTCCCGATAATACAGCTCGCTGGTTACCTTAGCTGGTCGCCCATATATTACTAAGCTGGTTATATAGGCCGTAGTAGCGGCGCTGTTATAGAAGCGAATCTTTGCGGCTTGTGCGAATGAATCAAACACCGTTACGCTAACGCTAGAGGATAGGTCTGTGCCAGCGCCATTACTTGCCGAGTTCGCCACATATCCAGATGGCTGGTAGGCTTCTAGGATAGGGTCTTGAAAGCTTATAAAGACCTCTTCGCTAGAGCCAGCGGCTATCTCAATATTGCTGGAGAGCTGCCAGATAGGTTGCGCCGGCTGCTTCTCGCGTACCTTGCTCGATACTTCTACTACGTTGATGATATGATCCTCGCCGACTATCTCAGCGTCTATTACCATGCTCGTGGGTAGCACTCTCTGCACTTCAGTATATGGCCAGCTATCCCAATGCTGTCTATTCTCGAACTTAATCCTGCCCTCTTCGTCTTGGTAGACATGGGCGTTCTCAGCTTGGGCTATCTGGTGGATTGCATCCGAGAAGCGTGTGCCCTTTTCAAACATAGCGAAGGGGATAATATTGATGCCGGTATCCAGCTCATACTG
>Ga0268298_10004745_pt1 | contig 13087 bp, 9 predicted proteins | sample WWTPWeurt_MetaG_FD_194462 | JGI IMG/M metagenome (GOLD analysis project Ga0268298, IMG submission 194462) | Activated sludge microbial communities from WWTP in Nijmegen, Gelderland, Netherland - WWTP Weurt | ecosystem: Engineered > WWTP > Aerobic digester > Activated sludge | place: Netherlands...
GAAAAAGGTATCTCCTCCTGCCAAAACTGCAAGGTTGGACAAACCTTTTCCAATTGTGACAGTGCGCCCAAAGCACCCGAAAACGACGAAGATGCAGAGCGCCGCTACTATAAGCAAATCGGCCCTTGAACGAAATCGGCCGGCATATGAATGAAAAAGTTTCAAAGCGTCCAGGCGCATTGCTGCGGCGTATAGATGAGAGCATGTGATTCTACAGTTAGGATTATAGATGGCTTTATAAAATCTCTCTCCTTTACTACCGGGACGGTCCTGTTATGCTCTTCTGCTATTGGGCTTATAGCCTCTGGCTCGTCCCGATTTTCTGAAGCGGACAACTGACACCAAGATATGAACGACTATCTCACCAGCCTCGAGCATGAAAGCGTTTTCATAGTGCGAGAGGCATACAAAAAGGTCAAAAATCTCGCCCTGCTCTGGTCAATGGGCAAAGACTCGACTGTGCTTTTGCATCTGGTGCGCAAGGCCTTCCTTGGGCACGTGCCTATTCCTCTGGTCCATATCGATACCAGCTACAAGATTCCGGAAATGATCACGTGGCGGGATCAATATGTGAAGGACCACAACCTGCGTCTGATTGTCGGTCAGAACAAGCAGGCTTTGGCTGACGGCATGGGACCCGACAAGGGACGTCTTGTCTGCTGCGGTGCTCTGAAGACACAGGCTTTGCTGGATACCATCAAGGAAAACCAAATCGGTGGACTGCTCCTCGGTATTCGCCGTGACGAAGAGGGCTCTCGCGCTAAAGAGCGTGTTGTCTCGCCCCGACCTGAAGACGGAACCTGGACCTATAAAGACCAGGTCGCTGAAATCTGGAACCACTACAACCTGCACTTGCCGCAAGATGTGCACATGAGAGTGCACCCGCTTCTGCACTGGACGGAGCTGGACGTTTGGGAATACATCGAGCGCGAAAGATTGGAAATCATGCCTCTGTATTTCAGCAATGCTGACGGCAAGCGCTACAGAAGCCTGGGCTGCTGGCCTTGTACCGGCACTATAGACTCTTGTGCTACCACTCTCGACGCTGTGGTGGACGAAATACGCAATACTAAAACTTCCGAGCGCGCTGGTCGTGCGCAGGATAATGCAGACACTTACGCAATGCAAAAATTGCGCAGCCAGGGATACATGTAGTAAATGACTGAATTTCAACAAAGAAAAATTGTCATCGTTGGCCATGTGGATCACGGTAAATCCACACTTCTTGGTCGTCTGCTCATGGACTTCGGCAAAGTTCCTCAGCAGACTATTGAAAAGGTGCGCAAGACCTGCGAATCACGCGGCGTTCAGCTAGAGCCCGCCTTTTTCCTGGATGCATTTCAGGAAGAGCAGGAGCAGGGGATCAGCATCGATACCACCCGTGTTAATTTCGAGTTTGAAGATCACCGTTTTCTTCTCATTGATGCTCCCGGGCACCTCGAATTCTTGAAGAATATGACCACTGGTGCTTCCGGCGCCGAGACCGGAATTCTCGTAATCGATGGATACGAAGGAATCGGCTCGCAGACCATGCGCCATCTCAAGATTTTGGGAATTCTGGGCGTCAGGCGAGTGATTGTCGTCGTCAATAAAATGGATAAGAGCGGCTATTCACAAGCCCGCTTCGAAGAAGTAGCCAGTGAGATTAGAGGACATGTGGAGCACGAAGGACAGACCTGCTTGTCCGTCGTGCCTATTTCCGCGCTTAAGGGCGAAAACCTCTCAGCCCCGAGTGAAAATCTCTCCTGGTATGCTGGACTTCCTCTGCTACCGCAGATGGTGGCACATACTACCGCTACTGCTGTTAGTATCGCGGAAGAGTCCGAACATGAGCCTTTGCGCATGGTGCTGCAAGACGTTTATCGCTTTACCGACGAGCGTTTTTATGCCGGACGCATAATTTCCGGCACCATCTCACCCGGCGCTCGCGTATTTTTCTCTCCATCCGGCAAAGTCTCCACAGTCGAGGCGATCGAAACTTTCCCGGCTGCCGGACTCAATAAAGCGGTGAAGGGCGACTCTGTAGCATTGCGCCTCAAAGACCAGATTTTTGTTGAGCGCGGAGAAATAATCTCCCTTCCCGATCAGACTCCTGAGGTCAACAATGAGATCCAGGCGAAGCTCATCTGGCTCAATTCCGAGCCCCTCAACTGGGCTGCCGATTATCTAATCAAAGTAGGCACAGCCGAGGTCTCTTGCCGCCTGGAGCCGAGCAACTCGGTTTTCAGCCAGGTCGGTAACGGCGATTTCGTCGATGTCGATATCAAAATGCAAAAGCCGATTAGTTTTGATCGCGATGGACGCGGAGTCGACAAGCTGGTTATCTGCACTACCTATGAGACGGTAGCTTGCGGTGCTATTGCCACGCCCAATCCGAGCCAGAAGGTTCAGAAGACAAAGAGCAAGAATATTGTTGTCGAAGCCGGCTTCGTCAAGCGTGAAGAGCATGAGGAGCGTCAGGGGCACAGAGGTACTGTTCTCTGGATGACTGGTCTTTCGGGCGCCGGCAAGAGCACGCTCGCCAAAGCTCTGGAAAGACGCCTGTTCAATGATGGCTACAGAGTGGCCGTACTTGACGGAGACAATCTTAGAAGCGGAGTCTGTGCAGATCTCGGGTTCGAACCGGAAGATCGAGCGGAAAACATTCGCCGAGTTGCGCATATGGCAAAGCTGCTTCTAAATACCGGAATGGTGGTCATTACGGCCTGCATCTCTCCTTATGAAAAGGATAGGCGTCTGGCTGAAGAAGTGATTGGCGAAGCTGATTTCCACGAACTCTTCGTATTCTGTCCTATTGAAGTTTGCCAGCAGCGTGATCCAAAAGGCTTGTACAAGAAAGCCTCCGGTGGTCAGATCAATGACTTCTCCGGCCTGAATGCGCCCTACCAGCCACCGACAAAGCCGAGATTGCGTCTCGATTCGAGCACGATGAGCATTGCCGATGAAGTAGAGGAAATCATATCGATGATGAAGGCGCATAACTTGAAGCCTGCTCCAGTACCTATCGGCGCGCGTGGCGACCTCGTCGGGAAGCCATAAGTAGCGAAATTGGGGAATTTAAGTGCAGGGCTCTTTAAGCGGCATCTCTCGAGACTCTGAAACGAGGCGAGCAGTCTTGCCGGAAATCCAAAAGCACAGTTCATCGCCCCGCCTCGATTTGTTTCTTATCGGTTATTTCGTTCTGCTCGAGATTCTAGTCTTCGGACCCTTTGTCTCGAAAATTGGCTTCTATCTGGACGACTGGCTTATGTTGAGCACGTTTTCCGGCGGGCCTCAGGATATTCTCGGCGCCTTTTCGAACTACTTCTTCAACGATCCAAAAGTAATCATACGCCCGGTTGAAGTCCTGCATTTCGGGCTGCTTTACTTTCTATTCGGAGCACGTCCGCTGGGATATCACCTGGTCAATTGCGGACTGGAAATCTGCGTAAGCGTACTTTTGTATTACTCTCTAAAACGCTTTACCGGCAGCCGCTTTCTATCGTTTGCCGCCACCTGCGCTTTCATACTTTATCCTGTTCGTGACTGCACTCATTACTGGATTTTATGCAGTTCTGTCGCCTTGAGTCTGGCTCTCTATTTTGCCAGCTTGATTTTTGCTCTTGATGCCCTCGATCGCCGGAAAAAATCCCTCTATCTCTGGGGGGCTCTGCCTTTTGCCCTGAGCATATTCAACTACGAAGTGTTCATGCCTTTTGCATGCGTCACCGCGGTCTGCGTGTTGCTCAAAAGCCTGAGAGCTAACCCGATACGAAAGTCTCTGGCTGAAGCGGTTTATTCGTTCTTGCCGCTCTTCTTCAGCGGACTGGCTCTCTTTGTCTATCAGCGCTTTATTGTGCCTCAACTGGGAATTGGCTATTTGCACCGGGTGGCTGTAGACCCTCTGCAAATACTGCATGTTATCGGTGCTGGTACACTCGTTTCCAGCCCGCTGTCGGCATTGCCGTTCTCGCTGTCGCAGATCGGTCTTCTGTCAATGAATCCTCTCAGTGCAATCAACCTGATTTTTCTTTGTATTATCGCCGTCAGTACCTTTGCCGCATACTTCTATCTTCTAAAAGCCGCTCCCGAGTCCGCCGGTGAGAGTCGTCGCGTCTGCTTCGAAATGCTGACAATGGGAGCAGTAGCCATTATTGTTTCGCTTTCTATATTCGGGCTAAATAAAGAGTATGAGCCAACTTTGCTCACTCTGGTCAACCGCATTTTTACAGGTGCTTCTTTTGGTTGGGCATGTATATTCAGTGCAACAACTCTGCTTATTCTTTTGCCGTTCGGTACTAGGGCAGGTTTTCGCTCCTTGGCAGTAAAGGTCTCTTGCTCGGCGTTGTCCGGCGTTGCAGTTTTCCTGACCCTGGTCAACTGGCAGCTGGCGCAGCCCTGGGTGACTTCTTGCAATGCCCAGAAGGACGTTGTATTTCAAGTTCGCAAATTGCGGGAGACTGTAAAATACCCTGATATCTTGATCCTTTGCGATTTTCCGCGCTACGTCATGTGGAGCCCAATCTTCGACGGTATCTGGGATTTTCAGTCGATGGTGCGCGTCGTACTTAAGGATCCGAAGCTTCAAGCCGGTGTGCTCAGCGATAGACTTTGCATGGAAAAGGACCAGATAAAGGACGTTTCTGTCGGATATACCTGCGCTGCTTATCCGGTCAAGAAAATCAAAATGTTCATTCCTTGCAAGGATAAGTTGGTGTCAATTAGCTCTGCCAGGGAATTTGTGTCAATTGCTGAGCGCAATAGCGCTCAGTCTATGCTCAGCCCCGGAACAATCGAAAAGTGGTCGAAACAGATAGAGGCTTCACAAAAATGAGCCCGCTTGTTTCGATATTGCTGCCGGTATATAACGGCGAAAGACATCTGGAAGCGGCGGTAAACAGCGCACTCGCTCAAACAGAAAATGATTTCGAGCTGATTATTGTCGACGACCAATCCACAGACGGTTCTTATCGCATTGCCGAAGAACTGGCCGGCAAAGACTCTCGAATCAAGCTTTCGAAGAACGAGAAAAATGTGGGTCTTTTCGCCAATTACAATCGCTGCATCGCGCACGCTCAGGGCGAATTTCTGAAGCCCTTTGCACAAGATGACATTCTCTCGCCAAATGCCCTCGAAAAAATGCTGCATGTATTGCGGTCTGACGCCTCGATTGCGCTGGTATCCGGCGCCTGCAATATCCTCGATGAGCAGGGGGAAATCTCCAGAACCAGAAGCACTTTCAAAGACTCACGCAAGATAAGGGGCGCCGAGGTCATTCTATATAACTTGCTGGCGGTCACCAATTGGGTCGGTGAGCCCAGTACCGTTATGTATCGTCGCGCATTTGCCGGTACTGGATTCGATACCAATCTATTTCACAGCGGTGATTTGGAGATGTGGTTTAGAGTCTTGCAAAATGGAGACTACTACTTCCTCGATGAGTGCGTGGCCGGCTTTCGCCGGCATGCCGCTTCGGCCACAAATAACAATCTCTGCGGATTGTTATTTGCTCTTGATTCCATTTTGCTGTTCAAGAATTATGGACGCTATATCCGCGAAGCCGGCATTCCTGATGAGCTGTATATGCGCTCTGTCGCCGAATATGCTGCCTTGCAGTTAGACGCATTGGTGCGTGAGAGCGGTTTGACCGTATCCGATACCCTTAAGGCCGCAAGAAAAGGTGCACGTATAGGCATTTCAGACGACGGTGAGGCGGTTGCTTTGAGATTGATGGACGCATTTGCCCAACTTAGCTTTTATACACTGCGCTGTTTGACTCATACGCTTGCAGAGTTGAGCGATGTGCGTTGCCGTTTGGAATCCGACAAAGAATACCTGAGTCGTAAGCTGCAGCACATGGAGCAGAGCACTTCCTGGCGTCTAACAGCGCCAATCCGCAAGTTGCTCAGCCCCTCGAATTCTTGAGCTGCGCAGCTACTTAGCGCTGAGCCTTGCGAGCTGCCTCTGGGCAATTTCATCTGCAATCAGCTCGTGGAGTTTCAACGAGCCTTTAGTGTTCAAGTGAATAAAGTCTTTAAATTCGTCAGATGCAAAATGTTTTTGATTGAAGTCCAGATAAGCGGCTCCGTACCGGCGGCACAATGCCTCTACATCTTTGGGAAAGCGTCCCTGAAGCTGGGCTGGGACCTTGCCTTTGTATTCTTCTGTGACCGGCATATCTATCGCGACAAAGTTAATTCCGGCACGATGGCACAACTGCAGCAGTTTTTCGAAGTAAGCAAATTCGGCATCATAACGTTTTAGTTGAGGCCTCGGGTCGACCTCGATCGAGCCTGATGCGCAAGCAAAAGGAGACGCAAACGGGTTCTTTCGCTTCTGTTCTTCAAGCGTTTGACGGACGGACTCGTAAATTGAAGACCTGCGGTTGAGCGCCGCCGATACTTTTTCCGTGAGCCAAGACTTGGCTGAACTCCTGTTTTTGTAGGCATAACTGATCGAACCGGCGATTGAATCGCAAAACGAAAAGAACCTTTCCGGGTCGGTTATGTTTTTTTGATCGCTGAAAATCAGACTAACGGTCGCACAAATGGGAGAACTGTAGATGCCGTCTATCAAGTCGCGCAGAGCATGCGGCATATAGCTGTTATCGTTGGGTGGATGCATGTATGAGATTTGGCTGAACACGGGAGTCCTTCCCAGTTCTGGCATACTTGCGTCGAAAAAATCTCTCGAAGTCATTTCGTAAACGATTACAGACGGCTGTTTGCCATATTCTAGAACCTTTTTTGCGACCAGCCAGTCATCAGAGACCATGGCGCCAAGGTAAGCCAAATTGGCGGTTTGCAGCGGTCTACCGGTCTTCTTTTCCAGCACCTCCTGCAGATAAGCTGCATTCCAGTATTCGTCGTGCTTAATCTTGTGCAGTGAAGGGTTTTTCAGTTTGTCGCAGTAATAGTTGCTGCATACAGCCACCGATGAACCTAATACAAGTACGTCCGGATTATTGGACGAGGAAAAGAATCTCTCATACTTGCTCATGGACAAATTGCTTTTCGGCTGTCTAAAGAGCAACGAAAGACCTAAATCAGTACAGATAAGAAAGCACAACAGCCAGATGAAAGTATGGCTGGCAGCGGTTGATTGCTTTTTAGTTGGCGCGCTCAGCTGCATGACTGCTCAGAATTGGAAGTATATGAAAGGGGTAGATGTGTCAGGGAAAAAGGTGATGATAGAAAAAATGACAAGGGCGAAATAGAGGGCCTTTAGCGGCGCGGGAACCCGCGTAAAGAATTGCTTTTCGGTCAACCGCCCGATTATGGGAGTTGCCAGAAGCAGCACTCCCACTAGCATGATTACAACAGGCACAACCACAGGCAATTCGGGGCGAAGCAGCAAGAACTTTCCAGCTTCTGCTTTGGTCAGCAATGGATAGAGAAGAACCATCTTCTTGACCATGGTAAAAGCGGAGCTAATATCGGTGATGCGGAAAAACACCCAGCCGATGCAAACGACGTGGAAAGTCAGTAAAACAGAGAGAACGTTGAATAACTTGCTTTTGAAAAACCCTGCCGCAAATTTCGTACTCTCCCGCCATTCGCTGAAATTGCGGTGGACGATCAAGCAAAGTCCGTGGAAAATTCCCCAGACTACAAAATTCCATGACGCTCCGTGCCAGAGGCCACCCAATGCCATGGTCAGCAGCAAATTGCGATCCGTCATCAATTTGCTTTGCCTGGAGCCACCCAGAGGGATGTAGAGATAATCTCTCAGCCAACTGGACAGTGAAATGTGCCAACGTCTCCAGAAATCAGACATATTGGCCGCTATATACGGCAAATTGAAGTTGATTGGAATGTGATACCCGAAGAGCAATGCCGAGCCCCGACCGATATCCGTGTAGCCGGAGAAGTCGAAATAGATCTGCATGGCAAAAGCGTACGCCATGAACCAGGTCTCGAGCGCACCGTAACTATTTTGCGTCTTAGCCATCATATCGACGACGATAGCAATATTGTCGGCAAGCAGCAGTTTTTTTGCTACTCCTGTGATGATTAGAGGCACTCCTTCGTCAAAGTAGCTGAGGCTGAGCTTTTTCTCTTCTTGCATTTGTGCGGCGAAGTCAGGAAATCTCTTAATAGGTCCGGCTATCTGAGTGGGAAAAAAGGATGCGAAAAGAGCAAATAGAACGAAAGAGTCTATGGGTTTGCGGCCCCTGTAGATTTCGAACAGATAGTGGATGAATTCAAAAACGAAAAACGAAATTCCGAGCGGAAGGATGATATTCAGCGCGGCGTGCGAGGTTGAATGAGTAAACGGTTTCAGGAGGGCGTCGATTGAATCGAGAAAGAAATTCGCGTACTTGAAATAGCCCAGACAGAGCAAATTGATGATGACACCGGCGGTGAAAACATGCTTCTTATTCGTTGTCGAATTGACGAGCAGTTTTCCCCAGAGCCAATTGAAGAGGGTCAGGGCGAAGATCAGCAGAGCAAAGATTGGAATCCAGCTCATGTAGAAGTAGTAGCTTGCAATAAGAAGCATGGGCAGGCGGAAGCGCTGCGGCAACAACCAGTAGAGAAGCACTACGGTCGGCAGAAATAGAAGATATTGAAAGCTTGTGAATAACATTCAGTAGGAGCCTGCGCCGTAAAATGCAACGGCAAAACGAATTCTATGGAAATCAAGGAGATGTTAGCACGCCAGCAGAGCCGTTTTCTGAGTTCTCAAAGAGCCTTCGGGGTTAATTGTTTTTCTCGAGAAAGCAGGCATGTCAAGAACCTGTTTGAGTCAAGCCCCTTCACGCTTTTCTTGACTGTGAGTTACTCTAACTGCGATTTAATTAAAGCTCGAGCCGACAATGCAATGTGTCTGCTGTTGTACTGTCTTAGTGATGTCTTACGGTTACTTTATGTCTCGCTCGTATCTGCTCGGCGTCTTTGCATTTTCTCTGGCTCTGCGTCTCTGGTTCAATTTTGCTACGCAGCATCCGAATAATGCCGGCACTGCTGACGGGTCGGAGTATTTGCGTCTGGCGGAGGCTTTACGGCAGTTTCTTAGCAATCCGTTCGGAGATATCACTCTTTTGTCCGGGTTCAAGCAATCCGGACCAGTATTTCCGCTCTTTGTTCTTCTCTGTCAGAAAGCAGGCGAACTCTTCGGCGTTACGCAACCCAGTTATGCGCCGATTTTCGGTCAATGTTTTCTATCGTCGGTCGCTGACGTCTTTCTCTGCCTTACCGCCAATTTACTCTGGGGAGCCAGGACCGCTCAATATTGCGCCGTTTTCACAATCTTTTATCCTGCTTTTTTGATCAACTCCGGTCGTCTTTATTCCGAAAGTTTTTCTACATCTCTATGCGTGATCGTCCTATATCTCATGTGTCTAGGCTTCTCCAGTCGACGCAGAATCGTCTCCTTAATAGGTCTGGGTGCTGGTCTTGTCACTCTGCAATTGACCAGGTCGGTAATGATTCTGCTCTCTCTGGCAGCTTTGCCACTGACCTTAATTCAAGAGCGAAAACACGGAGCAATTAAGGCTGTTGGACTGGTCCTTGTGGGCATGGCATTGATCCTTCTTCCCTGGCTCTTCACGCAAAAGGCAATCTTCAACAAAGCCAGCCTGGTCGTCGACAGAGTCGGCAATTACAACTTATTTGTCGGCACGAATCCGGATATAAGCGGCTGGTTGTCTTATCCCTACCCAAATGGAGTCGGAGTTGAGAGTCGCCCGGCATTAGAGGTTCTCAAAAGCAACGTAAAGGTGTCTGCCGGCAGGTTTTTCAAACTGCTGCTCGACAAACCTTACCGGCTGGCCAAATTTCCCTGGAACGATTTTCGCACCGCAGCTGGTGCTTACACTTATGAATTGCAAGTGTTTTTCCATCAGCTTTTGCTCCTTCTAGCCGTTGCAGGGATATGTCTTTGCTTTTTCGAAAATGATGATGGAAAGCCGGTTTCGCAGTCCATTCTCAACTGCCGCGCATTGCTTCTTTTGTACATGCTCGGGCATTCTATCTATTGGTTTTTCATTACGGTGCCACGCTATAACCTGACGGCAATGCCTGTGGTGATTCTCTTTTCAGCGGCTGCCTGTGCGGCATTCACTAAAAGACTCGAGCCGGCTCGGCGAGCTCTTCTCTTTCTTTCGCTTCTGGTTTGTTTGCTCTGTGCCAGAGTCACGGAATTCGGCTCGATCAATCGGATTGTAGGCAATCCGATGCTGTCCCTCTTTTTACTAAGCATGCTAAAGGCTGTATTGGCAACCGTTTTCTTTGTTCTTCTGTGGAGGTATGGGGGCTCGATCCGCCACTACAAAGGACTTTCGAAGGGCGTGCACATCAGTGTGTCCATCCTTTCAATTTTTCTTATTGCCTATCCGGCCAGAGCCAATGGACGTGCATTTGAGTGGGTGGCCGAGCTTCGCAATAAGAACGACAAGATAGTTCAGCACATCCTACATACCATCCAGCCGGGCGAGCAATCATATCTGCTTATCGATACGGACGGCGCAAAAGACCTGGTTGAGAACGGTCGGGTCACCGCCAATGGTGTAAGGATTACAGAGCCGTTGGTCCCCGGAATTGCTTTCACTCAGGACTTTTCGGCTGAAAAGGTGATGGGCGGGGACCAGATCTATTTCGAGTGTGAGTGGATTTATGATTGTATGACCCGCGGTGCCGGTATTGCATCGAGCCAGGTGCGGCAGTGGTTTGTCCTGCCTCTGCCACCGGAAGTGGTAGCGAGTGCGAAAGCTTCGGGAGATTTAGCAGTCGAGATTGAAAACGTCACAGGTACCGGTTCGTTCAAAGTATTCGGCTCTTATTTGCCGGAAAGGGAATTCCCGACTTATTTAAATTCTTCCTGGGAAAAAGCTTTCTACGGGGTCGAAAATGATCGTGGCTTTACCGATAGTCGCTACGATTTCAAATTCGCCGCCGCCGCTCCTCGAGGATCTTCCTCTGCGTCTTCGAGTCCGGATCTCTCTTCTTCGCCGGGACTGCAAACGGGCACTTTCAATTTGCTTTTGCTCTGTGATAAAGCAGAATTGCCAAAGTCAAAACCTGCCTTTGCTAAACCTTTGCCATCCAGATTGGGCATTGCGGCTGGGGCGGACAACACTTATAAGCTCGATGTTTTAAACCCGGATGGTTTCACCGCGGACGAAATCTGGCTGGTTCGCTTCTGGGGCAGAGCCAGATCTAGCAAAGGAGAGCCACTTGTTGAGCCGAAACTTAAAGTTTTGCTCACTTCTAGATCCGGGAAAAACCTTATCTATCCTTCACGCTGGATGCCCAGGCAATTACCGAACAGCAAAGAGCCGGTATTGTTTGACTATAGTTTTCCAATGAAGCCTTCCTTGCTTCAGGAGAAGATCAGCGCTCTGGAGATTTCTTTCGAATGCACAAGGGGTGCAGCAGAGCCTGGTTTATTAGAGATCGAAGATTTGCATTTGGACATTCAGCCGATTGCTAGCAATCCTATTTCTCATAGAAGCAAGATTTTTTGAGCTTATACATCAATATGCGTATCTGCCTGATTGCCAAAGACTACAGTGCTTCCGACGCCGAGGGAGCGTACATAGTATCGCTGGCTTCCGGACTGGCAGGATTGGGTCACGATGTGACTGTTTTGTGTTCATCGTGCGACAAGAAATCCGACGGACGTGTGAGAGTAGAGCAGGTGACCCAGGCAAAAAGGGTCCAAGAACTAAAGCTCCTCAATAAGAAGTTGCCTGATTCGGCGCGCTTTTGTGCCGAGCAGATTGGCTACTGGCATACCTTCGAAGCCCTTTCTGAAGTCCGTCCCTTTGAGGTTGTCGAGGCTGTCGAGTCTGTCTCGGGTGCTCTTTTGGCAGCTTTCACTCGTTCTACTCCCACGGTTGTCAGGCTGGGGAAGGAGCCCATCAAAGCAGGCGAAGAATTTGACTCCAGCTTTCCAAAGCTCGCTTACGACTTTGCCTTTTCTTCGACAGATTTGTTTTCCTGCGCCTCGCAAGACGAGCGGGCCGCTTTTTTGGAAAAAACAATGCTGCCGGAAGACTGTATTGTCGTCAATGCAATAACGGATGAGCTTGCCCTCAATGCGCTCAAGGCGTACGTGCGCGCGGGCGAACGTTTTTCAACGGTGCCCAAGCCTCACTTGTATCGTCACGGAGCCAGACAATTGATCAGGAGCACGGAAGATATGCTCGCTCTATTTGATCGCATGCTCTATGACTTGCTCTTTCGTGTCTCTTATCGTTTTCGTATGAAGCACTGGCTGTCCAAACTGGCGAATGACCCTGCGGCTTTTAAGAAGAGGCTTTTGCGGGTTTTGCACCCCGAAGTCTGAGACTAAATTCAATTACTCCTAGTTCACAGCGTCTGCCTAATGCGGTTTTGAATGAATCTACTGCGCTAGACTGTCAACTTTCAGAGCTAGGAGGCACTTGGATGATTTCCCCGGTCAAAACCATGAAATATGTTGGTGGGCAGGCCCTTTGCGCCTTTTTCGTATTGAGCCTTGTTACTGGTTGCACGGCTAAAGATACCGGTACAGCAACGCAAGGTTATAAAGGTGTAATCAATCTTGAGGGAATTAAGCTCGGAACTCCAGAAGAAAGTGCAAAATCTGCATTGCTCACTTTTGTGCCCGACCCGAATGTGCCTGCTCCGTTTTCTCAGTATCTGAGCCGTACATACGATCAAGCCGGCGGACAGTATTGCTTGTCATACAAAGAAGGTACGCCGAAGCAATTGAGAATCGTCTATGCGCAGCAACCGATCAGCAAGAGCGATGCGCTTGCGAAACTGAAGAACATTTTGCCGTCTTCTGCACCGGAAGAGACCAAAGTCGACGATTCCGAAGTGAAGTCAGGCAAAAAGGATGCACCGGTTGAATTACATTTTTTTGGTGACAACATTAAGGGCGAAATAATATACTCCGACAAAGCTGCGAACACAGTGAAGGTAATCTCTGTAATGAGTCTGGCTAAGCCCGGTACCGCCGAAAAACCGGCGGCAGAATCGACCGGCTCATCAACGGAAGCTTCCGGCTCACACTAAGCAGCAATCCCAGGCAGAGATAAAAGGTGTTTCCGATAACGGGAATGGCTTCCGTGCTAACATCTTGTTATCTCGGAAATCCCTGCGAAATATAAGATGACCAT
>Ga0268298_10004746_pt1 | contig 13086 bp, 10 predicted proteins | sample WWTPWeurt_MetaG_FD_194462 | JGI IMG/M metagenome (GOLD analysis project Ga0268298, IMG submission 194462) | Activated sludge microbial communities from WWTP in Nijmegen, Gelderland, Netherland - WWTP Weurt | ecosystem: Engineered > WWTP > Aerobic digester > Activated sludge | place...
AACTCGATGCCATCGTCGGCGCCCGGGCCCACGGGCAGTCGGAGGAGATTTTTCCCCGGCTGCAGCAGCTCGATGCCCGTCACCCGAACGTCGCCGAGATCAACCACCAGCTCGCGTGGACCTGCGACGTGCTCGGCCGCGCGGCGGAAGCCCTGCCCTATTACGAGAAGGCCGTCGCCCTCGGCCTGCCGCCCAACGAGCTCTCCGGCGCGTTGATCGGGCTCGGCTCGACGCTGCGCACGCTCGGCCAGCTGGAACGCTCCGCCGAGGTGCTGCGCACGGGCCAGGCGCAGTTCCCCGACAACGCCGAGTTCGCCGTCTTCCTCGCGCTGACGCTGCACGCCTCGGGCAAGCATGCCGACGCCCTGCAGCTGGCGCTTAACACCCTCTGCGACACGACCGACGATCCCGGCCTCACCGCCTACCAGCGCGCCATCCGCCACGCGGCGGGACGGTTAAAGTGATTTATTCGGAAGCCATGAAACCATGAACCGATCCTGGTTTCTTGGTTTCTGAATTAATCTTCAAACTGCCTTGTCCGACCATTCCCCGTTCACCAGCCGCTTCAATTTCAGCGGATTGGCATCCTGCAGCTCGGGCGGCAGCATTTCGTCGGCGAAACTTTGGTAGCAGATGAGCCGCGCCCAGCGGTTGAGGGCGCGCGTGCCGACCGCCGTGCTGCGGCCGCCGTCGCTCGTCGAGGGATACGGGCCGCCATGCACGATGGCGGAACTGACCTCCAGGCCGGCCGGATAACCGTTGAGGATCAGGCGCCCGGCCCGCTCCGCCAGGATGTCCACGAGCGGCCCCTGGGCCTTCGCCTCGGCGGCGCCGGCGTGCACCGTCGCCGTCAGGCTGCCCTCGAGTTCACGGGCGACCGCCAGCATCTCGGCGCGGTCGTCGCACCAAACCACGAGCGAGCTGGGCCCGAAGATTTCCTCGGACAGCGCGTGATTGCCGATGAACTCCTTCGCGCCCGTCTCGAACCACACCGGGGCCGCGCCGCAAGCCGAGGCGGCCTTGCCCTGCGCAATCACCCGGACGCCCGGCTGGTGCGCGCGGGCCGCAGTGTGGCTGACGAAATTATGGCGGATACCGGGCGTGAGCATCACGCCCTCGGGCGCGGCGGCGAGGCGCGCCGCCAGATCCCGGACGAACTGCTCCGCCGCCGGCGAGCGCTGCAGGATGATCAGGCCGGGGTTGGTGCAGAACTGGCCGACGCCCACCAGGGCCGAGGCGCAGAGACCCTCGACCATCCCCGCCGCCCGCTCGGCGAGGGCGCCGGGCAGAATGAAGACCGGGTTGACGCTGCCCATCTCGGCATAGACCGGGATCGGCTCCGGCCGCGCCGCCGCGATATCCGCCAGCGCCCGGCCGCCTCGGACCGAGCCGGTGAAGCCCACGGCCTTGACCGCCGGATGCCTTACCAGCGCCTGCCCGACCTCAAAGCCGGCGTCGAAGAGCAGGGAAAACGTGCCTTCCGGCAGCCCGCACTCGCGCACGGCGTGGAGGATCAGGCGGCCGACCAGCTCACCCGTGCCGGGATGAGCGGGGTGCGCCTTCACGATGACCGGGCAACCGGCCGCGAAGGCCGACGCCACATCGCCCCCGGCCACCGAATAGGCGAAGGGGAAATTGCTCGAGCCGAACACGACCACGGGACCGATCGCGCGCAACATCGAGCGATGATCGGGCTTCGGCAGCGGCTGGCGGTCCGGCCGCGCGGTCTCGATGCGCGCATCGAGCCAGTCGCCGCGTGCCGCCGCCTCGCCGTAGAGCCGGAGCTGGCCGGCGGTGCGGACGATCTCGCCCTTCAGCCGCGCCTCGGGCAGGCCCGTCTCCTGCATGGCGCGGGCGACGAGGTCGGCCGACTTCTCCTCGAGCTTCGCCGCGATGGCACAGAGAAACTTGTTCCGCTCCGCACCGGGCAGCCTCGCCCAGGCCGGCGCCGCCTCGCGGGCGAGTTGCACAGCCCGCTCCACGTCTTCCGAGGCGGCCGACAGGAAGCCCGGCTCCAGGTGGACGTTCCGCGCCGGATCGAAGGCCTTGAAGGTGGCGCCGCCGAGTCCGCTGGAGCCGAAGCCAATGAGGGAGCCGCCGTCTGGTTTCATGTATGGAATGGTGTCATCCTGAACGAAGTGAAGGATCCAAAGTGATTTTCCCCGGCGGGCATCGCGCTGGATTCGCTACGCTGCCAATGAACTCCCTTGTTTGTCATTCTGAACGAAGTGAAGAATCCATCGGCACAACCGCCTGCGGATATCGTGATGGATGCTTCGCTACGCTCAGCATGACAATGGCTTGGAATGTTCATTGGCGAATCCCACGCAAGTCTCGCGGCTTGCTGTCTAGTCTCGGAATGACAGGCAAATTAGAGTTTCCCTATTGTCGGGGATTTCCGCGCCGTGGCGAGCACGGCCTGGGTCAATTCGAGGTCAGCTCCGGCCAGCGGCAGACGGGGCGGCCGGACATGCGGCGTGCCGCGCCCCATCTCGGCCTGCACCCATTTGATGTGCTGGACGAATTTCGGGACCGTATCGAGGCGCAGCAAGGGCAGGAACCACTCGTAGAGGGCCGCCGCCCGAACCTTGTCGCCCCGGCTGGCATAGTCGAACAGGGCCACCGACTCCGCAGGAAAGGCGTTTACCAGGCCGGCCACCCAGCCGGTGGCGCCCGCATACACGCCCTCGACGATGGCATCATCCATGCCGACCAGAATCCTCAGCCGCGGACCGACCGCAGCGCGGATGGCCGTCACCCGGCGGACATCGCCGCTGGATTCCTTCACCGCGTGCAGATTGTCGTGCTCCCTCGCCAGCTCGGCGATCTGGGCGGGCAGGAAGTCGGTTTTGTAGGCGGGCGGGTTGTTGTAGAGCATGCACGAGAGCCGGGTCGCCGCGATGACCGCGCTGACATGGGCCTGCATCTCGCGCCAATCGGAAACATAGACATAGGGCGGCAGCACCATCAGGCCCCGGGCTCCGGCCGATTCGGCCGCCCGGGCCATCGCCACGGCCTCCGCCGTGCTGAGCGACGCGATGCCCAGCACCACCGGTGCGCGGTCGCCCACGGCGGCGACGGCGGTGCGCACGAGGGCAATCTTCTCGTCGAAGGTCAGGGTCTGGGCCTCGCCGAGCGAGCCGCAGCACACGATGCCTGTGCAGCCGCTGTCGATCATCCACCGACAGTGCGCCGCAAACGCGTCGTGATCGACCGACAGGTCGGCTTTCAGGTTGGTCGTGACCGCCGGGAGGACGCCTTGCCAGTTCATGGGGTGTGGGGGTTAAACAAACATAACCGTCATTCTGAGCGAAGCGAAGAATCCAGGATTATGTTCGCAGCGGTCGTCGTGCTGGATTCTTCGCTTCGCTCAGAATGACAGGTCAGGCGAATCGATTGGGGTTAAGGAGGCTCAAGTCCACGGACGGTTTCTTCCCGGTCAGCACCTCGGTGATCAGCAGGCCGGAGATGGGCGCGAGCGTGAGGCCGAGCATGGCGTGGCCGCTCGCGGTGGAGAGATTGGCGTAGCGGCCGAGCCGCCCGATGTAGGGCATGCCGTCGGGCGAGACCGGGCGGTAGCCGAACCAGGGCTTGATACCGGCGAAATCCGCGTCGGTCAGCTCCGGCAGGAAGGCCTTGGCGCCGTCGATGATCTGCTGGACCCGCTCGGGGCGGACCCGGTCGTTGTGGCCCGCGATCTCCATCGTGCCGCCGAAACGGAGCTTGTCGCCCATCGGCGTCACGGCCACGCGGCGCTCGGTGAGGATCATGGGCTTCGTCAGGCGCAGGCGCGGCCGGTCCATGGTCAGGCTGTAACCCTTGCCCGCCTGCATCGGGAGGCGCAGCTCCAGGCCCTGCAGCATGGCCGGGGACCACGAGCCGCCGGTCAGCACATATTCATCGGCCAGATGGTCCCCGCCGGTCGTCGCCACGCCCGTGACCCGGCCGCCGGCGGCGCGCCACCCATACACGCTGGTGTTCCAGCAGAACTTCACGCCCATCTCCTTGAGCAGGGTGGTCAATGTCGGGATCAGCCGCCGGGGCGAGATATGCGCATCGATGGGAAAGTAGATCGCGCCCGCCACCTGCAGCTTCGCGCCCGGCTCGAGCGCGGCGGTCTGCGGCGCGTTCAGCACGCGCGCCTCGACTCCGACCTCGTTGCACAGCGCCGCGAGCCCGGCGCTGTAATGGTCGAGCGTCGCCTGCGTCTGGCAAAGATTCAGCAGCCCCTCCTGCTTCAGCTCGAAGGCATCGCCGGTGATGTCCGCCAGATCCACCACGAGCTTCCGGCTGCCGAGACAGAGGTCGCGTAGCACCGGCGCGGAGCGGCGGCGGTGCGCCTCGGTGCAATGCCGCGCAAACAGCCAGCCCCAGCGGATCAGGTCGCTGTCGAGCCGCGGCTTGATGTAGAACGGGCTGCGCGAGCTCAGCATCCACTTCAGCCCCTTCCACACCATGCCCGGCGCGGAGATGGGTTCCACGTGGCTGGGCGAGATGTAGCCGGCGCTGCCGTGCGCGCAGGAGTCGGCGCCCTCGGCGTTGCGCTCGATGACGGTGACCCGCCAGCCCTCGCGGGCCAGATAATAGGCGCAGCTGAGGCCGATGACGCCTCCGCCGCAGATGATGACTGACTTGGATTGGCGCATGGGATCAGCGAATGTCCGTGGGAGCGTGCTTGCACGCGACATCCCGACAGTCGCGACCAAGGTCGCTCCCACATGGACGGAAAAAATGCGGAAGCCGGGACTTCATCGGATCCCCCAGCAAAACGGATCGGCCGGGTCGATCAGCAGCGCCGCGTCGGCTGTCACATGGGCCGTGCCGGTGATGGTCGGGACGATCTTGTCACCCTGCTTGCGATATTTCGCGCGGAAGGTGCTGCCGACGATGCTCTCCTGCACCCACTCGTCCCCCGGGGCCAGCTTGCCCTCGGCGGCGAGGCAGGCGAGCTTGGCGCTGGTGCCGGTGCCGCACGGCGAGCGGTCATAGGCCAATCCGGGGCAGAGGACGAAGTTCCGGCTGTGCACGCCGGGCCGCGGTGAAGGCCCGCAGAGCTCCACGTGATCCACCTCGGGGAAACCGGCGGCGTTCACCGCCCGGCGGATGCGCGCGCAGTAGCCGGTCAGTTGCGCGACGTTCGCCAGCGCGAGTTCCTGCCCGTGGTCCTCGACGAGGCAGAACCAGTTGCCGCCCCAAGCCACGTCGCAGCGCACCGTGCCCAGCCCCTCCGGCGACAGCGCCAGACCCGCTTGCCGGCGGTAGCTCGGCACGTTCTCCAGGGAGACCTCACCGCCCGGGGCGAGAGTGGCCGTGACGGTCCCCACCGGCGTGTCCAGCTTCACCGGGCCGGGCTGGATCCGGCCCAGGTGCGCCAGCGCCACGATGACGCCGATGGTGCCGTGCCCGCACATGCCGAGGCAGCCGACATTGTTGAAGAAGATGACGCCGAACGCGCAGCCCAGCGCATGAGGCTCGACCAGCAGAGCGCCGACCATGACCTCCGAGCCGCGCGGCTCGCCCACGATGGCCGTGCGGAACCGGTCGTGCTGCTCCCGGAAGACTGCCACCCGGTCGGCGAGCGGGCCGCCGCCGAGGTCGGGTCCGCCCGCCAGCACGATGCGGGTGGGTTCACCGCCCGTATGGGTGTCGAGGATCCTGATGGAGGGGAAGGCCGTCATGGCGGGCCGTCACCATCGCCGCCCCTCGCCGCAGAGAAAAGCCAAATGTAGACCGGAAGAGCGCGAGCGGGCCACGGACAACTGACTGCAGGATCGGATTTTTAACCCAGAGGCCGCCGAGGCACAGAGCGGGAAATTAACTCTGCGCTCTCCGTGTCCTCTGTGTTTAAGAAAATCATCATCACCGCAGCGCCGCCATCAGGCGCGTGCGGGAGGAGAGTCCGAACTTTCTCAAGCATGCGCTGACTTGGTGCTTCACGGTCGGCTCGGCCTTGCCGAGAAACCGGGCGATCTCCTTGTTGCTGTAGCCGGCGCAGACATAGGCCAGCACGCCCTGCTCCGCCGCGGTGAGCGGCTCGCCCAAGGCAATGTCACTTAATAGGTGACATTTGCCTTGGGCCGGAAACACGGGGCGGGGCAACAGGCAGTAGCGCTCGCCCGCCGGCACCGGGGCCCGGAGCGCGGCGATCACCGCCGATCCTCCGGATAGGCCCGGGCGAGCAGCTTCGCCAGTTCCTCCGCACGGGCCGTGCGGGTGATGACCTTGCCGTCGGGGCCGATGAGGATGCAGGTCGGATAGACGTTCACGTGGATGACATCGAGGGCGAAGCGTTCGATGCTGCGCTGCGTGGCCTGCAGCCACTGGTGGCCGGCCTTGGCGAGGAAGGCGCGGACCTTGTCCTCACCCTTGGCGTATTCCTCGGGGCTGAGATTGCCCGAGGTCTTCTCGATGTTCAGGCTGATGATTTCAAAGCCGCGGCTGCGGTATTTGGCGTAGATCGGGTCGAGGTGCTTCATCTCCTCGATGCACGGGCCGCACCAGGTGCCCCAGAAGTCGAGCAGCACGTGCTTCCCACGAAAATCAGAGAGCTTGTGCGTCGCGCCAGCGTGGGTCGTGAAGGTGAAGTCCGGCATGACCTGCCCGGGTTGGGCGTCGAAGCGGGTGTAGTCGGAGGCCGGGCGCTCCTCGAGCACGATGTCGCCGGTCCTCACGTCGGCCGAGACCACGGCGAGGTAATGGGTGCCGACACGGAAGACCGGCACCTTGCCGGAGCCGTTCTCGGCCTCGCCGAGTTCGACCTCGATCTGGCCGTTGCGATTGGCGTCGAGCGACACGCGCTGCTGAGCCGGATCAATCAGGAACTCGGGCGGCCAGGACAAGAACCGCAGTCGCACCGGCTGACCGTCCACGTCCACGGAGCCGCGGAAATCGATGCCAAAGTTGTAGCTGAGCGCCACGACTGCGGTCGAATCCGGCGCGGCCTCGGGGGCGGACGGGGCGTCGGGCCGGCGGAGTTCCTTGGTCTGACATTCCACCGTCAGCGGGAAGTCGGCGTAGATGCCGTGGTTCCAGGGCAGCGTGAGGCTGACGGTGGGTTTGCCGGCGGGGAAGGGCCAGCTCTCGGCGGGGCTGAACTTGCCATCGGCGTCACGGTCGAGCCAGAGGGTCTTGGTGCCGTCGGCGGCGGCGACCACGGCGATGAGGTGGGTGCGGCCGTTGAGCTGGAAGGGGCGCTTGAGCGACCAGACCTTGGCGGAGGGCGCGGGTGGCACGGGCAGAGCGGCGACGACGGCGGCCGGGGCCGGCTCGACGCGCGCGAATACGCGGGTGCCGGTCTCGGCCTGGGGGTCGAGGCGGCCGTGGAACTCCGCAGCGTGGCCGGCGACGCCGGCGGCAAGCAGGAGGCAGGAGAGCAAGTTCCGTGTCTTCATAAGGGAGGAAAGAATGGTTCAGGCCTGGGCCGGGCGGGCAAGCAGCGCCTCGATCATGCGCTGAAGCACGAGCTCGGACTGCGGGTCGAGCAACTCCTGGATGGGCTGCCAGTCGCGGTCGGCGGCCGAGGGTTCGGCCGCCGCGGCGCTGGTTCCGCAGGCCGCAAACAACAGACCGAGCACAAACAATTGAGGCCGTGGGTTCATGACAGCAGACGGGATTGGAGGGTGCGCGATATGAAGCTCAGAAGTGCTTCTGCAAGCTCAGGGTGTAGCGGCGGAGGCGCGGGTCCTCGATGTTTTGATACCCGCCGCGCTCGCTCGTCGTGGCGGCCAGGGGCGGCTCTTTATTGAAGACATTCTGGAGGCCGACGGATATCTTCACGTCGGAAAGGAGCCTGCGCCAGCCTTCGCCCGTGAGCCCGAACTGATAGCTGACCAGCAGGTCGTGATACCATTGCGCGGGATACCGGCTGGAACCCTGGGTGAGCACCGTGGCGGCGCGGGATGTGGCGGTGCTGGAAGCCAGATAGATGAAGGTCGAGTCGTAGAACTGCCCGTTCCAGCCCACCGACCAGGGGCCGCGGGACCAGTCCAGCCCGACATTGCCGCGCCATTTGAGCGGAGCGCTCAGATAGCCGATTTCATCGATCATCGGGAGAGCCGGCGTGATCCTTCCGGCAAAGAGACGGTTCCAAGTCGCGACCGCATAGCCGTGGAATTCGCCGATCGAGGTCTTGCGGTTGTAGTCGGCTTGGAAATCCACCGCCTCCACCTTGCGCCGGGCGACATTGATGAAGCCTTCGTTCAGAAGCGTGATGACACCACCGGTGTAACCCAGAGCCTGGTCGGCCGGCGTCAGCGGGTCGCGCACAACCGAACCCGCGGGCAGCGAATCCTCGGCATTCAGCAACTGCTGCTCGAGCAAGCTGGTGATTTCATCGTTCTTGTCGATGCGCGTGTAATCGACGGAAAACCTGAAGCCCGGCAAGTGACGCGGCGTGAAGATGACCCCGGCCGAATAGCTCTTGGAGTGCTCCGGCCGCAGGTTGGGGTTGCCGCCGGCGACAACAGTCAGCGGCCCGATCGTGGAAGGAACACCACCCCGCTTGGGATCGCTGACGCCGGGAAAGGTGAGACCGGCAAAGGGCACGCCGGGATTTAGTTGGGTCAGACTGGGGGCCAGGAAGCCGGTGCCAAAACTGACGCGCAAGACGAGGTCCGGAACGGGCACATACCGCAAGCCGGCCGTGTAGCTGGTGTCGCTAAATTTGGGAGCGACGAACGGCACATCAGGATACGGACCGCTCGGGTCGGCGATGGTATTAAACGGCGAACCGGCCGGGGTCTTGGCGCGGGAGGAATCGTAGCGGCCTGCGAGCTGCAGTTCCAAGCGGGGATTCCCCGCCTGGCCCGGGGTCGCCAACAACGGGACTCGCGCTTCCACGTAACCCGCCTTGCTCTTGGAAAAAACTTCCGGGATCCATGAATATCTGGGTGTGGGAGACGTTGTGCTCCGCATGAGGATGACGGTCGAATCGTTCCGACTGGTTTGCAGCTCGGCGCTGGCGGAGAGCACCACCGCTCCCGCCGGCACTTGGAAAACGGGACCGGAGGCGCGCGCGGTGAGGGACTGGCTGACCGCTAATCCCGTGCTGTCCGTGGCCGGTCGCGGCATGATATAAGGCCCGTAATTGAGTGGCAGCACGTTGAGATCTCGCATCACGTCGAGCACGCCGGTCGAGACGGCGGTGCCAAAGGAAATGCCGGGGCCGGTCGGACCGTCGGGATCGCCGGGCGTCGGCGATTGTAACAGCAGCCGGGTCTTGGTGCTACCCACGACGTAATCGAGGCCCGCTTGCCAATCTCCAGTCAGCTTGGCCACGAGGCCACCGGTCACACGCGAGGTGACCACTTCGCTCCACTCATCGGCGACCAGGTTGGGAAACGGATAAGCCACATTCACCGCCGTGGTGAAGGGATTGTTGGGCGCGGAGGCGGCCAAAGCGACCGTGCTGGGCACGCTCGGGCTGATGAAGGTGGCGCGCGCAAACGTGTGATTTCGCATGTAGTCAGCATAACCCTCAAGCCAGGGCGTGATCCGCTGGCGCAGCCCCAGCCCTAGGGAGTTTGCCGGCGAGGCGAGGCCGATCAGGCCGGACCGGCCGCCCCGCTCGTCGTCTGGCAGGTCGAAATTGTAGCGGCCGGCGTTGGCCACGAGCGCGGCGGCGTTGTCGGACACAATGCCGGCATAACCGATGGGCACGGAGGTAAAGGCGGAACTTAGCGTCGCCCCACCATACTGCGGCTTGAGCACGAGGTTGGCGCCGCTCTGGTTGCGGATGTTCGGCGTGTAACCGCGCGGCGGGGTCGCCGTGCCGGTAAAGGCGGCGGGATTGTTGGCGAAGGCGAGTGCGCGGGCGCGCCGCGTGAAATCGCGATCCTTGGTGAGCAAGGCATTCGCGTCCTTCCAACTCGCCGTGAGGGTGAGCACGGTGGCGCCCCCGCGCAGGCTAGTGCTGGAGTTCAGTTCTACCGTTCGCCGCGCCGAGTCCGTGTCGAAGGTGTTCGCGTATGCCAGGTTGAGGTCCGCGCCACTGTAGTCCTTGCGCGTGATGATGTTGATTACGCCGCCCGTGGCACCGCCGCCATAGATGCCGGAAGCGGTCGAAGGCAGCACCTCGATGCGCTCGATCATGCCCAGCGGAAAGCCATTGAGGTCGGGTGAGTTGGCGCTCAGCTGACCGCCGGCTGTGAGGGCCGGGAGGCGCCGGCCGTCCACGAGAAACAGCGTCTGGTTGGTGCCGAGACCGCGCAGGTTGACGTTCGAGTTGGTTGCCAACGAGCCCGTGAACTGCGGAGCTCCGACCTGGGTCGCCATGGGCAGACGGGTGCGGAGAAAATCAGTAAGGTTGCTAGTCTGCGCATTGCCGATCTGGTCGCGGCTGAAGACGACGTAGGGCTGCGCGTCGTCGCGCGTGCGTGGCAGGTCGAGGTTGATCGACTTCGTGCCGAAGACCTCGAATTTATCGAGGACGAGCTTGCCGTCCTCAACCTTACCTTGGTCGCCCGGGCGGTCGCGATCCGTCTGCGCCGCCCTTGGGGCGTTTGGGCTGTCGTCCCTCCGGACGGACAGGGCACCCGTCTTCTCGTCCTGCACGGTGACGAGGCCGGAGTCCTTCAGCATCCAGTCGAGCGCCTCGCGGGCGGCGAACTCGCCCTTCACCGGCGCGGTGCGCACGCCGCCGACTTTCTCGGCGGAGAAGAAGAACTGCGTCCCCGCCTGCTCGGCGAAGGCCTTCAGCGTGACCTCGGCCCTGCCGGCCGGGATGTCGAAGCTGCGCTTCGTGGCCTGGGCCGACGCGGTGAGCCAGGAACACGCCAGGAGGAGCAAAACCAAAAGCGCCGGCAGGGCGCGGGGATGAAGCGGACGGAACAGTGTCGTCATGGGAGGCAGGTCGGGGTGTGGGGTGGAACACGGGCGTGTTCCTTCATCCACCAAGACTGCGGCGCTTTGGTTTTCCGTTACTTTGCGGTGACGAAAATATTCGAAGGTGGAACCCGGCCTCCGGACGGGTTGATTGGAATAAAGCAATTGCAAGGCAAACCTGGCCGGAGGCCAGGTTCCACCACTGTCATGCGCATCACCGCGCAACCCGCAGCACGGTCTCCCGGTCGCCGGTCGCCTCGGCCTGCACGTCGACCCCGGCCTCGAGCAGGCGCGTGAAGCCGTCGAGGTTGTCCGCACGGAAGACGCCCGTGATGCGGCGGCCGCCCAACGCGCGGTCACCGATGATCAACTGGCGCCGGTTGTAGCGGTTGAAGGCGGTCACGACCTCGTCGAGAGGCGTGTCGTTGAAGACCAACTGCGTGGATTGCCACGCGAGCGAACGCTCGACCTCGGCCGGGGCGACGGCGGCGACCCGGGCCTGCGAGGACGCATCGACCACCGCGGCCAGGTTGACGACCACGCACTGGCCGGCGGCGAGCACGCCCTCCCCTTCCGCCGCGCCCGACGCGCCGTCAGACGCGGGCGCGGGCGGCAGCAGCGAGACGCCGCGGGCACTGTCGTTCACCCGCACCTTGCCCTCGGTCACTAGAACCTCAACGGCGGTGGCTCCCAGGCGGACGTTGAAGGCGGTGCCGACCGCGCGGACTGTGATGGGGCCCGCAGTGACGAAGAAGGGCCGGTGGGGATTCTTGGCGACCGTGAACAGGGCCTCGCCCGCCACCAGGCGGACGCGGCGCTCGCCCGGTGTGTAATCGGTTTCGATGCGGCTGTCGCCGTTCAGCATGGCGACGGAGCCGTCGGGCAGGCGGACTTCGCGGGAAGTGCTGGCGATCACCCGGTAGTTGCCCTCCGCAGTCGGCGCAGGTCGGAACCAGGCGAAATAACCGAGTGCCAGCGCCGCAGCGGTGGCGAGCAGCCCGCCGGCCAAGACCGTAAGGCGGTGTCGGCGCGACTGGCGGGCCTGAGCGCGCGCGACGACGGCATCAGCCGCAGCGGACAGCACCGGCGCGGGCGCGAGGCGGTCGAGGCTCCGCCAGCCGACGGCGATGCGCGCGAACTCCCCGCGGTGCCGCGGATCGGCGGACCAGGCGGCGAAGGCGGCCATTTCGGCCGGCGACAGGCCCCGGTCGCGGCGGATCACCCATTCGGCGGCCTCCTGGGCAATGTCGGGGAAAATTTCAGCGGGACGAGTCATGGGAGGAGGTGACGCCATGGGCGCGCAGAAAGTCGGCGCAACGCCGGGCGCCCTTGACGGCGAGGTTCTCGACGGTGTGCTCGGCGATGCCGAGGAGCCCGGCGATTTCTTTCTGGGAGTAGCCCTTGATCTTGCGGAGGAGGATCACTTCGCGTTGGCGTTCGGGGAGGGTGTTGATGGCTTCGGTGAGCAAGGCCAGTTCCTGGGCGTGGCACAGGGATTCGATGGTGCCCCGCTCTTCCGCTAAGACCGGGAGATGGTCGGTTTCCGTTATCGCCACATGGTCGGCGCGGGCGCGGAAGGAAAAGAAATCGCGCACGGCGTTGCGGGCGATGGCGAAGAGGAGCGGCTTGGTGGCGCGGATGCGGTCGCCCGCCTTGGCACGGAGCAGGCGGACGTAGGTCTCCTGGGCGGCATCGTCGGCATCGGCGGGGCAAGGCAGGGATTTGCGGAGGTAGGCGCGGAGGGAATGGTCATGGGGCTGCACCTCCCGGGCGAACCACTGGGCATGGTTCGCGTCGGGACCGGAGCCGGGAGCGCCGGCAACGGCAGGATCGGGGTGAGGCTGGCTCAAGGCGAAGGAGACCGGCAGGCAGTGAGCCCTGCGAGCGGTGCAAAATCAAGCCCCAGCCGGGCACGACCGCAGCGGCGGAAACTTTTCCTGTAAAAATGCGCTTTTCGCGTAACGGAAAGCAGCGAGCACCCAGTCTGGGAGCTGTCCGGTGGGCCACACGGCCATGAGTAGCTTGACCACGCCAAGCCCAAGCCAGGCAAAAAGGCCGGCCCCGCGCGCGGGCCGGCCTTGCCTGCAGGGACGAAAGGAACTCCAGCCGGAACTATGCAGTCGGGAAATGTGGGAGCGAGCTTGCTCGCGACTTTTTGGGCGATATCGCGAGCAAGCTCGCTCCCACAGTCAGGCACTGAAAGGTGAACGGAACCTCGATGGCAATGCAGGAGGGCTCCTATTATCAGCCCGCTGGCTATCTGTG
>Ga0268298_10004747_pt1 | contig 13085 bp, 12 predicted proteins | sample WWTPWeurt_MetaG_FD_194462 | JGI IMG/M metagenome (GOLD analysis project Ga0268298, IMG submission 194462) | Activated sludge microbial communities from WWTP in Nijmegen, Gelderland, Netherland - WWTP Weurt | ecosystem: Engineered > WWTP > Aerobic digester > Activated sludge | place...
GTCGGAAAGTGTGTCGGTCAGCAGATCTTTACGCGACATGGCTCACCCTATGCTTTCAGAACGATGTCCGCCAGCCGGCCATATTCCCGGGCCGCTCTGGAGCGTGGCGCATGCTCGAAGATGGTCTGCCCAAAGGCCGGACATTCCGCCAGCACCGCGGCGCGATGAATAGGCGGCAGGACAACCTCCCCGAGTGTCTGACGCAGTGCCTGCAAGTTGAGTTTATGCTCCTTGACATTTTCCATGAAAAACGTCGGCAACACACCAAACAAGCCTCCCTGCCAGTTCTTCTCCGCGGCCAGGCGTTGCATGGTTTCTAAAACTTGACGCACGCCATCCGAACCCAACGCCTCGGCCGGCGTGGGAAGGATCACCAGGTCACTGGCCCATAACACGCGCTCTTGAATCCCACCCAAACTGGGCGCGCTATCCAGGATCAGATAGTGATAATGCGAAGTGCGAAAGCGCTCCAAAATTTCCCGCACCCAGGAGACTGGTCTCTCTTGAGAATTGATCATTGCCTGGGCATCCGCCGTCTGTTTGTTGCCGGGTAGCAGCCAGAAATTCTCGCGGCCAGCGCTGATGATCTTGTTTTGGATGTAGGCGGTTTCATTCACTCCGGTATCCATCGTGAGCAGGGAATAGATGCCGGCGGAGGAGGGTAGATGAAGGGCGCGCGCTGCCTGTCCCTGTGGATCGAAGTCCAGTAACAGCACTTTCTTGCCGTGCAATGCCAGTCCATGCGCCAGGGTGACGGCCGTGGTGGTCTTGCCCACCCCGCCTTTTTGATTGGCAATTGTGATGATGATTGTCATCAAGGTTCCTTTATAAAAAGCGGCTGTCCCGTTTAAAAATTCCGGTCCACAGGGGAGGATTGCTTGGCCACTTGTTCCAAATCTTCGCCGATCTGCTTGAGATAGCGGTTGAGTACTTGCAGGGAAGTGTGTCCCATCAACTTGGAAAGGGTCAGGATATCCACGCCAGCCCGCCAACGTTCGATGGCAAAGGCCCGCCGAAAGTCATGGGGGGGACGGCACCGGCACACCGGCCTTTGCGGCGCGCCGCCGCAGCATCATGCGCAGCCCGGTTTCCGTCAGACGGTCCCCGGATTTTGAGATCCACAGAGCCGGGTTGTAGTCTTTTCGCTCTTTTACATATCTTCGCAAAACCTGGCGCGATTTATCTCCGAGATACACATTGCGCGGCTTTCGGCCTTTGCCGGAACGAATCAGGATCATCCCGGTGATCGGATCGACATCCTCCCTGTTCAAGGCTAGAAATTCCGCCAGTCGCATGCCGGTATCGAGCAGCACCAACAAAGAGGCTTTATCGCGCGCATCCGAGAGTTTCCCGCGTTTGCAAGTCTCCAGCATGGCCTTGATCGTTTCAACGCGGACCGGGTCAAGCGGCTCAAGTGGCACAACCGGGGCAGCCACCTTGTTGATCGGGTTGCGCCAGTTCTCTTGTTCCGTCTCGCGCTCATACCATTTCAAAAAGGTTTTGATGGAACGGTAATAGCAATGCACCCCCGCGGGACGATGCCCGCTATCGCTCAGCAAGATCAGGAATTGCCGAATCAGTTCGGCGTTAATCTGGCTGATGTTCGCGATGGAACGCCCCAGGCAGAACTGCGTGAACGCCAGGAGCTTTTTGTTGTAAAACTCGATTGTGCCAACGGCCAGGTTGCGGGCACGACAAGCATGCAGGTATATCCCGATCCACTTGCGCAGATCGTCCGTCTGGTAGATTTCCAGGCTCGGGGCTTGGGTGAGAAAGAACCTTGTCTCCATGCCGACAAGGTTAACGGAATGGAAACGGGGGAGGTTGAATAGTGTCGGTAATTTTTAGATATTGGTGCAAACGCCTCTCACCAAAGGATTCTCGGGGAGTTTGAATTATTATTCATCACGTGAATAATCGATCAGCGACAAGGTTTGCGTATATCGGAATGTGCCGCAAGATAATCGTGATTACGGTAATCGCGATTATCATACAACACTTGAGCCCAAAGCGGTTTCCAGATAATCAAAGGAAGTTAAGATCTGGCAATTCCCAACACTGCGTCGATTTGTTTTAGATCGACACAAAATCCGCCGATTCTCTTCATCTCGGTTTTCGCCGCGTCAGTAAAACCCTTCCGCCCAAAAAGTACATGATGAACTTGCCAGCCCGGCCCCATATCGGGTAAATCAAGTAAGATCTGACTGGTCTTTTTATCCATCAGTTCGCGGGCCACCTGGCGGTCAATTTTATCTGATCCCCATTTACATTCTCCAAGCAGGATTTGCCTGTCCTCCCAGTTGATTGCCACCACATCCACCTGGACTCGCCTGCTCCAATGACTGCCAACTGCAGCAGGGACAAATGGCAAGTTGCCTGCTTTTCCTTGTAATATTACCCACTGACGACAAAGTTCTTCAAAAGAGGTAGCACCAACATAGGCGCGCAGGTCTGTTTGTATTTTTTCCAGAATTTGATCGGCATTCAACAGAGGATTGTCTTGAAATGGCGCGAGAAAGTGAAAGTAAAAACGGAAATAGGGATCGCTCAAGTGATAGCGTCCGGAACGCGATCTGCCTCGCTCACCTGGATGAACAGTAACAGGTAAGCGGCGTTCCACAAGCCGAAGTTCCTGCAACGTGGATAGATAGGCATTGACTGCAGTGCTCGCCAAAAAACTATGATCGCTGATCTCATTTAAGGCATGTTTTCCAGCGCCAATGGCTTTAAGAACGGCCATATAATTTTTTAGTTCTTTTACTTCATCGTAAAGTAAAAAGGCCGGCTCGGAAAGAAACATGCCGCCAGGCGAAAGAATCACTTTGCGGATGTTTTCAACCAGTGAATAATCGGGATTCAGCCAATTCAAATAGGCTGGAATCCCACCTACAATTGCATGTGCCGCCACCCGTTCATCAGCGGTCCAAGCAGGGAAGAATTCATGCAAACCAGAAAATGGTAAGGGCTCGAGATGCCACTGGGCTGTCATTCTCCCAAACAATGGCGATTGCCGCGAAAGCAGGGTTTCCATTACCCGCACATGGGAACCACAAAGGATGATAATCAAGTTCGATTTCTGGAAATGCCGATCCCAGGCATGTTGCAAAGCTGAAAGCATTGCCGGATCTGCTTCGGCAGCATATGGAAGTTCATCCAGGATAAGAATATGTTTTTTACTTTTGAAAAGATCGGCAGCTGCATCCCAAAGCGCAGGCCAGGAACGATGAGCCGGCGCACTCTCTTCAGGAACGTGGAGCAATTGAGCAAACAGATGATTGCGTTGCATGGTCGGATTTTCGCGCACCGCCGCCCAATAGGTAAATTCCAGGCCACTGTTACGCGCCCAATGTAAAAGCAATTCGGTTTTGCCCACCCGGCGGCGCCCATAGAGCAATACAAGCTGGGCCGGTCCAGGGTGTGGTCTCTCAAGCAGGCTATTCAAAAAGGCGAGTTCCTGATGGCGGTCAACAAACATCGCAAGCTCCTTTGTATAATTAAAGTTATTATAATCCTGAATATATAAAATGGCGATGAAGATGCTTAATGCGAGAGTTTTTTCGAAGCGCGGTTGGATCTCATTTTCGTACAAATTTCGTATTTCGAGCGTAGGCGGGAAGGTCGGCGGCAGAAATTTGGCGCGTTTCGAGCTTTTCCGGCCGCCCTTTCCCATACACAATCCTGCCACACTCCCCGTGATTGACATGGGGAGTATTTGTTCTTCTGACCTGACAGCGCAACGAACTGCGACTTCCACACTCATCACTTCATACTTGGGGGAATTTGAATTACACTACCCCTTATGAACATCCTTCACGCCCACTACCAATCTCCGCAAAAGCCTGAAGAAACGGGCGGCATTTTGTTTTGGATGGAAACATCCGACCTCCCAGCGCCCAAAAGCGGACGCGCTGCGAAAAAAGAAAAATCGCGTCTCCACCCGTTTTGTGCAGACGCTGACACGCTCAAGCGCGTACTCAACATCGAAGGCGCGTCGAAAACTGCCACACTGAAACTGCCCGCCGTCAAAGGGATTCCACTTCCATCGCCACAACTGATTCACAATTGGAATCTGGATTCCAAAAATCCAAAACTTGACTCATTTCTCGTCAATGGAATTTGGACGCGCCCCGTCGAGACGATTTCCACGCTGCTGGCTTTTTCCTCCCAACCAGCGGACGCATCTTTCTCCCCCGCAGCGGATACTCGTTTCTGGAGCATGGTCAGCGCTCTGGCGTTGGAGACACTCGCGACTCACAAACTCGTTCCAACCATTGTGAATGACGGTCAAAATTATTACGCGCGTTGGCTACCCGTGCTGGATTCTCCCAAAGACGCGGCGCGTTTGAAGCAACTCGAAGACGCCATGCCTGCGATTTGCCGCGCCGACCTCGACGAAGTTTCTCCGAAAAAATTATTAACCAGTTTTCTCGATACGTTTTGCGACGCATTGGCGCGTGAGTGGGGCAAAACCGCCGCGCCGAAGTTATACGACGATTCGCCCGCAGTGAGTTGGCTGAAAGCGTTGTTTAGCGAAAACGCCGCGGTCAAATTGTCGCCCGCACAAGCGCAGAACCTGGCGACGAGTCACAAGGCATGGATGCGCAACCTGCACGTCGCGGGCGACGCGGCGTTTCGCATTGCCTTTCGTCTGGAAGCGCCAGCTTTGCAACAACAGCCCTGGCAATTGCACTATCTGATTCAAGCAAAGGACGACCCAAGTTTGTTAATCCCTGCCGATGAGGTGTGGAAGAAAACCAAAGGCGCATTGACTCATCTCGGGCATCGCTTTGAGCAGCCGCAGGAAAAACTGCTGACGGGTTTGGGGTACGCAGCACGCTTATTCCCGCCCGTCACCGAAGGTCTGAAAAGCAAACGTCCCACCGAATTGAAGATAGACACCAGCGGCGCGTATACCTTCCTGCGCGAGACTGCGCCGTTATTGGAAGGCGCGGGCTTTGGGATTCTCGTCCCGCCGTGGTGGAACAAGAAGGGCGCGCGGCTGGGCGTCAAGGTCAAGATGAAATCAAAGGGTGGCGAGGCAAACGCCAAAAGCAGAATGTCCATGGAAAGCCTTGTCAGATACCAATGGAAACTGTCGCTGGGCAAGACGGAATTGACCGAAACCGAATTCAAAGCGCTGGCGAAGTTGAAATCGCCGCTGGTGCAGATTCGCGGACAATGGGTCACGCTCGATGCGGAACAGATCGAAGCGGCAATCAAATTCTGGGAGAAAAGTCAACTTGAAGGCGAGATGAGTTTGCTCGACGCCATGAAACTCGGTTTGGGCGGAGAAACATCCGCGGGCGGGTTGCCGATTGACGGAATCGAATCCGATGCGTGGTTATCTGATTGGCTCAAGAAATTTGAGCAATCCGACAAACTCGAACAATTGTCACAGCCCAAAGGTTTGGAAGGTCAACTGCGTCCGTATCAACTTTATGGATTTTCTTGGCTGGCGTTTTTGCGGAAATGGGGCATGGGCGCATGTCTCGCCGATGACATGGGACTTGGAAAAACGATCCAGACCATTTCGCTTCTGCTGAATGAAAAAGGCGCGAAGAAAAAACTGTCCACACCAGCGTTGTTGATCGCGCCGACATCGGTGGTGACCAACTGGGAGCGGGAGATTGGCAGATTCGCTCCAGGGCTGAAAACGTACGTCCATCGGGGAGCGACCCGCTTGAAGGGCGAAGAGATGCAGGAGGCGGTCAAGGGTCAGGATGTGGTGCTGACCAGTTATCCCGTCGCACGGCTGGACGCGGAATCCTTCCAATCCGTCAAATGGCTGGCAGTGATTCTGGACGAGGCGCAGAATATCAAGAATCCCGAGGCGAAACAGACGCAAGCCATCCGCAAGATCGGCGCAGAGTTTCGCATTGCGTTGACAGGTACGCCCGTGGAAAATCGCCTGTCCGAATTGTGGTCAATCATGCACTTCCTGAACCCTGGTTATCTCGGCACGCGCAAATCGTTCCGTGAGAATTTTGCCCTGCCCATCGAGCGTTATCATGACGAAGAAGCCATCAAACAGTTGAAGCAATTGACTGCGCCGTTCATTTTGCGGCGCGTTAAAACCGACCCGCGCGTGATTTCGGATTTGCCCGATAAAGTGGAGACGAAAGTTTATTGCACGCTGACCGAAGAGCAGGCGACGTTGTACGAAGCGGTTGTTCAAGACGTGATGAAGCAGATCGAGGAGGAAGAAGGAATCAAGCGGCACGGACTGGTGTTGAGCATGATGATGCAGCTGAAGCAGATTTGCAATCATCCCGTGCAGTACCTTCACCAAAAGTCGGATGTCTCGCTCGACAATCGCAGTGGCAAGTTGGAGCGTCTCGGCGAGTTGTTGGAAGAGGTGCTAGCCGCTGCGCGGAAAGACCGTGCTTTGATCTTCACGCAATTCGCGGAGATGGGCGAGATGCTGGCGGATTATTTGCCGAGGGCGTTCGGCGCGGCGACGCAGTTTTTACATGGCAGCACGTCCGCGAAGATGCGCGATCAGATGGTGAAACGCTTTCAGGAGGACGAACATGCCCCGCCGATATTTATTCTATCCTTGAAAGCAGGCGGAACGGGCTTGAACCTGACCCGCGCCAATCACGTTTTCCACTTTGACCGTTGGTGGAATCCCGCGGTGGAGAATCAAGCCACCGACCGCGCCTTCCGCATTGGGCAGAAACGCAACGTGCAGGTACATAAGTTCGTCACGACAGGTACGTTGGAAGAGATGATTGACGACATGATCGAATCCAAAAAAGGACTGGCGCAGGCGATTGTTGGCAGCGGCGAGAATTGGCTGACGGAAATGAGCACGGATGAATTGCGGAAGGTCGTTGGATACAGAAGACAGTAGACAGGAGACGGTAGACGGGAAATTCCTGTTTACTGTCTACCATCTACTTTATTTCATCTGCCCTTGGAGGAACCTATGAACAAGATCGAAAAATTCCGCGATTTGGAAGTGTGGAAAAAGGCGCACCAACTTGTTTTGGCTGTGTATCGTATGACAAAAGATTTTCCAGCCGATGAACGTTATGGCTTGGTCTCACAAATGCGCCGCGCGGCAGTTTAGTTTCCATTCCTGCAAACATCGCCGAAGGATTCAAGCGAATGGGAAAAGCCGAGAAAATACGTTTTTACAATATCAGTGAAGCGTCTATGGAAGAACTCAAATATTTTTTCATTCTCTCCAAAGATTTGGAATATATCCGCGACAACGCGCAAGTGATGGAAGACGCTGAAACAATCAGCAAGATGTTGTACAGGCTGATTGAAGCGATAAAGAATAGTAGACAGTAGCCGGTAAACGGGTCGACCTTTCTACCATCTACTATCTACTATCTACCGTCTACTTGGAGTACCCATGCCATACGATTATTGGTTCAAACCGACCAAAGCCATCAAAACCAAAGATGGTATCAAAGCCCAAAGCAAACGCGGGGTATTCGCCAAAAATTGGTGGGCGCAGCGTTGGATTGCCGCGCTGGAAAGACTCGTCGATTCAGGTCGACTCACGCGCGGACGGAGTTATGCGCGCAAGGGTCAGGTGCTTTCGATTGATGAGACCAAAGACGGGATCGCGGCGCGCGTGCAGGGTTCCATGCGGACGCCGTACAAAATCAGTATCAAGATCAACCACTTGACCGACGCGGAATGGGACAAGGTGTTCGACGCGCTGTCCGAACAAGCCATCTTCACCGCGCAGTTGCTGGCGGGCGAAATGCCACAAGACACTGAGCAGGCGTTCGAGCGGGCGAAAGTCAGTTTGTTTCCATCCACGCGCAGGGACTTGCGAACCGATTGTTCTTGTCCCGATCCTTCCAATCCGTGCAAACACATCGCCGCCGCACACTACATTCTGGGTGAACGCTTCGATGAAGACCCGTTCCTGATCTTCCGCCTGCGCGGACGCACGCAGGAACAGGTCATGCAGGAACTTCGCAAACGCCGCGCGGGAAGCGATGAAGTCGCCGAAGAGGAAACAGAAGCGGCGGAAGCGGTCATCCCGCTCGAAGAGCAGATCGAAAACTTCTGGGATGTGCGCGCTCCGCTAGAAGGATTCGCGGTGTCCATTCATCCGTCCGTCATCGAGATGCCGCTGCTCAAACGGCTAGGCGAAGCGAATTTTGTCCCTGAGCCTGGACTGCAAAGCGTGCTATCCGACGCGTATCAGGCAATCAGCCGAAGGGCAATTCAAACCGCGTTCAAGGATACGGGCGAGGAAGCATGAGCGCTATTTGAATCGTCTGTCCAGATAGAAGCAGGCTGAGGGGCATCTGCCAATTATTTTTCATTGTAATAATTTGCCATTTGTGGCATAATAACTACAATGAAATTTGAAGAGGTTCTCTCCATTGCAGGCAATCTGCCGTTCTTTGAAACAGGTCTCCTCCTGGCGGGAGAGGTTGACCCTGGGGACGTGCGCCGCCAACTCTCACGGTGGCTGAAGGCGGGGAAAATCATTCAATTGCGGCGCGGACTGTACACGCTCGCCCCGCCCTACCAGCAGGTTGTCCCCCATCCATTTTCGGTGGCCAATGCTTTGCTCCGCGGTTCCTATGTAAGCGGACAATCAGCGCTGGCCTATTACGGATTGATTCCCGAATATACACCGCGCACGGTGAGCGTCACCACATCGCGCACCGCGCAATGGGATAGCGGTTTCCTGTTCCATCATCTTGATCCACACTTATTCTTTGGCTATCAATTCATCGAGGTCACGCTCGCACAGGAAGCCTTCATCGCCTACCCTGAAAAGGCTTTACTCGATCTGGCGCATTTGACGTCAAATTCAGACAGCGACGATTTTTTAGTTCAACTCCGTTTACAAAACCTGGAGCGATTGGATTTGAATCGCCTACAGGAATTTGCCGAACGAGCCGCCAAACCCAAATGGAAGCGGGTTGCCCAAAAAGTGAAGTCTCTGGCGTTGCAGGAAGAGAAAGAATACGAGAGTCTGCCATGAAAGAACATTTAGCCGCCTTGATTCGATCATCTACATCACCCGTTGATGCACGAAATCTGGCTCGTGAATATTTACAGGCCTTGATCCTGCAAAGCCTGCAGCGTGTAGGAGCCATGAATACGCTGGCTTTTCATGGCGGAACGGCGTTGCGTTTTTTGTATTCCCTGCCGCGCTTTTCTGAAGACCTGGATTTTGCACTCGAAAGAAATTCCAGCCAATATGATTTCCGCGGCTACCTGCAATCCATCCGTAAAGAACTGGAGGCGCAGGGATACGCCATCACATTCAAAGTCAACGACCAGAAGACCGTCCACAGCGCTTTTATCCGCTTTACGGGATTGTTTTTCGATTTGAAATTATCCCCGCATCAAGATGAGATCCTGGCGGTCAAAATGGAAGTGGACACCAACCCACCTGACGGAGCTACCTTGACCACATCGTTGGTTCGCCGCCACGTGCTACTCAACCTGCAACATCATGACCGCGCTTCCCTGCTGGCAGGTAAACTCCATGCGGTTTTACAACGTCCCCATTTAAAAGGGCGCGATCTGTATGATCTAATCTGGTACCTGAGTGACAGGGAATGGCCTGCTCCAAATCTTGAATTACTCAACAACGCGCTAAAGCAAACTGGCTGGTCTGGGAAAATTTTGACCGCCGAAAACTGGCGGGAAATCGTACGGTCCAGCATCGAATCCATTTCCTGGGAGCAGGCATTGGCTGATGTTCAACCATTCCTTGCATCTCAACAGGATATCGAATTGGTGAAAAAAGAGAACTTACTCCATCTGCTCCAATAGGGTTTGGCACAGAACTATCATTTCTTAAATTCAGAATCCGACAGTTACCAGATGGCCAGTCAAATTTTTGATTAAGAATTGCCAAAACGCACAAAAAATCAGCCTATAACACCACAAACAACAGACCTATGCGACCCATATCCGGTAACGGGTGGAATAAATTGTGAGGGAGTGCTATCTTTCTGTGTCATAAAATCCATCATGAACATCAGGAGGTATAATCCGCTCCGGAGCAACTCCGGAAAGTTTTCGGCGCGGCAAGAAATATTGTCGAGGCCGTGCGGTTTCGAATACCACCATTCAACTCGCTCTATTATCGGGACAAGCGAAACTTGACAAGCCAAGGGAAAGCGTGTATTTACGCTTTTGGGACGCATCTACACATTTAAAATTATGAGTTAGACCTTGACATACTATCACAGATTTCAAACCCATATTGCCAAACTCGAACGCCGGCAACACGAAGAAATCAAAATCAACATGGGTGGATGCGGGCGTGCTCGAGACAACTTCTTCACGAAAGGCTATGGCGAACCATCAAGTACGAAGAAGTGTATTTGCATGAATACGCCAATCCCAAGGAGGCCTATCGCCAGTTGACCGATTACATTTTATAAATCGTTGGTGTAAGCAAAATCGTTCCCATGTCAAGGTCGATGGTCGCCAATTTGGGCAAAGTAATTCAAGATTTCCTCAAGTGACTTTATTACCTCATCGAATTCGATGTTGTTCGCGTAAAAGTTCTCTTTACGGTACAGGTCCCAGCGTTGTCTCATTAGAAGATCAGACTGGGTTGTCTGCAGAATTTTTCTCTGATCCTGTAGGGCTGTCAGAGACGTTCTTTTCCGTGATGTCGCATTCAGAGCGGCAGTGAAAAGTTCCTTGTCTACCCTGTGTTGATGAGTCTTCATTAGGATATATACATCATAAAAGTCTCTGGGGCGGGTGTTGAGCACACTTCTTCGAAGAATCGTTTCAACTTTTTCCGCCAGGATGGTTTCGATGTTATAAGCCCAGATCTCAATCCCTTTCTCTTCGAAACTGGAATTAAAGGTATAACGCACTGCTTCGGGAGTGATGATGTGCCAGTCGTAATGTCAACCTTTAATGGAGTGTTGATCCCTTCGTATCCGGCGATGATCATCAATCTGTAGCCGCCATATTCATCTTCGTCCCGGATGGGTGTAACCGAGTTTAGCGTCAACGTAACATCATCATCGAGGGAAATGGAGCAGATTTCTGTAAAGACATTCTGGATTGCTTCATCCAAGAGAGGATATCCTTGTATGGTTCCGTCCATATCCATTGTTGTTCTGCTGCCAATCCCGATCATGGATGCAATCAACATGCCGCCTTTCAGGACGAAGATGTCCTTGTATTTAGACACGGATATCCTTTCCAGCAGGCGCTCCAGCATGAAGTTTTGCAACACGGCTTGAGCAGGGATCCTGTTTTTCAAAGCCAAATTTTTTATCCTTGATTTGAGCTGCATCGCTTTTCTCATAGGAGTATCTCCAGGTTTTCTCTGACAATGTTTTGCACGCGGAATCGTTTGGCATAGGTGTATAGCCGGTCAAGGTTCCTGTCTTTGTTTTTTACATAATGCTTCAGCGCAGCATTGCGTACCTGGATGTCAATTTGATTCCGGTTACGCATAATGTCGCAGATGGTTCTTTCGAGATCTGTGGTTCGGACTTTATTACCATGTGGTGTATTCATCAAGATGATACCCAAGTCAAACAGGTCACGCCTGACATAAAAAATTTTATATCCGCTATTGTTCAGAAATTGAGAATGGTAGCCAGAGGGGACAGAGATCGAATATGCAAGTGGTGACCTATCCGTTAAGTCATGCAGGTATAAGGCGGTCTCGTGTGAAAAGACCGTTGAACTATATCTAGATTGGAAGCTGAACAATTCATCCTCGATAAACGCGGAGACAGACCGATATATACCTCTGGAGACCCATTCGATTTCACCATTTTGCTCCATGATCGAAAGATAGGTTCGAGGAATATTGAGATGAGCCAGGTCGGACGTTAAGAGGAGACCACGCCGGCTATTCATGATCTGTCGGAGCTTATCAATTCGGGGTAGGTCCCTTTTTACATTCATACTCATATTATACTCTAAATGAGTATGAATGTAAATCATGCTTTATGGATTCAAATGGACTCTTCATGATCTTCGCCTGCTTATAAGTTACTATCCACCGGACTGCCGCGCATGTGGGCATTGTGAACATCCTCGTCGGTCTGTGCCAGATAGCGACGCAAAATTTGTAAGTCGGAGTGCCCCATCAATTTTTGCAAGGCGAAGATATCCACGCCATTGCGCAACATAATCAGGGTAAAGGCACGTCGAAAATCGTGCGGAGTGGGAATACCCTTCAACCCGATCTTCTCTGCACGCCGGCGCAGGAAACAACGCAAAGCGGAATAGGTCATCCGCTCCCCATGTATGGAAACCCAAAGAGCAGGATGGTTGTCCTTTCGATAGCGAAGGTATTTGCGAATGGCCCGAATGGATTTGCGTCCCAGGAACACCATGCGCGGTTTGCGCCCCTTTCCTTGACGGATCATGACCGCACCCGTGGCCAGGTCCACATCTTCCAGGTTGATGTTCAAAAATTCTTTGGCACGCGCACCGGTATCCAGCAAACCTAGCATCATGGCCTTGTCACGGATACCTGAGTAATTCACCTGGCAGGTCTGTAGCAGCAGGTTGATCTCCTCGATCTGGATGGGTTCGATGGGATCAGTCGGTAATTTGGGCGCCTTGACTCGACGAATTGGATTCTTCCAGCCGTCCGACATGATCTCTTCTTCTTCGATCCAATACAACATCGTGCGCAGCGGACGGAAGCAGGCATGTACGCCGCCAGGATTGTGGGTCTCCGAAAGTTCGAGCAGGTATCTGCGGATAAAATCCGACGTGATCTGTGAGATCTGTGTCAGGGATTGTCTCTCGCAATACCGAATAAAGTATTGCAACTTCTTGGTATATAGTTCGATGGTTTCGGGAGAGAGGCCCTGGGATTTACGGTCGATCAAAAAAGACTCGACCAAAATGGGCAAATAATCCTGTTGCGAAAATGTGATAAGCCCTTGGTCTTGCGTTTTTTGCGTTTTCATGATGATCTCCTATTTTTGAGACCACTATATAAAGAAAATGGCGGCCCCAGAAAGTCTGAGACCACCATATACGGAGTGGCTTTTCAGCCATTTTTAGTGCCGAGGGGGAGATTTGGACTCCCGACCAAGGGCTTATGAGTCCCCTGCTCTACCACTGAGCTACCTCGGCATTTTGGGCGGAGCGGG
>Ga0268298_10004749_pt1 | contig 13080 bp, 18 predicted proteins | sample WWTPWeurt_MetaG_FD_194462 | JGI IMG/M metagenome (GOLD analysis project Ga0268298, IMG submission 194462) | Activated sludge microbial communities from WWTP in Nijmegen, Gelderland, Netherland - WWTP Weurt | ecosystem: Engineered > WWTP > Aerobic digester > Activated sludge | place...
CGTTCACCGGCAGCTTGTGGCCGCCTGCTGTCTGCCATGAGTGGGCTGGCGACGAGGTCGTTTAGGGGCATGGCACGGCGTGATTGGACAAAATGAACCCTTTTGTCTAATCTCCGGACACCCCCCTCAGCAACGGCGCGGCTTTGCGCCGCGTTTTTTCGCCGAACATTGGACAAAACGATGAACGACCGCAAACACCTCACATCCCGCGAGGTCGAGCGCCTGATCACGGCCACCCGCGGCAGCCGCACCGAGCTGCGCGACCGCTGCCTGATCCTCTTGATGTTCCGTCACGGACTGCGGGTCTCCGAGGCCTGCGCACTGAAGTTGCACCAGGTCGATCTTGAGAGCCGGGTGCTGCACGTGACGCGGCTGAAGAAGGGGCTGTCGACGACCCACCCGCTCCACACTGACGAACTGCGGGCCATCAAGGCCTGGCTCGCCCAGCGGGCGCGACTGGCGCCGGTGGGTGACGCGTTCTTCGTCTCGGCGCGCCGGCTGCCGCTCAACCGCCGCACCGCCTGGGTCGCGATCCGGCGCTACGGCGAACTCGCCGATCTCGCCGTCGAGGCGCACCCGCACATGCTGCGCCACGCCTGCGGCTACGCGCTCGCCGACCAGGGCGCGGACACCCGGCTCATCCAGGACTACCTGGGACACCGCAACATCCAGCACACCGTGCGCTACACGGCGACGAATCCGGCGCGGTTTGAGCGGTTATGGCGGTAAGCGTGTTGTCGTGTTCGTCCGCTGGAGAGCTTCTCAGGCAGCGTCGCGGATGCGCATCTCGATGTGAAGCCCGGCAGTGGCGGCCATGTTAACCAAGGCGTCGAGGCCGAACAGGTTGATCTTTCCCCGCATCAGGTCCGAGACACGTGGCTGAGTGACGCCGAGGAGTTTGGCAGCTTCTGCCTGGCTCATCTCGCTGCGGGTAATGTGGTTCTTGAGCGCCATCATCAGGATCGAGCGCAGCTTCATGTTTTCCGCTTCTTCCGGGGTGTCCTCGATGGCATCCCAGACGCTGGAGAATCGTTGGTTGCTCATTGTTCAAGCTCCTTCAGTAGATCCCGGTAACGTTTGGCGGCCAAGTCGATGTCCGCCTTGCTGGTTTTCTCCGACTTTTTCTGAAAACAGTGCAAGACGTAGACTGCATCCGCGAACTTGGCGACGTAGAGCACGCGAAAGGCACCAGACGCATCTCGAATCCGGATCTCCTTTACGCCTTGGCCAACCGTGGCCATAGGCTTCCAGTCGTCCGGCTCCTGGCCGTTTTGAACCTGATCGAGCTGATGCCCCGCTTCACGTTTGGCGGTAAGGGGAAAATCACGAAGGTCGTCTAGGGACGTTCCTCTGAACTCAATCGGTTTGGGATGGATCATCAACGAATTATACAAGATTTTGTATTTTTGAACCGACTGTACTCTGCCATCCCTGCGTCAGGGCAGCGCCCGGCCCGGGCTGACGATTTCCGACGGAACGGCAAACGACGGCTGGGATCTGCCAGCAGAGAAAGCGCGGCTACCTGCTAGTCTTCCTCGTGCTGCTTCAGTTTGGCGACCATCTTATGCACGGGCCAGCACACCGTACACTACACGGCGACCAACCCGTCGCGGTTCGAGCGGCTGTGGCGGTGAAAGGGCTGCCCGGGGAAGATACTTCTTAACTTTTGTTTGAGTGTATTTTTATCTAGTAAAATGCAACCTCGCCTAGGTTCTTGCATTGCCTGGAGAGGGGCATAGCCGATGAGCACGCAAACAATCGATAGCGCGATGGCGCGACGCATGGTCGAGGCGAGCGCGATCGATGGCGCTTCCATTATCGGCCGAGCCGGCGGGTGGTCGGTCATGCTCAAACTGGGCAAGGTAGAGAAACTGCTCGGCACCCAACGCACCGACAAGCCTAGGACGTGGCGCAGCCTGGATACCTGCATGGACTATCTGCGCAACGAGCTGCACATCGTTCGCGTCGATCTGCTCGACGCCACCCACTACAGCGATGACGAGGCCAGCCGCCGGCCGCGCCAGGATGCCGCCGAGCGTATGAAGCGCGCCCACGAAGCCGCTGCTTATGATGCGTGGTTCCGCGAGCAGGTCCAGGCGAGTATCGACGATCCCCGGCCGAGCCTCTCCGACGACGAGGCTCGTACCCGCTTCGCGAATCGGAAGGCTGCGCTTCGACAGCGTGCCCAGTGACGAAGCTCGTCTGGCGGCCGATGGCGATGGCCGACCGCGAGGCCATCATGGACTACATCGCCACGGATAACCCGATCGCGGCGATCGAGTTGGATGACGCGTTCGAAGAAAAGGCCGAGCTCGCCCGGCAGCGGCCGACTTTGTATCGGCCAGGGCGAATAGCCGGTACCCGTGAAATCGTTGTCCGGCCAACCTATGTCATGGTCTATCGGATCGAGGACGAGGGCGGTACCGTGGCCGTGCTGCGCGTTCTTCATGCAGCGCAGCAGTAGCCCCCGTCCGAGATCCACAAGGGGGCCTCGGGGTGAGCTGAAGGTTGGCGCGGGGGTTGCCGGGGACGTGTTGAAGCGTGCGCCTTCGTACCGCGGGTCCTTGTCGAGCAAGCGCTCGGGAAGCAGCGTATCCGCGTCGTCCTCGGTGGAGAGGATGACTCCGACGGGACCGTCCGTATGGGTGATGACGAGGGGCTCCCTCCGGACGACGTCGTGGAGCTCGCCGAACCGGTTCCTGGCGTCTCGTGCCGACATGACTTTCCTGGCCCTCGCCGTGGCGATCGTGGAGGCGTCGCGATGGTGGCGACGTTGGCCCTCGCGGCGAGCCAGAATGCGCTGTGCGGGGTCCTGGGGCACCCCCTCCCGGTGGAGGCACGGGGCGCGGGGACGTCGGGCCCGAGCGCCGTCACCGGGGTCGGATGGATTGCTGACGCGTGCGGTCGTCTCCGAACGCTCCGCGGAAAACGTTCGTGCGCTCGACATCGCGCGCGCAAGGCGGGTCAGGACGGGATGCGCCACCGCATCGAACCGCATCCGGCACACGGGCATCGGGGCGGGGCGCGGCCGCTTCGGTGCCGAGGGCGTTCGAGTGACTTGAAAGGCATCCTCATGGAGGATCGTGACCGGATGGGCTGTGAGGGGGATCGAGGTGGATAACGAAAGCATGGCGGCTGCGCTGGAAGCGTCCGGGCAGTACCGGGTGATTCGTCGGTTCATGCCGGCCGATACCTACCAGGTCGGCCCGGCAGTCGATCCGTCGCGGGTGCGTGCCGTGTTGGTCGTCGATGTGGAGACCACCGGCCTCAGGAAGGACACCGACAAGATCATCGATCTGGGCTTCGTGCTCGCCGAGTTCGACCGCAGCACCGGCCAGGTGCTGCGGGTCCTCGAGCGCTACAGCGGTTTCGAAGACCCGCAGGGGCCGATCCCCGAGGCGATCACGCGGCTGACCGGCATCCGTGACGAGGACGTCCGCGGCCACCGGCTCGATGACGCCCGCGTTGAGGCGGCCATTGCGCGCGCAGACCTGGTGGTGGCGCACAACGCGTCCTTCGACCGCGGTTTTCTCGAACTGCGCTACCCGTCGTTCAAGACGAAATGGTGGGCCTGCTCGCAACGCGAAGCGCCTTGGGCGGCGCTGATGACGGGTTCGACCAAGCTCGAGTGGCTCGCCTACCACCTGGGCAAGGTCTTCTATGACGCGCACCGGGCGCTGGTCGATGCAGAGGTGCTGCTCTTCCTGCTCGCCCAGGCGGGGCCGGGCGGGCGGCCGATCCTCTCGTTCGTGTTGGAGAGCAGCGGGCGCAAGACCTACTGCGTCTGGGCCGACAACGCCCCCTTCGACATGAAGGACACGCTCAAACTGGACCAGGGTTACGCCTGGAACGACGGCAGTCGTGCGGATCGTCCGATCAAGGCGTGGTACAAGGCGCCGGTGATCGATCTCGAGGCCGAACTCGCGATGCTCGCCGCCACGGTTTTTCGGCGTCCGGCCAAGGTGACCGTGGATGTCATCACCGGCCGTGAGCGCTACACGGACCGGTTTGCGTCGCGTGACCGGCGCGACTTGCCGGTTCAGCCTGAGCCGGCGGCAGCAGACGCGTCGGGCCCGGCGCGATGACGGAGTGGCGCGTGACCGATGGCCCGCTCAGGCCGCCCGGCGTGAACGCCCTCGCCCCTCAAGGCCGGTGATCCACGCCTGAACGGATCCAGCAATGAAATCGGTGCGGGCAGAACAAACCGCCGTGCCCGCAAACCTGAGTGGCCCCGAAACCGGGCCGATGATGAGGTGTGTGACCTGCGATGAACCCCGAACACGATGCCGACACCCGACGCCTGGGCCGCACCATGGGGTTTCTGGCCACCGTGGCCTTTCTTGCGCTGGGCTGGGTGAGCTTTCATGGGGTAATCGAGCGGCGCGATGACCCCAACCGGAACCTGGTGGTCGAGCCGGGCGCCTCGGAGCTGGTGCTGCGGCGCGATCGGGCCGGGCATTACCGGTTTCCGGGCCTGATCAATGGTCGGCCGGTGCGCTTCCTGCTCGACACCGGCGCCACGCATGTCGCGGTGCCGGCGCACCTGGCTGAGGCGCTGCAGCTTGCGCCGGGCGCTCGCAGCACCGCGGTGACCGCCAACGGGCCGGTCTCGGTGCGGGAAACCGCGATCGGCGAACTCGCCTTCGGTCCGTTCCGGCTGACGGGGGTGCGTGGCCACTTGAACCCCGGCATGAAAGAGGACGAGGTGTTGCTGGGCATGAGTGTCCTCAAGCATCTCGATTTCGCCCAGCGGGGCGACGTGCTGGTGCTGCGCCCCGTGCAGCCTGCCGCCTCCACGCGGGACGAGCGGACCTGAAGGGGCCGCCGGCCGCGTGCCCACGCGAAGGCCTCGCCACGTCCCACCCGGGATGACTCCCGCCGGCGCGATTCCGTCAGCGTCGACGATCGGCCCGAGCCGTGGCGCATCGATCAGAACGAGCCGCCCGTGGCGGGTCGCCACGACGAGGCTTGCTGCCCCGCTTGCGATGCGGTCCGTTCCGATTGGATCCTGAGGCGCGCGCAGGCCGGTCACGATCCAATCGGAATCGCCGGTCACCACCCTCCCCCACCCGTCTCAGCCCGGCCGGTCACGATGGCCGGAATCCGCGCACTGACCGGCAACCTCCCTCAGCGAGCCGTCTGAACACGCACCGTGCCCAGCGGGCGGTCGGACGCTGACGCCGACACGCCCTGTCAGGCACCGGCTTGCTTTTCTTCGGGCGGTTGAATACGATAACAAAAAACATAACGTATCATAACGTAACAACATAACACCGCCGATCAGGAGCACGTCATGGCACGCGAAGCGACGATTACCCAGGAAGCGGTCAATGCCGCGGCCGACCGCATCCGTGCCGCCGGTGGCAAACCGACCGCGCGCGCGGTGCGCGAGGAGCTGGGCCAGGGGTCGATGGCCACCGTCCTGCGGCTCCTACAGCACTGGCAGGCGGGCCAGGGCCGGGCGCCGGAGGCGCCGGTGATGTTGCCGGCCGCGCTGCAGCGCGCCCTGGTGGACTTCATCGGCGTGGAGGTGGCCGCGGCCAAGCTGGGCCTTGAGCAGGAACTGGTCGGCGCCCAGCAGGCCGAGAAGGACCTGATCGCGGAGAGCGAAGCCCAGGCCGCGGACCTGGAAGAGCTGCAAGCCCGCCACGACGCGCTGCAGGCCGAGCACAGCCAGCTCGAGGGGCGTTACGCGCAGCTGGGCCTGGACCTCAACGAGGCCCGGCAAACGGCGGAGACCCATCGTCAGGGGGCGGAAGCCGCCCGCACCGAGATGGCGAAGCTGCAACTGCGGCTCGAAGGGGTGCCTCGCCTCGAGGCGGAGATCGCCACCTTGAAGGATGGACTGGAGGCCGAGCGGGCAGCCCGGGTGGCGGCCGAGCAGGCGGCGGCGGTGGCGATCGCGCGGCTCGAGCAGACGCAGGCTGCGGTCGAGGACCTCAAGAGCCGGCTGCTCCGCACGGAGACGGATCTGCGCGCGGCGAATCAGGAAGCGGGCACTTTGCGCCGCGAGGTCAGCACGCTGAACGGCGCGCTCGAGAGCACGCGCCTTGAACTCCGGCAGACCCAGGAAGCGGCGCGCCGGGCCGAGGCGGCGGCAGTGGAACTCAAGACTCAACTCGCCGCGGCCGTGGGCAAACCCGAGACCTGACGGGCCCTGTGGGCGCCCGTGGAGGACCGCTCGAAGCTCGGCGAGCCTGGTATCGACCCGGGCCCGCGGACGATCGCTCCCTCCGGTACCTTGGGCGATGAAGTCGCCGAGAACGCCCTCGACGCCCTCGACGCCCTCGACGCCCTCGACGCCCTCGACGAGAGCGACGCAGGCCCTCTTGGTGGAGTCACTGGCGCATCAGCAACGATCCGGAACGTGCCGGCCCACGCGAGCAGCCGCGTGCCTGCCGATCGCCTTCACGCGGACACCGCGCACCCATCTGGCGGAACGCGCTGCGTGCGCCTCGTGGCGCGGGTCCGCTCGACGCCCCCTCGAGTGCCCCGCCGCACCGCGAATCGGCGGACCCTTACGCAGTGTCGCTGCGCTCGCGGGGAAAGAACTCACGCAGATCGGCGAACTTCTCCGAGGGGTTCTTGCGGATGAACATGGCCGTCATGGCGCCGGTGAGGGCCATCGTGTCCAGGCTCGAGACCCCGTTCTCCGCGATGGGGACGTCCGTCCGGCAGAAGAACGCCTCACCCAGGTTGTGATGCAGACGGCAGGCGATCGGCCGGTGCTCATAGATCGAGCAGGCCTGTCCGTCCAGAAAGGGACAGGGCCGGCCGAAGTAGCGCACCTTGTCCTCACCCAGGTCGGCGCCGTCCGGGTCGGTGAGCGTATGGAAGTGGATCGGCGTCGCCGGCCGCTGGCCGATGGCCTCGCCGATGAGTTCGGCCTCCGTCCCGGTGAGGCTCACCGCAATGTGGCAGCAGTGCGCACAGCCGCGCTTGCACTGGGCGTGCGGTTCGATCGCGGCGTTGATCCGGTCGGCGAGCTGGACGAACTTGCGGTAGCGCGACCGGACGCTGGCCGCCGTCTCGACGATCCGGTGCAACTCGCGGATCAGGGGCCCCTCCGGTAACAGCCAAGGATGCGCGGCAACGATGCGTTCGTAGGCGAGCGTCGTGTTCTCTTCGGCGCTTCGCCTGAGTTCGTCGGGGATCAGCATGCTTGTCGCACTCGTCAGGGGAAGCGGATCGGGTTGTGTGCGTGAAACAGCGGGGTGCCGGGCGGCAGGTCGTGAAGGATCATCCGGTGAACCCGGCGCTGATCGACTCCAGGTAGTCGATCGCATCGTCGGTGCGTCCTTCCTGCACCAACTGCAGCAGGGTCTTGTGGCGAAACACCGGGATGGGCTCGTTCTTGACCATGAAGAACGCACGCGCGGTATCGGGCTGAATCGCCGTGGCGGCCGACAGCACCCGCATCAAGTCACGCAACGCGGCCTGAAGCCGCGGGGACTCGGGGTGGGTGCGCAGGGTGTTGCGGTGCACGCCCGCCAGCATGGCCAGGTCCTGATAGTGCAGGCCCAGGGCATCGGCGACGCCGGTGGCGGAAAAACGCGACGTGCCGGCTTCGCGCGTCGATTCGAGCACGTCCGCAAAAGCGGTGGCGGTCATGTCTCACTCCCGAAGACGAGGGTTAAGGCGCACATTGTATGCACAATTAAAGCACAGTCCTATGCGGCCTGCCCGCAGGGGTGGTAAGCCGGAACCCCAGAAAATCCCGTCAGGCGGGTCGGCAAACCGTCGTGTCACGCGCTGCCGTCTGGGCGGCATCACCTGGTCTGCGAAGCGCCGCCGCCGCGTTGTCGCTGGATCGGCGGACACGGCACGGAGCCGTAGGAGCAGAACACACAGCAGTCGCCCGGCTTGGGACGCAACAGCGCATGGCACGAGGGACACGCCTGGTAGAACTGGCAGGCATCCGTTGGCATGGCCTGTCGCCAGGCAAAGCCGCACTGCGGGCAGGTCAACGCGGATTCGAGGATGACGGCATTCATTGTCGGCTCCTGTGTGCGCGGTGGACGGATCGCCGGCGTCGGTTGCGGTCTGAGTCAGCGCCGCCGGTCTTGCCGTGTCCGGGTCGTCGTTGACGGTGACTTTGGCCGTCTGGGCAAGCGTACGCAACGCGAGGTGCGCAAGGGAAGTGGGTCCGCGTCGCTGGCCGATGGCCCCCCCAGGCGATGACCGTCCGGCCCACCGACCGGTATCGGCAGCGGAACGTCCGGGCTCGCGGGGCGCCGCTGCCAGGGCGTCCCGCTGCCGAGCCGGCGCTCACGTCCACGGTCTGCCGGGCAGGGTTATCGGCTTTCATTGCGCTTAACACGAAAGTCATATCAATATGACGCTTTTTTTGACCGGAGTCGCGCCGCCATGGCCTATCTGTCGAAATCCGCGTTCACGAACGCCGAGGAATTCAAGAAGTTTCGCTACGAGCACCGCATGAACCAGTCCGAATTCTGGTCGCGGATCGGCGTCACGCAATCGGGTGGCTCGCGCTACGAGTCGGGACGGAACATCCCGGGGCCGACGCAGGCCCTGCTCCTGCTCGTCTACGGCACGCCGAAGCGAGCCGAGCTGGAACTGGGAAAACTTCGCGCCTGGGAGGCTGCAAAAGAAAAGAGCAGCGACTGATTGCCTGCAGAATCAGGATGGCGACGCGCTCGTCCCAAAAGTTATCCACAGTTTTTGTGGATAAGTTGGGATCGCTGCCGCACGCAATGCCCGGACAAACGCATCGCGGCGACCGAGACGCCGAGCCGATCCCCTTCCCGGCCGCGCCGCGCCGCTCAGCGTTCTGGGCGCGCGAGGTCGGCACCCCACGCGACGCCACGGTGAAGGCTGGCCGGGCGGCCGCGTCGCCCGGCCCCGGCGAGGAACCGCCCGCGACTATGCGACAATCTCGCCCCGTCTTCCGTCTTCAGATTCCCACCGCATGACGCCGCGCCAAGCTCCAGAGATCTTTCAGCTCCCGCTCGCCGAACTCGACCTGGCGGACCTGCCGCCGCGCGGGTCGCCCGAATTCGAGCAGGCGGTGATTGGGCGCTATGCGCTCGAGTACGCGGCACGGGGCTGGAACGCCGTGGTGACGGTGGACGATGCGTTCGTGCGCGTGCTGGCGGTGCCCGAGCGTGGCGTCGAGCCGAAGGCCTACGTGCTGGGGCTTCTGGAGCATGGCTTTCTGGACGATGCGCTGCCCCTGCTCGAGGCCCTCGATGGCATGCTCGAGGACGTGGACATCGCCTACAACCACGGCCTGTGTCTGTCCGAATTGGGGCGGGTGCCGGACGCGGTGGCGCCGCTGGAACGCGCATTGCGGATCGACCCCGCCCATACTCACGCGGCGGTGGCGCTTGGCGTGGCGCTCGCCCGGCTGGGTCGCAGCGACGAGGCCGCGCGGGTGCTCGGTGAGGCGGTGAAGGCCGCCCCCGAGGATCCGCTTGCCAAGCGCAACCTGGCGGCGGTCCTGATGCGTAGCGGCAAGGCGAAGGATGCACTGCCCTATTTCCGGCAGGCGTCGAGTCTGGCGCCCACCGATCCCGGTGCCGCGATGGGCCTGGCGCAGTGCCTGGAAGAGCTCGGACCCGACTACCAGAAGGAAGCGACCAACCAGTATCGGGCGGTGGTGAAGCGGTTCCGCGATCATCCGGTCGGTGAGATGGCCGAGCAGGCACTGACGCGCATCGGGCAGACGCAGATGCGTTCGGCCGTCGATGGCGGTCTGCGCATGGACGCGGTGATGTACATGCAGTCGGCGCTCGAGCGCTTCGCAAAGATGGACAAGGCGAAGATCGGCCAGGCGGTGATGGAGATCGCACTGCTGGGTCGCGATGGTCTGGCGATCAACAAGCCGGCGGTACGCTACACGTTGAAGAACCTCGAGGGCGATTTTTCCGGGCTCGAGTTGCTGTCGTACCTGCATGTGGGGTTCCGGATGTTCGATCCGAAGGGCGATCCCGGTACCGGCCTGGATCGCGAGTACGCGGCCGTGACGGGCGCATCGGGCAAGCGCCCACCCCGCCGCGGAGGAGCCAAAGCATGAGTCTGCTTCCCGAGAGCTATCAGAAGGTGATCGCGCCGGTGATCGCGAAGGCCCGTGAGTTGCTGGAGCAGGGCGAGGCGCTGGTGCCGATGGCCTTTGTGGGCAACTTCGCCACCGGCGTGACGGTGCCGGTCGTGTTGCAGTCGCGGTCCGTCGCGGAAAAGGATGCGGCGGCCGAGGCGATCCGGCTCGTCGCCGGCCAGCTCGAGGCGGACTTCGTTCTCGTGTTGATGGAGGCGTACAGCCTGCGCGCCGACAAGGTCGCCCGCTATCAGGAGGTGCTCGAGGAGTATGGTTCGCTGGCAAACTGCCCGGCGAACTGGCGCATCGACATCGTCAGCCTGTCGCTCGAGACCCGTCACGGCGTCTGGGTGGCCCAGGTGCCGGTGAAACCCCTGGGGATCAGCAAGAAGAAGCGCACCATCGGCGCCCCGGACTTCCGGCATTACACCGAGGTCGAAGGACGCTTCGTCGATCTGCTGCCGGCCAAGGACGGGGAGACCGAGGGCTCGATGACCTTGCACTAGGCTCCACCGCAGCGCCGGGTCGATGCGGCTGGGCGGGCATCCCGCCCGCGCGTTGCGGTTCGTGCTGTCACTGAGCGTGACCAACGCCCCACCTCAGATGATCGATCGGGGCGGGGTCGTGGTCGATACGACGATAGCAGCGATCAACGGGCGAACACGGGCGCACGGGTGCATGACCTGGCGACCCGTGCGCGATCCAAGATGAATGGCCCGTGCGTCGAATCCCCAGTGTCACCGCTTGAGCAACGGCTCAGTTCGACAAGGCTTGCCCCTCGCGGTACGCGTCTGCACACTGAACGCCGCCTGTGGCGCGAGGGAGAAGCGCTCATTCGTTTAGTGTCAGACACGAACCCTGCAAACGGAGGCGCTATGGATCAAGTCCAGCGACTAAGGACAGAGATTGAGCAACTCATCGGCATCTCCAATTCGGACTCCGAGATGTTCTGGGCCCTGTCGAAGAAATGCGCGACCTTGGCGTTGGCCCCGACCGTGGCAGCCGGCGCGAAGTGGGGGCCTGGGCTGGTGAGCCTGGGAACAGTTGCCCTGCCGGGCTTGGGAACTGTGTCTGGAACAACCGCAGCGCTACTGATGATGGGGGGTGTCTGGGGGAGTAATTATGGACTGTGCATGTCCATACTTCCTGGGTTGATGCAGTTTAGAGATCGGCTTCGTTCGGATCAGGCTGCGCTTATCAGGGCGCGTCACGAAGTGCGGTTTCTCATCACCGCCAACCGCTCGTCGTCGCGTGCCTGACGATGCCCTTGCCGGTCTGCGCTGGTCAGCTTGCTGAGCGTGTAGGCCGCGCTGGCACCCGTGGAGACGACAGCGTGGATGCGGGTCGTTCCAGCACTTTTCGGATCCGCGTCCTCGGACAGCTCATGTTCCAGGTGTCCGCCGGTGGTCCCTTCCCTCCAGACAACGCGAGGCCATGCGGATCATCCGTACGGCCTCGCACTGGGTCAGGCGACGGAGTTCACTCCATCGCGCGCGACGGCATTACGCAGCCGATTTGCTGGATGCGCCCTTGACCGTCGCAGTCAAAGCGGGAACGTTGGCTTCGGCGGCCTGCCTGGCGGCGTGGGCGGCATTGTCGACCAGGTCGGTGGCGGTTGCGACCGACGACTTGATCGCGGCGAACAGGGCTTCGGAGCCCGCCGGTGCCGACCTGGCTACCTGTTCGAGTGCGGTGTTGAAGGCCTTGTTCAGCCCGGCGAACTGGCTCTCGAACAGCCTGCTGAATTCCTGCTGCCCATCGGCGGCGATCTCGCAGACGCCGCGGGTGTAACTCACCGTCTTGTCGATCATCGGCTCGGCCAGCTTGGCCTGCAGGCTGGGGAGGTTCTGCGCGTCGCGCAACGCCATCAAGGTCCTGGTTGCCAGCACGCCGTCTTCCACCAGGGCGCAGGCGGTGGTGACGTTCAGGGCGGTCAGGTGGTCGGCACGGGAGAACATGCTGTTGGCGATGGCCACCAGGCTCTCAAGGTTGGCCTTGTTGAGGGCCGCGAACTGCTCGGGGGTGTTGAACGGGGTCATGACGATATTCCTTCGAGGGACACAATGGAGGTGAGTGGGGACGGCGAGCGGCAAGCGAACGTCGCCGCCCAAGAAATGTTGCATAGCAACATTGCAAAAAATGTAGACGAACTCCCCGAGCGCCCGCAAACGCATGCGCGGCAAGACCCTGCCCCCACGATGGGTGCGATCGCCTTTTCAGCAGGATCGATGGCCCGCGTTCAAGGTCAGCGGCCACGACGTTGATTTGTTCTGAGCGAAGTTCGCAGCGCGCGGGGAGTCGTAGATCAGGTCAGGGAGTGAGGTCCTACAAACCCACATTTGTGGTAATTTGAATTGAGACCCCGACGAATGGAGGCCTGGCATGAGCCGTCTCACGATCGACGTGACCGAGCAACAGCATCAGACCCTCAAGGTCTTGGCTGCCCTGGAAGGCAAGAGCATCAAGCAGTACGCGATTGAGCGCTTGTTCCCCTCGGACGAGGAAAAGGCCATGCAGGAGTTGAAAGCGCTGCTGCTTGACCGTATCGCCGAGGCTCACCGCGGTGAGCTCGATGATCGCAGCATCACCGAGATCGCCGAGGAGGCCGTGCGCCAAGGCGGCGAGGCGTGAGCCGCCGTTCTTACGTTCTCACCAAAGGTGCCGTTGCCGATTTGCGCGGTATCAGCCGCTACACAGCCGAGACATGGGGTGAGGTGCAGCGCAGGGCCTATGTGCAGCAACTGCAAGAGGCCGTCAGTGATGTGGCGCAGGGGCGTGGGGTGTTCAGCGACTGGGGTGCGGTCCTTCCCGGCCTGCGCGTGAAGGCTGTCGGAAGCCATTACATCTTCTGCCTGTCGCGGCCCGATCGCCCCGCGCTGATCCTTGCCATCCTGCATGGGGTCGTCTCAGAAAACGGAAAATAAAGCACGCTAAGCGTGCGTGGAGGCTGGCACCCAGCGGTACAGCGTCGGAATGGACACGCCGAGGTTCTTGGCCACGTCCTTGGGCGGCACCCCGCTGGC
>Ga0268298_10004750_pt1 | contig 13075 bp, 9 predicted proteins | sample WWTPWeurt_MetaG_FD_194462 | JGI IMG/M metagenome (GOLD analysis project Ga0268298, IMG submission 194462) | Activated sludge microbial communities from WWTP in Nijmegen, Gelderland, Netherland - WWTP Weurt | ecosystem: Engineered > WWTP > Aerobic digester > Activated sludge | place: Netherlands...
GTCAGGGTCGCCTCGTCGGGTTCCGCGTCGGCGGCGAGCAGTCCGCCATCGATGGCGTGCCGGCGGATCCGGTCGAAATTGAGGCCGGCGCCGTCGTCCGCGATGGACACCACGATTTCGTTGCCTTCCTGCGCCAGGGACACCGTGATCTGGCCGATCGCCTCCTTGCCCGCCGCGGTGCGCGTGGGGCTGTCCTCGAGGCCGTGGCCGACGCTGTTGCGCAGCAGGTGTTCCAGCGGTCCGGCCATCTTGTCCAGGACCGAACGGTCGAGTTCGGTCTGCCCGTGGCGGATGTCCAGGTTCGCGCGCTTGCCCGAGTCCTTGGCGGCCTGGCGCACGACGCGGTGCAGCCGCTCGGCGAGGCTTTCGAAGGGCACCATGCGCACGCCCATCAGGCGTTGCGACAGTTCGCGGCTCAAGCGGGCCTGCGCCGCCGTGGCGGCATTCGCATGGTCGAGGTTGCGCAGCAGGTTCTGCTGCACCGTCGCCACGTCGTTGACGCTCTCGGCCATCATGCGCGTCACTTCCTGGAAGCGGGTGAAACGGTCGAATTCGAGCGGATCGAACTCCTCGCCGCGCTCGGTGGCCAGCGCCTGCTGCGACTGCATCTGCGACTCGGCCTGGATTTCGACTTCGCGCAGCTGGTTGCGCAGGCGGATCACGTTTTCGGTCAGGTCCAGCAGCGAGCCCTTGAGCGCCAGCAGCTCGCCCTCGATCCGGCCGCGGGCGATCGCGACTTCGCCGGCCTCGTTGACCAGCTGGTCGACGAGGTCGGCGCGCACGCGCAGGTGCACTTGCGCCGCCGGGACGAATGCGGCGGCGTGGGGGGCTGTAGCGTGGGGGGCCGGCGCCTGTATCGCCACGGGCGCCGCCGCGGCTTCGCGGATTTGCACCGGCTCCGGTGCCTCCGGTTCCGCGGTCACGGTCTCCACCGAGACATCGGGACCGGCCGCGGCCTGCTGCGGCGCCTCCGGTTCCGGCAGCGCCGATTCCGGATTGCGCAGGTGGTCGATCAACATCGCCGTTCGGTCGTAGGAGGCTTCCAGGCCGTCGATCATCGCCGGTTGCACCGACTTCATGGCGATCGCCTGGTCGACCCGGTCCTCCATCGAGTGCAGCAGTTCGCCGCAACCCATCGCACCGGCCATGCGCGCACTGCCCTTGAGCGTGTGCAGGGCTCGCTGCAGGGTGCGGGCGGTGTCGGCATTGTCGGAGGACGAACGCCACGAACGCAGCAGTTCGCCGATCTCCCGCATGAGGTCGACGCTTTCCTCGAGGAACAGCGGCAGGACCTGCGGATCGATCTCGTCTTCGATGCGTGCGGCGCGCCGCTCCGCTGCCGTCAACGTCACCTCCGGCACGGCGGCTTCGGTCGGCAACCCGGCCGGGGACTCCTGTGCCGGTGCGGTCTCGGGAGGCGGTTCGGGGGCCGGCGCGGGTAGCGGCTCGGCGACGGGTTCGGCAGGCGCTTCGGCAACCGGTTCCGCAGCCGGCACGGGTGTCGGCTGCATCGCCTCGAGTTCGGCGGCGAGGTCCGTTTCGTCGCCGGGCATGCGGCGTTCGGCGACGGCACCCACCATGCCCTCCAATGCGCCGGCGCAGCGGGCGAAGACGAAGCGCTGCGCGTCGCCCGGCACCACCTCCACCTGCGAGAAGCGCACCAGTGCGTGTTCCAGCGCGCGGGCGAGCCCGGAAATCGGCATGAAGCCCGTGGCCGCCGAAATGCTGGCCGTCGTATGCGCGGCGCGGATCACTTCGTCGCCGGGGACGGTTTCGGCGCCGAGGTTGGCTTGCAATGTCGCAACGTGCTCGCGGGTTTCGTCGAGATAGAGGTTGTACAGCGTGGGGGCGATTTCGATCTCGCCGATGCGAATCGCCGGCGGTGCGGGGAACGACACGACTTCGGCGGAAGGCGGCAGTTCTTCCGGCAGTTCCTCCGGCGCTTCGGCAGGTTCGGCGGCGACTTCCTCGGCCGGGATCTCTTCCGGCGCCTCCGGTTCGGCGGCGACGGCTTCGTCGGCCGGAGCCGGAGCGGCCGTGCCGGCCTCCGCGGCGTCCTCGACTCCGCCCAGGGTTCCGCAACGCCGGATCAGCTCGGATGCGTCGTAATGGCTGCTGCCGCCGTCCTCGAGCTGCACCACCCAGGCCTTGAAGAGACCCGCGGCGAGGTCGAGCATTTCCAGCAACGGGGCCGTTGCCGGACGGGTATCGTGCAGCCAGCCATTGAGTACCTGTTCCACGGCCCAGGCGGCTTCACCAAGTTCTGCGAGGCCGACCATCCGGCCGCTGCCCTTGAGGGTATGGAAGCTGCGGCGGACCACCACCAGCGCGTCGTGGTCGCCGGGCGAAGCGTGCAGCGCAGGCAGCGTGCCGCCAATGGTGGCGAGAACCTCGTGCGCTTCCTCGAGGAAGATGCCGAGCAATTCGGCATCGAGTTCTTCCTGGCTGGCATCGACAAGGCGCGAGGCTTCGGCCGACGGCGCCGGAACGTCGACCGGCTTTTGCTCCGGTGCGGGCGGGATGTCGGGCGGAGGCGCCAGCCCTTCGACTTCGAAATCGGGCAGGGATTCGGCGGCGGATTCGCCGAGGTCCCCTGCGGCTTCCGCCAAGGGTTCTGCGCCAGCCGTCTCCGCGGCCGGCTCTGCGGCGACGGCTGCCGGGGCTGGCTCTTCGACATGGGTCGCGCGGGGCGGGGGCGGTGCGAGTATGGCGTCGATGTCGGCATCGCCGCTTTGCAGCTGGCTGACGAAGAAACCCAGGGCCGACAGTTTCTTGGCGACCTCCTCGAACTCTCCCGCCTGCGGCGCGAAACCGGGCGCCGCGAAGCGCTCGATGGCCTGCGCGCATTCGGCGAGCACCGCGTTGGCGCGGTCGTGGCCGAGCACAAGGAGGGCGCCCTGGACCTGCTGGATCGGCTGCGCCAGTGCGGCCAGGGTCGACTGCCGCGACGGGTCGCGGAAGAAGGCATCCAGGGTCTGCTCGATGGCGCCAAGGTTGGTGCGGATTTCGCGCGCCACGGATTCGAGCAGGAGCCTTTCCTGGGCACGGCGCGACATGGCGTCGAGGTGCGGCAGTTCCAGCAGGCCAAGCTCTTCGCCGCGGGCGAGCGCGCCGAGCCGGCTGACGACGGCATCGGCCGAGCGGGCGAAATCCTGGTCGAGGGACTGGAAGTTCTCCAGCGAGGTTTCGGCGAGCAGCAGCGCGGTGGCCATTTCCAGGGCCAGGACGTCGTTGTGTCGGGACGGGTCGCGCCGCAGCTGGTCGGCCTGTTCGAGGATGGCCGCGGTAAGGCGGCCATAGTCGGCCTGCCCGGTTGCCGCGCCTTCCTCGGCGATCCTGGCGGTGCGCTCGTGGAACGGCGGCAGGGCGGCTGCCGTGCCGGCGCACAGGCGGTTCCAGTCGTCCTTGGCGGCCGCGAGCAGCTCGCGCAGGCGGCGGATGTGGGGCAGCAGCCTTTCGGTGTCGGAGGGCGTCGCCGTCGGCACCATGCCGTCGAGCCGGTAGGCCGCGCGCACGATGGCGAGCGCCTCGCCGCCGGCGGTGGCGCAGGCGGCCTGGTAGAGCGCTTCGCGCAGGGCGGCTTCGCCCGGATCGGCCTGGCCCTCGACCAGCTTCTTGATCTGCGCGCCGAGGCGCATCGCGAAGCGCTTGGCCTCGTTGGCGTCGGGCAGGCCGTCGGCGGCGAGCGCGTCGAGCACCCCGAGCGCGACCCACCAGTAGGCGCGTGCCGCCGGCGTGCCGCGCGTCATCTCGACCATGGCCACCGAGACTTTCATTTCGGCAATGCCCTTGGGATCGTTCTTGATCCATTTCAGCAGGCCGCGCTCGAAACCCAGCCGCGCAGCCTTGAGCCGGGCGGCGAGGGACTCGGGGGTCAGCGGCGCCGGGTCTCTTTCGCGCTTCGGCGGCCGCTGTGTGAGATCGGGGAAGAACAGTTCGGCCGGGCCGGGCGCCGGCAGGCCGCGCGCGATGGCCATGGCGCGGTAGGGGCCGAACAGTTTCAGCGGCTGGTCCGGGTGGCCCGCCACCAGGTCGTCGAGGTAGCCGCGCAGTGCCGAACATCCGTCCTGAGCGGACGACACCGCGGCGCCGGTATCGGGCGCCGTGCCTTCGGCCAGCGCTTCCATCAGCTTCTGGATCGCGTCGGCGAACGCGGTGATGCCGTCGAGGCCGACGATCGCCAGCGCGCCGTGCGCCTGGTGCACGCTGGCGCGTGCTTTCTGCAGGTTGTCGCCGGACGGGTCGGCGGCATGAGCGGCGAGGTTTTCGCCCGCGCGCCCGAGCGCGAGGTCGATCTCCCCCTTGACCCAGGACAGCGGACCGATGTCGAGATCCGTGCTCATCTGCAGTGGATGGCCATGCCGTTGTTCATGTGCGTCGTGCTCAGACCTTGAAGCCGGAAACCGAGCCCTTCAGCTCGACGGCGAGTTCGGTCAGTTCGCCGATGGACACGGCCGTTTGCTGCGTGCTGGTCGTGGTCTGGCCGGTGATGCGCAGGATGTCCTGCATCGAATCCGCCACCTGGGTCGCGATGTCGGCCTGTTCCTGCGTGTCGCTGGAGATCGCCTCAATCAGTCGGGCAAGGTCCTGGGACACGCTGGAAATTTCGTTCAGCGCCTGGCCGGCGGCATCGGAAAGCTTGGCTCCCTCGACCACGCCCTGCGTCGAATATTCCATGGCGGCCACGGCATCGTGGGTGTCGGTCTGAATCGTCTTCACGATCGCGGCGATCTGCTTGGTCGCCTCGCCGGAACGTTCGGCGAGGCGCTGCACCTCCTCCGCCACCACCGAGAAGCCCCGGCCCGCCTCGCCGGCCGACGCGGCCTGGATCGCGGCGTTCAGGGCCAGCACGTTGGTCTGTTCCGTAATGTCCGAAATCAGTTCCACGATTTCGCCGATCTCCTGCGAGGATTCGCCGAGCCGCTTGATCCGTTTCGACGTCTCCTGGATCTGGCTGCGAATTTCGTTCATGCCGGAAATCGAGTTGGACACCGCGATCGAACCCTTCTGTGCGGCTTCCAGCGACGCGTGCGCAACGCGCGCCGATTCCAGGGCCGAGGACGACACGGTCTTCATCGAGGAGGCCATTTCCAGAACCGCCGCGTTGGCGTTCTGGATTTCGGTCGATTGCACCTGGGTGGCGGCGAGCAGTTCGTTGGATGTGCTTTGGGCGGCGTTCGAAGCCCGGGTCACGCGATCGGCGGCGTCGTTGATGCGCCGCACCAGCACCGCGAGCTCTTCCACGGTGTAATTCACCGAGTCGGCGATCGCGCCGGTGATGTCTTCGGAAACGGTCGCCCGGATCGTCAGGTCGCCGTCGGCGAGGTCGCCCATTTCGTTCATCAGCCGGAGAATGGCGCCCTGCGTCGCGTCGGACGCGGCTTCCGCCATGCGCCGCTGCTGGTCGGCCTCGTTGCCGCGCCGGGTGCCCTCGTCGTTGAAGGCCTTGACCATGAGGACCAGCATCACCAGCGCGATCGAGCCGAACAGCGCGGCGGTCAGGGAGCTCGCCCCCTGTTCGGTCATTTCCTTCTCATAGGCCTTGACCAGGACTTCCGTGCCGTTGGCTATTCCGCGCCAGCCGGCCTGGATGTTCGTGCTGGCGCTGCGGGCCTTGACCAGCGGCTTGAGGTCTCCGGACAGGCTGGCGATCGCAGGCTGCATCGCGCCCAGGCTTTTCGCCAGGCTCGACCCCGCGGGGGCGACTTCGATCGCGGCGCCGATGTCCTTCGCCAACTGGGCGGCCATCGCTTCGTCGAATCCGGACGACGACGCCAGCTGGGCCGCGGCACGCAGGATGCGCTCGGTCAGGTAGGGCAGCTTGCCGCCGGAGGCATTGGCCGCCTCGATCATTGCCGGGCCCTGCTGCATGGCTTCCCTGGCGAGGGCGCCGATCGCCGTGAAGCGGTTTTCCTGGGCCAGGATGAGGCTGACGAACTCGCTCTGCTTGTTCCAGGCTTCGCGCAACGCGTCCAGCGCGGGCCGCGTTTCGGAACTCGACGCGGAGACCTTGAGGCCGCGGATATCGCCGCCTTCGACCAAGCGCTCCAGCAGCTGGCTGAAACTGTCGCGGGCTTCCCGCAGCTCGGTGAAGGCTTCCTTCTGGCCCTGCATGGCGCTCATTGCGGCCTTGGGAATCTGCTGGGTCAGCGGGCCGAGCTGGCCGGATACGGAAAGGTAGGTGATGCCGCGGGTCGTGGCCTGGCCCTGCATGAAGATCGCCGCGATGGCGATCAGAAGGCTGATCAGGAATACGGAACCGAGGATGCGGAACTGGGTATCGATGTCGAAACGGCCGATCATCGGCAGCTTGCCCTGGCCGCGGCGGTCTTCCGACGGGATATCGCCGGTGGCGGCACTGTCTCCGGAGGCTTTGCCGCGTCGATCGAATGACGGCAACTTGAAGGGAAGCTTGACGGCCATGGATAGTCCTTTCCGGAACGCTCAGACAGCGATATCGAGGTAGTTGGGTTCGGCCAGCAGCGCCGGGATGCGCAGTTGCGTCCAGGCGAGGCCCTGCGCGTCGGTGAAGCGGCCGCCGAGCCAGGGTGCCGCATCGGCGTCGACCGCGGCGCCGGGGCCGCTGGCGTGCATCTGGAGCTGCGGGCGCAGGCCCAGCGCGCGGCGCACCAGCAGCGCGCTGTTGATGCCGTGCCGCGCGCCGACCAGCAGCAGGCGCGACTGCGCGTTGATCGGCGTCGGCGCACCGCCTCGCCATGCGGCGAAGTCGGTCACGGCATAGAGCACGCCGCGGATGTTGGCGATGCCCGCGAACCAGGGCTTGGTCAGGGGCGCCGGCGTGAGCGGCGGCAGCGGCACCACTTCGCCCGAGTCGGCCAGGTCGATCAGCCAGTAATTGCCGCCCGGCAGGTCCTCGGTACCCGATTCGACGCCAAGCAGCGTGTGCCCGCCCTCGCCGCGCCGGGCCGACACCAGGCGCTCGGAAAGGCTTTGCTGGAACTCCCGCAGGCTGATTCGTTTCGCCATGTCCCGGGATCAGCCGAGCGCCGCGATCTTGGCCAGCAACGCCGGGCCATCGACCGGCTTGGTCACGTAATCCTGGGCGCCCTGGCGCATGCCCCAGACCTTGTCGGTCTCCTGGTCCTTCGTCGTGCAGATGATGACGGGTATCGACTTGGTCGCCTCGTCGCGCGACAGAGTGCGGGTGGCCTGGAAGCCGTTGGTGCCGGGCATCACCACATCCATCAGGATCAGGTCGGGCTTGATCTGCCTGGCCCGCTCGATGCCTTCTTCACCGCTTTCGGCGGTGCTGACTTCGTAGCCGCCGCTCAGCAGCAACTGGCTCAGGATGTGGCGCTCGGTGGGCGAATCGTCGATGATCAGAACGGTCTTGATTGGCATGGTGACTAGCTCGCTAGGAAATGAAAGCCGGGTCAGGGCCGCACGGCGTGTGCGGCGACGGTTTTCAGGAGGCCGTCCTTGGTGAACGGCTTGGTCAGGTATTCGTCGGATCCGACCATGCGGCCCCGCGCGCGGTCGAACAGGCCGTCCTTGGACGACAGCATGATCACGGGCGTCGCCGCGAACTTGGCGTTCTTCTTGATCAGTGCGCAGGTCTGGTAGCCGTCCAGGCGCGGCATCAGGATGTCGCAGAACACCACGTTGGGCTGGTGGTCGTTGATTTTCGCCAGGGCATCGAAGCCGTCTTCGGCCAGCACGACCTGCGCACCAGCTTGACGGAGGAATATTTCGGCGGTCTTGCGGATGGTGTTCGAGTCGTCGATCACCATGACCTTGATGCCGGAAAGTTCGAGTGTGTCGCTCACGTCATTTCACGCCGGATTCTGGATTCGGTTGCCGCGACTGTAGTTCTGACGGGTCACCGTCAACGAGACCTCGCGCGTCGCGAGCACGTTGTTCGTCATATCTCCCCGCCGGCCCTTTCGTCGAATTATCAGAGCTTAAGCCTTGTCGCCTGTAATCATACTTAGATTTGGGCGGTTTCGATGCCTTTCTTGCGCGTACCGGTTTTGCCGCGGTATGTCGTGCCGGGTCAGGAGTGGCCGCGGGTTGGCGCCGGGGAGCGTGACCACTCGGATAGAATCGCAGGACGCCAACTCAATCCCGCTCGCGCCCCCGACACACGGATGGCCCGACCGGAACGCCTATGACCGCAGTCCATGCCGCCAGCCTTGCGCCGCCGATCGTGCTGACCTTTGCCGCTTCGGATCCCACCGGGGGGGCGGGGCTGCAGGCCGACATCCTGACCCTGGCGAGCCTCGGCTGCCATCCCCTGTCGGTCGTAACGGCCATTACCGTGCAGGACACGGCCGGCGTCGAGGCGGTGCTGCCGATCGATGCCGCGTGGGTCGCCGACCAAGCCCGGGCCCTGCTCGAAGACATGCCGGTGGCGGCCTTCAAGCTGGGCATGCTGGGCAGCGTCGAGGCCATCGCCGCCATCGCCGAGGTGGTTTCCGACTACCCCGAAATCCCTGTCGTCCTCGATCCGGTGCTGGCATCGGGCCGCGGCGACCAGTTCGCCGACGAGGAAATGATCGAGGCCATGATCGGCCTGCTGCTGCCGCAGACCACCCTCTTGACGCCCAACAGCCTCGAAGCGCGACGCCTGGCGCAGGAGATGGGTGAATCCGGGAGCCATGGCCGCGGCGAGCCGGACCTGCCCGGATGCGCCCACCGCCTGATCGATGCCGGCTGCGAATACGTGCTGGTGACGGGCACCCACGAGGGCACGCCGCAGGTCATCAACACCCTGTACGGCAGCCACGGCACGGTGCGCACCGATCGCTGGGACCGGCTGCCCGGCAGCTATCACGGCTCCGGCTGCACCCTGGCCTCGGCGATCGCCGCCCACTTCGCGAGCGGGGTCGATGTGGCGGATGCCGTCGCCGGCGCCCAGGAATACACCTGGCGCACGCTGGCGGCCGGCTTCCGGCCGGGCATGGGGCAGTTCATTCCCGACCGGCTGTTCTGGTCGCGGGACGAGGATGGCGCGGAGGACGCTTCGACATGACGCTGACCGGCCTCTGCGCGGTGACGCCGGACGATCCCCTGCTGCCCAGGCTGTCGGCGCTGGTCAAGGCCGCGCTCGACGGCGGCGCGCCTTTCGTCCAGTATCGCAACAAGATGGCGCCGCGCCCGCTGCGCCGCGCCCAGGCGGCCGAGATGCTGCGCATCTGCCGCGCCGCGGGTGCCAGGCTCATCATCAACGACGATGTCTGGCTGGCCGTGGAGATCGGCGCCGACGGCGCCCACCTCGGGCGCGGCGACGCGCCCGGAGGATCGCTGACGGCGGCGCGCGACGCCCTCGGGCCCAAGCGCATCCTCGGCGTTTCCTGCTACAACGAGATCGCCCTGGGCGAAGAAGCCGCTGCGGCCGGCGCCGACTACCTGGCGTTCGGCAGCGTGTTCCCGTCGCGCACCAAGCCCGACGCCGTGCATGCACCGCTGGAACTGCTGGCGGAAGCGCGCCGGCGCTTCGGCCTGCCGGTCGCCGCCATCGGCGGCATCACCCTCGACAACGCGCCGCAGGTGATCGCCGCCGGCGCCGACATGCTGGCCGTGGTCAGCGACCTGTTCGACGCGATGGACATCAGGGCGCGAACCGAATCCTACCGGCAGCTGTTTGCCGCGGAGGCGGGGAACCGGGGGGCGCCAAGCGGCGGGGCTACCGGCGCCGGTATACTCCGCGGTCCGACATCCGACCCCGAGACCAGAAAATGAGTCGCAACGAAGAACTCTTTTCCCGCGCCCAGAAGACCATTCCGGGCGGCGTCAATTCGCCGGTCCGCGCCTTCCGCTCGGTGGGCGGCGCACCGCGCTTCTTTGCGCGCGGCGCAGGCCCCCGCGTCTGGGACGCCGACGGCAAGGCCTACATCGACTACGTCGGTTCCTGGGGACCGCTGATTCTCGGCCATGCCGACCCCGACACGATCCGCGCGGTACAGGAAGCCGCCGCCAGGGGGCTTTCCTTCGGCGCGCCGACCGAGGCCGAGATCGAACTGGCGGAACTGCTGGTGCAGCGCGTGCCGAGCATGGACATGGTGCGCCTGGTCTCGTCCGGCACCGAGGCCACCATGAGCGCGATCCGCCTTGCGCGCGGCTTCACCGGGCGCGACGCGATCGTCAAGTTCGAGGGTTGCTACCACGGCCACGGCGACAGCCTGCTGGTCAAGGCCGGCTCCGGCCTGCTGACCTTCGGCAACCCTTCGTCCGCGGGCGTCCCCGCCGACCTGGCGCAGCACACGCTGGTGCTCGACTACAACGACCCGCAAGGCCTGCGCGATGCGTTCGCCAAACACGGCAAGACCATCGCCTGCGTCATCGTGGAACCGGTGGCCGGCAACATGAACCTGATCGCACCGAAGCCGGAATTCCTCGCCGCGATGCGCGAGTTGTGCACGCAGCATGGCGCGGTGCTGATTTTCGACGAAGTGATGACCGGCTTCCGCGTCGGTCCGGGTTCGGCACAAGGCTTGTACGGCATCACGCCGGACCTGTCGACCTTCGGCAAGGTGGTCGGCGGCGGCATGCCGCTGGGCGCCTTCGGCGGGAGGCGCGACATCATGGAGAAAATCGCCCCGCTGGGGCCGGTGTATCAGGCCGGCACCCTGTCGGGCAATCCGCTGTCGGTCGCGGCGGGCCTGGTCACGCTGAAGAAGATCGCCGCGCCTGGATTCTACGAGGCCCTGGCGACGCGGACCCGCGCCCTGACGGACGGGCTGGCCGCCGCCGCGAAGAGGCGCGGCGTGAAATTCTGCGCGCAATCGGTGGGCGGGATGTTCGGCGTCTATTTCGCCGCGACGCCGCCGACATCCTATGCCGAAGTGATGGCCAGCGACAAGGACGCCTTCAACCGCTTCTTCCATGCCATGCTGGACGCCGGTTTCTACCTCGCGCCGTCGGCCTTCGAGGCCGGTTTCGTCTCCGCCGTGCATGTCGACGCGGATATCGCGGCCACCGTCGCGGCGGCCGACGCGATCTTCGCGGCTGGCTAACCGGGAGCCCGGGGCGAGGGTCGGACGCGGCCGGCGCCCCAGCGCATTTTCATGCCCACCCTGAGTTCCCCGGCCGCCTGGGCGGTCCTGCTGGTCGCCGGCCTGTGCGAGGTGGCCTGGGCGGTCGGCCTCAAGTACACCGAGGGCTTCACGCGCCTGCTGCCGAGCGCCTGGACCCTCGCCGCCATGGCGGCTTCGGTGATCCTGCTTGCCTGGTCGCTGAAGACCCTGCCGGTGGGAACCGCCTATGCGGTATGGACCGGGATCGGCGCGGTCGGCACCGCGCTGCTGGGCATGGCGCTGTTCGACGAGTCGCGCGAGGTGGCGCGCCTGGTCTGCATCGGCTTGATCGTCGCCGGAATCCTCGGCCTGAAGCTGGTCAGCCGCTAGCCCGGGCGCCCCTGCCGGCGCCGATCAGGCGGCGCAGCTTCCTGCCCTCGACGTAGCGCAGTGTGGCGTAGGTCAGCCAGCCGACGGCGGCCATGCCGACGATGAATGCGCCGTAGGCGAGCGGCCAGGGCACGCCCTGGGTCATCATCGAGAACTCCGACATGCCGCCGATGCCCGCCAGGATGTTGATCGGCATGAACACCACGCTGATGGTCGTCAGCTTGGACACGCGCTTGTTCTGGTTGATGTTGATGAAGCCGACCGTGGCGTCCATCAGGAAGTTGATCTTGCCGAAGAGGAAGGACGTGTGGCCGTCGAGCGATTCGATGTCGCGCAGGATCTGGCGCGTGTCGTCGTGCTGGTCGGAGGACAGCAGCCGGCCGCGCATCAGGAAGGACAGGGCGCGCCGCGTATCCAGCACGTTGCGCCGGATGCGGCCGTTGAGGTCTTCCTGCTGGGCGATCTCGGACAGGATTTCGGCCGCCTGGTCGTCGGTGACCTGCGGCGTGAGCACCGTGCGTCCCACGGTTTCCAGTTCGGCGTAGATGTCTTCCAGCGCATCGGCCGAGTATTCGACGTCGGCTGCGTAGAGGTCGAGCAGGACGTCCTTGCCCTCGGTCACGTAGCCGGGCTGGATGCGCGCGCGCAGCCGCTGCAGGCGGAACACCGGGAGCTCCTCGTCGCGCATCGAGAACAGGATGTTCTTGTGCAGGATGAAGGCCACGGCGACGTTGCGCGACTCGTCTTCCTTGTCGAGCAGGAAGTCCGAATGCAGGTGGACTTCGCCGTTCTCCTCGATGTAGAAGCGGGCCGATTCCTCGAGGTCGGTCAGGTCGTCCGCATCGGGCAGCTTCAGGCCGAAGATGTCCTCGACCCACTTGCGCTCCTCCCGCGACGGCGCGACCAGGTCGACCCAGATGGGCTTGGTCGCGGCGAGGTCGTCCCGGCTGTCCACCGGGATCTGGCGCAGGCGGCCGTTCTGCAGTTCGAAGGCGTTGAGCATGATCGGTTTGCGCGGGGACGGCTGGGCGGCCGAAAAGGTTTCACGCAGGGCGTCCGAGAGCTCGTCGAGGATTTCCTCGCCGCGCTCCGGCGCAACCAGTTCCCACACCAGCAGGCATTCGTCCTGGGGCAGGGCTTCGAGGACCCGCGCGATGCGGGTCGGGTCCATCGCCGCCAGCTTGCCGCGCAGTTCGCTCAGGTGCTGCTTGTGCACCAGGTTCTCGACCAGGTCGTGGCGTGGCATGTCCTGCCGATGCACCAGATTTTCCACCCGCTTCTGGCGCGACAGCAGGGCCTGGACTTCGCGCAGGCTTTCCTGCACGTCGTCGGGCTCGATGGCGGCGCGTTCGGTGATGGCTTGTTCGGTCATTGCGGCCTCGCGGACAGTTCGCCATTGTAGCCGGTGCAGGCTAGGGCGGAACCTCCGCGTTGCCCATCCGGCCGAGAATCAGCTGCGTGCGGCCATTCATGTAGGCCGACCACGGGTTGCGCTCGTAGCGGCGCGGGGCCGGCAGCATGACGGCGAGGCGCGCCGCCTGCTCCATGTCGAGCCGGGCCGCCGGGATGCCGTAGTAGCGTCGCGCCGCGGCTTCGGCGCCGAAGACCCCGTCGCCCCATTCGACGACGTTCAGATACACCTCGAGGATGCGCCGCTTGTCCCACAGCAGCTCGATCCAGACCGTGATCACCGCCTCCTCGGCCTTGCG
>Ga0268298_10004751_pt1 | contig 13075 bp, 8 predicted proteins | sample WWTPWeurt_MetaG_FD_194462 | JGI IMG/M metagenome (GOLD analysis project Ga0268298, IMG submission 194462) | Activated sludge microbial communities from WWTP in Nijmegen, Gelderland, Netherland - WWTP Weurt | ecosystem: Engineered > WWTP > Aerobic digester > Activated sludge | place: Netherlands...
CATCGGCCAGCAAGTTGTCTTCTACACGCAATTGGAAATAACGCAGCAGCTCTTCCAGCTCAGGCAGGCTCATAACATGGTTCTGCGAGCTGAACTCGGTATCGATCGCCGGAACCACTTTGGCCCCGCCGGTTATCTCTGGCAGGATGGGCAGAATGGCATAATAATTGCCGCGCTCCACCGCCCGGTGACACTCTTCTTCGGAAATCAGGATCTCGTGGACTTTTTCGCCGGGGCGGATGCCGGTGACGATGGTTTGAATCGGCCGCTCGCCGATCAACACTTTGGCGATATCGGTCACTTTGGCCGAGGGCACCCGGGGGATGTAGGTCTCGCCCCGGTTTGCGCCAACCACCGCCGCCAGGACGGTATCAACCGCCTGGTTGAGGCTGAGCAAGAATCGGGTCATATCTTCGGTGGTGATCGTCACCGGACCGCCGTTCTTGATTTGTTCGTGGAAGAAGGGGATCACCGAGCCGCGCGAGGCGAGTACGTTGCCATAGCGCACGCAGATGAAGCGGGTGTTTGGGCAGCGCATATTGGCCTGGATGAAGACCCGTTCCTGGATGGCCTTGGTCATGCCCATCACGTTGACCGGTTTGCAGGCCTTATCGGTGGAGATGCCCACGACCGTATCGATGGGCAGGTGCAGCTCTTGAATGGCGCGCACAATGTTTTCCGGGCCGGCGATATTGGTCATCACGGCCTGGTAGGGGAAATATTCGCAGGCCGGCACCTGCTTCAGGGCGGCGGCGTTGAAAACGATATCGGCTTCGGTCAGTGCAGAGGCTACGCTGTGAAAGTCACGCACATCACCAATCCGAAATTCGAGCAGTTCGCGGAAATTCTGATAGATGATATCGTCGGTGGCGTTGGCGCGCTTCATGTAATCCATGCGCATGGCGTGCTGTTTGGCTTCATCGCGTGAAAAGACAATCACCTTCTGGGGAATGCCCAACTCGCCCGAAAGCAGGCGGCGGGTGAGCACCTTGCCAAGCGAGCCTGTGCCGCCGGTGATTAGGATTCGTTTATCGCTAAATATCATGAAATTTTCCTTTAGAGTAATATCGACTGAGCCGCAAGGCGCCAATCACATCGAAATTATACCCAGTTATTGTAACATCTCTAGATTGGGTGGGTGTTTTTTGCTGCCCCAAAAACACCCGCTTTTCTTAAAGTCGGGGGTTGGGGTGTTTGTTTCAGGCTACCGCCTGAAACAAACACCCCAAAATCAACTTTCATCCGTACTTGCTGCAGGGTTTTCGGACTTGAAGAAACCCTGCCCAAAACCAGCGGCTTCACTGACCAATTCCAGCGGGTGACGGGCCAAAACATCGCCCAGATCTTGAAGCTGGGCCTGGCAGGAGACGCCCGAAGCAGCCAGCAGGGCCGCCGGATCCTTTTCCAGCCCGGCCCGGATGGCGGGCAGCAGCTTTAATTCGGCGACCCGGGTGGAAAACTGGAAATGCTCGGCTTCATAGCCAAATGCCCCGGCCATCCCGCAGCAGCCGGCGTCGATCTGCTGGACCGAAAAGCCCGCCATCCGCAGGAGAGCCGCGCTGGCGGCCGCCCCAACTGGATGACCGTCGGGGGCGGGGGGCTGGGTTTTCTGATAGCAGTGACCGTGGAGCAGTACGCCGGGGTGTCCGGCGCTCTGCCCGGCGGCCAAACCGCCAGCGGCCCGGTTAAAACGCGGCTGCTGGTCTGGGCCCGGGCGGATCAGGAACTCCTCCACCGTCCAGGCCCGGCCTGCCAGACTGGCGGCCTGGCTGCGCAAGGCCGGGTCGGCCGGGAAAAGATCGGGGTACTCATCCCGCAGAGTGTAAATCTCGGAGGGCTCCACCCCCAGCACCGGCAGTTCGCCGGCCGGGTCCAGGCGGGCGATCTGGGCCAGCACAGCCTGGGCCCTGCGGCGGGCAGCCGCCAGGAAGCCTTTTGAGATCAGGGTGCGGCCGGCGCCGTAACCGGGCAGCACCAGCACCTCCACCCGGGCCAGCTCCAACAGGCGCAGGGCGCTCAGGCTGGCGGCGGGGTGAAAAAACTCGCCAAAGGCATCCACCAGGAAAAATGCTTTCTCCAGGGCTTGAGGAGCCTGAGTCTGGCGAAACTGGGAGCGCTGGCGGGAGAGGGTCTGGCGCGCCAGGGCGGGGAAGGGCCGCTGGCGGCTGAGGCCAAGCAGCTTTTCCAGGCTGCTGCGCATCAGAGCGGTCTGCATCAATGGGTTGACGAGCCCGGCGAAGGGCTGGCCCAGGCGGGCGAACAGCTCCAGATAACCGAAGAGGTAATCCCGCAGGGGGTGGGCGTGTTTGCCTGGCTGGTAATAGTGGGCCAGGAATTCATATTTCAGACGGGCCATATCCACCCCAGAGGGGCACTCGGCCCGGCAGCCCTTGCAGGCCAGACACAGGTCAAGGGCTTCTTTAACTGCCTTCTCAGCCAGCAGGCGGCTGGGGAACTGGCCGGAGAGCATGGCACGCAGCAGGTTGGCTCGGCCACGGGTGCTGTGCATTTCGTCCTGGCTGGCCTGAAAAGACGGGCACATCACACCATCCGCTTTGCGGCAAACGCCGGCGCCGTTGCACTGCTCCACTGCCGCCACCAGACCAGCGGCGCCCTGCTGGTGGAAGTCCAGTTCGGGCTGCCAGGCCTGTGCGGTATAAGCCGGGCCGTAGCGCAGCTGGGTATCCATGGGGGGTGGATTGACAATTTTGCCCGGGTTGAGCAGGTAATCCGGGTCGGCGGCCTCTTTGAGCTGGCGGAAGGCGGCCGCAATTTCACCGCCGTAAGCCTGCTCAAGCCACTCGCTGCGGGCCAGGCCGTCGCCATGTTCGGCGCTGGTGGAGCCGCCCAGGCTGAGGGTCAGCGCCACCGCTTCGGCGGCGATCGCCCGCAGATGCTGGCGGCCCTGCCCGGTTTTCAGGTCGATCAGCGGGCGGATATGCAGACAGCCGGCCGAGGCGTGGGCATAGATCTCGGCCTGGGTGTCGTAATGCTGTAAGATTTTGTCTATGGCGCGCACAAACTCGCCCAGCCGGTCTACCGGAACCCCCATATCCTCAATGAAGGCGATCGGCTTGAGACTGCCGGGCTGCGACATCAGAATTCCCAGGCCGACCTTGCGCACCGCCCAGACCTGCCGCTGGGCCTCGGCTGTTTCGGCCCAATAGACCGGACCTTCTGCAAAGCGGGCGGGGATCATTTTGCGCAGGGCCTGCAGGCTGTCTGCCGAGAACTCCACCACCAGCAGGGCTTCGGGGGGCTGGCCGGCTGTGGAAAGCTGCTCCACAAACGAAAGCTGGCTGGCATAAGCCGGCACCGAGCGGGCAAGCTCCACCAGCTTGCGCGGGATCAGCTCCACCGCCGAAGGAGCCAGCTCCAGCAGGGCTGGCACAGCGTCACAGGCGGCGGCGATGCTGGCGTAGGGCAGCACAGCCAGGAGGGTGACAGCCGGCAGGGCCACCAGGCGCAGACGGGCGCGCTGCAAGACGGCCAGGGTGCCCTCCGAGCCGGTCAGCAGGCTGGAAAGGTTCAACTCACCGGGCCGGATGGGCGGGTAGGGCCAGTCCTCGGCCGGGCCGCGCCAGGTCTGGAGGGCGGCCTGCCAGAGCGGCGGCTGGGTGCTGGACCAGGGCAGGAGATAATTGAGGTTATAGCCAGCCGAGCGCCGCCAGGTTTTGGGCCAGCGCTGGCGGATGGCTTCGGCGGAATGCTGGCGGATATCGAGGGCCGCCCGGTACAGACGGGCCTCCAGGCGGGGCGCATTTTGGGCCCGCTCCTCGGCCTGGGCCAGCGAAACCGGGCCAAAACTGGCCTGGCTGCCATCTGCCAGGATCACCCCGGTTTCAAGGACATGATCGGCGGTCATCCCGTGCAGGATGGAGTGGGCGCCGGCGGCGTTATTGGCAATGCAGCCGCCCAGGGTGGCGCGCTCGGCCGAGGCCGGGTCCGGGCCAAACTGCAGGCCGTGAACACCCGCCCGCCGGTTGAGCGCCGCCAGGATCAGCCCCGGCTCCACATCCGCCCAGCCCTCCTCGGGGTTAATCGCCAGGCAGCGGTTGAGATGGCGGGCGCAGTCCAGAATGACGGCCTGCCCCACCGCCTGACCTGCCAGGCTGGAGCCCGAGCCGCGGGCCAGCAGCGGCAGCCCATAGCGGGCCGCCAGGCTGACGGCTGAGGCCAGATCTTCTACGCTGCGCGGGAAAAGCACCCCCAGCGGCTCCACCTGGTAGATGGAGGCATCGGTGCTGTAAAGCAGACGGGTGACGGAATCCAGCTTGATTTCGCCCATGAACTGGCCCTGCTGAACCAGCTCATGGGCGAAATCAGCGAGCTGCTCTGCCGGAGGGGTGGAGGTTGACATTTACATGGACAGCCGGACGATCACAGCCGGACCACCCGGGGATCGTTTTTGGCGATTTTTCCGTAGGCATTGCGGGTATCAAAGATCAGACGGGATTTGTCGAGGATGGCCGGATAATCATAGACCTTGTGGTTGGTCACTACAATCACACAGTCGGCCTCGCTGACCGCCTGCATCAGGTCGGGCACGCTGGTCATTTCCCAGCCGTCATAATGATGCTGGATCTGGGGAATGTACGGGTCGTGGTAAGAAACACTGGCGCCCTTCTTCTGCAGCAGGGCAATCACATCCATCGCCGGCGATTCGCGAACGTCGTCGATATCGGGCTTGTAGGCCACACCCAGCACCAGGCATTTGCTGCCGTTGAGGGTTTTGGACTGGTCATTCAGGGCGTCCATGACCCGGCTGACCACAAAGCGCGGCATGTTGGTGTTAATTTCAGAAGCCAGTTCGATGAAACGGGCGTTGTAATTGAAAGACTTCATTTTCCAGGAGAGGTAAAGCGGGTCAATCGGGATACAGTGCCCGCCCAGGCCCGGTCCGGGGGTGAACTTCATAAAGCCAAAGGGCTTGGTTCCCGCGGCTTCGATCACTTCCCAGACATCCACGCCCATCCGGTCGCACATGATCGCCATCTCATTGACCATGCCGATGTTGATCATCCGGAAGGTGTTTTCGAGCAGCTTCGAAAGCTCGGCGGCTTCGGCGGTGGAAACGGAGACGATTGTCTTGAGGGCCTGGCCATACCAGACCGAAGCAACCTCGGTGCAGTTGAGGGTGATCCCGCCAACCACCTTAGGGGTGTTGAAGGTCGTCCAATCTTCGCGGCCAGGGTCAACCCGTTCGGGTGAAAAGGCCAGGAAAACCTCTTCGCCCACTTTCAGGTTGTTCTTTTCGCACAATTGGGGCAGCAAAATCTCACGGGTGGTGCCCGGGTAGGTGGTGGATTCAAGAACAATCACCATGCCGGGGTGCATGTATTTTCCGAGTTCATCGGTGGCGGAGATGATGTACGACATATCCGGGTCGCCGGTTTTGCGCAGCGGGGTGGGGACACAGATACTGACGGCGTCTGCACTGCTCAGGGCAGAGAAATCGGTGGTGGCGTGGATTTTGCCGGCCTCAAACAGGCGTTTGATCTGGGCAGAGGGGATATCCTGGATATGACTTTCGCCCCGGTTGATGGTGTCCACTTTGCGCCGGTCGGGATCGATCCCGGTGACATCAAAGCCGGCCTCAGCAAAGGCCACCACCAGCGGCAGGCCGACATAACCCAGGCCCATAACAGCTACCCGGGCAGATTTATTTTTGAGTTTGTTGATCAATTCGGTTTTCATAAGTCCTCGATCTGGATCACCCGCAAAGCAAGGTGACCAACTATATTGTAACGTCAGTTCGGGTTAGTCCGAAAAGAGTTTATTTTGGGTGTTTTTTGGGTGGCTACGCCACCCAAAAAACACCCAAAAATCTCAATAGACTTCAGCGCCCTGGCTGGAAGGCCAGGCGGAGGGCATCTTTCCAGAATGGTAACGTCAGCCCAAAAGTCTGTTCAAAGTGAGAGCAGTCCAGGGCGGTAAAGAGGGGCCGCGGGGCGCTGGTTGGAAAATCGGCGACCTTTGCCGGCAGAACTTCCTGTACGATCTGCTCAGACTTGTTCGGGTCGAGCGCCAGGATCTCCTGGGCCCACTCCATCCGGCTGGCATAACCACCGCCCGCCAGGTGGTACACGCCCTGGTGCTGGCGCACCCAGGCATAAACATCGCCTTTGGCCTGGGCGAGCAGGTTGGCCGTCATTTCGGCCAGCATGCGGCACCAGGTGGGGTTGCTGATCTGGTCGGTCACCAGGCGCATTCGGGTTTGCTGGCGGGACCACTGCAGAACCTTGGTTGCAAAGCATTCGCGGCGGGTGCTGTACACCCAGGCGGTGCGGAAAGTCCAATAGACATCGGTATTCTGGGCCACGGCCCGCTCGCCGGCCAGCTTACTGACGGCATACACCCCAACCGGGTTGGTGGGGTCGGTTTCGTGGTAGGGCGAACCCTTCAGACCGTCAAAGACATAGTCGGTCGAATAATGGATCAGGGCGGCCCCAACCTGATGGGCCTCCTGAGCCAACACGCCCGGGGCCAGGGCGTTGACCGCCATCGCCAGGGCTTCTTCCTGTTCGGCCCGGTCAACGGCGGTATAGGCAGTGGCATTCAGGATAACCTGCGGACGGGCGGCACGGATGAGCTGGCGGACCTCGTCTGGGCGAGTCAGGTCTAGCTGGGGGTAATCCAGCCCCTGAACCTGGCCCAAACAGGCCAGACTGCGCTCCAGTTCAAAACCCAATTGACCGGTATTGCCGAGCAGCAGGATCTTCATAGCGGGGCTCAGCTAATCTCCCCGCTTGCCAGCCGGGCGAGATAATCTCCATAATGATTGCCCTGCAGGATGGCTGCCAGGTCTTGAAGCTGCTGGCAGGTGATGTACCCCAGGCGGTAGGCGATCTCCTCCGGACAGGAGATCATCAATCCCTGGCGTTCTTCAACCGCCTGGACATACGAGGCAGCCTGAAGGAGCGACTCGTGGGTGCCGGCATCCAGCCAGGCCACGCCGCGCCCGATCACCTCGACCCGCAGTTTGCCCCGGCGCAGGTATTCAACATTCAAGTCGGTGATTTCAATCTCACCGCGCGGCGAGGGCTTAAGCTGCCTGGCAATGCTGACCACCTGGGAATCGTAAAAATAGATGCCCGGAACGGCATAATTGGAACGCGGCTGAGCTGGCTTTTCCTCGATGGAGACGGCCTGCCCGCTGGCATCGAACTCCACCACCCCATAGCGCTGTGGATCGCGCACCGGGTAGGCAAACACCACCCCGCCATCTTCCAGTTTGGCGGCGGTCCGCAGGGTGGTGGGCAGGGTCTGACCGTAAAATATATTATCGCCCAGGATCAGGCAGACCGGGCTGCCGGCAATGAAGACCTCGCCCACCAAAAAGGCATCGGCCAGTCCGCGCGGCTCGGGCTGTTCGGCATACTCAAAACGCACCCCCCACTGGCTGCCATCGCCCAGCAGGGCCCGAAACTGGGGCAGGGCGTCGGGGGTGGAGATGATCAGAATTTCACGGATACCCGCCAGGAGGAGCATGGAGAGCGGGTAATAGATCATCGGTTTGTCATAGACGGGCAGCATCTGCTTGCTACAGGCGATCGTTAGCGGATACAGGCGGGTGCCCTTGCCGCCGGCCAAAATGATGCCTTTCATGCCTTTTCCTCCCGCCGGGCGTAGTTTTTATCCAGCCAGGCCTGATATTCCTTCTGTTTGAGGACAGCCGCGACCCACTCTTCGTTCTCCAGATACCAGCGGACAGTCTCCGACAGACCCTGGCCGAGGTTAAAGCGCGGCTGCCAGCCCAGATCGCGGGTCAGTTTGGCACAGTCGATGGCATAGCGCCGGTCGTGCCCGGGCCGATCGGCCACGAATTTGATCAGGTTGCGGTGGGGCGCCTGGGGCGATTCGGGTCGCAGCTCGTCGAGCACGCCGCAAATTTGCTCCACAATCGTCAGATTGGCCGGCTGGACGCCGCCGCCCACGTTGTAAGTCTCGCCGGGCTGGCCCTGGTTCAAAATGAGCCAGATGGCGGCGCAGTGATCCTGAACATGCAGCCAATCCCGCACCTGCTGACCATCGCCGTAAACCGGCAGGGGTTTGCCCTGGGATGCGTTCAGAATAATCAGCGGGATCAGTTTTTCGGGGAATTGATAAGGGCCATAATTGTTCGAGCAGTTGCTGATGCTGAACGGCAGGCCGTAGGTATGCCCGTAGGAGCGCACCAGATGGTCACTGGAGGCCTTTGAGGCGGCATAGGGTGAATTGGGGGCATAGGGGCGCTGTTCGTCCCAGGCTGGCTCGCCGGGGGCCAGTGTGCCGTAGACTTCGTCGGTTGAAATATGGTGAAAACGGACCTGGTCAATGGGTTTGGCTTTTTGCACCAGCCAATAACGCCGGGCGGCCTCCAGCAGGGTGAAGGTGCCGAGGACATTGGTTTCAACAAACTGGCGCGGGCCGGTGATGGAGCGGTCGACATGGGTTTCGGCGGCGAAATGGACAATCCGGTCGATCTGATGCTCTTCCAGCAGGCGGCTTACCAGCTCCTGATCGCAGATGTTACCCTGCACAAAGGTGTAGCGAGCCGGGTCGGGCAGGTTTTTGAGATTTTCCTGGCTGCCGGCGTAGGTCAGCAGGTCCAGGTTCACAACCTGGGCAGCGGGGTCGTTCTGGAGCAAAAAACGAATAAAGTTGGATCCAATAAAACCAGCGCCACCAGTTACGAGATAATTGGTCATTTTTTTACCTTCAAATCGGATACCATGCTGATGACCCGGCACCTTGTGACGGCGCCGGGTCATCCAGACTGCATGGGTGGGTTATTTACCTACGTCAATCACGGTAAAACCAAGCGTTTCCAGTTCCTGGCGGGGCAGGAAATTGCGCCCATCCAGAACCAGGCTGCCTTTCATCTTCGTTTTCAGCACAGACCAGGAAAGCTTGCGGTATTCGGGCCACTTGGTGATCAAGACCACCGCGTCGGCGTCTTCAACGGTTTTCAACGGGTCATCCAGGAAGGTCACGCCCAGGTCTTTGTACTGGCGGCGGGCGTTTTCCAGGGCCACCGGATCGTGGGCGCGGACCTTGACGCCGCGTTCGATCAGGTTGCGGGCGATATCAATCGAGGGAGCGTCGCGCAGATCGTCAGTGTTTTCCTTGAACGCCACACCCAGGAAGGCAATCGTGCGGCCCTTAAGGATTTTCAGCTCCGACAGGAGCTGTTCCACAACCCAGACGCGCATGTGGTAGTTCACTTCACGGGCTGCCTGGACAATGGGCATGGACATGCCGTATTCGTTGGCGGTTGCCACCAGGGCGGCGGTATCTTTGCCAAAGCAAGAGCCACCCCAACCGATGCCTGCTTCCAAAAAGCGCGGCCCAATCCGGCTGTCGAGACCAATGCCGCGCGCCACCTGGTTCACATCGGCGCCGACTTTGGTTGCCAGCATACCAATTTCGTTGATGTAGCTGATCTTCAAGGCCAGGAAGGCATTGGCGGCATACTTGATCAGCTCGGCAGAGGCCAGATCGCAGCTCAGCAGCGGCACGCCGCCCAGGTGTTCGGGCCGGGGCAGGAAATCGGGGGAGGCGAAGGTCTGGTTGAGGATCGGGCGGTAGAGGTTGGTCAAAATGTCCAAGACCTTCGGATTTTCGCCGCCAATCACCACCCGGTCGGGGTAGAGGGTGTCATACAGGGCAGAACCCTGGCGCAAAAATTCGGGGTTGGAGGCCATGGCAAATTTGCCATCCGGGCGCTGGCCATACTTTGCAAAATAGGCGTCCCGAATCAACGAACTGACCCAGTTGCCCGAACCGATCGGAACCGTGGACTTATTGACCACCACGGTGAAGTGATCTCCCAGGTTGCGCCCGATCATCTCCGAGGCCTGCTGGACATACTGCATGTCGGCGCGGCCGTCTGGCAGGGAAGGCGTACCAACCGAGATGAAAATGACATCCGTGGTATCGAGGCCAATTTCGGCTTCTTTATCGGTGAAGGTCAAATTATTTTCGGCCTGCAAGAACAACTCTGCCAGGTTGGGTTCGTAGATTGGCAGCTTGTGTGCCTTGAGCATTTCGATCTTGGCGGTAACCGGGTCGAAACAAGTCACCTGGTGCCCAAGGAAAGCGAGCGCAACGCCCGTCGTCAGGCCGACATAGCCGGTCCCCATGGAAACAACTTTCATACAAATAACTCCTTTTGTACAGGTTTTCGCCTGTGATTTAAATGGGATGGGAGGCCCACCACTCACGGGCCCAGGCAGCGCCTTTTGCTATGCCGTCGCGCAGGGAAGTGGTTGGCGAATAATCGAGCAGGGCCCGGGCCTTGCCGATATTGGCGACATAATGGGTCACCTCGCCGACCCGGGCCGGTTCAAAGTGGATATTGGGCTGCAGGCCAAAGGCATCGCCAATAAAGCCAGCCATCGCCTGCAGGGTATTGCCCTGACCGTAGGCCAGGTTAATCGTATGGTTGGCAACCGCGCCGCTGGACAGGCGCTCGATGCCGCGAATGACGCCGTCCACGCAGTCATCCACATAAGTGAAGTCGAGCACCTTTTCCTGCCCAAAGATGGTGAGCAGTTCGCCTTTTTGAATTTTACGCATAAAGAGCGGGACCACCCGCTCCATCCGTTCGATGTCGATATCATAGCGGCCATAGACATTGCTGAAGCGAAAAACCAGGTATGGGACTTCGTAGCACTGGGCATAGGAGTAGATCAGGGCCTCGCCGGAGATTTTGCTGGCAGAGTATGGGCTCTCGGTGAAGGCGAAATCGGCGTAGGATTCTTCAGTGATATAGCGGTGAATATCGCCGTAGACCTCGCGCGAGCTGCTGAAAATGATCGGCAGGTGGTTGGCCCGGCAGTATTCGAGGACATTGAAGGTCATGGTGATATTTTCCAGGGCCCGGTAGGGATGCTGGACCAGTTCATGGACCTTGGCATGGGCCGCCAGGTGGACGACCACATCGAAATTTTTGGGGTATTCCACATTGCCAATCCCGGTGTCAAAGTCGCGCTGGAGTGTACTCAGGTCCTGGAGCAGGGTGGGGATTTTGTCCGTCCAGGTGTTGGGGCGTTTATCAATCCCAAAAACAAAATGACCCTGTTCAAGCAAACGCAGACCAAGGTTTGTGCCGATTTGACCGCTGGAACCGGTAATTAATATTCTCATTAAATTCCCTCGCAAGGCGATGATGTTAGCGAGTGCTATTCACTCGTCTCAAGCTGGCTGGCCCAGGCCCGGTTGGCCTGATACCAGTTCACAAGGTTCGCAATTCCTTCATCCAGGCTGACTCTGGGCTGCCAGCCCAGGAGCGCTTTGGCTTTGGTCACATCGGCCTGGTTCGCCAGCATATCCGCCGGATGAAAAGGCTTGTAAGTGATTTGAGCTGTACGCCCAAAGTGTTTTTCAAAGCGTTGAATAAGCTGGTTAATAGTTATTGTATCATGCCCCCCTAAATTTATAATCTCAAACCCGACCGGCTTGAGCGCCAGGATCGTACCGCGGGCGATATCATCCACATAGGTGAAGCCGCGCGACTGCTCACCATCGCCGTTCAAGAGCAGGGGCCGGCCCTCACTGATCCACTGGCAGAAGCGGAACATGACCATATCCGGCCGGCCGGCCGGGCCGTAGACCGTGAAGTAGCGCAAAACGGTCACGTCGATGCCGTTCAGGTAATGATAGCTGTGGCAGAGGGCCTCTGCGCCTTTTTTGGTGGCAGCATACGGCTGAAGGGGATGGTCACTGTCGAATGTTTCGGGGGTGGGGAGCGGGGCGTTGGCCCCGTAAATGCTGGAGGTGGAGGCCAAAATAAACTTGGGAATAGCATGCTGGCGGGCCAGTTCGAGCAAATTCAAGGTGCCAGTCATGTTGGTATTGACATACACCCAGGGGTTCGCCACCGATTGGCGCACGCCGGCCCGGGCAGCCAGGTTGAAGATGGCGTCATACTGAAAGCCGCCCGCTTCAAGGCCGCTGCACAAAGCAGCATAGTCCGATATATCCAATTTATAAAAAACAAACCCTGGCTGGCCCTGCAAGTTTTGCAGGCGGTATTCTTTGATGCGTACATCGTAAGCGTCATTCAGGTTGTCGATGCCAACCACCTGATGGCCTGCGTCCAATAACTGTCGGACGACTTGCGAGGCGATAAAACCTGCTGCGCCGGTTACAAGATATTTAGCCATGTTCTTCCTCACTCTGCACGATAAACCAGCTCTCTTCTCAGCCAGGCTGAGGCTGTCTAAAAAGTGGGGTTTGGGGTGGTTTGACCCCCACCTGTGGGGGTCAAACCACCCCAAGAATCTCATATATGGTGCCAGGGGCTGTCCGAAAAGTTCTTTTCGGACAGCCCACAGATGTGTCAGTTGCGACTGACCCCTAAACGCACAATCTGGAAACCGAACGGCGTCCAGGCTTCTTCGGGCCAGACATTGACCGTGTCCACCACCAGGCGGGCGGGCGTAAGCTGGGCGATCGCTTCGGGCGAAGACTGGCGAAATTCCTTGTGGGCCACCAGAACAAGGACCAGATCGGCGCCGGCCAGGGCCTCGGCCAGAGTCTGGGTGGTGGTGAATTCCGGGAACTGCTCTGAGGGCTTGTTGGGCTCAAAGGCTTTGACCAGGGCGCCGTGTTTGCTGAGCAGAGCCGCAGCTTCCACCGCCGGGCTTTCACGCAGGTCATCCACGTCGGGCTTGTATGAAAGGCCGAGCGCCGCAATTCGCTTGCCGCTGAAATCGCCGCCAAAGGCGCGCTTGACCAGGTTAACCACATATTCCGGCTGAGAATCGTTGACCTGGCGGGCGGCGAGGATCAGTTTGGACAGATCCGGGGCCGCTTCCACCAGGAACCAGGGGTCAACGCTGATGCAGTGACCGCCCACGCCGGGGCCGGGGTTGAGAATTTTGACCCGGGGGTGCAGGTTGGCGATCCGGATGGCTTCCCATGCGTCGATACCAAAGCGGTCTGAAAGACGGGCAAACTCATTGGCGATGGCAATATTGACATCCCGGTAGGTGTTTTCCATCAGTTTAACCATCTCGGCGGTGGTGGCGTCGGTCATAATGATCTCACCCTGCACAAAGGTGGCGTACAGATCGCGGCCGGCCTGGGC
>Ga0268298_10004752_pt1 | contig 13074 bp, 11 predicted proteins | sample WWTPWeurt_MetaG_FD_194462 | JGI IMG/M metagenome (GOLD analysis project Ga0268298, IMG submission 194462) | Activated sludge microbial communities from WWTP in Nijmegen, Gelderland, Netherland - WWTP Weurt | ecosystem: Engineered > WWTP > Aerobic digester > Activated sludge | place...
AACTGCCCGGTGGTGAGCTGCCCGGTGGTGAACTGCCCGGTGGTGAACTGCCCGGTGGTGAACTGCCCGGTGGTGAACTGCCCGGTGGTGAACTGCCCGGTGGTGAACTGCCCGGTGATGAAGTGCCCAGCGGTGAGTTGCGCGGCGGACTACTCGGCGATTGCGCTTTCAATCGGTCGCCAGACATCTCCTTTGATCGCTCAGGGGAAGACGAAGTGGGAGCCTTCACTCCCAGATAAACCAACGCTTCCTCTTCATCCGAAAACACACCCATCGGGAGGCCCGCTTCCCTCCACATCCGGGCGACTTGCAAACGACCCACAGCACTTTTCACAAGCGTCGCAACCGCGCGGTATTTTTGCAGCGGGGGCATCAATAGCCTTTTCGTAATCCGCTCAGCGTCGGGAAGGTTGTTTCCGGGGCCATTTCTCAGATCGGCCAACATCACACAATGGGCAAAGGGCGCGATCGCCCGAGCCACCGCACCGAAGCACTCCTCCGTTTCCTCCAACGACAATATCGGAGTGCTCGTCCGCGTCTGTTTGACGAGGCGAATTTCCTCATCCAGAGTGACCAGATTGTAGGGGTCTGAAAGCAAGACTTTCATGTCATGAGGGCCGACGTTTCAACCAACGCAGATCGGCTCATCCTATCACGACGGACAGAGGAAGTGACGTATCTTGAGGGGGTAAGGAAAGAGGCGTTTGGGGGACGACTTGGGGGCTTAGTGGCTCGGGCGAGAGATGATGTTGTACTTTTTCACGAAAACTTCCGCGCCCTGACCAAACAATCGACTTCCATCCAAGCCCTGCTCGTCAACGAAAGTTTGCACAGTCGGTTCCCCTACAGGTGGTTTGTAGTAGAACCCCGATTCCGTGGACAACTTCACCAAACCCTGTTGCTTTCCGGCATCGAGCAACGTGAACAGTCCCATTCCGCAGTTCAATTGGTTGGGAGAGACCTGCGTGGGTGTTCCACCATGATCCAGAATCATGTTTGATCGGTCGATCGGGAGCCCCAGATTCTCGACGGTTTGCACGACTTGACCATCCACATACCATCTCGCGCGGTTGTGTGATTTGTCATAGGAGATCGCGATCTTGTGCATCTCTCCGGGGTGGTTGTCTGCCACTCGCTTCGCAAAGGAAAACGCCATGTAATTTCCAAGTTGCGGGCCCCGACCAAACGGGAGCCTTTCGTAAAATGCGTAAATCCCTTCGCTGGTCATGAAGGTGTCGAACACCATGAAGGTTTCCAAATCGATCGCATTGAGCGCAAACGCGGCCAACCGCAGATCGTCTTGCGGATTTTGCACGGCACTCCCAAACGGATGATTTTGGACCCCGATCGTGCTTCCGCCCATCCAAGCTTCGCAGCCGATTTCGCGTTGTTCCGTCGCATCAAAGCCAGGGTATCCATGGCTCGAAAGGTGGTTTGCATACACCAGCCACTTGACGTGATCGACACCACCTGGGAGACCCACCGAACGCGAGTCTGTTTCCGGCACCACCGTACTTGTGAAAGCCGGTTGTCCCGTCACAGGATTCACTCCCTTTGCAACAACATGAAGCCCCCGATTGCTGACCGTTTCGATTCCGTCATTCCCCGTGAATGCGGGTCCAAATTGAAAATAGCCCCATTTGTCCGTGGGTTGCGAAGCTGAAAACCCGTTTCGGAAATCATCCCACAGTTGCGTCGCACCTTTCGATTCCTGCTGCGCCTGATCCGTGTTCCCCTCATCCATTTCAGCAGGAGTTCCGCACCCTCCTGTAGCCCCCATGACCAGTGACATCATCAGACCGACCATCGCAGACACATTCCCGAAACGCATCGACATGGAAGACTCCTTTTCTGGTTCTGGAAACAACCCCTCCGGGCGTACTTCGGCCAAAGGAACAATCGCTTTCCCAAACAAAGGGAACAAACGGTTCACCGACGGACAAGCACGAACCTTTGCAACCCCTTTTGGGCGTTCTCTGCGTTCCCAAAAGGACAAAGTTGCATTTTCTATCCTATGAAAGCAGAGCCCCCTTTCACAAGCAGGAATTGCAGAAAAAAGAGGTGCATTGGGGGCCGTCCAAACCAGCTGGGAATACACAGGAAAAATGGACAGACCATTAGGATGTGAAGTGCATCACGATGGATAGGAATGTATGTGTTGTTTGCGCTTGTTTGAGCTTGGTAGAGTGCGGCCATGGCGCAACCTCAAGTTCCTGTTTCTGCGGTGTTATGTCCTTTTCGGGGCGATCTATTGGCGGGCCAAGTCGCTGTCGTGACCGGCGGAGGGACCGGAATCGGTCGCGCCATCGCGCTCGAATTTGCGCGTTTGGGTGCCCGCGTCGCAGTGTGTGGCCGTCGCAAAGAGCCGATCGATGCGGTGGTTGGGGAAATTCGCGCGGCGGGCGGCGAAGGTTTTTCCATGCCGTGCGACATCCGCGAAAAAGAACAGATCTCCGCGTTCATTTCCGCGACCAAATCCAAATGGGGCTCGATCGATGTCCTCGTCAACAACGCCGGAGGACAACGTGCCTTCATGGCCGCAGACATGCCGCTCGCCCACTTCGAAAAGGTCGTGCGCAACAACCTCATCGGGACGTTTGCCGTCACGCAGGAGGTCGCGCAGCAAGCGATGATTCCGCAAAAACGCGGCAGCATCGTGAACATCATCGCGCAGATCTACAGAGGCTTTCCCGGCATGGTTCACACGGGTGCGGCGCGAGCCGGCGTGGACAACATGACGAAAAGCCTCGCCGTCGAGTGGTCTCCGCACCGAATTCGTGTAAATGCCATCGCGCCCGGCATCATTCGCAGCTCCGGCACCGATCGCTATCCAGAGGAATTGCTCGAGGTCGCACGCAAAGCGACTCCGTGGAAGCGTTTGGGAAGCCCTGAAGAGGTCGCACACCTAGTCACCTACTTGGCGTGCCCCGCATCGGATTTTGTGACCGGCGCAACCTACTACATCGACGGAGGCGCGGCCCTCTGGGGCGACATGTTCCCCCTTCCCGATGAACAAAACGAACAGAACCTACAAGCTGAAGGAAGCCTGAAAACAGGATGAGGGCAGGATGATGTTTTCCACACAGAGAAAGTTCTGGGGTTGGGGGGTTGAATCGTTTGCACTTCCGCCTCCCCTTCTTGATTTGGCTCGTGCGTTTTTGTCCGCTCGGCTCGGTCGTCCCCTTCCCGAAGCACGCCCCATTCCGACGCTGGCGTCGATCCAGATCCCGGACGCGAAACCCATTCCGACCGAACTTGCGAGCTTCGCCACCAACGAGCGTTTCGATCGCGCCGCGCATACCTATGGAAAAGCGTTTCGCGATGTGGTGCGCGCACTCAACGGGGATTTTTCGATCGCGCCGGATTTTGTCGCGTATCCCAAAGACGAAGACGACATCGCGCACGTATTGCGCATCGCCACGCGCGAACACATCGCCGTCATTCCTTTTGGGGGTGGCTCGAGTGTCGTCGGTGGAATCGAACCGGATGCCGCATTGCGTGACCAGTTTTCCGCTGTGCTGTCGCTCGACCTGTGCCGCATGGATCGGGTGCTGGAGGTCGATTCTGTTTCCTACGCCGCACGGATTCAGGCCGGTGTGTATGGACCATCGCTGGAAAAGCAATTGCGACCTTTCGGGGTGACGTTGCGCCATTACCCCCAAAGTTTCGAGTTTTCGACCCTCGGAGGCTGGATTGCCACGCGCGCAGGAGGACATTTTGCGACGCTGTACACCCACATTGACGATTTGGTTGAAAGCCTGCGCATGGTGACACCTTGCGGCGTTGTCCAAACAAGAAGACTCCCCGGAAACGGCGCGGGGCCCGAACAGAATCGGCTCCTCTTGGGGTCTGAAGGTGCTTTCGGGGTGCTTTCGGAAGCCTGGGTTCGCGTGCAGAGACTCCCAAAACATCGCGCGCATTGCACAGTGCGTTTTCCTTCCTTTTCAAGCGGCGTCGCGGCGTGCAGAGCCCTCGCGCAAAGTGGTCTGTTTCCCGCCAACGCGCGCCTTGTGGAACGTGACGAAGCCTTTTTTATGGGCGCAGGCGACGGTGAAAGCGATGTACTCCTGCTCGGGTTTGAATCCGCAGATTTTTCCCAGGAAGACAAACTCAAACAAGCCGTTTCGATTGCGCAACACGCGGGAGGCACAGCCGGACGACTGACCATCCGCTGCGATTCCCTGGACCCTGGGAACACCTATGATGAGGCTGCGGATCTGTGGAAACAGTCCTTTTTGCGGGCCCCCTATCTTCGCGATGAACTCATCCGCATGGGTTTGATCGCCGAGACGTTTGAAACGTGTACGACGTGGGACCGTTTCTCGACGCTGGATGCAGCCGTGCGTGCAGCAGCACAAACCGCCCTTCAGCGTGCTTGCGGAGGCGGTCTTTTGACCTGTCGTTTTACGCATCTTTACCCCGATGGACCAGCGCCGTATTACACCGTGATTGCGCTGCCCCCACCGGGTCGTTTGCTGTCTGCGTGGGACTCTGTAAAGCGCGCTGTTTCCCAAGCCATTGTCGATCAGGGGGCGACCATCACGCACCATCACGCCGTCGGAAAACACCACCGCGAGCACTTCATCAAGCAGACCGATCCCGCAGCCCTCGCCATCCTTGCCGCCGTCAAACACGCAGTAGACCCAACCCACATCATGAACCCCGGAACCCTCCTACCTGAGCCCAAAACCTGAGACACAAACCAAGAAGATGTCTTCCCCGCTTCTCCCCAGAACTCCCCTGATGTCCGCGAAAGAACCAGCACCTGCCTCGCCTGCCCAAACGCGCGCCCACCAAAAGAAGTCCGTGGCCTGGGCAGCAGACGCAAACAACGTCTGGGCTGTGGGGTCAAACGACACGATTGTGAAGTGGAATGGGACAGCCTGGAACAAACGAACATCAGGCACGACACAACTTTTGCGCTTCTCCTCGCAATAAGATTCCGTGTTGGCCCTCGATCCTCCCATCCATCGTGTCAGCGGCTGTTTAGATTTACAGAAGCGGCGACTGTGCGACGGTGGTTTCGAGGAGGGTCTCGAGTTTTTTTAGGACGTCTTGGCTTTGGGGGGTGTTGTGTTGCATGAGGGCGAAACGGAGTTCTCCCAATGCACGGAGTTTGGCGAACAATTGAACGTCGGACAATTCACCGGCTTGCTGCAAGGCGAGCTGCAATTCGTGAAACTCGCGCAACAGGGGTTCAATGGGGGTCGCTCGGTGGTGTCCGGGGGTCGCTGCGTTGTGCTGGCGCAGGACAGAATCCACCAGCTCAGACAGAATCTCGGCCTGTTCCACCGTATTCCACGCATGTTTTAGGACAAAAAGATCCGCGACCTCTGCACGCTTGCGACCATCCACAAGCGCGGACGCCAACACGAGCTTGAGGAACTTCACAAGTCTCCGATCGGACAGGAAAATACCTTCCCCTCGAATCTGACTGACGAGCAGTTTGTATTCCCGTAAGCATTCCTCAGAAAGCGTCGTGTCGTGTACCAAAGCGGCCCGCAATTTCAACAGTTCTCCGACGGAAATGGGTGCCACTGAAGTTGGAACAGTGGCCTTCCTACCGACCTCGGAAAGCATGTTCTGTTTTTCCAGGGTGAGGCCCTTTTGCACGAGCAATGCAAACTGGTGGCCGGGAACATTGTCCGTACGAACACGCAGCAAAAAACGGTCGAGCAGTGCGGTCAAATTGTCATCAGAAGGAATCTCGTTGCTCGCTGCGAACAGAGACAAAAGGGGGACCGACACCCGTTCAGCCCCGATCAAAACTTGCTTTTCGTTCAGGAGGCCGAGCAGGCTGTTCAGAATCGCCGAGCTGGCTTTGAAAATTTCATCCAAAAAGACCACTTCGGCTTCCGGCAACATCAGCTCAGTGCGTCTGCGGAACGTACCCTGCCGAAACGCTGCGATATCGACGGGACCAAGCAGCTCGTTCGGTTCCGAAAAGCGCGTCAGCAGATACTCGAAATAGCGGGCGGACAGACCGCTGGCCAACGTGCGAACGAGCGCACTTTTTGCAGTTCCCGGAGGCCCCACCAACAGCAAATGTTCGCCCGCTACCAAGGACAAAAGGAGGAGGCGAATCAACTCTCCTTTTCCCACAAAATCGCTGGCCAGACTGCGCTCGAGTTCGTGAAGTTTGGCAACAGAGGGGTCCAATGGGGGTGGATGTATCATGTCGATGTCTCGCGCAAAGATGGTGAGGAAAGGGCTTCGTGAAGTTTGTTGCGCAGCGTTTCGAGCAGAACGCGATCGCTCCGCTCGCGGCACGTAGATAGATAGCGAAACACACGCTGCGTGTCGTCGCCCAGTCGAAATCCACCCGGTGGCAGAACGTACTGCGGAAACCCCATCCACAACTCGGAAAAGAGGGCCTGCGATTGCAACAAAGAGGAATCACTTGCAGCAAACGTCTGTGGATTTTCCGCGATCGCGACACGCACATGAAACAGAGAAAATACCGCGAGCAGCGTCTCCAAAAGTGATCGTTCCAAGGAGGTTCCCTGTTGCTTGGGAGGAAGCAGGGACGACACCGCATCCCCTACCCTTCCGAGCGCATTCTGAGCACCGAACCGAAGTTGGCCGACCACAAACGCACGCGCAATCGATGGGAAGCGAAGCCACGGAATCGCAAAGGAGAGTTCCAGAACATGAGGAGGCGGTGCAAGCAGCGCAAACAGGGGACTCGCTTTTTGCAGCTCCGATAGCAGCGAGGATTGAGATCCATCTGACGAAGACGGAACAGACGGCAACGTCGCCAACCAGTCGGCAAACGACTTTCCGTTTGGCAAAGGCAGACTCCACACGGGCCGAAGCAGCACAGACCGCAAAAACACGCGGGCCAAAACGGACCTCGAAACTTCGTCTGATGAGGGTGAAAGGGAAGCCGCCGCTTTCCGAAACAGGAAACGCACCCACTTTCGCAATCCCGCCTGCTTTTCTTTGGACAGAGATTGACCCTCGGGCCGACACAAAAACAGCACATCGTGCAGCGCAAGCAACGGCAAGAGGTCTTCTGCAAAAAGCCGTTCGTTTGCATCCATCTCGCCATCGATGTCATCGATTCCCAACGCACTCCCTTTTGTCCGCACAACCTCGGTCAACGCACGGGCCGGGCGGGTTTCCGTCACACGCGGGAGCATTTCGACACCCCGTTCCAAGAATGGAGCAGACGCCCACACAGTCCCCCCTTCGAGCCAAGGAACGACGAAATTCGACAGGAATTGTGTGGCAAAATCGTCGTGGTTCACGTTTTCTCCGGGTCGCGCCGAAGACCAAACAACGGAAAGTGCGAGGCAAAAAAGGACAACGGCTTTTGCAAAAGCGTTGGCGTTTTCGGATCACGCGGCTCGACAGACACGCGCTCAGGAGACAGCGGCGCAAGCATGCAAGAGACAAAAGGCCGCGCGTTCGCGAGCGGAATCTGCAACGGCACAGGATGACTTCCATCCAACAGAAAAAGCGTCGGCTCAACCATGAGATTTGGCGACGGACAGGACGAGGCAACGAGCATGTGCAACAGGAGTTCCGGTTCCAATTCGGGAACCAGCCGGAAAGCCTCATTCACATACACATGGCTTACCGCTTCACAAAAGAGGGTTCCCATTCCCAGGTGCAACACATCCTGATTCCCGAAACAAAACAGACCGCCTGGAACCTCGACGCAAGACAGCGCAGACAGTGCATCGGACGACAGCACCCCCAGCAGCTTTTTCAGCGTGTTGTGTTTTTTCCAAGGCAAAAGGACACCGCTCGGAACCCGCCAGGGGGTGTTCAAACCGCGCGGCACAAGGCGCAGGGTCAGGGTCTTTTGCGGAAGTTGCTTTACCAAAGGGGGCGACGCGGTTTTTTGAAAAAACGTCGGCGGCTCGCTGTGGTGGCTGGCGTCGGCGTTGCGGCCCGTTTCCTGCGCATCCACCTTTGCTGCAAACAGACGCGAAAGGGGGAATCTGGATGGTTCGTGAGCCCGAAAAGGACCTCGCTTGTGCGCAAAAAAAAGGAACCAATCGTCGTGCGAAAACAGACTCTCCAAAGACAGCAAACGGAAGGGGTGTGCATACCCCATTTCAACCAGGAAACGCGAACCCTCTTGCCGAAACAGACGAACAGAAGGGAGTGTCAACAACCGGGACAGAATCACTCGATTCGGGGCAGACAATCGCAAAAAAGGGTCCCGGATCGACCTTTCGGAATCCAGTGTATTTGGCGACGGTGGAACGGGCACAAACAGTTCGCCTTGTTGTCCGCAACACAGAAGATACCGGACCAACCGTTCGCAAAGCCCCGGTGCCGCAGATACAAACACGTTTTCGTTTCGGAGTTCTTCATCGGAAAGCTGCGCCCAGACACCCCCTGGCCGCGCGACCAATTCCAGCCGCTGCAACAGCTCGGAAAGCGACAGCGTGCGCGTTTTTTGGCACACCACCTCATGTTCGCGGGAAAACAGCACAAGGTCGTCTGTGTCCGGCAAAGACGACACCAGGTCATACCCAAATGGCGCGTGCTCGTCGCGATACGCGACAAAACGCTTGTCCTGACCGACGAACAAAGACGCGCCCGAAAGCCTCCCAAGCCTGGCCAAGCGATCGAGCAAAAGGGAATCGCTGGTGGCCAAACGGACCCAATACAACGACGCACCCAGCGCATTTTTTGCGACTTCCATCCGCACGCTCAGCAACAGATCAGACAGGGACGGCTCGTCGCTGAGCAGGCGCAAAAACGACACTGTGCGATCGAGGCTGAGCAGAAGGACGACCGCCTCTTTTCCGACCACCACGTTCCGACCGTCTTGAAAAAGACCTGGCAGACGAAAATGCAGCTTTTGTGAAGAGGCAGGCGCGAGCATCCGTTCGGAGAGAGAATATCAGGATGCGCAACAAAACTTCCCGCTTCCTGCATCACCCTTTTGGCGCAAAAGCAGCATCGTTTGCGATTTCGATTTCGTGTGCCGTTTTGTGTGGCTGTTCGCCAGAGTCTTGGCTGTCTGGGCCGACAACGGGGCCATTGGCGAATGCGGTGTTGGGGGAATATGTGTTGACGTGGCCCGGTGGAACCGGCGACGCGGGTTCTGCGGAATCGTTGCGTGCGGCGGCACAAGATGCGGGTCTTTTTGTGGAACACCAATTCTCGGATCGGGTGGGTTTGGAAGGAGGGCTTTCTGTGTCCGGTTCGGCAACGCAGTTGGCGCAAGTCGCAGCCCACTTTCCGACGCTGCGGATCGCCTCTGCCGTGTGGCGTCTTCCGTTTGTTGAAACGTGCGGGGACGGTTTGTGCGATGGCACCGAACCTGCGACCCCTTTGCGTGGAAGTTTGTGCAGCCTGGATTGCGGTGCTCTCCCGCCAAAATCCGAACGGAATGAACTCGACAACACTTGGCAAGTTCGCGCCGTGTCTGCCGATCGGATTTGGCCCCAAACGCAGGGGGAATTTGCGACGGTGTGCATTCTGGACACGGGTTTTGATCAGGGGCCTGTGTCTGTTCACCCAGACAAGCCGATCGCCAGACTTCCCGGTAAGAATCTGGTCACGGGAGGTGACAACGATGCAGACATTTCCTTTCACGGCACGCATGTGACCGGCATCGTGGCGGCTGCACAAAACGGGGTAGGCGCTGTAGGTGTGGCACCCAAGGCCTCTGTACGGATGTATCAGGTATTCCGTTTGAAGAATGGGAGTCCAGTTGCAACCGATGCGGACGTGATCGCTGCGCTCGATGCTGCGATTCGGGACGGCTGTTCGATCGTCAACCTGAGTCTGGGTGGCGCAGGAGACAGCGAGGCCGAACGCAGAGCCTTTCGCAAAGCCTATCAATCGGGGGTTCTGATCGTTGCAGCAGCAGGCAACGGAGAAGACGCCACCCGTGGCATCATCCGCACCGCCCAAGGCAGTTTTCCTGGGGCGTATGCAGAAAGTTTTACCGTCGGTGCGATCGATCGCGCGGGGTCCTTGGCTCGCTTTTCTGGAACGGGCGCTGCGGTCGGAATTTCGGCCCCCGGAGTCGGTGTGTATTCCACCGTTCCGCAAGGTTTTGGTCAGCGCGAAGTTCTGGCTCATTTTGCAAACAACGGTCGTCCCTTTTCCCTCACTGTGGGTCTTCCGTCTGGCAGTTCTGGAACGGAATTGCCGGAAACCCCCGTCGTGTCCTGTGGTTTTGGGAGTCCTGCGGACTTCGTGCTGTGCAAGCCCTCGAACCAAGCCGCGCTGATCGAGCGGGGTCCGGGAGGTCCAGGGGAAACTGCGCTGTCTTTTTACGACAAAATTCGTGGTGCAAGACAAGCCGGGGCGACCGCCGTCCTTTTGTACAACCACCGGTACGGAGACGCCGCCACCGCCGGAGAAGTGCCCGAGGAAATCGAGTTGGGAACCGGCCACCCGATCGCGGTTTTGTCACTCGCTGCTGGTGACGGGGAAGCACTGGCAAAAGCCCTCACGGCCGCACCGGGTTCGGCAAGCGATCGGATCACGGTATCTGCACAGATTCGGTCCAGCCCCTATCTGTCTCTGGATGGCACCAGCATGGCGGCCCCCGTTGTGTCAGGGGTTGCTGCGCTGTTGTGGTCCAAAAACCGCACGCTCACGAATGTGGCGTTGCGACAACTTCTGTCCGAAAGTGCGGTGGATTTGGGTGCGCCGGGACGGGACGAACAATTCGGGGCCGGTCGGGTGGATGCAGAACGAGCACTTTCCCAATTTTCCCCGCGTGCCCGTTGCGGAGACGGAATCCGCCAGCGGGACAGCGAGCTCTGCGATGGGCGTCTTGTGGAACCAATCGGTTGCGATGAACTCGGTTATGACGGGGTGCTTGGGGGTTCCCCTGGTTGCAACTCCACCTGTACGGGTCTTGCGCAGGGAACGTGTCAGTGTGTGCCGGGACGAACACCGTTTTTTGCGAAACTCACAGTCCTGGAAAACCAAACACAACACGGTCTGCTCGGCACCCGTTTTCTGTATCACATTGAACTAAAGGGGCGTCCGGTTGAGCATGCAGGGGTCGTGGTCACATTTCTGAAAGACGGTGCCCCCAAACTCGTGTACCAAACCGCTGCAACCGATCACAATGGAAACACAGAGGATTTCGTACCCTCCGTTTTGACCTCGTTACCGACAGGAGAGTACCAAGTGAGCCCCAAAGCGAGCAAAGGGGACGGAATCTGCCGAGACGACCAACCCACACAGCCCCCGCAAGTGACCGTCTCGATCCGCAGTGGTTTTCTCTCTCTGTAACGAAACGTCATCCCACTGCGCTGTGACCTTTTCGCTTCGACAACAGACGCTGGACATTGTGGAGCAAGTCCCTGGGGTTTTGACTCTTGACGATCGCATCGTCTGCTCCGCACTGAAGTGCGATTTCTAACAGTTCTCTTTTTTCCATCGTGGAATGCAGGACGATCAACGTTTCCTTTCCTTGGCTGATCGAACGCAGCAGGCGGCACACTTTGTCACCCGTCACACTCGGCATGTTTTGATCGACCAAGATCAAATCGGGCCGGTGCCGGATGACCTCGCGGGTGATTCCCAGGTGTGTTTCAAACATGTGAACCAAGTACCCCGCACTTTGCAAAAGCTGGCCCGCATAGGACAAAAACGTCTTGCTGTCATCCAGGACAAACAAGCGAGCCGAGTACTTCACCTGTTGTGTAGTGGTCATAGGGATTCTCCGAACACACCCCTGCCCAGACTGAAACAACCTTCCGAAGCAGGGAGAAGTGACGCTTTCACGATAGGAAGACTTCTTTCTGTACATTCTCCCGCTATGCAACTTTTCTTCCACCATGAAATTCGTTCTGTGAGAAACTTTTTTTACCAAGAGAACGTCTCGCACCAAGGACAGGCAACACTGGGGGATCGCGCGATGAAGGAAAAAGGAATCTCCGATTCCGTTCCGAATGTGACGCAGGAAGAGGTAGTCCTGTTTGAACTGGAGGGCCACATGTACGGCCTCCCCTTCTCCTCTGTACGTGAGGTGTTGCGCTCCTTTTCGCCGGCCCCGCTTCCCAACGCACCGAAGATCGTCGAGGGACTGCTCAATGTGCGCGGAGAGATCATTCCCCTGCTCAACCTGCGGAAACGACTCGGTTTGCCTGAGAAACCGCTGTCTCTGTCTGAACACTTCCTCATCGCCAAAGATGCGACCAAGTGGGTGGCCCTGCGAGTCGATCGCGTGGTGAACATCCAGCGAGTTCCGATCCGAAAAGCGACGGATGCGGGTCGTTTTGTGGTGAACAGCGAAGTGATCTCGGGGGTCGCAACAACCCAGGAAGGTCTTGTCCTCATTCACGATTTGAATCGGTTCCTTTCGCCTGCGGAACAACGGGAACTTTCACAAGCGATGCCCCCTGCAAAACCGATCGGCATCTTGCGTGCAAAGGAAAAAGACAAAGAAAAAGACGCAGAAACGGAGAAGGCCAAATGAACCCCTCCGAGACAGAGAGCCCTTGGCAAAAATTGCTGGCGCGTCTGCACCACGCCGCACAGGGCCTTTCCGACACGCTTTTGCAGCAAGATGAAAAGGCGAAAAAGCAGCTCGATGCGCGGGCCAAGTTGATCGCGTTTGCTGTCGAGCATGTTCGCAGTGAAGAACAAGGCCAGGAAGTCCTGACGTTTCATTTGGCCGATCAACGCTGTGCCATTTCCACGCGGTTTGTGTTTGAACTGTTCCCCTTTCCTCCGATTACGCCCCTACCAGGGGTTCCTGTGCACATTGTGGGGGTTGCCAATGTGCGGGGACAGATTTTGCTGATGGTCGATTTGGCGCGCCTGTTTGGCTTTCCGGCACCGCAGATCGATCGCGAGAAACAACTGCTGGTCGTGGGTACGGAACGCCCTGAATTTGGTGTGATTTGCAGAGGGGAAGGACAGGCAATGCGTTTGCCCAAGTCGAGTCTGTCGCGGTCCAAAGAACTCCACGTCGCCCCCCTTTCTGGGTGCGTTGAAGCGGTCACCAGCGACGGAATGTTGCTTTTGGATGGAAAGGAATTGCTGCGAGACCCTCGGCTCTTTCTCCATCAGGTGGGGTAACGAAAGATGACATCCACAAACAGCATCCAAACGCAGGTCACATACTTGCTTTTCTTA
>Ga0268298_10004753_pt1 | contig 13071 bp, 8 predicted proteins | sample WWTPWeurt_MetaG_FD_194462 | JGI IMG/M metagenome (GOLD analysis project Ga0268298, IMG submission 194462) | Activated sludge microbial communities from WWTP in Nijmegen, Gelderland, Netherland - WWTP Weurt | ecosystem: Engineered > WWTP > Aerobic digester > Activated sludge | place: Netherlands...
CATGGTCTTACACTGCCTGGCCAGCCGTCAGCTTCCCATTCCGGCCGGGATCATTCCTCTTGGCACCGGCAATTTGCTCGCCCGCAATCTTAAAATATATGAAGAGAACTTGCTGGTAGACCCCATAGAGAAAGCCATAGACATCTTGCTAAAAGGCAGTCCGATGGCCATTGATCTGGGCATCATGAACGGGCAATATTTTGCCGCCGCCGCCGGTGCCGGTCCCCTCAGCGACGCCATCATCACCCCCGACCGCCGCGACAAAGAAAACTGGAAGATGCTTGCCTACGCTGGCTCCATGGTCCAGACCCTGGGCAAGGCGCCGGTTCTCTTTCGCATTGAAGCCGACGGCGAAGTCTTCAAGATTTCCGCCACCGGCATCTTCGTCACCAATATCGCCGATCTCGGGGTAGGCAGCCTCTCAGAGACGGCATCCATGAACGACGGTTTACTAGACCTCTGCATTCTCTCTCCGCGAGAATTTTCCGACTACCTGAAGTACGGTTTTCATTTCGCCGCCTCAGCCAGCGCAATCACGGCCGGGAAAGCGCCGTACTACGTGCGCAAGGTAAGAGATCTGACCATAAGCGTGGTCAAGCGTATGCGCCCTCTAAGCATTCTGGAAGCCGGTCTCAATGAAATCACCAACAAACTGATGGGCAAAGGTGCAAGCCGGACAGTCGGTCAAAACGTAACAGCCATGATAGACGGAGACGCCTGGGGCAATACACCCATGCAAATCGGCATCGCACCACTGGCGGTGCGCGTGATTGTACCGCCGCAAGCCCTTCGCTCACAGGCTTGAAGACTTGATCTTCCGCCCACCAATCGCCAAACGCTTCGAACTAATGATCAGTCATGAGTAATTCGCCGGCCAGCTTCAGTTCTTCTTCCTTGCCGGCAATCTTCTTGTCGAGGCGAGCCGCCAGCACCTGCTCCAGCACCTGACCCAGACGGGGACCGGCGGCAAAACCGAGGCTTAGGAGATCTCGGCCGGTTATCTCCAGACTGGTATCCACCAGCTCGTCGAAATAGAGCTTGAGAGCCCGGCGCAAATCGGTGCCGACCTGGGCAATGGAAGCGGCAATGGCTAGAGATTGCAGGGGGCGACCTTTGAGCACCAGATAGAGTTCGGAGCGGCTCAATTCCCCCATAGAAAGGGGCATCTGTCGGTGCAAATCAAGACCGCTGAGGATGGCATCTCTTTGCTTATTGGTAAGCTGCAGCCTCAAAAGCACGGACTCGACGCGCTCCGGCACAAGTTCGGAAAGCAACACCCCCAGGTAAACTATCCAGTTTTCAAAGCGCTCCTGAGCTTCGGAACCGTTATAAGCCTGCTCCAGTCCAAGATTGCCGTACCTGGCCAGTAAGCGCTCAGCCCGGCGCAAACTGCGCTTGACGCCACCGCTGAAAGATAGCTGTCGATCCAGATAGCAAAGGTTACCACCTAATTCCTGCAACAAGGAAAGGGACTTGATACGCTCAGCGGATTGCAGAATCAGTTTCAATTCCTCTTTGATGCGCACCCCGCCCAGGTCATCAAAGATGCCCATACTGACGGCCCGCTTGGCCTGTTCTTTCGTAGTCGGATCCAGGTGAAAGCCGAGACGTCCGGCAAAGCGAGCCGCCCGTACAATACGGGTAGGATCTTCAATGAAACTGAAAGGATGCAAGATGCGTATCACTTTGCGCTCCAGATCTCGGACGCCGTTAAAATGATCCACCAGTTCACCGAAGCGGCTGGGATTGATGCAAACGGCCAGAGCGTTCACCGTAAAGTCGCGCCTGAGAAGGTCCTGCTCCAGTTTGGACGGCTCCACCTCCGGCAGGGCGGCTGGAAATTCATAAAACTCAGTTCGAGCCGTTGACAGGTCTACTTCTTGCTCTATGCCGCCGTCTTTGAAGAGTAGATTGGCCGTACCGAAGCGCTCGTGTCTGGCCATGATCTCGAAACGTGCATCGCTTCGAGCCAGGGTCTCTGCCAGTTCAATAGCCGCACCCTCAATCACAAAATCCAGGTCGAAATTAGCCCGCTCAAGCAGCATATCCCGCACGAAACCACCAACGGCATAAGCAGTCATGTCGGCACTTTGGGCCGCTGTTCCGATCAACTTTATGATTTCCACGATAGGCGCGCTGAAGGACTGCAAGCGCTGGGAGAGATTATTGCCGGAAGCAGCAAGACCAGACCGTCTGCTTTTGCGATCGGAGCCCCGGTGCACGAGCGCACCGCCGCCCGCCTGTCCATACAAAGAATTCAAGACATCTTGCCGCGATACCAGCCCCACCAGCCGCTTTTGCCCGTCCAGCACGGGCAACCGGCCGATATCCTCCGATACCATCAACTGCTGCATTTCAACAAGAGTGGCGTCCTCGGGAACCGTCAAAACCGGGCGACTCATGAAACCGGAAACCCGAGCATGACCCAGGCGGTGGTGCCGGCTTTGATCAATATCGCGGCGAGAAATAATACCCACTGGCTCGTCGTTATCCATTACCACCAGACCATCCATGGCGTAACGCAACATGAGCCGACCAGCTTCGTCCATGGAAATATCGGGGCGAATGGTACGAATCGGACTGACCATGATGTCCTTTGCCACCGGCTGCGGTGCTGACATCTGCCGGATCAATTCCACTACTTCCGCTTTTATAGAATGGACATCGCCGCCCTTGATCACAGCCGAGCCGGCGCCGGGATGCCCGTCACCGCCAAAAGCTCGCACCACCTGCCGCACATCGAGGGTGCGACTGTCGGACCGTCCCACCAGGTGCACACGATCTCGCATATGCACAATGGTAAATGCCCCTTCGCAAGACTGAAGTTCAAGAAGTTGCCTGGTAATTACTGCTAAACCATCCACAAAGTCCGGGGTGCTGTGGGCGGCAATCAGATAACGATGTCCCTCCACTTCCAGGGTCATAGACTGCTGCAGAAGCGTTTCGAACAACTCTATTTGATCGGCTTCCAGCCTGGTGCGCATGTACTCACGCACCAGAGCCAGATCGGCGCCACGGCTGAGCAAGAAAGCAACACAAGCGGCATCTCGACTGGTGGTGCCGGCAAAAGTCAGGCAACCGGTATCTTCATATATGCCGATAGCCAGAACAGTGGCGTCAAAACTCGTTAAGGGCACAGCTTCCGTCATGATCTTCTCCACCAGAAGGGTGGTGGAAGCGCCTACATACTCTATCTGGGAACCGGCGGCACCGGGAGCCGGCACCGCCCCGCCCCGACCAGCGCCACTGCCCTCGGTGGCACCCGGCGCATGATGGTCAAAGATAATAATGGGTGGGAAAGCAGAGGCGGAAGCGGGCATCCTTCCTTTCGCTCGTCCGGGCAGAACCGATGTAAGGGCAGCTCTGACAGCCTCGTCCAGGCGCTCGATGTGCTGACAATCCACCAGAAAGATGCGATCGACCCTGGTCATGTCGACATACTTGATATCAACGGTGGGCAGCAAATTGCGATTCAAGGCAATGAAATTACGCACATTGCCGGTGAGCTGATTGCTGAGAACCATCTTGCAGCCGGGATAGAGCCTTGTAAGCGCATACTGCGCCGACAGGCAGTCAAAGTCCATATTGCTGTGACAGAGGGCAAGGTCCACGGTTTAATCTCCCGCCTTTATTGTACACTTCGCCGTTCCACCGGCCGGCACAAACAACGGAAAACTGCCCGAAAGCCGCTCAGCATGCGCCAGACAAGCGGTCCGGCAGGGTCTCCGGTCAACTGAGCAGCGCTACATTTAGCTATTTCTTTAGGTTCTCAGGGGCTTCAGTGGACTCTCGGGGCGTTTACTTAAGCCCCTGCTTGGGTATCTTTCATACACTGCCAAATGCAAGGGAAACTCAGGGCAGATAACTTCAACTCAAGGTCCAAAAGCAGCCTATGTTCGCGCTCGATACCCTCACACAGCTTTACCTGGCCTGCACTGTCTTCGGCTGGGGCTTCATTATTGTCTCCTTCTTCATGGGAGGCTTCGCCGAGCACGGAGACAGCACCGACCCGGGGCACCTGCACTTGCACCAGCACGGGGACTGTGGTCACGGTCACGGCGGCCATGCGCAAATTACGTCAACCATGGCCGGTCATGGTAACGCAACCATGGATGGGCACGGTCATGGCGCAGGTCACGGCGGCAGCAATCACGGTCATAACGAGATGGAAGACCTGAAGTCCACCGGCAACACCGTGGTAGCCTCGGTTAAAACCTCCACTTACTTTCAAATCCTCGGTATCCTCAACCCTACTTCCATATCGGTATTCACAGGCTTCGTCGGGTTGACCGGGCTGGTTCTAATGAAATGCCTGCCCTTTCTGGGTCTGCTCACCCTGGTGCCGGCAGCTGTGGTGGGACTGGTTTCGGTCATCGTCATGCGCAATGTCTTTTCCTACCTGACCGCCAAGTTGAACGTTTCCAATACCGTCAAATCAACCGATGCCATCGGTCATGTAGCTGAAGTAAGCGCATCTATCGGCCAGGGCGGTACCGGCGAGGTGACTTATGTTATCGGCACGACCCGTTTCAACGCTGCCGCCAAAAGCGCCTCCTCCAGCGAAACCATCAAACGGGGCTCCAAAGTGCTGATCGTTGAAAGAGAAGGGCACCTGGTCTACGTTGAGCCCTATCAGGAATCATAAACAGCCCCGCCGGTGAGAAAGCCGACCGGTCCTGCACTGAGGAAACAGAAAAGGGGGCAGCTCAAAGCCTCTCCAATCGCCTGAGATAAGGGGAGCGGTTTCTCAGCCGCAGACCAGCCTGAAAGTCAGAAAAATGCCCGTGCCGAAGGGTTGTCAAGATTATAAAGGAATGTGCATTAATAGCGACGACGCCACCATATTCGGTTTAGTATAGGTTCAACTAAGTCAAGCAACAATATCAGACAGCCGCCGAGAGAATTCAATTATTAGGGAATAAGGCAGCTAGAGATTAAATTAAATCGGTCGGGTCCAAACCGACAGGAGGTTCAAAAAATGGACATCATGCTCTTGGGTGGCTTTGGAATTGGGTTTGTAGCCCTGATTTTCGTCTGCTACTTCTTCGCCAACCTATATCAAAAATGCGGTCCCAACGAAGCAATGCTCATCACCGGTTTCACTCCCGGCGGGCCCCAGATCGTCAGAGGTGGCGGCAAGATAGTCATGCCCTTGATTCACCAGAAAAACATCCTTTCTCTGGAGGTCATGACTATTGAAGTGCACTCGCAAGCACCAATGATCACTAAGAATGGAATCCCGATTTACGTAGACGGTGTGGCGCAGGTGAAAGTGCGTGGTGACGAAGAAGCTATCGCTACAGCCGCAGAACGCTTCCTCAATAAAAACCAGGACGAGATAGCCACAGTTGCCCACGAAACTCTCGTCGGTCACCTGCGGGCCATTCTGGGCACTATGACCGTGGAAGAACTGATCCAGAGCTTCGATTCCTTCGCCTGCAAAGTGCAGGAAGTTTCCGTGGCCGATCTGGCCAAGATGGGACTGACGGTTGATTCATTCACGATCAAAGAGATAAGAGACACTGTGGGCTATCTAGAAGCCCTTGGTAAAAAGCAAACTGCTGAAGCCAAAAGGAACGCCGCCATCGGTGAAGCGGAAGCCACCAAAGAAACAGAAATCGCCCGCGCCAATGCTTCCAGAGACGCTCAAATCGCTCAAGCACAGGCCGCTGAAGAAGGGGCAAAAGCCAAGCTCGCCGCAGATACTCGCGTAGCGGAATCCTCCAAAAACTTCCAGGTTTCGCAAGCTCAGTATCAAGCAGAGGTTTCTCGCACGAAAGCTGCATCAGACATGATGTACGACATCGTGAAAGCACAATCGCAGCAGAAGCTCATCGAAGAAACGCAGAAGATCAAAATCATCGAAGCGCAGAAAGAGGTGGAACTGCAACAGGTAGAAGTGACCAAGCGCCAGGTAGCCCTGGAAGTGGAAATCACCAAACCGGCCGAAGCCGAACAGCTGAGAATCAGATTGATGGCTCAGGCCGAGCAGGAAAAACGCAGAATGCTTGCCGAAGCTGATGCTCTATCTGCCAAGCTGGCTGCCCAGGGTCAAGCGGAAGCCATGAAACTGAAAGCCATGGCGGAAGCCGACGCAAAACGCGCCATCGGTATGGCGGAAGCGGAAGCGGAAAGAGCCAAAGGTCTATCCGAAGCTCAGGTCACTGCGGCCAAAGGACAGGCAGAAGCCGATGCCATGGCCAAGAAAGCAGAGGCCTACAAGCAATACAACGACGCAGCCATCGCCAACATGATAGTTGAAAAACTGCCTGAACTGGTGCAAGCCGCTGCTTCTCCTCTAGCCAAAGTGGGCAATATCACCCTCCTTTCCAGCGGTGGAGAATCAACCGGCATCACCAAAATCTCTGCAGACGTGATGGGTGTCGCCGCTCAGAGCCTGACCATGATCAAAGGCTTGACCGGGGTAGATCTAACCGAATCGCTGAAAAACAAAATCAGCGCTTCGACAGAAAAAGGCAACTCCGGAGGCAATTCCAATCCTGGAAACAACTCCGGCGTCCCACAAGCTACCGTGAAGTTGCCTCCCACTCAGAATAACGGCTGAGCGGACGAAAACGGAAGGACAGCAACAAGCACGCTGAATTGAGGCAGCCATCAACAGTAAGGAAACGAGAATCATAGTTGTTGGTGCAAGCGGAGTCGGCAAAACCACCCTGGTGGATGCGCTGGCTCCGCGCCTTAATTTGCCTGGTATTCCGGAAATTGCCAGAGTCATCTGCCGGGAGCGCGGAATCAAGAAGCTCAGCGATATTCCGCAAGGTGAGCAGGAAGAGTTCAAATTCGCAGTTCTAAGAAGACAGATAGAAGAAGAAGAGAAAGAAAAGAACTTCCTCTGCGACCGCTCCACTCTGGATGCCTGGGTGCTCTGGCAGCGGTGGAACATGTGCCAGGCCATGACCTATGACACGGAAAAGTTCTACAGACTTGCCAGAGAGCAAGCCGGCAAATACAGCCATATTATCTACATCCCGCCGGTCTTCACCCCGCCCGAAGACGGATTTCGCTGGACGGACCCGGACTATCAAAGACAAGTAGACCGCCTGGTGAGAATGACCCTCTATGAATGGGACCTCTGGCCAAGCACGTGTACAATAAAAAGCTCGACTCCGGAAGCGCGAGTAGAAGAAGCCCTGCATTGGCTGCAAGCCAACAGCAGACTCAGCCAAGAGTAAGCCAGGAATGAGCGAGAAAATCCGCATGGACAGCCAGGACCAGCCCCCCACAGACGCCGAGCAAAGCGCCCCAGGCGGTACAGGCGCCGGTGCGGTTGCAGAGGGATTTCCAGGCACCAGGCTCATCCAAATAGGACTGATGACAGCCGGACTGGCAGGAGCCGGACTGCTTTTCAATAGCGGCAGCCAGGCCGCGCCTTCCCAGGTAAACAAACCGTCGGAGACCGGCAGGGCTTCTCAATCCAACGCAAAGGTGCAGGTCAGACCGATTCGGCTGGTATCACTCGCTCCTTCCAATACCGAGCTGCTTGCCGCACTGGGCGCGACTGACCACCTGGTGGGCGTCTGCACCTACTGCGACTACCCGCAACAAATTTCATCCATCACCAGGGTCGGCACTTTCGTATCAGCTAACCTGGAGAGGCTAGCCAGGCTCAAACCCGACGCCGTCCTGCTCGTTTCCGGACAGGAACATCTGGACGCAATACTCAAGCATAATAACTTCAAAACCCTGGTACTGAAGAACAATCACCTGAATGACATAGGTCTGAACATCAAAGAGCTGGCCAGGCTGGTTGGAAAAGAAGGCAAAGGCGAAGCACTGGCAAAGAACCTTGAAGATAGCATGAACTCCTTCCACAACATTATAGGCAGCGCAAAATCTAAGCCGCGAGTCTTCTATTGCGTCTGGCCCAAGCCTTTAATGACGGTTGGGAAAAGCAGTTTTCTGGACGGAGTCATCACCGCCTGCGGTGGCATCAATATTGCTTCCGGACTGGAGGCCGCCTACCCCTCCTACAACGCCGAAAAGCTTCTTTTGGCCCAGCCGGACGTGATCATTATGCCTTACGAAGCAAGAACGCAGGAATTTCTGAAGCAGTCCCCCTGGAAGAACCTCAAAGCTGTAAAAGACGGCCAGGTCTATTTTCAGCCGGAGCCGCGTTGCGACATGCTGGCCAGACCAACATTACGAATTCTAGATGGGCTGGCCTGGCTTGGTGAAAAGTTGCATCCGGAGCTGGCCTCAAATCTCTCCGCCTGGCACAAAACCTCACAGCAATTGACTAAAACGGCCTACACCGTAACACCACTGACCACACAAGCCTCCCTGCGCTAGCCTTTTAGTCGACTGAGACGGAACCTATGTGTGCACCGGAGCAGGTTCGCTAACAAACGGGAAAAACTGGGGCGAAACAAAAAGGCGAATCTTGTCCTTACCAACTGGCTCTCTAAACAAACAAGCCCCCAAAAGCCTTGAGCTTGTAATTTTCTCAAGTTTTTCACAGGATAGCGGCAACTGCTTCAAAGCCGCGTAAAGAGCGACAGTTTTGCGGCTAATACCATGAAACTCTTGCTTGATCAGTTGACAAAAGGAATCAACGGACTGTTGCAAATCCGCAGAAAAAGAACTGCCGCTTTCCTTATGTGCGGTTTCACTAGAGTCGGGCGACCAGCGGAAAGGCTCTGCACAGACAAGACCAAACTTGCCGCCCACAAGCGAAAGGATCTTAGAATCCAATTCCAGAAGCGTAAGAGCCTCGTTTATTTCAGCAGTCTTAAAGTCGGTGTGGCGACAAATCTCATCAAAGGTTTTCTCTCCGCCGATGAGCAGCTCCAGTATTCGCGCCCCAACAGTGCTTTCGCTACCCGCAGAAGCTTCTTGCCTGCTCGCGCTAGCCGTAGGTGTGGTGTTTGTCTTAGAGTCGGCGCCGTGAGACTCCGGCAAATTCCCGTCTGGCAGCGGTTCTTCAGTCACCGGATGCTGCCAACTGAGCGTTTCCAGACTACGCTTATTGAAAATTTGCAGAAACTGGCTGGAACTAGCTTCAGTTGCGTCCTGCTTCCCTTCGGAGTTGACTACGAAGAAGAGGCTCTTGTACATATTCAAAGCTGAGGACTGCGCTATCTGAAGGAGAAAAGAAAATCCGGAGGAGCTGATCTTTATGTCGTGCTCAAATAGCCAGATGGCAGCCATCCAGGGGCGCAATTTGCGGGCACCGTGAAAGACCGTCCCCGCCGTCAGCCAAGTTACCCGGCAACAGCTTTCACAGCGAGTACTGCGACTTAGAGGGCTGAACTGCACGGCACGAGAATTACAGCTTCGGCAAAAGAGCGCATTGTTTGCAGTGAGTGCATCGAACAAGGCAAACCAACAAGCTCCCTCGTCAGGGTAAATAGAGCAAAATTCCTCCCAAACGACACCGACTTTATCCAAAATCTTTTGCAGTTTTTTCTCATGCCCGTCTAAAGAACGCTTTGTCATGTTCAGCCCTCCTCGCTTCACTTTCTAAGACGAAAAACGCTGCCAAAAAGTTCAACTGCTCCCTCGCCGACAAATAGCAATTCGTTATCGATTGAAAATTCATGACCACACTAACCGGCGGCGGTTTCGGAATAGACGGTCGGTCTATTCCGAAACCGCCCCAGGCGGAGACAGGTTTGCCGCTTCCTGCACCGCAGCAAACGGCTCCACTCTTCTCGTTTCATTTAGGTTTCTTTATGTAAGAAATAGACTAGTAACAGGCCTCTTTCGCTCCCGAAGCCCAAAGTTTGCCAGGCTCCCCATTACAACCCGCCAGGCAAATTTTCCACCCCTGCGACCACAGGGGCAAGTTGCAAAGTGCCCCACGGGTTATCAATACTTTTTATTTACTCTGATCTATAGCTCAGACAAGCCCCAAGACAGCCTGGCTATAATCGTCGAGATGGGGGATGCACTTCGGCATGAGCAGATCTGACCCCGGTTCGGGAACCATGAATCAACACTTAGTTGTCTGCGGAATCAATTACCATTTCACACCTCTGGCTATCAGGGAACAGTTTTGCATCCCGGACTCTTGCATAGGTCATGCACTGGAAGCTCTGAAGCGTTTCCCCCACATAAAGGAATCCGCCATCTTGTCAACCTGCAATCGTACCGAAGTGTACGCAGTTGTAGATGACGTACGGGGTGGAATGGCTGATATTGAGGCTTTCTTCGCCTCGGTTCAGCATGTCAGCGACCATGAAATTCTCAAACCAAACTTCAAGCTTCTTCGAGACGACGTAGTTCTTCATCTGTTGCGCGTTGCGGCCGGACTGGACAGCATGGTGCTGGGCGAAGCCCAGATTATGGCGCAGGTCAAATCGGCCCACCAGACTGCACTAGAAAGACAGGCCGCCGGACCGCTGTTGGATTTCATCTTCAAACTTGCACTTTCTTGCGGTAAGAAAGTGCGAACCGAGACTTCCATGGGTAGACGAGCGGTATCGGTCAGCTCGGCCGCTCTGGAGTTGGCTAGAACCAGACTGGGCAGCCTGGCAGATAAGTCGGTAGTAGTGCTAGGTCTTGGCAAAATGGGGCAAATCTGCGTCAAGCATCTTCTCTCCGAAGGCGGCAGCGGCGCGGTTGTGCTGCTTAATCGAAATCAGGAACGCATCACGGCTTTTCTCAAAAGTAAGCTGAACAACAAAGAAAAAATCAAAAGTGGTTTTGATTTCAGTGAAAGAACAGCCCTGGCTGCTCAAGCTGACCTAGTCATTGTCAGTACCGGTGCCGACGAACCGGTACTCGATGCCAAATCTCTGGCTGCTCACAGGCATGCTGGTTCACCCGAACAGTTGATCATAGACATCTCCGTTCCACGCAACGTCGAACCAGCCGTTGCCTCTCTGGAAAAAGTAAATCTGGCCCATGCCGACGATCTAGCTGAAATAGTCACCCGCAACAAAGCCGAGCGCGAGGCAATTGTCTTTGAGGCGGAATCCATAGTCTATGACCTCTTCGAGGACTACCATAACTGGCTGCGCTCGCAGTTGGTGGTACCGACGATAGCCGAACTGAGAGAAAAGATTGAAGCCATTCGTCTTGAGCAAATAGCTAAGACCAGCACCCAGGGTGAAAAGAGCGAAGAAGGCAGCCGTTTTGAAATGGAATCCATTAGCCGCGCCATCGTCAATCAAATACTGCACCATCCCACGGTGCAACTGAAAGCCACTAAAGACTACGAGATTCTCAAGCAACAGGCGGAAGCCTTGCGCACCCTCTTTCATCTCGATCCCCTCGCCGGTGGGCAACCTGCCGGTTGCAGAGACGAGTCGCGGCGCAGACTCGAAAATCGCAACAAGCGCGGTCAAGAAATATCGTGAAAAGAGAGAAGTTGACTGTCGGCACGAGAGAAAGCAAGCTGGCCTGCCTGCAGACGGATCAAGTCATCAACAAAATACAGTCACTCTTCCCGCATCTAGAAATAGACATCTTGCATATCACCACCGGCGGTGACAAAGTTCTCGACCGCCCCATCGCCGAGCTGGGCGGCAGAGGGGTCTTCGTCAAAGAACTGGAAGAGGCTCTGCTGGATGGCCGCGTCGACCTGGTGGTGCACTCCCTGAAAGATCTTCCCACCGACATGCCTGACGGACTGACTCTGGCTTGCGTACTAAATCGGGAGGACGCCAGAGACGTCTTTCTTTCTAACAATGCAGAAAGCTTCCGGCAGCTCGCCGCCGGCTCCACCGTGGCCACAAGCAGCAGACGGAGAGCGGCTCAATTGAAAGCCCTCAGGCAAGACCTCAAGTTCATTGACATGCGCGGCAATATCCCCACCAGGGTTCGTAAGCTGGAAGAAGGTCAATGCGACGCCATGATTCTGGCGGCGGCCGGTCTACACCGCCTGGAATTGCAAGATAAAATCAAGGAATATCTCCCCCCGGATCAGGTAACACCAGCGGCCGGTCAGGGCGTCCTTGCGGTGGAATGCCGGCAAGAAGACGAGGATATCCAGAGCCTTTTGCAGCAAATTGAAGACAGAAACACTCGCTACGAAATCACCGCCGAAAGAGCCTTCCTCGATTGCCTGGGTGGCGGCTGCTCGGTACCGGCCGGGGTGCTGGCAAAATTTAGCGCGAAGACTGATACCTTACAGATTGATGCCTGTGTGGCGGCCCTGGATGGCAGCCGCGTTTTTCGCGCCACCAAACAAGGGCCGGCGGCGGAAGCAGCCTCACTGGGCTTGTCGCTCGCTCGTGAAATTGAAGACCTGGGGGCCGGCGCCGTCCTGGAACAACTACGGCAGTCTACACCAAATGTAGTATCACCGCCCTGATTGGTCAGAACAAATCAAACTAACGAGCGAATTCCATGAACGAGCCTGACAAGCAAGGGAAGCCACTGGCCGGTCAAACCATTCTAGTTACCAGAGCACGTGCCGGCAGCGAAATTTACGGTCAGAAACTAAAGGCCCTGGGAGCCTCAGTTCTGGATTTTCCCGTGCTGGAGTTGTGCGAGCCGGAGGATTGGCAAAGTTTCGACAAGCACTTCTCTGACCAGGCGCACTTTGATTGGTTCGTATTTGCCAGTGCCAACGCCGTAGATGCCACGGTTGATAGACTCAAACAAATCGGCAGATTTGAAATTCTGGAGAAGAGCCGGATCGCCGCTATCGGTGCGGCAACGGCAGCTAAATTAGCAGAGCATGGACTCTCTACCTGCTTCCAACCCTCCAGTTTTGTGGCCGAGAGCCTGGTGACGGAGCTGCCCGCCGCCTTTCCACTGGCGGACAAAACCGTATTCTGGCCGCGCACTGATATCGGCAGAGAGGTGATCGTGGACGGCCTCGCCGCTCAGGGAGCAAGGGTGTATCACGCTGTGGTCTACAAAACCGTCGTACCGAAAGAAGCAAAGGAAAAAGCCCTGGTCATGGCCAGCCGACTACAAGCTGGAGAAGTGCAGTTCCTGACCATGGCCAGCGCGCAATCAGTGCGCAACTTCGCCCAGATCATGAAAGACCATAACCTGCCGGAGCTTTTGGCCAGAACTCAAATTGCGGTGATCGGACCGATCACCGCCAGAGAAGCTGAAAGACAATTCGGAAGAGTAGACATTGAAGCCCGGGTCCAC
>Ga0268298_10004754_pt1 | contig 13071 bp, 20 predicted proteins | sample WWTPWeurt_MetaG_FD_194462 | JGI IMG/M metagenome (GOLD analysis project Ga0268298, IMG submission 194462) | Activated sludge microbial communities from WWTP in Nijmegen, Gelderland, Netherland - WWTP Weurt | ecosystem: Engineered > WWTP > Aerobic digester > Activated sludge | place...
GCGCCAGAGATCGAACGGGCGGCACGATTTGGCCGGCAGCTCATCGTTGGCGGGGTTGAGCTCGGCGGCATTGAATTCGAGCAGGGGGTGAAAGGACAGCGGGGCCTCACTGCCTCCCGTGAGGGCGAAATCCGACTGGCCGGTGGCGATCAGATCGGCGGCCTGGCCGATGGCGTCGAGGCCGGAACAGCAGGAGCTTTGCAGGGAGAACATCCGCACCGGCACACCCAGATACTCGGCGATCTTGCCCGGCACATTCACCGACGAAGCTTCATAGATGGTGCTGGGCATCGAATAGCGCGCACCCTTCTTGGCCACGATCTGCACGCCCCGGCTGATCTTGTCGATGTCCATGATCGAGGTGCCGGTGACAATGGTGGGGTTCAGTTTCTCCGCCTCATGCGGAGCCAGGCCGGCGTCCTGCATGGCTAAGATTGCGGCCGCCAGTCCGAATTGGGTGTGCCGCGACAGACGCTTGGCATTCTCCTCCGGGGCATAGTCCTTCAGGTCAAAACCCGAGACTTCGGCACCGATGAACGGTCCGGCGGCCGGATCGAATCGCGTGATGGCGCGCACGCGGCTGACGGATTCGTTGATGCCGCGGAAGAAAGCCTCGCGGCCGATGCCGGCCGGGGTGACGGGGCCCATGCCGGTGATCTTAACACGACGACGCATGGCTGTGGTGGGAGGACAACGGGGTCGGATTCAAGTCAATGGGAGCGGTGGAGTGAAGGTCTCCGTGCTTGGTTGGGTGCCAGGAGAATGAACACAATTCACGAGCGCACAAAAGAGATTTGCGCCGCCGCAAGGGCGAACGCACAACTGCAGCCGCATGACCGACGGGGAATTTGAAGCACGTATCGTGGATTGGGCTCACCGCCAGCCCGGGCTCGAGGCACTGGTTCTCGCCGGTTCGCGGGCTCGCCCTGACGGCCAAGCCGATCATTGGTCGGATTGGGATTTTCATCTCATCACCAGCCGGCCGCAGGTGTATCGAAACAACCGCTGGCTGACACAGATTGCCCCCTGCTGGTGTGCGATGGCCGAGCGCACGCCTCGGGGCGTGGTCAAGGTGAGTGCGGTTTTTGAGAATGGGTTGGAGGCGGATTTCGTGCCGCTCGCGGCCTGGCAGATGAAGCTGGTCTATGCCGGCATGAAACACCCCGGTTGGGCATCCTGGATGCCGCACCGGCTCCGGCGGGGAATCCAGGAAACGCGCGCCTTCATGCTGGGTTCCGGCTTTCGGCTTTTGGCGGGAAACTCCGAGTGGCACCGGCGATTTTCCGCTCTCGAAACTGCGTGGCCCGCGATGGAACTGGCGGAGGACGAGTTTGTTTCCCACGCGGCAGCCTTTTGGCCCAAGGCGGTCTGGGTTTTCAAAAAAATAGCGCGCCCCGAGCCGCGCTCCGCGATGCACTGGTTGCACCTGCTCAGCGTGCAGCACGTCTATGTCTTGCTGGCGGAGGAGGCGCGGTTGGCCGGGCGTGAGCCCCGGCCGGAGGCTAGAAAGGCAGAGAAATGGCTCGATGAAAGACGGCTGAATCAAACGGCGATTAGCGTCAGCCTTGATCAACGAAGTCTGGCGCGGGCGCTGTTGGCCGAGTTGACGCTGTTTGAGGAGGCGTGCCGCAGCGTCGCCGAGAGCCGGGGTTTTGCTCAGCAGGATTATTCGGCGGTGGCCGCGTGGCTGCGGGCCGAACTGGCCAAACTTACTGGCTAGGGCGCGATCCACTTCAGCGGGGCGCGAGCGGGAAATCCAGGGCGAAGACCGTGCCGCCGTCGGGATTGGCCTCGGCCTTTATCTCGGCCTGGTGCGCGGCGGCGATGTGGCGGCAGATGGTCAGCCCGAGGCCCGTGCCGTGCGGCTTGGTGGATTCGACGGGTTTCTTGAGGATAACCGCCATGAGTTCCGGTGGGAGGCCGCTGCCGTTGTCGGTGATGGTCAGGTGGACGCGTCCTTCCGCCGTGCGAATGGCAATGACGACGCGGGTCGCCCCGGCTTCCAAGGCGTTTTTGATGAGGTTCTGCAGGAGGCGGGTGATTTCGAAACGGACGCCCGTGATCGCCGCATCCTTCGCCCCCGTGACCTCGATGCGGGGCGAGTCAAAGAAGAGCACGGCGCGCGTCTCCTCGGCGACGGCGTGGAGGCTGAAGGTGTCGCCCTGGCCCTGGTGGCGCGCGCTCTGGCGCCAGGATTCCGCGAGATGGAGGCAGAAGGAGGAGCAGTTTTCCAACCGCTCGGTGTAATGGACAATGCGCTGCAGCGCGGGCGTGCCGGCACCGAGGCGGCGGACCTCGTCCAGCAGCATGTTGGTGTAGCCGATCGTGACGACGAGGGGGTTGCAGATATCGTGCACCATCTCGGCGGCGGCCTGACCGTAGCCGACCTGCATCTGGTGCTTCTTCTGCTCGCGTTTGACCGACTCATACATGTCGCCGAGGTGCTTGAGCAGGGCGGTGCGCTTCTGGCGTTCCTGAGCCTCGGCCGCGTGGCGGCGCACGGCGGCCAGCAGCACATCCACGTCAAAGGGCTTCTTGAGATACTCGTTCGCGCCGAGGCTGATTGCCGCCTGGGCGGAGGCGAGGGCGCCGTAACCGGTCATCATGATCACGGCGGCATCGGCATCGATGCGGCGAAATTCCTCCAGGCCTTGGATGCCGTTTTTTTGCGGCATCCGGATATCCATGATGACCACGGCAAAGGATTCGGCCTTGGCGAGGGCGAGGCCGCGGTCCACCCGGTCCACGGCGAGCACCTCAAACTCATCCTGCAGCAGATAGCTCATGCTTTCCCGCGGTCCCAGCTCGTCATCAATGACCAGAACCTTGGGTCGGGCGGGGGTGGGGGGAAGCGGAGGGGCGGACTGGGTGGCGATCACGGTGGGGTCGGTGGCAACACCGTGGGAAGCGCGGGCGCGCTTGGCAATCCCGCGTTGCGCGCCGCACCCCGCCGGATTTGCAAAAACCTGGTAAATCTTGATGATGGCTCTGGATTCCCGGGGATTCCAATTCGGCGAAGATTCCGAGCGACATTCCTCCTCCGCACTCAATCCTCGGCGTCGGATACCGGCCCTAAATTCGGCTATTTAGCTTTTTTTAGGCGGTTTTTGTTTTCAGGCGGTTGCCGCGCTCTTGGCTGCCGCCCGTGCCCGCGACTGATACCGCGACCAATTCCACCTTCGTGCCCGCGCAACTCGCCGGCGACACGGTGGAGAGCCTGCACGCGATGCATGGCCGGCCGCAGGCGTGGATCTGGTGGCTGGTCCTGCTCGGGTGCGGAGCGGGTCTGGCCGCCTTGCCGCTGGTCGAGGTGGACGTGACCGTGCAGTCGCCCGGCGTGGTGCGACCCGCCACCGAGCGCATCGAGCTGAAGGCTCCCCTCGGTGGCCGGATCGCGCGGGTGCTCGCGCACGACACCGACGCCGTGGCCGCCGGACAGGTGTTGATCGAGCTGGCCGCGCCCGACCTCGACGAGCGCCTCGCGCGCAACACCGCCCAGCAAGTCGAAAAGCACTCCCTGTTGTCCGCCCTGCAAGCGCTCGCGGGCGAACCAACCAGCCCGGCGGCGGTGGCCGTGGCCGCGCTGGAGCAGGAGCGGGGGCAATTGCGCCTGCAGATCGACGCCAACCGCCTCGCCTCCGCCAAGGCCCGCGTCGAGCTCGACCGCACCGCAGCGCTCGCGGCCAAGGGCATCGCCACCCAGCGCGAGCTCGACGACGCGCGCTTCGCCCTGGAGCGCACCGAGGCCGAGGGCCGCCTGTTGCTCCAGCAAACCGTCACGCGCTGGACGGCGCGGGCGCGCGACGAGCAGCTCGCGTTGGACCAGCTCAGGTCCGAGCAAGCCCGCCTCGAGGCCGAGCGGGCCTTGCTCACGGTGCGCTCGCCGGCGGCGGGCGCGTTGGTGGGGTTTCAGGGCTGGAGCCCCGGCGGCTGGCTCGCGCCCGGACAGTTGCTCGGGGCGGTGTCGCCCGACGACACCCTGGTGGTCGAGGCGTATGTGGCGTCGCGCGACGCCGGCCTCGTGCGCGTGGGGCAGGCGGCCCGGTTGCAGGTCGACGCCTTCCCCTACACGCAATGGGGCACGCTCGACGCTACCGTCGTCGCCCTGTCCGGCGACGTTTGGCCGGCGGGCGGCGGCAATCCCCCGGTGTTCCGCGCCGTGCTCCGGCCCGCCGCGCCCGCGCTCGTCCGGCCCGACGGCCTCCGCGCCGAGATGCGCAAGGGCCTCACGTTGCAGGCCCGCTTCCACGTCGCGCGGCGCACGTTGCTGCAACTCCTGCACGACGCCACCAGCGCCCGGCTCGACCCCCACGCCGCGCCCTCGCGCTGAACCCCTTTCCCGGCAATTCCGCCGGGGATTAACCAAAAAACATACATGAAAGATATATCGACACACTACGACACGCGGATGTTAGAACTCACCGATGCAGAATTGAGTCACTTAGTCGGTGGCATGGATCCGCTAAGTATCGTTTTCGGCTTGGCGGCACTTACCGCGACATTGATCAACATGATAAACAATAATCCGGATTACTATTCTTCTGGATCCTGGTATGATGAATCAGGCGGGGATAATTCGGCCACATTGCATTACTATGAGTCTCTTCCAGCTGGCTTAGCTTGATCGCACTTACGGAAACACAGCGGCCACCTAAGCAGTGGTCGCTGTCAAATTTGCATGACTACTTCTAAAAAATCTGGTGAGCCCCGGTTGCCTAGTGGTCTTTGGGTGCCGGCTGGCGTTGTTATCGGATATTATTTCTATGCAATCCTCGACACTGAATACGCCATGCTCGTGGGGCTTTTGTTGGGAGTGATACTTCGATGCAGCCTTGCGCCCAAGGCAAGTCGCCCCAGTCGATTTTGGCTGATCACCGGATGGCTGTCACTCTTCTGGGTAATTATAACGGTGTGGATTGAATGGCTGTAGGACATAAGTCCGCTTTAATCTACGATCCCGTGATCCACCGCGTTCGCTGTGGACGTGGCAGCTCGGCTTCACGGCCAAGGGAGTCAAGGAAGGGGTCGCCCCAGCCCACATGATGGATCCGGCTGTCAGGCGGGTCGAGAAATGGTCGCACGAGTCTCGGGCAGCCAGGAATAACGAGACATTCCGTTTATCTCGTTTTTAGAGGGAAAAGCTTTTCCAGCGGAGGCCCAGCGGCCTGGCTAATGGCCAACGCATCAGAGCTTGGACGGAGCCCACAGCCTGAGACGACTTTCCCGTCAATTCCGCCGAGGATGAACCAAAAACTTTATGATCACACTGAATGAAAGCGAACTCCAAGACATCAACTGCGGCAACGACAACATGCCCGTAGCGTCTTGGGGAGACCCAAGCCTCCAACCCGCCATCGACCCCTTTCTTTGGACTTTGATCTGCCAGCTACTCGGCGATCCAGGTAACGCCGTGATGAACCAACACCAAGCCGACTGAAACGCACCGGCTCTCGTGGCGGTGGCGCGGCTCGCCTCCGCGCCGAGCTGCGCAAGGGCCTCACGTTGCAGGCCCGCTTCCACGTAGCGCGGCGCACCCTGCTGCAACTGCTGCACGACGCCACCAGCGCCCGGCTCGATCCCCACGCCGCGCCCTCGCGCTGAACCCCTTTCCCGGCAATCCCGCCGGGAATAACCAAAACAAAAACATGAAATACGAAATGACAGAACTAAACGAAATGGATATGACACTGACAATTGGTGGTGGAGCCGCTGCCGGTGCACTCGCCGATGGCGGCGCGGCTACTGTCGCAGCGGGCGTCGCCAATATTACTGGTGAGACTGGAAATGGCGGCGTAGGGGCAACGATTATCGGTGCAGCCCAGATCGCCGTTGGAACTGTTCAGTTCTACCTTGGCTGGCTCCTCGAGTAATTAGCTCGGTTTGTGCGGTGCATGGAGTTTCCATGCGCTGCACATTGCCTCGATCACGATACCTTATTCCGTTAGCAAGGCCATTAAACCCTCCCGCGCAAATGATCGCCATACAAGCAACCATTAGAAGCTGGCTTTCTGACTTGGAAAAGCCGAGTTGGCGCTATGTGTTTAAAGCAACTCCGATTGCCTTTTTCCCGGCGATGTCACTCGCCCTCGTATTGTCCAGTTTCGGGATATACAGATTAGAAGTCCGCGCCGATTATTTAGGTTGGATCTTCGGAGATGCGTTGCTGAGTCCTTGGATTGAAACGGCATTCATGGTCCCGGTTTTTTGGTTCCTTAGAAAAATTCGAGTCCGCAATGACTGGTTGCCAATTGCTTCGGCGTTCGTTTGGGCGACAAGACACTCCATATATAGCCCATGGTGGGGCTTAAGGAGCCTCTGAAAAACCCGCTTCTTCGTTGGAACACATTTTGCAGCAGCGGGTAAGATGAGCATGAGCCAACAAACCACGTTCCTGTCGCTGGGTTGCCTGACGAAGCGCACGCGCGCCGATCATTTTCTCGACGAGATGAGCCGGGTGGTGCCGTGGGCGGAGCTGGCGGCCGTGGTGGCACCGCACTATCAGCCGGCGGGCACGGGGCGGCCGTTGACCGAAGTGGAGCTGCTGCTGCGCCTGCACTGCCTGCAATTGTGGTATAACCTCAGCGATCCCGGTCTGGAGGACGCCGTGCATGACCGGCTGTCGTTCCAGCGTTTTCTCGGCCTGGATCCGCTGCAACAGCGCGTGCCCGACGAGACCACGATCCTGAACTTCCGCCGGTTGCTCGAAACGCACGGCCTGGCCGAGGCGATCTTCGCGAAGGTGAACGCGGGGCTGGCCGCCCAAGGCCTGCTGGTGAAGACCGGCACGGTGGTGGACGCCACGATCCTCGCGGCCCCGAGCAGCACGAAGAACCAGAGCGGCCGGCGCGACCCCGAGATGAGCTCGACTCAGAAGGGCGGCGACTGGCACTTCGGGATGAAGGCGCACATCGGGGTGGATGCGAAAAGCGGCCTGGTGCACACGGTGCGCACGACCACGGCCAGCGTGCATGACAGCCAGGTCTTCGGCGACCTGCTGCATGGCGAGGAGGACGTGGTGGCCGGTGACAGCGCCTACGCCAACCAACTGCTCAAGACCCACTGCCGGCAAGCCGAGGTGGTCTATCTCATCCACGACAAGGCCAACCGCGGCCATGCGCTCTCCGCCCGGCAGCAGCACCGCAACCGGCACAAGTCCAGCGTGCGCGCCAAGGTCGAGTTCCCCTTCCGCGTCATCAAACGGCTGTGGGGACACGCCGCTGTCCGTTACCGTGGCCTGGCCAAGAACACCGCGCGGCTCTTCCTGCTCTTCGCCCTCGCCAACCTCTACCAGGTGCGGAAAACCCTGCTCGCCGCCGCCTGAAGCACGGCTCCACCCGCTCCACGCACGCCCAAACCACCCGTCCGCGCTCCAGCCATGTCACTTTCCCGGCCTCAAATCCCCTCGCGCCCACGAAAAAATCCCGATCCGCTCCTCCGCCGGATCCAATCGTGAGTTTTTCAGAGGCTCCTTAATTGTGTTTTGGCCTTTCTACGTATTTTCGAGGTGCTTCCTAGGGCACGAAGGTATTTCGCAAAATCGCGCGTTTATCGCAACATCTGTGCTTCACACCTTCTACAATATCATGGCGGTGCTGCTCCAACTCGGCGTTGGGAATATTCTGCTATAGAATGTCCCATAAACAGCGTGACCTCACCGACTGCGGGGCGGCGTGCTTCGCGTTCGTGGCCGATCGCCGCCGGTTGCCCCACCCAGTCCTTGAGGTCACACAAATCAAACAGGCAACCATCCTATACTCAATGAACCAACCAGATACTTCCGTCGGGAAAAAACGCCCCACCTCCTTGAGAGTGGGGATCGTCTTGATGCCCATGATGCTCATTTTGTTTTCAACTGCTCATAACACGACCCTCCGCATTGGCATCGCCATCGGATTCATCGGTTTCGCCTGCTATGCCGCGATGGAGAAGCGGTTGCACTTGGCGGTTCGGGTGGCCATTGCGCTGGCGGGGGTGTTTTTGCTGGTGCTTTTGGGCCGGCAACTCGCCACTTGAAATCCAACCTGGATCGCGGATAGCCGGCCGCCCCCCTCCTTGCCTTTCACGCAGCGTGACCTCACCGACTGCGGGGCGGCGTGCTTCGCGTTTGTGGCAGACCCCCAACGGTGCAGTTGCCGGTGGCGCGGTTGCGGCAGTTCATGGGCACGGGGCGCAAGGGCACGACGGCGGCGGGCTGAGGCCTGGGCGATTTATCTCTTTTTTAGACGGAAATCGTTTTCACGCGGCGGGACGTGCTTCTGCTCACGCCCGTGCCAGCGATTACCCGAAAGGCTATAGACGGCTGGGCGGCTTCTGGCGTCGGAGCCATTGTGGCGGCGGCAGCACCGCATCCGATTCCGTCGCCAGACAAACCCTTTCCCGGCAATTCCGCCGGGGAATAACCAAAACAAAACATGAAACACGAAATGAAGGAACTGACTGAAAATGAGCTGACTGAAATCACCGGTGGTGGTGAATGGGCTGGCATTGGCTGGCTCTGGTCTGGTGGCGGCGCCACATTGGGTGTGGCAGCAGGCATTGCCGCCTCATTTGCAGCTGCTCCAGTAATTGTGGGAGTAGCCGTCATCGCCGGCGCGGCATTTGTCGCATCCGGAGCGATGGTTTTGATACTCGATGAAGCCGCAAGTCAGGCCAATACTTGATCATTCCTTGGCGGGGTGGGCATCCACCCCGCCATACTCACAATAACTCACAGTAGCCTTCCTCCATGAATTCCGACAACGACGCTCTAAAGCGAGTTTTCTCCCGCCCGATAAACTGGGTTCTGCTGGTTCTGCCTATCGCTGCATTTATTCTGCTGCACATCATCTTACAGAAACTTGGCTACAATCCTCTACCGTGGTTGCCGCTCGTGGCCATGGCGGCTTCATTTTTTTACGGATACTATGTAACAGAGTGGTTGAAGAAAAAAAAGTAGCGGGCCTGTGAATCAGTGTTTCTGAAACCCAAAACACACGAACATCTGCCCAATTGGGGGCATTCCTCATTATGAATAGTTATCGCCAGCGTGACCTCACCGACTGCGGGGCGGCGTGCTTCGCGTTCGTGGCGGACCACCACCGTTTGCAGCGCCGGTGGCACGGTGGCGGCAGCTCATGGGCGCGGGGCGCAAGGGCACGACGGCGGCGGGCTGAGGCCTGGGTGATTTATCTCTTTTTTAGACGGAAATCGTTTTCACGCGGCGGGACGAGCTTCTGCTCACGCCCGTGCCAGCGATCACCCGAGGGGCTATGGACGGCAGAGCGGCTTCTGGCGCCGGAGCCATTGTGGCGGGCGGCAGCACCGCATCCGATTCCGTCGCCAGGCAAATGCTTTCCCGGTATTCCCGCCGGAGATTAACCCAAAACAAAACATGAACACCCTGAACGAAAACGAACTCCACGCCATCTCCGGCGGCGATGCCCCCATGCCCACGGCCTCTTGGGAGCCACCGACAACCGGCATCGATCCGGCCGTCTGGCAGCAATTGCAGGATTATTTCGCCGCGCAGCAAGCAGCCGCGAACCAGGCCCTGATCCGCGCCCTCACGGGCGGCATGGCCGACTGAGCCCGCGCCTCGTCATGCAGGCATCCATCATTCACGCCCGGTGTCATCGCGCCGCCGCTTGCGGGCTGGCCGCAGTGGGGCTGTGGCTGGGTGCCTGCCACGTGGCGCTGGCGGAGGAGAAGATACTCGAGTTGCCCGTGTTTTCGGTCGAAGGCACGCCTTGGCAATACGCGCGGCTCGGCGACATCGAGATACTGAGCCGGGCTTCGGCCCATCGCGCCCGCGCCTGCCTTGCCAGTCTCTTGCGGGGGCTGCGGCTCCTGCCGGAATTCACCCAAGGGAAAACCGCGCGCCCGCTCCTCCTTATTTTGGTGGAGGAGGAGAGCCGCGCCCCGCAAGGCCTGGCCAAGCCCAAATGGGTCGCGGCGGATCCGAGACGCTGGAACGACGGGCAAGAATCCGCGCCCGGTGCCATCCACGATCATGCGGATGACAAGATCCATGTCCTGGCGACGAACCTGGCCGGCGTCGACCTGACCGCACGGGTCTCAATGAATCGCGCGATTCGGGTGCTGGGCGCGCAGAGGCCCGAGTATCCCGAATGGGCGCAGCATGGGCTGTTTGGCGTCTGCGGGCCGATTTCCGGGGTCGTCGGGATAGCCCAAAGCACTTCTTTGCGATTTCCGAAGCTTTCCTGGCCGGACCCGACGGTGGGGCCGGGAGTTTACCCGAAGGGAGCGGCGGATTTTCCGCCCTTTGCCGAAATGTTCGATCCGGTGCGCGACACGGAGACAATGACCCGCGACGAGCGGTGGAAGTTTGAATTCCAATGCGGCCTGTTCGCGCGGTGGAGCCTGTTCGGGCCGGCCAAAAAGGGCCGGGATCGGAACGCCTTTTGGGCCTTCGCCGAGATGGCGCGGCGTGGGCAGGCCACCGAGGAGGTCTTCCGCCAGTGCTACCAGATGGATTGGCCCGCCGTCTGCGCGGAAATGCGTCGCTATCTCAAGACCAAGGGCACGGGCATGCTCGAGGCCTGGATGCCGCATGTGAGGGCCGACGTGCCCGAGGCGGAGCGGCTGGAATTCCGCCCGGCCACGCCCGAGGAAGTGCGGCGCATCCTCGGCGAGTTCCGCCGCCTGCGCGAGCGCGAGGCCGCGGCAAAACCTGGCGAAACACCGCGCTGAAACCCCTTCCCGACAATTCCGCCGAGGATAAACCAAAACAAAACATGAAACACGAAATGAATGACATGACTGATGTGGAACTGAAGAATACCAATGGTGGCGCGGTGAGTGCTGAAGCGATCTATGGAGCGGCGATTGGAGCCAGCCTGTTTGCACTTGGTGCGCTGGTCACAATAGCTACCGCGGGTGTTGCCGCTCCAGCTGTGGTGGCGACCGGCTTGGGTGTCGTCGGCACAGTCGCAAACGGTTCGGCTATTGCGGCCTCGCAAGTTTGAAGCTTGGTTGCGTTGGCCGTGTAACTTTAGCGTGTGACGGCCAACGCAGCCCTAAAAACTCTATCATATGAACAAGCACATCATTCTGCTGGTTTCCTCTGGTTTCCTGCTGCTCGTTATCGCCGCCTTGATCTTATGGCTATTCCGTAAGCGCCGCGCGGTGCCTGCGGACAGTCTGCCCGTTACCATCCTAATCATGATCGGCCGCTACACGATTCTGTTTGCCGCTATTTATTCATGGTGGGCGCCATTGTCTCCACTGATCACGGTCGGGGCCCTTGTCATGCTAGGTGTAACGATGGCCGCAGAAAGGAAGCTTTGGGAAGCCGCAGCCAGTTGAAGTCGAAGCCATGGAAAACAAGTAGCAGATAAAGTTTTGGTCTGCCTTGGGTGCTGGGCTCGCGCTTGGCTGGCTCATCATGCATTGTCTCGTAGCCAAGTGGGATAAAATCAAGGCACTGATGATGTGAGTGTCTTGGAAACGCTGTGCGTCACTCTGTTCAAATTCATTAACCGTGACTAAAGAATATCGTCAACGCGACATCACCGACTGCGGGCGGCGTGCTTCGCGTTCGTGGCCGATCGCCACCGGTTGCAGTTGCCGGTGGCGCGGTTGCGGCAGTTCATGGGCACGGGGCGCAAGGGCACGACGGCGGCGGGCTGAGGCCTGGGCGATTTATCTCTTTTTTAGACGGGAATCGTTTTCACGCGGCGGGACGAGTTTCTGCTCACGCGCATGCAAGCGATGACAGCGGAGACAATGAAGGCCGGCTTGATTTCACGGCGTGCCGCGATCAACGAAGCCGCATCCGATCCCGCGCCTGCCAACCCCTTTCCCGGCAAGCCCGCCGGGGATAAACAAAAACTAAGGAGGCAATATGAATGAACTGACTATAAACGAACTCGATGCCATTGCGGTGGAGACAACGGTGCCATGGCGTGGGGAGCACAAGCGGCTTCTGATGGGCTCAACCATGCGAGCAATAGCGGCGGCAATCCCCTCGTTATGGCGGGTGGCACATTGCTTGCCGCTGCAGGGGGATGGGTTTGGGCAGCCGGCAGCTTTGTCGAAGGCCTCGGCTCGCTGTTTGAATGATAATTGGTTGAACGCCGCCGAGATTATTCAGTGGCGATTCTTTATATGCACCCATTTTCAGGAAGAATGGGTGCATTCCGAGACTGGCTGAAGATACCGCGATGATTTTACCGTGAATTGAATCTCCCTCTTTGATGAACCCACTCCGTCTCTTTTTTTGGATTCACGCCAAGCTTTTGGGCAACAACGTCCCACTAAAAAGATATGTTGTCACAGTTGCACTCATTACTGCAGTGCCCGTAATTATAAGCTCAAGTGTGGCCGTTTTTTTTGACCTGCTTCAACTTGAAACGAGCCGCCTCATACCAGATTGGCGACTGGGTAATCCAACGCTGAACATGGCAGTTGGAATATCAGATGTATTGGTGTTTTCCCCGTTAGTTGAAACCGGACTCACCTTGATTCCGATAAAATTATTAAGACTGATCAAGCTGCCTGCGCATCTTATCCCAGTCGTTAGCGGCATTTTCTGGGGTTTGGTCCACATGCACTATCACGGCGCACTCCTTGGAATGATGGCGGCATGGCCGTTTTATTGCTTTACAGTCGTGCTACTGAATTTCGAAAAGCCGTCGCTCGACAGAGCGTGGCTCATCGCTTCATCCGTGCATGGTGTTCATAATATTCTGGCGTTAACATGTAGCTTAGTCCTGTCCCAATTATCCTAGTATATTGTGACACACGAACGCAGCAGAAGGGCAATGCATGAAACAATTTCGTCAACGCGACATCACTGACTGCGGCGCGGCCTGTCTGGCCTTTGTCGCCACGCACCACCGCAAGACGCTGCCGGTCGCCCGGCTGCGGCAGCTCGCGGGCACGAACCAGCGTGGTTCGACCGCGCTTGGCCTGGTCGAGGCGGCGCGGCAACTCGGCTTCACGGCTAAGAGCTCATTTCAAAACTACCGATGAAGGAAGCGCGCACAGATGATGATGCAACCGAGGGAGAGGAAAGCGTGATGCACGTCGGGGCGGCGCTCGTAACGAACCCGCAACCGGCGGAAGGCGTGC
>Ga0268298_10004755_pt1 | contig 13071 bp, 9 predicted proteins | sample WWTPWeurt_MetaG_FD_194462 | JGI IMG/M metagenome (GOLD analysis project Ga0268298, IMG submission 194462) | Activated sludge microbial communities from WWTP in Nijmegen, Gelderland, Netherland - WWTP Weurt | ecosystem: Engineered > WWTP > Aerobic digester > Activated sludge | place: Netherlands...
CTCGATTGAGAGTTTGTCGGGCTCTCGCTGGGAGACCCGAATATGCATGAGACCTGCAGCTCGCTGAGTCTTGACGTAATAACGAGCAATTGGCAGAGACATCGACTCCAGGTTCTGCACTTCGATGCCGACCGACACCAGACCGGAAACAACCGCTCTGGAAATCATCTGACTGACTCTCCAGTAATCACGGCTGACCAGAACCGGACCTGATTTCAGAGTAGAGCCGTAGGCAGCAGCAAGATTGACGGCGAACTCAGGGGTGATATCAATGTTGGCCAAACCGCGAACACCGTGGGCACCAAATAAGGTGCGCGGCGCTTTCGTTCCCCAGATAACCGACGACGTAACACGAGCGCCCGAATCGATCAACTTATCGGGCCAAACCCTTACGTCAGGGCTGATTTGGGCTTCCTGTCCAATATTGCTATTGGCTCCGATGATTGCCCCTTCCAAAATTTCGACCGAATTGTGCACAGTGGCGCCATTGCAAATAACGCAGGCTGTCAAATTGGAATTACTGCCAATGTACGAATTCGACCATATTACTGGACGCTTCAGATTAGCCTTCTCCTGCACCACGACGTTGTCGCCCAAAACCGTGTACTGGTCAAGTTCTGCTTCACGACCAATGCGGCAATTGCGGCCAATCATAACCGGCGGCTGGATCTTCACTGAGGCATCGATTTCTGTTCCTTCACCCACCCAGACTCCAGGACGAATCTCCGAAGAAAGATTTTTGAGTTTTACCTTTCCTTCCAGGACATCTTGATGAGCCTGACGATAAACAGCCAGGTTGCCGATGTCGCACCAGTAGCCGTCATCTACGTAGCCGAACATGGGTTCGTTGCGCAGAAGCAGCAGAGGGAAAAGGTCATTGGAAAAGTCCTGCTCTCGTCCCAGAATGACGTAGAGCATTACTTCCGGCTCGAGAATATAGGTACCTGTATTAACAGTGTCGGAGAAAATCTCAGAGGCGCCTGGCTTCTCCACAAAGCGCTTGATACGCTGCTCTCCGTCGACAATCACCACACCGTAGTCGAGCGGATTTTCCACGCGTTTCAAAACAAGAGTAGCCTTCGACTTCTTTTCTTTGTGGAATTTGATCGCTTTGGTCAAATCCATATCGGTCAAGCTATCGCCCGATATAACGATAAAGGTCGAGTCGAGTTGATCTTGAATTTGTTTAACGCAACCAGCCGTACCAAGCGGTTTTCCTTCTTCCACCGAATAGGAGATTTTGCATCCGAAATCGGTGCCGTCTCCAAAGTGATCGCGAATGGCATCAGGCAGATAGTGAAGCGTAAATATGATGTCTTTGAGGTCGTGAGTCTTGAGCAAATTGACGATATGCTCGGCCATCGGCGCATTGGAAACCGGCACCATAGGCTTCGGAAGGTTGCTGGTCAAGGGTCTCAGTCGAGTTCCGGAACCTCCCGCCATGATCACCGCTTTCATTATTGCGACCTCCATATCAATCAAATCGGGGACAATTTCTTACGTCGAGAAGCTGAACGTCTATCAAGAACCGGGAGATACTGCCGGTTTGCTTGCGCTAACCGGGACCTTGGGACGAGAGGAAACTCCATCTTCTCCGATTTTTCCAGCTTCCACTAAAACCTTCTCGTACAACTCTTCGGTGCGTTTTGCGATCACCTTCCAGTTATAGATATGCTGCACTTTCTCATACGCATCTTTGGCCATGCGCTGAGCCAGTTCCGGATTGCGGATCACTTCCATGATTCCCCAGGCAAGGCTGTTGGAGTCGCCGGTATAGGTGGTCAAGCCGGTAACGCCGTGCTCTACAAAATCGGTCAGCCCGCCGGTATCTGAAGTGACGACCGGCTTGCCCGCCGCCATGCCTTCCAAGGCAACAATACCGAAAGGCTCATAGAGACTGGGAATGCAAACCACATCAGAAATTTTGAAAAACTTCTTGAGCGAATCGTCATCGACGTATCCCAGAAAGCGGACATAATTATCGATGCCCAAGGAACGCGCTTGATTCTTCAAATGGTCCATGTAATAGCCCGTTCCCACGACGAGAAAACGGGCGCCGGGACAGGCGGAAAGAATTTTGGGCGCAGCGTCCAGCAAAATCTGAACACCCTTCTCGTTCACCAGTCGACCAACATACAGAATGATCTGATCGTGCTCACCGGCATACTGACTGCGCATCGGATACGGATCAAAATCGAAATTGAAAGTATCGGGATCTGTTCCATTCGGAATTACAACCAGCTTGTCTTGAGGAACGCCAAACAGACGCTGCAGCTCCGCATGCATGCTTTGGCTGTTGACGATTACTTCCCACGATTCGAAAGTAAGGCGCCATTCCATCTGGTGAATGTAGCGATTGAGGTCGTTGTGAATTCCATGCATTCGACCGGCTTCGGTAGCGTGCATGGTGGCAACCATTGGAATGCCGCATCCAGTCTTGATCGTCCAAGCCGCATCGGTAACCATCCAGTCATGCGCATGCACGATTGAAAACGGATGCTTACGGTGCAATTGCATTGCATGCTGCAACATACCGAAATTCAAACGATTGACCCAGGTAATGAAATCCGGCGTCATGTCCGTTTGGTTTTTTACGCGATGCACATGCACACCGTCCATGACTTCGTGCTCAGGAGTGCCAGGGTGGTCAGCTGTGACCACATGCACTTCCCATTTGTCATTAGCAAGTTGGCGAGACAGAGCCTCGACCACACGAGCTAAGCCGCCGATGATACGGGGCGGGTATTCCCAGGAGAGCATGAGCAGGCGTTTGTCAGTCATAGATTACTTTCGTTCTCCTAATTTAGACCAGTCTTCTCACTGGAAGGTCTGGCTTCTGGCACCGGCGGTCTGGACATAAGAGTCATTATCGCGCCTTCCGGCGTAGTTTTTCCTAAGAGCATGGACTCCACGGCAGAAGCAATGGGAAGGTCCAAATTGAGCCGTTTTGCAAGTTCACAAACGGCAAACGTAGTAGCCACCCCCTCGGCAACTACGCCCAGCGAGGCTTCTGCGTCCTTTGCCGTAGAGCCTCGAGCGATTGCCGCCCCCAGTCTGTAATTTCGCGAGGTTACCGAACCAGACGTGGCAAAGAGGTCACCCATCCCGGCCAAACCAGCAAGAGTGGAACTCTGACCGCCTAGCGTCACGGACAACCTTGTCATCTCCGCCAGACCGCGAGTCAAAAGTGCCGCCTTCGAATTGGCTCCCAGACGCAATTCGTCCGAAACTCCTGCGGCAATGGCAATAATATTTTTGAGAGAGCCACCGAGCTCAACCCCTACGATGTCAGTATTTGTATAGACCCGGAATCGCTTGGAAGTCAGAAGGCTCTGAACAAAGGCAGCGACTTCAGGCTCTTCGCAGGCGACGACAGTGGCTGCCGGCATACCCATCAATATTTCATCGGCAAGATTGGGACCGGACAGAGCACATACATTAGCGTTGGGGATGTTTTCGGAGACTACCTCGGACATGCGCTTCAAAGTCTCTAATTCCAACCCCTTGACGGCGCTGACAATAACCAGCCGATGTTTAGAGGACTTGGCGGCAAGAATTTCTTGCATGGCCGATGAAACTGCGCGAACGGTCTGAGAAGTGCATGCCAATATCATCAGCCGCTCAGCATCTACAGCCTCTTTCAGGTCGCATGTCACTCGCAGTGAAGAAGGCAATTGGACCTTAACCGGCTCTTTCACAGTACGCTCGCTGGACAAGCGCTGGGCCTTTTGCTGGCTGCGCGTGTAAAGAATGACCTCGTGACCATTATTAGCAAGCAGCCAGGCCAGAGTCATTCCCCAGCTGCCAGCGCCGAGAATTGAGATGCCCGCGTTCTTGTGAACGGAATTTGCCGCGTTGTCAGACACTGTTTGCCGTCTTCGCCAGTAAAAGCAATATTCTACGAGTTTTTGCCGGAAGTTTCACGGGTTTCACCTAACTCCGAAACACAAATACTCAGCACCATATTCAGTACCAGAGCATTGCGGTCAATGCAGCGACTTATTCGAAACTATTTGCTAACAGGCTGATTGCGATTGCTGGGAGCGGCAACTGCACAGTTTCGCCCCGAGTCTTTTGCTTGCTTGAGCGCTTTGTACGCCTCGCCCATCCAGCTTTCCAGATCCATATTCTTGGGATCGAGCATGCAAACGCCGGCGCTCAAAGTGGCATAGAAACCTACATGTGAAGGCGTCGTATGGCTGATGCCCTGGAAATCGGCGATCAGGCGACTGGCAAGTGTCACTGCTTCAGTCTCTTCCAGACCTTCGGCAATTACGGCCAGCTCGTCTCCACCGATACGTCCCAGGATGTCTGACTGACGCACCCGCCTGCGAAGAAGCAAAGAGAGCGCTTGCAGAACCTTGTCGCCACCCGGATATCCATGCCTCTCGTTGATCGATCTGAAATAATCGACATCGACAACAATCAAAGCCGTATGCTCGTTGCGCCGCTTTCGCTCAGCAATAACACGCTGAGCCTGATCCATGAAAGCCGAGTGGTTCAGCATGCTCGTCAAACCATCTCGATGAAGCAGTGTTTTCAAAAAACGCGAGCGTTCGATGCGTGAAGAAACAGCCGAGAGCAGGAGCGCGGGCGGAACCGGCTTGACGAGGTGATCGTCACCGCCGGCGCGAGCCGATTCGATCCTTGCCTCAAGATGTCCTTGCGTCGTAAGAAAGAGCACGGGCAATGTCGCATAGCGCTCGTCCTGCCTTATGAAACGAGCCAGTTCATAGCCGGTCACACCGGGCAACATGGCGTCCAGAAGAACCAGATCAGGCTGAAATTGAGAGAGCGCTGATTCGAAGTGCTTGGGATCGGTGACCGTACGGACCTGATATCCGGCTGATTCGAGAAATGCCCGAATAAATGCCGCCTGGTCCGGATCATCCTCGACCGACAGGATCTTAACTACTTCTTTCTTATGCTTATCCAGCAAATAGCGCAAGCGACGAAGCATAGCCTTTGTGTCGATCGGCTTTTCGAAGTGCGAATCAGCGCCGCAGTGGATGGAGCGCACTTTGTCGAGGAAGCCGGTCCGCTTGGACAATATAATGATCGCCGGCTCGTCGCCGCCATTCATCGAGCGAATCTGCTCGACCATCTCATAGCAATCACCGTCCGGCAGAGGGATTTCTATGATCACGCCCACGGGCAGTTCGGCTTGAATTTCATTGACGGCAGTGGACATCGAACGGGCCGTGCGCACAGGATAGCCTTCGGCTTCAACCAGACGAGCCATAGTCTGAAGGTCGTTCAAGTCCTCACCGACAATGAGAATGTCATTTTCGGTGCGCTTCTGCTCCGGAGGGGCATTGGAGCCCAGATTGACGGTGTCCGGCGGTGCGTCCTGCTCGGAGAATTGGAAGGAGAGCTCGTGAAGAAGCGCCTTGAGCCGGTCAACATCAGCTTGCGGCAGCGTGCCGCGTATAACTTGTTCGCAGTGTGATTCACCTTCTGAACCAAGCATGGAAACGGCTGGATAACCGTACATGGTCCCGGACCCTGCCAGCCAATGGAAATGTCGCGTCAACTGTTTGACAGTATCGATGTCGCCCGGCTTCTCTATAAGAATGCTGACCATCTCGACAATCTTGCCGAGCCTTTCCGACGAGCGCCTCACGTACTGCTCTTTAAGTTCTCCGAATGTTTCTTTCCACTCTTGCATGCAGCCGGCTTATCTCCCCAATAGCGCCTTAACTTGCCCCGCCAGCGCTGTCGGATCGAAGGGCTTGGTCAAGACCCCGATGGCTCCCAGGCGCTTGAGGCGCTCAATTTCACTGGTCATGGCTTTAGCGGTGAGGAATATCACCGGAATGCCTTTGGTATGCTCATTGGTAAGCAGCTCTGCTAGCGTGCTTTCACCGTCCATGACCGGCATCATGCAATCGAGCAATATGCAGTCAGGCTGCTCGGCTGCCGCCTTTTCGACGCCAACTTTGCCGTTTTCCGCTTCCACAACATCCAGCCCGCCGAGAATATTCAAGCTCATGGCGGCAATGCTGCGTGTGTCTTCCTCGTCATCGATGATGAGAACTTTCATGCTGATATCAGCCCCGCTCGCGTGCCTACAATTTTCATATACCCGGTTTTGCAGATCTAACAAAAATCTTTGCACGCCATTATTCCCCGCCTAAGCGGGCTTTCGCCGCCTTAGCAGAAGACAGGCTCGATGCTCAGGAAACCATCTTTTCCTTCTCGCCCGGCACAACAATCTTGGATCCGGCTTGAGCAAGCGGGATGCGGAACCAGAAGACCGAGCCCTTGCCCTCTTCAGAATCAACGCCAATCGTGCCGCCATGTGCCTCGATAATGCCTTTGCAAATTGCAAGACCCAAGCCTGTGCCGCCTTTTCGCTTAGCATCTGAAGCTTCGACCTGCTGGAATCTCTGGAAAAGCAGATTCTTGAACTTAGCCGGAATGCCTCGTCCACGGTCGATAACTTTCACTTCGATCCAGTTGGGTATTTCGTCGACGCGCACTGTCACAGTCGCGCCCTTAGGTGAGAATTTGCACGCGTTGGACATCAAGTTGACGATTACCTGAACTAGCCTGTCGCCGTCCGCGTTGACACGGACATGCGAAGGAACCATTTCCAGAAGTACGCCGTTGTTGTCGGCGAACGTTTTGACCGACTCGAAAGAACGCTCCATAACCGAGCTGATGTCCACATCCTGGAAGACCATGTCCATTTTTCCGGATTCCAGTTTTTCAATGTCCAGAATGTCGTTGATCAGCCCGATCAAACGAATAGTGTTTCTTTCGGCGATATTCACAACTTTCATGGCTTGATCGGGAAGAGCGCCCAGAGCACCGACATTGAGGAGTGTAAGCGAACCGCGAATGGAGGTGAGAGGTGTGCGCAGCTCGTGGGACACTGTCGAAACGAATTCTTTTTTCAAGCGCTCCACTTCACGTCTTTCCGACACATCAAGAATATTTGCCAGATAATAACGTCCATCCGCCATGTTGAATTCGGAAAGCGAAAGCTCGATGGGGAAATCTTCTCCCGTCTGCTTGAGAGCATCGAATTCACCTACTCTGTTCAAAGCTTTGTGGAACAAATTTTCCATGAATTGCTGCAGATCTTCACGGCTATTCATCGAATAGAGCCTTGCTTCAGTGAACAAAGTCATCAGGTGGCGGCCCACCATCTGGCTGGAAGTAAAGCCGAAGATCTGCTCGGTACGTCGATTTACAGATTCGATAATGCCCTCGGGGCTGATTATAATCAGACCGACGAGCATATTCTCGATGATTGTTCTGATTCTCATTTCCGAAGCTTTAGTCGCTTCCTCAGCCAATTTACGCTCGGTAATATCGTGCGCCACGCAGAACATCGAGCGTTCCGACTCAGACCAGTAAGCCGACCAGAGCACTGTCACGGTCGAGGAATCTTTGCGCTTGATGCGGTTTTCGAAATTCATCGTTGCCTGCTCGGCGCGGATAGCACGAACAGCTTTGATCGTCTCCTGCACGTCCTCAGGAATAATCAAATCGATGAAGCGCTTGCCCATCAATTCATCAGGCGAGAAGCCGAACATCGACAGCGACGCAGGGCTGACGGCTACGAATTTTCCATCGATATCGATAGAGCAGATAACGTCGGCAGAATTCTCGATAACGGCGCGCTCTTTACGCGAGGCTTCGGTAAGCGCATCGGCCATACTATGAAAAACGCCGTCCAGGTGAGCGATTTCGTCTCCTCCGGTCAAAGGCGGGTTAAGCGGCTCGCCCCTGGCCAAGCGGATTGAGTTGTCGGTAAGAACATTCAAGCGTCGACCGATTCCTCTGCTGAAGAATAGTGCCAGAGCAACAGCCAGCAAAATATTGAAGACGACGCCGACCACAAGGAACAACTTTACCGTCGCCCGGTTTCGGTTCTGAACTTCCGGAGATTCGCTTTCGATTTTGCGCTCGTCCTCGGTCAGTCCACGCAATTCATCCTGCAATCGGTCGGCAAGAGAACGAATTTCCTTGTACATGTGACGCGCCCGAAATTGAGCGACGTCCACGCGGTTGTCATCAATTGCAGCTTTAGCTTCACCGAGAATCTTCAAACCTGTGACCGTGATATCGGCAAGGTTCTCGAGAATTTTCTGTTGTCTGGGATTATCTCCGACAAGACTCTTCAGTTCGTTCAAATCCTGCGGGATCTGGCGCACGATCTTGTCGTATCGGTCGCTGAAGAGGGGCGACTTGGTAATAGAGTATCCACCCATCGCCACACCGGCGTCGTAGAAAAGTTTCGAGAGAGTATTGGCTTGCGAAATGATTGCTTTAGAACGGATCTGACGCTGAACTTCTATCTCAGCCTGCCTGAGCAGCATGGTAAGAGTGAGCAAGAATATAAGCTCAAACAGAAGAGGTACTGAAACTAGAATCAGCCCCTTGTGTGAAAGTTTGAGATTTACTCGTTGCAGGTTCAGAAGCAATCTCCTTGTCTAGCGCTTCTTGAATTTGTTCAGGAAGCGGTCCAGGTCTTCGTTGGTAATCGGCTTGCTGTTATTGCCACCACCTTCATTGCTGAGATCCTTGGCCATATCGTCGATGATTTGCTTGGTGTCCTCATCAGCCATTACTTCCACGCTGCTTTTCACGGGACGATAACCGCTGGGCATCGAATAATAAGATATCGGAATCGGACAGCTCTGAGAGCGATAAGTATCAAGCTGAGTCTTCGTGCCCTGCTCGGCTGTCGTCACCGTAAGCCTGAGAGGCACATTCATTGTATTAGGCAAGCCGTACATACTGGACAATAAATCAGCCAGTTGAGGCGGCACTTGAATTTCTTCGCAAACCCAATAGTCAGCGGCTTTCAGATGCTGCGGGGCTCTTTGCCCTCGGCGTCCGGCCATTCGAGCCGCCACGCCGGCTGCGTCTGCCATCACATACTGAGTAGCTCGCAAATTGGCTATGTTCGAAACAGTTCCCCTCTGCCAATTGGCCGCTCCCAGTTCCGAGCGACGCTGGGGCAGGTTAGCCGTCACCTGCTTTTTAAAAGTATCCAGAGTTGCCGAATAGCAGACCTTAGTGCGGTCATTGAACATAATTACGTCCCAATTCGGCGAACGGGTGACGAAATTGACTCCAGCCTTGGGATTTACGAACTTGAAGCCGGACGGGCTCACGTACAAATACATATCGCCCATCATCAAACTCTTTTGAGTCAAGACCCAACCCTTGTCATCCGCATAAGCGGGTCCGGTAAATGCCGCAAAAGGCAGCATCATAGCCAAAGTCAGCAAAGCCGCTCGGCTGAAAATTCTCGGCAATCTGCCGCAGCGCGTCATTTCGAGCCCACCCTCCCGTGGTTCTGCACTCTCGTTATTCCATGTACCCTTTATTTATGGCTGAAAAACTAAATTATTAGCCACCGGTACCAGTGCTGCTTTGCTCAAGTTTATTTCCTTTTCGGACTCAAATCGCTCGCCGCTCCGCCAAAAAGCTCGAATTCATCGCTTTGCAGGGAATATTCAGTTCTCGACTTGCGAAAGCCCGAAGGCACTTGAAATTTCTCAGCGGGAAAGCGCCCTCTGGTAACGCTGCGTGTTGCTACCCGAGGGCGCCGATCAGGATTGTCCTTGCTGAACTGAAAGTAGATAGGCAATCTACCGATACTGGGAAAACCTTCCATCTTCGAGACAATATCAGCCGCTCCCGGCGGAATATTCAAATCCTCGGCAGCCCAGAAACCGGATACGCGCATATCCTGAAATATTCTCTCGCCGGTTTCGCTGGGAGTTTTAGGCGGAGCAGCTCTGCCCCTGTCGAGGACATAACGACCGGCTCTCACTCCTGCTATCACCTTCTCTTCAACCTTTTTCCACTTCTGCGGATGCGGATCGCTGCCCAAGAGTTTTAAAAATCGCTGGATCATGAAACTTCCAGCCGCTTCCGGAGTGGTTTCGTAGTAAGTTTTTTTGGCGGTATCGTAGGCAATTACAGTTTTGAAAGGCGCCTTACTGACGGTGACTGCCGTTCGCTTCGGGTGAGAGATGCACAGATACTGGGGCGTTACGGCAATATCGACATCGCCGCCCAGCCATGAATAATGCTTGATCAGCAGTCCATCCAGAAGCGGCGCCGGCTTATCGTGAGACGCAGCATCTGCGGCTGTCGACGCGAAAATGAGAGCGCATCCAGCCGTGAGAGCGGTTCTAATCAAAACAGTGCCGAACAGAATTCTTTTCCTCACACGCGAATCGAGAGATGGGAATCCAGTTGATACCAATTATCCCTTGAACAATCTTGTGCGGGGATCGAGCACATCGCGCAATCCGTCTCCAAGGCAGTTGAAAGAAAGCACAGTCATGAAAATGAAAAGGCTGGGAAAACCGAGCAGATGGGGATAGGAGCGCAAAGAGCGCCACCCGTCACTGGCAAGCGTCCCCCAGCTGCATTCAGGAGCAGACAAGCCGAGTCCGATGAAACTCAAAGTAGATTCGGACAGAATGGCCGAAGGAACGGTAAACGTAAGGGCGACAATAATCGGTCCCATCGCATTGGGCAGCAAATGCTTCAAGACAATGGTCAGACCATCTTGGCCGGCAGCTTTGGCAGCTTCGACAAACTCTTCTTCTTTGAGTTGCAGCATCTGGGCGCGCACCAGCCGTGCAGTGCCCATCCAGCTTACAAGTCCAAGAGCAAAAAGAATTCCGAAGGTGCCTTTGCCGATAAGGACACCGACAAGGATCATGACAAGCAAGTCAGGAAGCGAGTAGGCAATATCGACGCCACGCATGAGAATAGTGTCTATCTTGCCTCCGCAGTATCCTGAGATTGCACCATATGTGGTTCCCAAAACAAAAGCAACTCCGGCAGTCACAAAACCGATGGCTATAGAAAGACGAGAACCATAAATGACCCGCGCAAAGAGGTCGCGTCCTAATTCATCGGTTCCCATCAAGTGTTTCATAGAAGGCCCGACAAGAAGATCTTCAGTCGCCTGGTCAAAAGAATAGGCAGAAAGCGGAACACCAACGGCGGACATAAGAGCAATAAGGCAAATCAAGCAGACAATCCAGAATGCGATATAAGCACTCGGTATTTTTTTCAAGCGGCCAAAAGCCAGCTCCACACGGGAAACAGCTTTCACCGGCTCGGCACTGAGCGATGCTGTCATCAGCCCTCCACCTTCATGCGCGGGTCGAGAACTTGATAGACCACGTCGACGATCGCATTGGTGACAATGAGAATCGCTGCAAAAACAAGTGTGGTGCCCATGATCAAGTCATAGTCTCGATTGGTTACTGCGGTCACGAAAAAGCGACCCATACCGGGAATTGCATACAAATATTCGACAACAAAAGAGCCGGTGATCAATATGGCCGTGAGCGGACCGAGCACCGTTGCCACGGGAACAAGCGCATTGCGCAAAGTGTGCTTCATTACCGTCGACCAGCGCGACAGACCTTTTGAACGGGCCGTTCTAACCCAGTCTTTCTCCAGTACTTCAAGCACGCTGGCCCTTGTCAAACGCGCCAGGTAAGCGGCCGGAGAAAAAGCCAATGTGAGCGCCGGCAGGATCATATGCCATGGAGTTTCCCAGAGCGCAACCGGCAAGACTTTCAACCAGATTCCAAAAACGAAAATCAAAAAGGCGCCGATGACAAAACCGGGCACAGAAATTCCGGCAGTAGATAAAAACATAGCCGTCACATCCAACCACGATCCTCGGTTGACTGCCGCCAGGGTGCCAAGCGGAATGCCGATGATTACAGCCAGCAAAAGAGCCGAAAAGCCAAGCTGAAATGAGACGGGAACAGCCTCGGCAAGAATATCTTGCACGGTCCGGTTGACATACTTGTAGCTGATGCCGAGGTCGCCTTTTGCCAATCTGGAAAGATAGATGAAGTATTGCTGAGCGACGGGCTTGTCCAACTGATACTTGGCGTTCAGATTGGCAACGATGGCCGGAGGCAGGTTCTTATCAGCATCAAAAGGACCCCCCGGAACCGCTCTCATGAGAAAGAAGGTGAGTGTCGCCACTACCAGTAATACTGGTATGGAGGACAACATTCTCTTTACTAAAAGTGCCAGCATCTCGGCGTGGTATCTCCCCTGATTGCCTAAGGCTTCTCGATGTATACATGCCTGAAGAATTGCAGGTCCATGGCATTGAATCCTATACCTTTAACCCAGGGCTTCACCATTGTATTTTGCGTAGCCCAGTAAAGAGGCACTATCGGCACCTCATCCTGACAAAGCATCCGGTCCGCCTCTGCGTACATGGCGGCGCGCTTCTTCTGGTCCTGCTCTGCAGCGGCCCTGTCAATTAAATCGTCATATCTGGCATTCGACCACTGCGTGTAATTATTTCCGTTGTGTGTGGTGAAGACATTCATGAAAGTCTCAGGATCCGGATAGTCCGCCCCCCAGGTTTGCCTGAACATCTGAGGCGGATCGCGGTGCAATATATCGAGATAGACTTTCCACTCGTTCACTTCCAGCTGAAGTTTCACATTCAGGTTCTTTTTGATTTGCTCCTGAACAGACTCTACAACCAGCTTGGCGTCTTCTCTTTGCGGATATAGGACTTTGGTCAGAGGAAAACCTTTTCCATCCGGATAACCGGCCTCGGCGAGAAGTTTTTTTGCCGCCTCGGGATTGAATTCGCTTTTAGAGTCCTCGGAATATCCTTCAAGCGCCGGCGGAACCCAGGTGTAGGCAGGTGCTTCGCCGCGCCTGAGTATTTTTGGAAAGAGGGTCCGATCAACGGCCATGGATATAGCCTGGCGGACACGTTTATCATCAAAAGGCTTCTTTTTGACATTGAAGCCGAGATAGCTGCAGCGCAGAAGCGGCAGATTGCGATACATCGGTGAATTGCGCAGGCTCTCCACATCAGCGGTTGGAAAGCTCCGATTGTCTACATAATCGAGTTGATTGTTCTCGAACAACCCGAATGCCGTCGCCTGCTCAGGAATCATGAACATCTTGATTTTCTTCAGCCGGGGCGGGCCCTCGAAGAATTTCTCATTGGCTGTCAGCTCTATTTTGTATTCATGCTTCCAGAGACTGAGTTTGAAGGGCCCGTTGGTGACAATGTTTTCCGGCTCAGTCCAACGG
>Ga0268298_10004757_pt1 | contig 13066 bp, 7 predicted proteins | sample WWTPWeurt_MetaG_FD_194462 | JGI IMG/M metagenome (GOLD analysis project Ga0268298, IMG submission 194462) | Activated sludge microbial communities from WWTP in Nijmegen, Gelderland, Netherland - WWTP Weurt | ecosystem: Engineered > WWTP > Aerobic digester > Activated sludge | place: Netherlands...
TTTGGGCACGAAGGCGCGGATCTGCTCGCCATAGGCCTTGATGTAGTCGGTGGACACGATCACCGGGCCGGCATGGGCGCCGAGCTGCTGCGCGACGAAAGGCACGCGCTGTTCATCGGTGGGGTGCAGCAGGTTCCAGCGCTCTGCGTCCTGGCCGTCGCGCGCCAGCTCGTTGAAGCTGGGGCAGCTCCACACCTTGGCCGCCACGCCCCAGTCGGCAGCCAGCAGCTTGCGAGCCTCGATGCTCTCGCGCAGGATGGTGCCCGAGCCGAGCAGGTTGACCTGCGGGCGGCCCGCCGCATCAGCGTCCTCGAGCAGGTACATGCCCTTGATGATCTGCGCTTCCGTGCCGGGCTGCAGGCCTGGCATGGGGTAGTTCTCGTTGAGCAGGGTGAGGTAGTAGAAGACGTTGTCCTGCTTCTCCACCATGCGCTTCAGGCCATGGTGCAGGATCACGCCCACCTCGTGCGCAAAGCTCGGGTCGTAGCTCACGCAGTTGGGGATGGTGCCGGCCAGGATGTGGCTGTGGCCATCTTCGTGCTGCAGGCCCTCGCCGTTCAGCGTGGTGCGGCCGCTGGTGCCGCCGAGCAGGAAGCCGCGCGCCTGCATGTCGCCCGCCGCCCAGGCCAGGTCGCCAATGCGCTGGAAGCCGAACATCGAGTAGTACACGTAGAACGGCACCATGATGCGGTTGCTGGTGCTGTAGCTGGTGGCCGCCGAGATCCAGCTGGCCATGCCGCCGGCCTCGTTGATGCCTTCCTGCAGGATCTGGCCGGCCTTGTCCTCGCGGTAGTACATCACCTGGTCCTTGTCGACCGGGGTGTACTGCTGGCCTGCGGGGTTGTAGATGCCCACCTGGCGGAACAGGCCTTCCATGCCGAAGGTGCGGGCCTCGTCCACCAGGATCGGCACCACGCGCGGGCCGAGGGCCTGGTCGCGCAGCAGCTGGGTGAGGAAGCGCACATAGGCCTGCGTGGTGCTGATCTCGCGCCCCTCGGCAGTGGGCTCGATCACGCTCTTGAAGTTCTCGAGCGCCGGCACGGTGAAGCTCTCGTCGGCCTTGGTTCGGCGGTGCGGCAGGTAGCCACCCAGCTTCTGGCGGCGCTCGTGCAGGTAGCGCATCTCGGGCGTGTCGTCGGCCGGCTTGTAGAAGGGCAAGGCGGCCAGCTGGCTGTCGGGGATGGGGATGTTGAAGCGGTCGCGGAAGATCTTGATGTCGTCGTCGGTGAGCTTCTTGGTCTGGTGGACGTTGTTCTTGCCCTCGCCCGCCTTGCCCATGCCGAAGCCCTTGACGGTCTTGATCAGCAGCACCGTGGGCTGGCCCTTGTGGTTCACGGCCCGGTGGTAGGCGGCATACACCTTCTGCGGATCGTGGCCGCCGCGCTTGAGGTTCCAGATGTCGTCGTCGCTCAGCTTGGACACCATCTCCAGCGTGCGCGGATCGCGACCGAAGAAGTGCTTGCGGACGAAGGCGCCATCATTGGCCTTGAAGGCCTGGTAGTCGCCGTCCAGCGTGTCCATCATCACCTTGCGCAGCGCGCCGTCCTTGTCGCGCGCCAGCAGCGGGTCCCACTCGCTGCCCCACAGCAGCTTGATCACGTTCCAGCCCGCGCCGCGGAACTCGCCTTCGAGCTCCTGCACGATCTTGCCGTTGCCACGCACCGGGCCATCCAGGCGCTGCAGGTTGCAGTTGACGACGAAGATCAGGTTGTCGAGCTTCTCGCGCGCGGCCAGGCCGATGGCGCCCAGCGACTCCACCTCGTCCATCTCGCCGTCGCCGCAGAACACCCACACCTTGCGGTTCTCGGTGTTGGCGATGCCGCGGGCGTGCAGGTACTTCAGGAAGCGCGCCTGGTAGATGGCCATCAAGGGGCCGAGGCCCATCGACACGGTGGGGAACTGCCAGAACTCGGGCATCAGCTTGGGATGCGGATAGCTCGACAGGCCCTTGCCGGCCACCTCCTGGCGGAAGTGCAGCAGTTGCTCCTCGGTGAGGCGGCCCTCGAGGTAGGCGCGGGCATACACGCCGGGCGCCACGTGGCCCTGGATGTAGAGGCAGTCGCCACCGTGGTCCTGGCTCTCGGCGTGCCAGAAGTGGTTGAAGCCGGCGCCGAACATGTGCGCCAACGAGGCGAAGGAGCCGATGTGGCCACCCAGGTCGCCACCGTCGGCCGGATCATGCCGGTTGGCCTTGACCACCATGGCCATCGCGTTCCAGCGCATGTAGGCGCGCAGGCGCTCCTCGATCTCGATGTTGCCGGGGCAGCGCTCTTCCTCATCCACGGGGATGGTGTTCACGTAGGCCGTGTTGGCCGAGAAGGGCTGGTCGATGCCGGACTGGCGCGCTTCGTCGAGCAGCTTCTCCAGCAGAAAGTGGGCACGCTCAGGGCCTTCGGTGGCGATCACCGATTCGAGGGCTTCGAGCCACTCGCGGGTTTCCTGGCTGTCGGCGTCGTTGGGCGAGATGGGCACGGCGGACATCGGTTGTCTCCTGATTCCGGTTGGTGGTGATGGATGCTGGGGGCGGAGTTTGGCACAGCCCGGCCGTATTTTCAAATGGTGCGAAGCGATTTCATATTGTGGTGTTTACGTAGCCGAGTCTGCCCGTGATCAGAGGGCCCTGGGCCGGGATAATCCGGCCCATGACCTTGCGCTTTCCAAACTGGCTGGCCACGTCTTCCGCCAGCGGCCGACGCTTGCTGGGCCGTTGGTGGCGGCGCCAATCGCCGGCCCGCCAGGACCGCTTTGCCACCCTGGCGCCGCTGGTGTCGGTGTTGTTGTTCCTCGCCGCGATCATTTCCGCGTTCTGGTACCTGCGCAACGAGGAAATCGAGCGTGAGGCTGAAGCGGTCAAGCGCGACGTGGAGATCGCACAGCAACAGGTGCGCCTGGGGCTGATGGACAGCCAGGAGCAACTGGTGCGCATGACGCGCGAGGCACTGTCGCGTGGCCAGCCGATGGCGGACTTCCAGCGCATGGCCGCCACGTTTTCTGCCGAGCGGCCCGAGGTGCTGAAGGTGACCTGGCTGGACGCCCAGCGCCGCCTGCGCGCCGTGTATTCCCCGGGCGACAGCAGCGCCGAAGGCAGCACCGACACCCCGGCCCAGGCGCCCGCCCCGGCGTCGGCCCCGGCCGGCAGCGCCGCGCGCAGCGAGGCCGAGTGGGCCTTCATCACCGTGCACGACCTGCGCATGCCGGTGTACTCGCGGCCCTTCCAGAATGCCGACCGCTCGATGGTCTTCCAACTGCACGTGCCCGTGCTCGAGCAGGACCGCTTCACCGGCGCACTGGTGGTGGACATCGGCATCGACGCCCTGCTGCGCCACCTGGTGCCGCTGGACGTGACGCGCCGCCATCCCGTGGCGGTGATCGACGAGCGCGAGCAATTGCTCGCCAGCACCGTCACCCCCATGCCCGGCCCCAGGCCGCAGCGCGCGGCCATCGTCCACGATGTGCCGCTCACCCCCGCCGCAAACGGCCTGGTGCTGCGCGGCACGGGCTACCGCACCTCGGTCGGCCTGATCGGCAACACGCTGTTCTGGATGGTGGTGGCGCTGTCCGTGTTGACGGTGTGGATGCTGCTGGGCACCTGGCGCCACATGCGCCGCCGCTCGCAGATCCAGGGCGCGCTGGTGCAGGAGACCAACTTCCGCCGGGCGATGGAGAACTCCATGCTCACCGGCATGCGTGCACTCGATCTGGAGGGCCGCGTCACCTACGTCAACCCGGCCTTCTGCGCCATGACCGGGTTCACCGAGGACGAGCTGGTGGACAAGCTGCCGCCCTACCCCTACTGGCCCACCGACCGCATCGACGAGAACGCCCGCCTGCTGCAGCAGGAGCTGCAAGGGCGCAGCCCGGCCGGCGGCATCGAGGTGAAGGTGATGCGCAAGAACGGCACCTTCTTCGACGCGCGCATGTATGTGTCGCCACTGGTGGACTCCAAGAGCCAGCAGACCGGCTGGATGACCTCGATGACCAACATCACCGAGGCCAAGCGCATCCGCGACCAGCTCTCGGCCTCGCACGAGCGCTTCACCACGGTGCTGGAAGGGCTGGACGCGGCCGTGTCGGTGCTGTCCGTGCAGCACAACGAGCTGCTGTTCTGCAACCGCTCCTACCGCCTGTGGTTCGGCGCCGATGCGCAGGGCCATGCCCTGCTGGCGGCCGGTGCGGGCCCCGCCCTGCCCTTCCTGGCCGAGAACGACGAATCGGTGGACACCCTGTCCGGCCTGCCCACGCAAGAGCTCACCGGGATGGGCGCCAACCCGCGCGAGGTGTACGTGCACTCGCTCGACAAATGGTTCGACGTGCGTTCACGCTACTTGCAATGGACCGACGGCCGCCTGGCGCAGATGCTGATCGCCACCGACGTCACCGCGCGCCGCCGGGCCGAGGAGCAGTCGGCCCAGCAGGCCGAAAAGGCGCAGGTCTCCAGTCGCCTGATCACCATGGGCGAGATGGCCTCGTCGGTGGCGCATGAGCTGAACCAGCCGCTCACCGCCATAACCAACTACTGCAGCGGCATGGTCTCGCGCGTGAAGGCCGAGACCATCGACCAGCCCGCGCTCATCGCCGCGCTGGAGAAGACCGCCCGCCAGGCCGAGCGCGCCGGGCAGATCATCCACCGCATCCGCGCCTTCGTGAAGAAGAGCGAGCCGCAGCGTCAGCCCGCGCATGCCCGGGACATCGTCGAGGACGCGGTGGAGCTGGCCAGCATCGAGCTGCGCCGCCGCAACGTGGCCATCCACCACTATGTGGCGCAGCGCCTGCCCATGCTGCGCTGCGACCCGATCCTGATCGAGCAGGTGCTGCTCAATCTGCTGAAGAACGGCGCCGAGGCCATCGACAGCGCCAAGCTGCCCGCGTCGCGCCGCCACATCGAGCTGCGCGTGGTGCCGCGCCACACCCCGGACGAAGGCGGCGTGATCGAGTTCAGCGTCACCGACATGGGCCCTGGCCTGCCCGAGGAAGTGCTGGCCCGGCTCTATGAAGCCTTCTTCTCCACCAAGGCCGAAGGCATGGGCATCGGGCTGTCGCTGTGCCGCTCGATCATCGAGTCGCACCAGGGCCGGATCAAGGGGCAGAACATCTACAATGGTGACACGGTGGCAGGGTGTCGGTTCGCCTTCACACTGCCTGTCGAAACCCTGGCGCGCCAGGAGGAACCGCCGACGCAACCCCAGCCCTTCCCGGAGACTGCGTCCGAATCCGCTCCGCAGCCGGCCCTGCCACGCCAACCCTTCAAGACCCATCCATGAGCCTGATCCCGAAGAAAGGCACCGTCTACGTCGTCGACGACGACGAGGCAGTGCGCGATTCCCTGCAATGGTTGCTGGAAGGCAAGGACTATCGCGTCAAGTGCTTCGACTCTGCCGAGTCGTTCCTGTCGCGCTTCGACCCCCGCGAGGTGGCCTGCCTCATTGCCGACATCCGCATGGACGGCATGAGCGGCCTGGAGTTGCAAGACCGTCTGCTCGAGCGCAAGAGCCCGCTGCCCGTGGTCTTCATCACCGGCCATGGTGACGTGCCGATGGCCGTCACCACGATGAAGAAGGGCGCGATGGATTTCATCGAGAAGCCCTTCAAGGAAGACGATCTGCTCGGCCTCGTGGAGCGCATGCTGGATCAGGCCCGCTCGGCCTTCAGCCAGCATCAGGAGCAGGCCAGCCGCGATGCCCTGCTCAGCCGCCTGACCACGCGCGAAGCCCAGGTGCTCGAGCGCATCGTGGCCGGCCGCTTGAACAAGCAGATCGCCGATGACCTCGGCATCAGCATCAAGACGGTGGAGGCGCACCGCGCCAACATCATGGAAAAGCTCAACGCCAACACCGTGGCCGATCTGCTCAAGATCGCCCTCGGCGCCAACACCGCCAAGGCCTGAGCCCTCACCACCCGTTCTACCCGAGGCCGCTGCCAACCCAGCGGCCTCTTGCACTTCTGGAGCCCCCATGGCCGCACAACTCATCAACGGCACCGTGCTTTCCCAACAGATCCGCGCCGAGGTGGGCGCACGCGCTGCGGCACTCACCGCCCGCGGCTGCCAACCCGGCCTGGCCGTGATCCTGGTGGGCGACGACCCGGCCTCGGCGGTGTATGTGCGCAACAAGGTCAAGGCCTGCCACGAGCACGGCCTGCATTCGGTGATGGAGAAGTACGAGGCCACGATGAGCGAGGCCGACCTGCTGGCCCGCGTGCGTGCGCTCAACGCCGACCCCAGCATCCACGGCATCCTGGTGCAGATGCCCTTGCCCAAGCACATCGACGCCACCAAGGTGATCGAGACCATCTCTACCGCCAAGGATGTCGACGGCTTCTCGCTGCACTCCGCCGGCTGCGTGATGACCGGCCTGCCCGGCCTGCGCCCGGCCACGCCCTATGGCTGCATGAAGATGATCGAGGCCACCGGCGTGCCGCTCAAGGGCAAGCACGCCGTGGTCATCGGCCGCAGCAACACGGTGGGCAAGCCGATGGCCCTGCTGCTGCTGCAGGCCAATGCCACGGTCACCGTGTGCCACAGCGGCACGGTCGATATCGCCCAGCACACCCGCCAGGCCGACGTGGTGGTGGTGGCCGTGGGCCGGCGCAACACGCTCACCGCCGACATGGTCAAGCCCGGCGCCATCGTCATCGACGTGGGCATGAACCGCAACGACGAGGGCAAGCTCTGCGGTGACGTGGACACCGCCGGCGTGATGCCCGTCGCCGGCTGGATAACCCCCGTTCCGGGCGGGGTGGGGCCCATGACCATCACAATGCTGCTGGTCAACACCCTCGAAGCGGCCGAGCGCAGCATCGCTGCCAAGGCCTGACCCCGCCTGCCCATGAACAACCCCCTGCTCGCCGACCAGGCCCTGCCCGCGTTCAACGAAATCCGGCCCGAACACGTGGGCCCGGCGCTCGATGCCTTGCTGCCTGAGGCTGAAGCCGCGCTGGAGCAGGCGGTGAGCGCTGCAGTGCCGGCAGACTATGACGCCTTGTCGGCAGCGCTCGATGTACCGCTGGAGCGCCTGTCGGTGGCCTGGAGCGCCGTGGCCCACCTGCAAGCCGTGGCCGACACGCCCGCACTGCGCCAGGCCTACACCGACAACCTGCCGCGCGTCACCGAGTTCCACACGCGCCTGGGGGCCGACGAGCGCTTGTTCGCCAAGTACAAGGCCCTGGCCGCCCACGCTGATCGCCTGAGTGCGCCGCGCCAACGCGCACTGCGCAATGCCATCCGCGATTTCGTGATGTCGGGCGCCGAGTTGCAGGGCGCGGCGCGCGAACGCTACGCGGCCATCCAGGCGCGCACTGCCGAGGTGGGGCAGCAGTACTCCGAGCACGTGCTCGATGCCAACGACGGCTACAGCCTCACGGTCACTGAAGAGCAACTGGCCGGCGTGCCGGCCGATGTGCGCGAAGCCGCTCAGGCCGCCGCGCAGGCCGCAGGCGAAACCGGCTACAAGCTCAACCTGCACATGCCCTGCTGGATGCCGGTGATGCAGTACGCTCAAGATCGCCGTTTGCGCGAGCAGCTCTACCGCGCCTACATCACCCGCGCCAGCGATCAGGGCCCGCCCGAGCTGGACAACACGGCGCTGATGGCCGAGCTGCTGTCGCTGCGCCGCGATGAGGCCGAGTTGCTGGGCCACACCAGCTTTGCCGAACTGTCGCTGGTGCCCAAGATGGCCGAGTCGCCCGCGCAGGTGCTCGCCTTTCTGCGCGACATCGCCGCCCACGCCCGCCGCCACGCCGAACGCGACCTGGCCGAGCTGCGCGAATTTGCCGCCCAGCACCTGGGCCTGGCCGACCTGCAGCCCTGGGATCTGTATTTCGCGTCCGAGAAGCTCAAGGAGGCGCGCTACGCCTTCAGCGAGCAGGCGGTGAAGCAGTACTTCACCGAGCCGCGCGTGCTCGATGGCCTGTTCCGCCTGATCGAGACCTTGTTCGACGTGAGCATCCGCGCCGACACCGCACCGGTCTGGCACGAGAGCGTGCGCTTCTTCCGCATCGAGCGCAGCGTGGGGCAGGGCCTGCCACCCAAACTGATCGGCCAGTTCTACCTCGACCCCTACGCCCGCCCGGGCAAGCGCCCCGGGGCGTGGATGGACGGCGTGCGCAGCCGCTGGATGCGCCCCGACAGCAGCCTGCGCGCCGCGGGCCTGCAGACGCCGGTGGCGCACCTGGTGTGCAACTTTGCCGCGCCGGTGGGCGAGGTGGACGGCAAGGCGCGGCCCGCCCTGCTCACGCACGACGACGTGATCACGCTCTTCCACGAGTTCGGTCACGGCCTGCACCACCTGCTCACCCAGGTGGACGACATGGCGGTGTCGGGCATCTCGGGCGTCGAATGGGACGCGGTGGAACTGCCCAGCCAGTTCATGGAGAACTTCTGCTGGGAATGGGAGGTGCTCTCGCGCATGAGCGCCCATGTGGACACCGGCGAGGCGCTGCCGCGCGCGCTGTTTGATCGCATGCTGGCAGCCCGCAACTTCCAGAGCGGCATGCAGACCCTGCGCCAGGTGGAATACGCCTTGTTCGACATGCGCATCCATGCCGAGCCCGACGCCGCCACGCGCGTTCAGGCCATCCTCGACGAGGTGCGGGCCGAGGTGGCAGTGATGCCGGCCACGGCCTACAACCGCTTCCAGCACGCCTTCTCGCACATCTTCGCGGGCGGTTACTCGGCGGGCTACTACAGCTACAAGTGGGCCGAGGTGCTGTCGGCGGACGCTTACGCAGCCTTCGAGGAAGCCGGCGTCTTCGATGCCGCCACCGGCCTGCGCTACCGGCGCGAGATCCTCGAAGCCGGCGGCAGCCGCCCGGCGATGGACAACTTCAAGGCCTTCCGCGGCCGCGAGCCGCGCATCGACGCCCTGCTGCGCCACCAGGGCATGTCGGCACCGTCGCCCTGATGGCGTGTTGAGCGGGGCAGCGGCCTGCACTACATTCGGGCCATCGCCTCGCACCCACTGCCCGCCACCATGACCTCTCGCCGCGACATCGCCTTGACCTGCGCCCTGCTGGGCTGTGCCCTGTCGGCCCAGGCGCAATACAAGGTGGTGGGGCCGGACGGCCGAGTCACCTACACCGACCGCCCACCTTCAGCCGCCTCAGCGGGCCAGGTGACGCCGATGCGACGCGACGGCTCGGCGGCCGCACCCGATGCGCAATTGCCGATTGAGCTGCGCCAGCCCGTGGCGCGCTTTCCGGTCACGCTGTACAGCTCGGCCGATTGCGCACCCTGTGAGAGTGGCCGCCGCCTGCTGCAGGCCCGGGGCGTGCCCTATGCCGAAAAGCTGGTGAGCGACGAGGCCGACTCCGAGGCCCTGGCCCGGCTGAGCGACGGGCGCACGGTGCCGGTGCTCACCGTGGGCAAGCAGGTGCTCAAGGGCTTCTCCGAGGCCGACTGGCAATCCACGCTGGACCTGGCCGCCTACCCGCGCGAATCGCGCCTGCCACGCAATCACGTGCAGCCGGCGGCCACGCCGCTCACGGCCAAGGCACCGCCACCGCGCCCGGTGGTGCCCGAGCCCGCACCGGTGATCCGCCCCGAGCCGGCCGTTGTGCCGCCAACGGGCGCGGCGTCGGGCATCCGCTTCTGACGCCTGCCGCGTCGGCGCAGAGCTCGGTCCGCGCCGCAGCAAGCTTCACAAGCGCTCAGGCGCTGTCGAGGTGCTTGTCGCGCTGCTCGAAGGCCTGGCGCAAGCCCCGCGCCACCCAGCTGCCCGAGCCCACAGCCGCGCCCATGATCCAGAACATCACGCCCGGCCCGAGCGCCGTGCCCGCCAGGCCGAAGGCCAGCGGCATCACGCTGCTCGAGGCGTTGATCGCCATCGAGCGAAACGCCAGCGCCTCGCCATGCCGATTGGGTGGCGTGAGGTGGTGCAGCGTGGACATGATCATCGGCTGCACCGAGCCCAGCGTCAGCCCCAGCAGCGTGGCGCACAGGGCCATGTGCCAGGGCGTGGTGGCAAACGGGTAAGCGGTGAAGACCAGGCCGGTGAGCAGCATGGCCGAGCGCAGCACCACCACCTCGTTGAGCCGGTGCGCCATGATCGGGATCAGGAAGCGCACCACGGTGACGGCCATCGTGAAGGTGCCCAGCACCAGGCCGATGGTGGACGCGTTGTAGCTGCGCGCATGGCCCAACACCGGCACCGCAAAGCTGTGCACGTCCCAGCTCGCAGAGAAAAGCCAGTTCACGATCAGCAAGCGCTTGAGGCCAGGCACCTGCAGCAGGTCCCACATGCTGCCGCCTTCCTCGCGCTTGGCCTGGGTGGCCCGGCCCGGCTCCGCCGGCACGCCGCGCGCAAACCACAGCGCCGAAAACGGCAGCACCATCATCACCGCGTAAGCGCTGGCGAAGCCGCCCAGGTCGATCATGAAGCCGGCCAGCACCGGGCCCACCACATTGGCCAGCGAAGGCGCCATGCCCAACCAGCTGAACACCTTCAAACGCTCGGTGGAATCGGTGACCAGCTGCCCGGCCGTGCGCTGGATGGCGATGAGGGCCAGGTTGGTGCCCACGCCACTCAACGCCGCGCCCACGCACAACAGGCCAAAGCGCCACCAACCCGGCAGCCAGCAGGCCAGCACCGCCAGCCCGGTGCCCATCACCGTGAGCGCCACGGCCACATGCACCGGACGGTGATAGCCGTGCCGGTCGGCCATGCGGCCCGCGCCCATGGCGGTGAGCACGGGCAGCGCCGCGAACAAGGCCAGCAGCAGGCCCACGGCCCAGGCGTGGTAACCCGCCTCCAGCGCTTGCAGGGGAGCCGCCATGCGCTGGCCGGCCATCGCCGCGTGCACGGCAATCTGGCCGAGGATCAGCGAGAGCAGCACCTGCCTCGGCAGGCGCGATGGCTCGGGCGCGGCGGTGGCGGGCGCGTCGCTCAAGCGCCCGCGCCTTCGTTGTCGGCATCGTCGCCCAGGCCGGGCAGCAAGGCCTGAGCGCTGTGCTCGGGCAGCGCCTCCACGGTGCGCAGTTGCCGGCTCATGGCGCGGGTGCGCACCTCGGCCTTGTCGATGGTGTCGGTGGCCTCTTCGAGCTTCTTCTTCGTCTTGGCCAGCACATCGCCGAACTTGCCGAACTCGGTCTTCACGGCGCCCAGCACCTGCCAGACTTCGGCACTGCGCTTCTCGAGCGCCAGGGTGCGGAAGCCCATCTGCAGGCTGGACAGGGTGGCCAGCAATGTGGTCGGCCCCACCAGCGTGATGCGGAAGTCGCGCTGCAAGGATTCCACCAGGCCGGGGCGGCGCAGGGCCTCGGCGTACAGGCCTTCGGTGGGCACGAAGAGCAGGCCGAAGTCGGTGGTGTGCGGCGCAGCGATGTACTTGTCGCGGATGGATCTGGCCTCGAGCTTCAAGCGTGCCTCGATGGCCTTGGCCGCCGCCTCGGCGCCCACCGGATCGGCACGCTCCTGTGCGTCGAGCAGACGTTCATAGTCTTCGCGCGGAAACTTCGCATCGATCGGCAGCCACAGCGGCAGGCCATCGTCGCGCCGGCCGGGCAGGCGGATGGCGAACTCCACCCGCGCGCCAGTGCCGGGCACGGTCTCCACATTGGCGGCGTACTGCTCGGGCGTGAACACCTGTTCGAGCAATCCGGCCAATTGCACCTCGCCATAGATGCCGCGCGTCTTCACATTGGTGAGCACGCGGTTGAGCGAGCCCACGTCGCGCGCCAGGTTCTTCATCTCGCCCAGGCCCTGGTGCACCTGCTCCAGGCGCTCGGCCACCTGTTTGAAGCTCTCGCCCAGGCGTTGCTCCAGCGTGGCGTGCAACTTCTCGTCCACCGTGGCGCGCATCTGCTCGAGCTTCTTCTCGTTGCCGTCCTGCAAGGCCACCAGGCGGCCCTCGACCGCGGTGCGCACCTCCGTCAGCCGGCGCTCGTTGGCCTCGGACAGCGCGCGCAATTGCTCGCCCAGGTTGGCGCCAAAGCGTTGCAGGGTTTCGCCGGCGCTGTCGGCCTGCCGCTTGAGTGCAGCGTCCATCGCCTCGCGCCCGGCCTGTGATTGGCTGCCCAGCTGCGCCGTGGCCGATTGCAAGGCCTGCGCCACGGCCTGCTGCATGGCCGCGAGCTGGGTGCGGAATGAATCGATCTGTTCGTTCTGCGTGCGCGCCACGTCGCCACTCTGCGTGAGCAGGGTCTGCTGGAACAGCGATAGCGAGCCGGCCAGCTCTTGCCGGCTCAAGCGGGCGCTGTCTTGCAACTCGGCGCGCAGCTCGCGCTGCGACTGCTCATCGCGCTGCTGCCTGGCCTTGTCGCCCGGCCGCAGAAACAACAACAACAGCAACACCAGATTGAGCACCAGCAGCGCCGGCACGAGCCATTCGATCATCGGTTCATTCTGTCAGTGGATGCCGCACGGCGCATCACGAGCGCTGCGCAAGCACCTGCGGGTTCAGGGCCGTGGGTGGCCGGCCCGCCTGCGCGCCGCAGCCGAGCGCAGCGATCAGGTTGTCGGCCGCCAGGTTGGCCATGGCGCGGCGCGTGGCCACGCTGGCGCTGGCGATGTGCGGCGTGAGCACCACGTTGGGCACGGTGAGCAGATCGGGATGAACGCTCGGCTCGCCCTCGAACACATCCAGCCCCGCTGCGGCGATGCGCCGCTCGCGCAGCGCCGCGGCCAGGGCCGCATCGTCCACCACGCCGCCGCGGGCGATGTTGGTGAGCGTGGCCGTGGGCTTCATCTGCGCCAGCTCGGCCGCGCCGATCAGGTGATGGGATTGCGGGCTGTAGGGCACCACGATCACCAGGTGGTCGGCCTCGTGCAAGAGCTCGTCCTTGCTCACCCAGCGCGCGCCCAGCTGCTGCTCGATGGCCGGCTCCAGGCGCGAGCGGTTGTGATAGATCACCCGCATGCCAAAGCCGAGCGCGCCGCGCCGCGCGATGGCCTGGCCGATGCGGCCCATGCCCAGCACGCCGAGCGTGGCACCATGCACCTCGGCACCAGCGAACATGTCGAACGACCACTTGGTCCAGTGCCCGGCCCGCAGGAAATGCTCGCTCTCGGTGATGCGCCGCGCGGTGGCCATCATCAGCGCAAAGCCGAAATCGGCGGTGGTCTCGGTGAGCACA
>Ga0268298_10004758_pt1 | contig 13065 bp, 8 predicted proteins | sample WWTPWeurt_MetaG_FD_194462 | JGI IMG/M metagenome (GOLD analysis project Ga0268298, IMG submission 194462) | Activated sludge microbial communities from WWTP in Nijmegen, Gelderland, Netherland - WWTP Weurt | ecosystem: Engineered > WWTP > Aerobic digester > Activated sludge | place: Netherlands...
GCCGCGACCTGGACCGATCTCGCGCCGGTCCTCGAGCGGCTCGCGCGCAAGCGCCCGCTGTCGTGGGACGAGGTGCGCACGCTGCGCGCGCGCGTCACCCGGGTCGCGGCGGCGGCGCCGCGGGCGCTGGCGCCCCACGAGGTCGGCGCGCTGCTCGCCGGGCCGCTCCACGACGATCTGATCGCGCTGGTGGCGCGGTTGCCGGACGGCGGCGCCGTCACCCTGCCGGCCGAGGCGCTGATCGGCCTGCACGACGAGGTCACCGTGGCCAGCTCGGCGCGCTGGCTGGGCGCGCTCGTCGAGGGCGCGCTCGGGGCGCTCGGCGTCGACGGCTGGCCGCGGCTGTGGCGCGACGTGCTGGCGCGGACGTACCTGGCCGAGCCGGCGCGGCGCCTGCCGCAGCGCGCGCAGGCGATCAAGCTCGGGCAGGTGATGGCGCGGCTCCTGCTCGAAGATCGCGAGGACGTCGACGCGGTCGCGCGGCAGGCCGAGGTGCTCGCCGCGACCGGCGACGTCGAGGGGACGCTGGCGCGGCTGGCGGTGGTGCGGGCGGCGGTCGGGCTGCCGTGGGAGGAGGGCGTGACCGTCGCGCTCGCGCTGGGCCCGACGCTGCCGACGTTCGCGGCGGTGGCGACCGCGCTGGCGCACCGCCCCGACGAAGATCTGGTGGCGGCGGTGGGCGCGCTGGCGGCGGCGCTCGGTCCCGGCGGCGCCGACGTGCTGCGCGCGCTGGTCGTCGCCGATGACCGCGCCCGGCTGGCGCGCGCCGCGGCGCGCCTGGTGCTGGCCAAGGCGTGGCGGCTGCCGGCGCCGGCGCTGCCGCCGCAGCCGCGCGCGTCCGCGAGCGATGATCACGTGCGCTACCCGGCGGAGCTGCGCCCCGCGCTGGCGGTGCTCGACGCGCTCGCCGCCGGCGCGACCGCGGCGGCGATCCTCGATGAGACCTTCCCGCCGCCCGACGCCACGCGCCGCGAGCTGGCGGCGATCGAGGCGCGGCTCGCGGCCGGCCACGGCGGGGACCGGCTGGCGCGGCGCGCCGCCAACCTGCGCGCGCGGCTGACGACCCCGCCGCCGACGACGCCGGCGCGGCTCGCGCGACTGACCGCGCGGCTCGAGCTCGCGATCGCGACCACCCGCTTCGATCGCTGGCACGCGGCGCTGGCCGTCGCGGTCGACGCGGCGATCGCCGATGGCTTCGCGCTCGCGACCGCGGCGCCGCCGTGGCTGTTCGATCCGCGCTACCGCAAGGTGCTGGCCGGCCTGGTCGACCTCGACGGCGACATCCGCCGGCTGGCGCGCGAGCTGCTGGTGGCGCGCACCGGACCGCCGCCGTGGGATCTGCGCGATCGGCCGTGGAACCGGCGCTGGCTGACCCGCATGGCCGCGCGCGGCGTCGACCTCGGGCCCTGGCTCGACGGCATCGGCCCGCGCGCCGCCGGCACCGGCGTCGGGCGCCTGACGCTCACGCTCGAGGACGATCCGCTCGAGGTGCTGCGCATGGGCGAGCACTACCGCACCTGCCTGTCGCCCGGGGACGTGAACTACTTCGCCGCGGTCGTGAACGCGGCCGACGTGAACAAGCGCGTCATCTACGGGCGCACCGACGACGGGCAGGTCCTGGCGCGCTGCCTGATCGGCCTGACCGACACCGGCGGCATCGTCACCTTCAACTGCTACAGCCACGGTCGGCTCGGCACCGCCACCGAGGTCGCGGCGTTCATCGCCGAGCTCGCCGCGCGCATGGGCGCGGTGGTGGTCCCGCGCGGCGAGATCCGGCCGCTCGCGACCGGGCGCTGGTACGACGACGGCCCGCGCGATCTGACCGGCGCCTACGGCTTCCTCGCCGACGCGTCGCCGTTCCGGACGCAGCTCGCGACGATCGCGCACGACGCGCTGCTCGAGCACCTGCGCGCCGCGTTCGCGCCGCTGCCGCTGTCGGGGCTGGTGCTGTCGCTGGTGCTGCCGCTGCCCGAGGTGCAGGCGCGCCCGTCGCTGATCGAGCCGATGCTGGCGATCCTCGAGCGCAGCGACGACGTGCCGCGCGCGACGCTGCTGCAGGCGGTGCGCCTGGCCGAGCGCGCCGGCCTGGCCGATCGGCTCGGCGTGCGCTGCGTCGACGCGCTGCTCGCCGGCGGCGCCGAGCTCATCCTCGAGGACGACGCGGTCGAGTGGCTGGCGACGCGGGCGCCGCAGCGCCTGCTGGCCACGCTGCGCGCCGCGCGGCGGCGGGTCGCGTCGTGGTGCCTGCCGTGGTGGACCTACGCGATGGGCCGCGGGCTCGAGGCCGTGCATCGCGCGAGCCGCGCGACCGCCCTCTACCGCGAGGTGCTCGACGCCAGCATCGGCGAGCCGCTGCGCACGCGCTGCGCGACCCGCCTGCAGGCGCTCGGCCGCTGAACCTCAGCGCGGTCGCAGCTCGACCACCGTCGCGCCCCAGCCGCCCCGCCGCTCGTCCGCCAGCGCGAACGACGCCACCGCCGGGTGGCGCCGCAAGATCGCGTGGACTCGCTCGCGCAGCACGCCGGTGCCCTTGCCGTGGACGATGCGCACCCGCGCGAATCCCTCCGCCTGCGCCGCCTCGAGATACTCCGGCACCAGCGACCCCACCTCGCGCGCCTCGAAGTGGTGCAGATCCAGCTCCTCCCCGATCGCCACCGCCACGATCTCCTCGCCCGTCCCCGTGCCCGTGCCCGTGCCCGTGCCCGTGCCCGTCTCTGTCTCCGTGCCCGTGCCCGTGCCCGTGCCCGTGCCCGTCTCTGTCCCCGTGCCCGTCCTCTCCCTCTCCCTCTCCGCCCCCGCCATCCACCGCCGCAACCACCCGATCACCCCGGCCACGGCCCGCTCGGCGCGAACACATGCGTCTTGGCCCGCAGCTCCGCCGGCAGCCGCGCGTCGAGGATCGGGCCGACCTCGTGCGGCTGGTACAGCTGCGACACGTGCATCAGCGCCAGCGCCGACGTGGGGGCGAACGCGTCGGCGCGCTCGACGATCTCGTCGAGGTGCACGTGACACCCGGCGCGCGCGGCCTCGCGCGACTTGCGGTCATCGAGGAACGTCGACTCGAGGATCAGCGTGCGCGCGGCCAGCACCTCGGGGCTGTGATCGATCACCGAGATCAGCGTGTCGGTCAGGTAGGCCAGCTCGACGCGCTCGGTGCGGTCGAACAGGTCCTCGCCGGCGGCGCGGCGGCGCGCGATCTCCGGCCCCGGCAGGTCGTGGAAGTCGCGCTTGAGCTTGTCGACGCGCCGGCACAGCGTGAACCCCAGCGACGGCACCGGGTGGAACGTCTTCACCGCCCGCACGATCAGATCGCCGCGCAGCGGGTAGGCGTCCCCCGGGCGCAGGCCGATCGCCTCGATCGCCAGCGGCCACCGCTGCAGCGCGGTCATCGCCACCAGCGCGGTCTGGAGATCGTCGACGATCTCCGCCGGCATGATCACCCGCAGCGGGCGCTTGCTGCCGTGCAGCGCGCGGATGCCCAGGAACGTGGTCAGCGCGCCGACGTGATCGGCGTGGCCGTGCGACAGGAACAACGTCCCGACCGCCGCCGCCGATCGCAGCGCGATGCCGACGTCGAACACGCAGTCGAGCTCGGGCACGTGGATCGACGTGTAGACGCCGCCCAGCGACATCCCGCGCAGCGTGAACGGCCCGGCGCGGAGCTCGGCGAGGACCGGCACGCGCTACTGGACCGTCAGCGCGATCTGCTTCCAGACCACGCCGCCCTTGCCGTCGCGCACGACCACGATCAGCGGTCCGCTCTGGGCGTCGCTCGGCACCACCAGCTCGCACGGGTTCGTCTGGTAGTACTTGATGTCGCCGACCGGCGTGTACCAGGCGAAGCGCGCGTCCTCGCCGGTGGCCGGATCGGTCGTCACCGACAGCGCCACGGTCGCGCCGCGGGTGACGGTCGCGCCGGCGAGCCCCGACGCCCCGCCGACGTCGAGCGCCGTCAGGGCCGGGTTGGTCGCCGCGACGTCGATCACCGCCATCGCCTTGATCGCGGTCAGCGGCCCGGTCGCGGTCTCGACCGTCACCGACGCGGTGTCGACCGGCGGGATGTCGCCGCGGTCGGGCAGGGTGGCCGGGGCGGTGTAGGTCGCGCCGGCGGCGTCGCCGCTGATCGTGCCGAGCGGCGCGACACCAGGGTACGCCTCGACCAGCGACCAGCTCGTCGGGGGCGCCAGCACCACGCCGCTGGCGTCGGCCAGCACCACGCTCACCGCGGCGGTCCCGCCCGGCGGGACGATCGGCGGGTCGGACACCACCGCGACGATGGTCGGCTTCTCGAGCTGGTTGGGCGTGGCGAAGTCGGTGCACGCGGCCGCGAGGACGGCCAGGATCAGGGCGAGGCGGGACATCGGTGGGGCGGCCATTATAGCGGTGTCCCGGCAACCGGCACGCCCGGTCGCCGGCCCGCGGTGATACCATCGCCCGACGCCGTCGGCCGCGACGGCTGGAGGCACGATGCTCTGGTACGTCCTCGCCGTCGTCGGCGCGCTGTTCATGTTGACCCTGATCCTGCCGGTGACCCGGCGGATGTGGGCGTTCACGCTGTTCGCCTGGAAGTACATCGGGCTGTGGCTGCTCGACGTCACGCGGCTGCGCCTGGTGTGGTTCAAGCTCACCGGCAAGGGCGACAAGTACCGCCGCCTCGGCCGGCCGGTGCTGCTCCGCAAGTTCTGCGAGGACATGGGCCCGACCTTCATCAAGTTCGGCCAGATCATCGCGTCGTCGGCGGGGCTGTTCCCCGACCCGTACGTCAAGGAGTTCGCCAAGGTCCTCGACCGCGTCCGGCCGTTCCCGTTCCCCGAGGTCCAGCGCATCCTGCAGGAGGATCTCGGCGCCGAGCGCGCCGCCCGCCTGACCAAGATCGTCGAGAAGCCGCTGGCGTCGGCGTCGATCGCCCAGGTCCACACCGCCGAGCTCGACGACGGCACCCAGGTGGTGTTCAAGGTGCAGCGGCCGGGCATCGACAAGCGCTGCGCCGCCGACATGAAGATCATGCGCTTCATGGCGCGCATCCTGTCCAAGCTCAAGCGCGACGCCGAGCTGGCCAACCCGGTCGGGGTCATCGACGACTTCACCGCGACGCTGGAGGAGGAGCTCGACTTCCGCAAGGAGGCCGCGAACCTGTCGCGCTTCAACGAGATCATGAAGGAGCTGGGCCACCCCAACATCCACGCGCCGGTGCCGCACGACGGGCTGGTGACCAAGCGGGTGCTGGTGATGACCCGGTTCAGCGGCGTGCGCGTCGATCAGTACGACGAGATCGCGCGCCGCGGCATCAACGGCGAGGAGAAGCTGGTGGCCGGGCTGCGCGCCTGGTTCCAGTGCGTCGTCTTCTACGGCTTCTTCCACGGCGACGTCCACGCCGGCAACCTGATGCTGCTCGACGACGGCGACATCGGCTTCCTCGACTTCGGCATCGTCGGGCGCTTCGACGACGACCAGCGCTTCCTGGTGACCGACTACATGATCGCGTTCGCCAGCGGCAACTACAAGCGCCTGGCCGAGGTCATCGTCGAGATGGGCGGCGCCACCAAGACCAAGGCGCTCGACATGGACGCGTTCATCAAGGACCTCGGCGAGACCTACTCGCCGCTGCTCAAGCTGTCGTTCGGCGAGGTCAACTACGCCGAGTTCCTCCCGGGCATCCAGCGCACCGCCACCAAGCACCGCGTGCAGATGCCCAAGGAGTTCATCCTCATCACCAAGCAGCTCCTGTACTTCGACCGCTACGCCAAGGCGCTGGCGCCGAAGCTCAACGTGTTCACCGACCCGCGGCTGATCTTCTCGATGATGGCCGACATCCAGAAGGTGCGCGCGCAGTTCGGGGCCGACGGCAAGCCGAAGGCCAAGGCGTCGGCGTAGCGTCAGGCGCGCGCGCCGGCGATCGCCGCCGGCCAGGCGGTGCCGGCCGGCAGGCGGCCCTCGGCGTGGGTGGGCTTGCCGCCGCCGCGGCCGCCGGCTGCGGTGGCCAGGCGCTTGAGCAGCGCGCCGCAGTCGAGCGCCGAGCCGTCGGCGCGGGCCAGCAGGACCTGCACGCCCTCGGCGCCGGCGGCGGCCAGGAGCGCGTCCTTGCCCGCGGCGTTCAGCGCGGCCGCCAGCGGGCGCAAGAGCGCGGCGTCGTCGACGGTCGCGATCACCTCGCCGGGGCCGGGCGTCGGCGCCAGCGCGCCGGCCATCGCCACCGCCAGCCGCTCGCGCATCGCGGTCAGCTCGCCGCGGGCGTCGCCGAGCGCGCGCCGCAGCTTGTCGATCTGCGCCGGCACGTCGGCGGCGCCGCAGCTGAAGTCGCGCGCGACCGCCGTCAGCGTCGCCGAGTGCTCGGCGAGCAGGCCGCGGGCCCGGGCGCCGGCCGCGAAGTAGATGCGGGTCATGCCCTTGTAGCGCTCGCTGCCGAGGATGCGCATCGAGCCGATCTGCGCCGACCGCGTGCAGTGAGTGCCGCCGCACGGCGACACGTCGAAGTCGCCGATCGCGATCACCCGCACCTCGCGTTCGACCTTGGGCTCGCGGCGCAGCGGCAGCGCGGCCAGCTCGTCGGGGGTCGGCCACCACGCGCGGATCGCGACGTCGTCGTCGATCACCGCGTTGGCCAGCGCCTCGGCCGCGGCCAGCTCGCGCTCGGGCACCGCGTCGCGGGTCACGTCGATCGTGCAGTCGCGCTCGCCCAGCCGGGCCGACACCGTCGGCGCGCCGGCGGCCTCGATCAGCGCGCGCGACAGCAGGTGCTGGCCGGTGTGCAGCGCCATGTGCACCCGCCGCCGCGCGCGATCGATCGCGCCGGCCACCACCGCGCCCACCGGCGGCAGCGCGCCGTCGATCAGGTGGTGGACCACGCCGGCGTCGTCGATCTGCACGTCGACCACCGGGTGCACGACCGCGTCGACCGTCAGCACCGGCGTGTCGTTCGGCTCGCGGCCCGTCTCGCGTCGCGGGGGGAGGCTCGATCCCGGCTTTGCCGGGATCGAGGGGGGCTCGGCGACGAGCCCCCTGGAGCTCAGCGCGCCGCGGTCGCTCTGCTGGCCGCCCGCCTCGGGGTAGAACGCCGAGCGATCGAGCACCACCGCCGGCCGCGCGGCGTACGCGGCGTGGGCGATCACCGTGGCGGTGAACTCGCGGGCGTGGGGCTCCTGCTGATCGAGACGGACGGTGGCCATCGCGCGCAGGCTACCCCGGCGCGCGCGCGCTGCGGTAGGGTCGGCCATGCGCCGCCTCGCCTCGCTCACCCTCGTCGCCGGCGCGCTCGCGTGCGGCGGTAGCCAGTCGGCGGGCGTCGACGCGCCGGCGGTCGTCGCCGGCGCCGACACCACGGTCACCGCGTTCAGCGGCGAGCACGTGTACTTCGGCGACCCCAACCGCCGCACCGTCGACGCGCCGGTGACGTTCCCGGCGCCCGGGCTGCGCTACAGCGCGGTGACGCTGCACCTCGGGCTGCGCTGCCCGACCGGCGGCTGCGACTGGTGGGATCGGCTGGGGCGGCTGGCGCTGGTGGTGCCGGCCGACGGCGCCACGCCCGAGCGCGAGCTCGAGCTGGCGCGCTTCGTCACGCCGTACCGGGTCGGCGGCGAGTTCACCGTCGACGTCACCGACTTGCAGCGGCTGCTCGAGGGGCCGCAGACGCTGCGCGTGTTCATCGACACCTGGGTCGGCCCCGGCCACGCCAACGGCGCCGGCTGGCTGGTCGACGCGCGCTTCGAGTTCGTCGGCGGCCTGCCCACACCCGATCCGATCGCGGTGGTGCCGCTGTGGTCGCCGCAGCGCGTGGTCTACGGCGATCCGCTGCACCCGATCGACGTCGCCGCCACCGTCGACGTGCCCGCCGGCGCGACCGTGCGGGTGCGGTCGCTGGTCACCGGCCACGGCCAGGGCAACGCCGACAACTGCGCCGAGTTCTGCGCGCGCGATCACCAGGTGATCGTCGGCGACGCGATCGACACCAAGCGGGTGTGGCGCGCCGACTGCGCCACCACCGCGGCGCCCGGTCAGCAAGGCACCTGGCAGTACCCGCGCGCCGGCTGGTGCCCGGGCGCGATGGTCACGCCGTGGATCACCGACGCCGCGCCGCCGCCGGGGCCGCTGACCGTGCGCTACGACGTGGCCGCGTACGAGAACACCTGTCGACCCGACGCGCCGACCTGCGCCGGCTGCACGCTCGGCACCGGCTGCGCCTACGACGGCGGCGCGCACACCGAGCCCGGCTGGGAGCAGTCGGCGTTGCTGATCATCCAGCGGTAGGGGTGGCCGGCCGCGCCGCCTTCCAGGCCCGGCGCGCGTCCTCGGCGGTCCACGCCGGCAGGCCGAGCGCGTCGAGGCGCTGCAGCACCTCGCGCATCGAGCGCAGGCGCAGCCGCGGATCGGGCTGCATGCACTCGGTGATCAGCTCGGCCAGGGCGATCGGCACCTCGGGCGCCAGCTTGCGCAGCGGCACCGGGGCGGCTTGCAGCTGGGCACGGATCGTCGCGTCGGGGGTGGCGCCGCGGTACGGGAACTGGCCGGCCAGCAGGCCGTACCAGATGCAGCCCAGCGCGTAGATGTCGACGCGCTCGTCGGCGGCGCGCCCGCGCAGCACCTCGGGCGCGATGAAGCCCGGCGTGCCGATGATGACCCCGGTCTCGGACTGCGGCTCCTCGGCGTCGGGATCGCCGGCCACGGTGCGGATGCGCTTGACCAGCCCGAAGTCGAGGATCTTGACCACGTCGTGCTGGTTGCCGCGCACCGTGATCATCAGGTTCGCCGGCGCGAGATCGCGGTGGACGATCTGCTTGTCGTGGGCCTCGCGCAGCGCCTCGGCGATCTGCCGGACGAACGCGGCGGCGCGCGCGACCGGCACCGGGCCGTCGGCGACCAGCTCGCGGACGGTCACGCCGTCGAGCAGCTCCATCGCGTAGAAGAACAGGCCCTCGGCGGTGACGCCGAAGTCGTAGACCGCGACGATGCTCGGGTGCTGGAGCTTGGCGGCCAGCCGCACCTCGCGCTCGAACCGCGCCCGCGAGCCGGCGTCGACCAGGTTGCCGGCCAGGAGCTTGAGCGCGGCCGGCCGGCCGAGCAGCAGGTGCTGCGCGCGGTAGACCACGCCCATCGAGCCGCGGCCGATCTCGCCGTCGACGCGGTACTGCCCGAGCCGCGTCAGCGCGCGCAGCCGGCGGCGGTTGGCCAGCACCCAGGCCACCGCGCACGCGGCGATCACGGCGATCGCGGTGAGCCCGCCGCCGATCGCCAGCGGCGCGGTCGGCCACGCGGCGACCGCGGCCAGCCCGACGCGCACCCGCCAGGTCCGCCCGTACAACGGCAGGTCGACGTCGCGCCGCGCGCCGCGGCCGGCGGCCGCCGCGCTGCCCGGGCGCCGCTCGTAGAGGAGCGGGCCGCCCGCGCCGTCGAAGACCGCGATCGCGAGGTCGCCGCGGTCGACGCGATCGAGGGTCTCGCCGAGCATGTCGTTGACGCGGAAGATCAGGATCGCGGCGCCGGCGACGGTCGGGCAGCGCGCCGCGGGATCCTCGGGCGCGCGGCCGCCGTGCCACACCGGCACGTACAAGATCACCGAGGCGATGTCGTCGGTGTCCTCGATGAGCCGGTAGCGCGGCGAGAACACCGCCTGCCCGGTGTTGCACGCCTGCTTGAACACCGCCGCCGCCTCGGGCCGCGACAGCACGTCGAAGCCGGCCGCCGGGTTCTCGGGGTACGCGTGGAGGATCGGCAGGTACGACGGCCGGGTCGCCGCCGTCACCATGCCGCTCGGCGCGGCCTCGCGGATCGCCCAGTCGGCGTGACCGTCGGCGCGCGCGCGGGCCTCGACGGCGCCGCGCTCGGCGTCGGGCACCAGCGGCGCCCACTCGATCGCGTAGATGCGCGGCGTGCGGCGCACCACCGACGCGGCGACCGCGTCGAAAGTGGCGTGGTCGATCACCGGCGCGTGCGCGACGAAGGCGCCCACCGTCTGCAGCGCCTCGGCCGGCAGGCGCGCGCGCTCGGTGATGGCGAAGCCGACGCGCTCGGCCGCGCGCTCGAGGCGGCGCGCCTGCGCGGCCTGGGCGCGCGCCGCGATCACCCGGGTGGTCACCGCGGTGCCGGCGACGCCGACCGCCGCTGCCACCATCGGGATCCACCACCATCGGCGCATGGCCGGATGCTACCGCGGCGGGCGGTGGGCGTCCCGGTGCAGGTGCGGTGGCCGGGACCTCGAGGCGCCAGCCCACCGGGCGCGCGCCAGGCATCTCGCGTGGTTCCGGACTGGCCGCGGGCTTGCTGTACCGCGGCGGTGGAGGTCCCCATGTCTGCACGCCTGTTCGCCCCCCTCATCCTCTCCACGTTCGCCCTCGGCTGCGCGCCGGTCAGCCTCGAGGATCAGATCGCCAGCGACCTCGAGCTCGCCAACGGTGGCCTCGACACGACCGACGAGGCGCCCGACTTCGGCGACCCGGCCACGTTCACCGCGGCGGCGCTCGAGCCGGCGCGCGGCACCACCGATCCGATGGACGGCGCCGCCGAGGTCGCGGCGCTGCGCGCCGATCGCGCCGCGACCCACCTGCGGGTCGCGATCGTGTGGGGGCAGCTGCCGCCCGACCGCGCCAGCACCACCGCGCACGACTGGAGCGGCCGCCTCGCGATCTCGCGCGGCGCGCTGGTGGTGCGCCGGTTGATCGGGTTCGAGGGCGCGACCGATCGCCTGCTGCCGCGCAGCGCGCCCGACGCGATCGCGTTCGCGTCGCAGACGCAGCCGTTCGCCGACGGGCTGGTGCTCGAGGTGCTGACCGACGCCACCGATCTGAGCGCCGTGACGCTCACCTACACCAGCCAGGACGGCGCCACCACCGCGGCGGTGCCGCTGGCGGCGCTCCTGACCGGGCCCCAGACCCGCGACGTCGGCGCCGACGGCAACCGCATCACCGCGACCGCGCTGCGGGCCGACGACCCGTGCGATCGCGGCTTCGTGCGCGGGCGCTGGCAGGCGCTGCGCCCCGGGCTCGGCCGCTTCCTCGGCGTCGCCACCGACGCGGACGGCGCGCCGATCGGCCGGATGCGCGGCATCTGGGGCGAGCGCGCCGACGGCGGGCAGGCGTTCTTCGGCAAGTACATCGACGGCGACGGGCGGTTCCGCGGCCTGATGGTCGGCCGCTACGCCGACGGCGCGTTCCAGGGCCGGTGGCTGATCGGCACCGGCGACCACGGCCTGATCCACGGCATGTACCGCGACGGCGCCGGCGCGGCGATCGGCGGCGCGTTCGTCGGCCGCTGGGCCGAGACGTCGTGCGCGGCCGAGCTGCCGCAGCCGTGAGCCGCGCCGCGTCGCCGATCGCTCAGCGCGGGATGGCGATCAGCCAGTGCGCGCGGGCGAGGAACACGTAGACGGCGCGGTCGTCGCTGGTGGCCGCGAACGGATCGAGGCCGTCGCTGCCCGGCACGCCGAAGCGGCGCATGCGCTGGCCGGTCGCCGGATCGACGGTGGACAGCCGCACGCCGTCGGCTTCTTGGGCCAGCATCGCCAGGGTCGGGCCGCCGAACAGCGCGAGCGGCGTGACATCGGCGCCGAGCGTCAGCCGCCGCGCCGCGCCGCCGGCGAGCGGGATCCGCGCCAGGGCGCCGTCGCTGGTGGTGGCGATCAGCGCCGGCCCGACCCGGACCAGCGCCGCGCCGAGCGCCGCCGGATCGTCGGGCGCGTAGAGCGTCGCGACCTGGCCGGCGCGCCAGCGGCGGATCGCGTCGGCGCCGACGCCCAGCGTGCCGAACACCACCGCGTCGTCGACCGGCACGATCGCGGCGCGGTCGTAGGACGTCGCGGCGCCGCGGCCGTCGGGCGCGAACGCACGCGCCGGATCGCCGCCGGCGATCGCGCGGTGCCACAGCTCGTCGCCGTCGCCCCACCACAGCGCGTCGCCGATGAGCGCGACGCCGGTCGCCGCGGCGAGGTCGCGGGCCACCACCTGCGGAGCGGCGCTGTCGAGCAACCACACCGCGCGGTCGAGGCCGACCGCGACGCGACCGCCGGCCACCGCCAGGGCGCTGGCGGCGTCGCCGCGCAGCAGCTCGCGCTCGCGGCCGGCGCGATCGATCCGCACGACGTGGGTCGCGCGCGATCCGGGCCGGGCCCGCCCGCGCTGGGTGTGATACGCGACGGCGAGCGTCGCGCCGTCGATCGCGACGTGCGACGCCGGGTGATCCACCGCGGCGACCAGCGTCGCCGGGTGCGCGGTGCGGCTGGGCCGCGGCAGCCACCACAGGCTGGCGGCGCCGTCCGCGCTCGCCCGCAGCCGCGCCACGACGCCGTCGACGGCCGCGACCAGCGGCGTGGTCGCGAGGTCCAGCGCCTGGCCGGGCACGCCGTCGGCGACCAGCCGGCGCGCGCCGTCGATTTCGGCCAGCGCCTCGCCGTCGACGCCGATCACCAGGCGGCGACCGTCGGTCACCAGCGCCGACGCGTTGCCGCGCAGCTCGACCCGGCGCCGGCCGCTGGCCAGCTCGATCGACGCCACCGCGGGCGACGCCGCGCTGGCCCAGTACAGCCGACCGCCCAGCCGCAACGGCGCGACCGCGCCGTACTGCCGCGCCGCCAGCGTGCGCACCGCGCCGTCGCGCTTGCCGACGCGCACGATCACCTGCTGCGGCAGCTGGCGCCACGGGGCGGCGTCGGCGGCGGTCGAGCGCGCGATCACGTACGCCGCGTCGCGGTCGGTGGTGAGCGCGTCGACCGCGCCCAGGCCGCTCGCGAGTTGCTCCGGCGTGCCGCCGGTCAGCGCCACGCGGTACACGCCGCTGGTGGTGCCGAACCAGGCGCCGTCGGCGTCGAGCGTCGCTGCGGTCCACGCCGGCAGCGCGGTGGCGATCGGCCGCGCGGCGCCGGCGGTGATCTCCGCCAGCGTGGTGTCGCCGAGCGCGTACAGCGCGCCGGCGTAGGTGCGCAGCGCCCGCGGCGGATCGGGCAGCGGCGCGAGGGGCGTCGCCGCGCCGGTCCACGCGCGCCGCCACACCTGGCCGTCGGCGTACCAGTACGCCGCGTCCGCGTCGGCGGTGAACACCTCGAGGTCGCCGGCGGCGAGCTGCGCCGGGGCGGCCGGCGCG
>Ga0268298_10004759_pt1 | contig 13064 bp, 10 predicted proteins | sample WWTPWeurt_MetaG_FD_194462 | JGI IMG/M metagenome (GOLD analysis project Ga0268298, IMG submission 194462) | Activated sludge microbial communities from WWTP in Nijmegen, Gelderland, Netherland - WWTP Weurt | ecosystem: Engineered > WWTP > Aerobic digester > Activated sludge | place...
GGCAGACCATGGACGGTTCTTGGGCAGAGCTTCGGCGGCTTCTGCACCACCACCTATCTTTCCTTTGCGCCGCAGGGCTTGAGCGGCGCCCTCATCACGGGAGGTCTGCCGCCACTTTGCCAAAACCCGGATCAAGTCTATATGGCCCTCTACCCGCGTGTGCTGGAGAAGAATGAACTCTATTACAAACGCTTTCCGGAAGACGGACCGCTCCTCAAGAAACTTGTGGAACGGCTTGAGAGCAAACAGGACTTTCTACCCACCGGCGAAGTTCTCAGCCGAAGACGCTTGTTGCAAGCCGGTCTCAACTTCGGCTTTACAGGCGGCGGCATGACGGCTCTACACTACCTTTTGGAAAGAGCCTTCCGCCCGGATAACGACAGTGAACTTTCCTTCTACTTCAAAAGTTACCTGACTAATCTTTTGCACTTCAACACAAACCCCATTTATGCCCTCCTCCATGAAGCCATTTACTGCCAGGGGCAGGCTTCCAACTGGTCGGCAGAGCGCCTGCTCAGTCACTTCCCTCAGTTCAACGAGCAAGCAGACCCGCCGCTTTTCACCGGCGAAATGATCTATCAGTGGATGTTCGAAGAATACAACTGCCTCAAACCTTTGCGAGCAGTAGCCGAGAAGCTGGCTGAATATGAAGATTGGGGCAGACTCTACGACCCCTCGCAGCTCAGCAAGAACACTGTGCCCTGCGCCGCTGCCCTCTACTTCAATGATATGTATGTAGACCGGGAACTCTCGCAGCAAACGGCCTCTCAAATTAAAGACATCAAGCTCTGGATCACCAACGAGTTTGAGCACGACGGACTGCGGCGAAACGGCGACACTATCGTGCCGAGGCTCGTTGAAATGCTGCAAGAAGGCCCTTGACGGAAAGCACCGGTCAAGAAACTTTCCAGTGATTTTCACGCAGCCGGCGGTCCAATTGCATTCAAGAAAAGACCACGCTCACGGTCCCAATTTCACTCTTACTGTTTTCTTTGACTGGAGGCTATCATGGCTGACTTTGGCAGATCCAATACCGACACCTATATCGCGCCGCCCAGTTTTAATAATACCCTCTCGAAGCAACTCAACCAGGCTATATCCGGTGGCGACAGAAATTCGGATGTCTCCGAATCCATGCGCACAAGACAGGGTTGCGACGCCGGTCACGCTCTCAAAGGCATGAGCATGGGTGAACAACTGGATGCCCTGCGCCAATACCAGAGAGAATCAAAAAACGACTCTCAGCATTTACCAAAAATTGACCTGAAGATGGATCAGGACGGTAAGGGCTATGAAGTGAAAGCCAAACCAAACCCGGAAGAGAACAGCAATAAAGGTAATAAGCCGGAAACTATTCTCAAGCACCGGGAGCAAGAAAACGGCAGCACCGCCGAACACTCCTGCAAAAACATGCCACTGCAAGAAAAGCCCATGATGGAGATGCCCATGCCAAGCATGCCCAGTCTATCGACGGGCAGTGACAGCGGCGGCAAGTCAGGCATTCCGGAAACATTGCCGGCACCGTCTTCAAATTCGAGCCAGGACAATACCAGCGCCGGTTCAGACGCCTCGCTGCCGCCGGGAAGCAACTACAATAACAACCAACAGCAAGGCGCACCGCCGCAGTAGAGATGTGCTGGAAGCCGGCTTTTACATCAATGAGCTTCAATCTTGAGAGACTTAAGTTCTATCTGATCGAGGAAGAGCGCTTCTTTCTCGCCACGCCTCAAACTCAAGACCAGATAAGCCGGCTTGTCCAAACGTGTCGATAACTTGAAGGTACCGGGAAACTGAAAATCAGACTGGGCTGTGGTCAGCAATGAACCATCTTCTCCGTAGCAAGCAAGCACCGCCTGATGGGGCAAGCCGGTCAAGCGCTTCTGCGCCTCCGCCAGGCTGAGGGCGGCATCTCTATACTCATCGGTCTCAGGCAGAGAAGCCGCGGCACTAACGGTAACCTCTCCCTGATAGACTTTCGAACTGAGTAAGTAATGACCAGGAGGCTCCGACTTCTCTCCAGTCTTAAGCACCGCGCCATCCGGTCTGAAAGTAAAGTAATCACGCTTGCTCTCGCCTACGGTCTCACAACAATTATCGGTATTGAGCCAGATGGGTTGTCCCCCGGGCACATTCGGCACAAAATCAGCCATGCGCTTGAGGGTGGTTACCGCCACTGCCGGTGGTGTGGGACGCAGGCGCTTGTAGAGCTTGAGGGTATAGCCTCCGTCCAGCTTATAGTCCTGCGGTAAACATTGAAAGTCCCGGCTGAATGGCCAGCCCCCTTCGAACACATCAACAAAGACATCAGCCAGATACTCACCGGGTTTGGAATAGAGATAAAAAACCGGAGTAGCCATCAGAATATACTCGGCATTGAGCATGCGCTCCAAGGGGTAGCTTTCTGAAGAATCGGCATAAGGCTGGTTTAGCAGCTTAAGATTCTGCTGATTGCGACCATAGAAGTATCTTTCGGCATTACGCAGGGCATCGGCTTCGGCGGCATCCCAGGAAACCCCGGCAAAGACTTTGCCGTGTTTCGATACATTGGTGCGCAGATACTCGACCAGCCGGTGCACTTCTTCAAAATCATTGCGGCGCAAAGGTCCGTATGCCGGACTGAAAGCAAGACTGAGGGCATCGCCCCTGGCAAGCGGCGTGCGCAGCATACCAAAACGAGCAATTCGAAAGGGCAATTTTTCTCTCAAGGTCTCATAGGGCATATAACCAAGCATCAGGTTTACCGCACCCAGAGCCAGAATCGGCGCCATCAACCATCTAAGCTTCACCGCTTCCACAATTTGAAAGAGAAAGAGGGAATTGCCGAAAACCACCAGGGGCATCCAATAGAGCAGGTAGTGCTGGGCCACATGGGTACCTAACAGGGGCCAGATCAAGGCCAGCGAAAGTGAGTAAATAGCCAGGAACCTTACACCGGCGTGATCAAATCGCTTGTCACCCAGTGCCATGGCAAAACCGGCCAGGGCCATGAGCACAACCGGAATGCTGAAAGCCGTGAAGAAATAACCCATGCACTCCGCCGCCGGCGTCGCCGCCGATCGATAAAGAGTGCTGTAATTGGCGGCAAAGACCACCTGCTGCAAAAAGAGTATGCCGAAAGTGGCAAGGAAGCCCACCATGGATAAACCAATCAGGGCAAAGTGCTTGAAGACAAGGGCGGCCTGCTTGTCTAACTTAAGACCACTGCCCCGGTGAAAGAGAACCTGATCAATAAATAGGGCAAGTAAACAGGCAATATCGGAGTAGAAGTAGTGCCGCCTTACCAGGGGCGCAAACGCTAAGAGTAGACCAATTTTCACGCAAAGTCGGGTGGAAAGCTTGCGCTCAGCCTTCAAATAGAGGAAGACGGCAATAATGGAAGGTAGGGCCGCCAGATTGTCGGGATAGCCACGCAGCACGGGCACGAAGAAGACCGGCAGCAATGCCACCGCCAAGAGTGTCATGAGCCAGAGCACGGTGCGAGTTCGCTTCTGTTCCGATGGCACGGTCTGACGCAATACCAGCGCCAGAGCCAACAGATAGGGCAAGGTAAAACTGGCCATGAGGGAGACGATATACGACACCCGACCGGGTCCGCCCAGGACCATCAAAAGAGACGGCAAAGCCGTAAACAGAAGATTGTGGGTCATCTTGGTACTGAAGTACAAGAAGAGAGGCACTATCCAGGCCTTGGTAGCCCACAACTCCCAGGTGGAAATACAGGCGTAGTGGTAAAAATTGAAGTCACTGATATAGAAGAACCGTTCGCCGCCCACATAGAATGAGGCCGCTAGCAGAGCCGCCAGAGAGAAAAGCAGGAAGGCCAGAAGTTCGACTCGCAGTTCAGCCAATTTCGCGCCGAAAGCAGCACCTGGCTTATGGGATAGACTCAAAACAACCGCTCACTCTCAGACAGTACTATCAACTCTTCAAATCGGTCCGGAAACTATCATATCAGTCTTGTCAGCCGCCCTCAGGGCTTGCCGGTTTTCAGCCCCTTTGCCTTCTCCATTTCCAGGCGGTCACGCTCTGTAATAAACATTTCCGCCTGGGGCTTCATGATTTCATCGGCATCAAGCCCGGAACTAGCCAGAACGCGGGCCGCATCTGCCGGTCTCACCACTTTCACCAGTGAGTAGAGATCTGTTACCGCCGTTCTGTATAGATCAGGATATTGCTTACGACAGGGTCTTAAATTATGTATGCGCTTATTGCAAATCTCCTCGGACATTTTGACATTACCGCTGTCCTGGCTCAACTTCAGCTTCGAGGCCAGTAGTTCCTCCAACTGTCCGACGTCAGGTCTTGGTCCGAGCAAAGTCACGGCCTCATCCAGAACTTTAAAGGCAGCCGGGTAATCAGCGCTCCAGTAATAATACTTGGCCAGTTCGCGGCGGGCGTAGATTTTGCCGCCCTTCTTCTCCAGAGACTTGAGCAGAGCTGAAATCGCTTCCGGCTTCCCCTGACGAGCCCGGCAGGCAGCCAGACTACCCACAAAATCAGGACGGAAAGGCGAGTTTGCCGGCAGCGTCCTCATAAATTCCACAAGCTGGGCTTCCGCCGCCTGCAGATCACCATCGGCAACAGAGACTCGCGCGATACTGAGCATGCGGGGCGGCGTGAGCCGACCGGGCATTACGGAACGGGTCAGCTTGAGCACATGGCCCTGAATCAATCGGGAAGCCTTGAGGCGCTTCCGGGCGTCACCGCCGGGACTTACATAAGGTAAACCCCGGTCTAAATCATCCAGCAAAAAACCGAGGCTGAATTGCGCTTCCATGCCGAGCTTGCCGTTTGTTTGCATGGTCTTGGCCAGCACTTCAATTTGATCAAGCACGGCGCAGGTGTTTTCGCCATCCAGCACTTTCTTATAGCAGTCAGCCAGAGCGCAGAGAATCTGCAATCTGCATAGCTCATCGGCAGCCGGTACAAGCCTGAGGGCCTGTTTATAGAGCTCAATGGACTGGCTGTAATGGTGATTGACTTCCAGGATGGAAGCCTGATCTTTCAGGCGCTCCCAGGGTTTGGTCGGCGCCGCCGCCACCCCTGCCGCCAGGCACAGACTGCCCAGGGCAGCAATAGCAAGCAATCTTCCCGGGGGCACTTTCATGAAAACGGTCGCTCAAATTGCCAATGAAGCTAAAATACCAGTTAATCAGACTATTCTACCTTTACGGTGAAGCATAAGCCTCTGACAACCAGCGAGCTAAACAGAAACAAGAGCATTATGACCAGCAAGGCCTATTTAACCACTAGAAACCAGGTGCGGGTACCAGCAATCATGTATGGCACGGCCTGGAAAAAGGAACAGACGACGAGATTGGTGAAACTGGCATTAGAAGCCGGATTTACCGCCATAGACAGCGCCAATCAACTGAAGCATTACGATGAAGCCCTGGTGGGACAGGCCATTTCCGAATTTGAAAGCCAGGGGGTAAAGCGGCAAGATCTCTTCCTGCAGACCAAGTTTACTTCCCTGAACGGCCAGGACCACCGCCTGCCCTATGATCCCAGCCAGCCCCTGACCGTGCAGGTCAGGCAGTCTATGGAAAGCTCCCTCAAGCACTTCAATACCGACTTCGTGGATTCTTATATTTTGCATGGTCCCCAGGCAAGATACGGTCTGACAGCCGAAGACCTGGAGGTCTGGGCGACCATGGAGAAACTTTATGACGAAGGCAAGACCCGAGTGATCGGGGTGAGCAATGTCTCTTTTGAACAATTGAGCGAGCTTTGCGCCCTGGCTAGAGTCAAACCAATGATGGTGCAAAACCGCTGCTATGCCGTCATGGGCTGGGACGCTGAAGTAAGAGAGATTTGCCGGAAAGAAGAGATTATCTACCAGGGTTTCTCGCTGCTCACTGCTAATACCAGGGTCCTCTCCCATCCCGGTGTGCACGACATCGCCCGGCGTCTCAAGGCCACGCTGCCCCAGGTAATTTTCCGCTTTGCCATGCAACTGTCCATGTTGCCCCTCACCGGCACAAGCAACCGGCAACACATGCAAGAAGACCTCCTGGCCGAGCAATTCGAACTGACAGCGCAAGACATGAGCTTTATTGAAAATCTGGAACTCAATTGAGTCTCAAAGGTAATCGCACTCAACTTCCAAGCGAACTAGACGCCGCTGCCGACTGCGAAAAACGTCCGACGGCTTTCGTCCGAAGCAAACAGAGCACAGCCAGCACCGCTAAGTAAAGACAGATGCTCTTGCCGCTCACCGAAAGGATCATGGTGGGGGTGAGAGCGGGCGACTTGACCAAAGACACAAGCACAGCCAGAGGCAGCCAACTAAAAATCGGGAAACAGAGGAGCATGAGGTTGACGGCTTGCTCCAGGCGGGACTTGCCGCTGAAGAGAAAGGGACTGGAAATAAGCAGCGCAGACACAATAGTGACAAGTGAGGCGTCGTACCAGAGGGCATACAAATTGGTCAGCACCCCTGAAAGAACACTCAACGACAAACAAAGCACCAGTGCTTCCGGGCTACTGCGGCGGCAGCGAGTAAAGAGCAGATAGAGGGCAAGATTACCAAGGGCAAATATGAGGAAGCTCAGGGCATTGGTCAACGTAGGATTGCCGAAGACCGTAAAGAGTCCGCCCAGAGTAATCATGATATTGCGCAGATTATCGAGATCACTATGATTGGAGCCGGCCGCATACTTCAGATAATCGGGGTAAATAGCAAAGCCGCAATAGAAGCCAGTGGCAAGCAGAAGCAAAAGATGAACGGCGCAAGCAGTGGAAAGCGCTTTCCAGTTGCGCATAGCAAGCAATGGGATGAGCCAGAGAATACAGTACTGGGGCTTCACTGCCGCCAAAACCGTAACCAGCCCGGCTAATATGGGATGGCCCCGGCGAGCGAAGTAGTAACAGAGGGCCGTACCGGAGAGAATGTAGGGAGTGGTCTGACCGAGGCGGCACATATCAAAAAAAGAGTAAGAGCCGAAAGAGGAAAGCACCACGAAAAGGTCACTGGCCCAGCTAGCAGCACTTGTAACGGTGCGCCGCAAAAGCAGCAGAGAGAGGGTAGAAAGGGCTATGCCGAAGCTTATCCACAATACCTGACCAAGTGCCAAGGGAATGCGGGAAATGAAGGAAAAGAGAAAAACCACATTGGGTGGATAGGTAATGTAAGAGCAGCCGGTGCGCTTCACCGGATAGACCACCTCATCCATGGTACGGTCGTGAATAACTTTGTCGTAGACGGCCTTCTCACCGTACTGGTTCATCATTTTCCCCAGCACGAAGACCCGCACGTAATCGGAATGGAAGCCCGTGGCAGGATTAAGTGGGGTTTGTCCGGTCAGATAAATTCGAAAGATGAAAAAGCCTGCCACCAACGTCCAGACCGTAAGCAGAGCGACAAAAGCTAGATTTAGAGACTTTCTAACCAGGTCGGTCATATTTGTGCTCATCACCGTCAGGGATTCCGAAAATCCAACTTGTCACCGATGGTAGTGCCGGTTAAGTTCACCTTCCCGGCCGGCAATTCCAGGCAGCAATATGCTTTGCGATAAACTCGCGAAGCCTTTCCAGGGGCGATGTTTTCCAGCACATCCACCACCACCAGTTCCTTATCGAGAAAGACCACATCAATAGCGTACTTCATGCCGAACATGTGAATGCTATTGCATGGAGAAAGCAAAAGTCCCTCACCGTCAGGCAAGCTGTCCGTACCCAATAGCCCTTTCAGCCGCCTAAAGAAAGAGCGCGCTACTGAAGCGCGCTCTGCTAAGACCATATCTTTAGTGAGATTGGTGAACCGGCAAGTACTTCCGTCTGCAGGCAGCTTCAAGACTTACTTTGTACCAGCCATGATCGGACCGACGGCGTTGATGATGGTTACAACGGCTGGTCCCAACATCGGACACAAGATCAAAGGCATAACGAAGATCATGATTACCGGTACCATCTTAACCGGTACCTTACCGGCTTCTTCTTCCTTCTTACGCTTGAGGCGGTCGCGGAGAGCATCGGCTTGCTGGCGCAGAGGATAGCTCATGTCGGCACCCTTCGCTTCAGCAGCGATGAGAGCGGACGCCATGTTGATCAATTCGTCGACACCGCATCTTTCACCCATCTCACGCAGCGCATAGGGTACTGTTTTAGCGAACACCTTAACGTCGGCTATGAGCTGCTGCAATTCAACGGAAAGAATGGGACAGGACTCGGTGACCTCTTTGGAAACTTTGTCTACGGCAAGCATCAAACCAAGACCAGCCTGGGCACATACGATGAGCAAGTCGATGATGATCGGCAACTCTCTCAAGATGTCGGTCTGTCTGGCCTTAACTCGACCAGCCAGGAAGAAGTTGGGCAGAATCCAACCGGGAATACAGCCGACCAGACCCAGGAGCAACATAACCGGGTTGGAAGCGGCAGCCAGGAAGGTCATGGTGAGAACGGTACCGATCAAGATGGCTTTGATACCGATGAAGATGGCCATGTGATTGGCGGTACGGTAGTTAGCCATGGTCAGAAGCTGGACGGTTCTCTTATCGGCGAGAGCAGGCATCAACTGCAGGGCAAAAGTACCAACCAACTCTGCCAGTTTCAGCAAGGCAGAATCTTTCGGTTTCTCGGCGGCAGTGTCTTCTTGCGCCTTCCGCGGTCTTAAGCGCACTCCGTAGTTGTCCACGTAAGTGCCGAAGACCGGACGCAACACCAAAATGCAGCTTGCGACCACACAGGTGAAGACCATTATGGCTAGTACTGGTGTTGGCATTGGAGTCTAGTTTCCTCAAAGAGTACTTGAATAACTATGGAATCAAGAGCTGGTTAGCCCGGGGTCGCCTAAACTTCGAAGGTGACCATGCGTCTCAGAATATAGAAGCCGAGGAGCTCCCACATCACAAGACCCACCATTACGATTCTAGCAATAGGATGGTTCAAGAAGGGGGTCATATACGAAGGTGTCAAGAAGTAAGTACCTACCGTAATCAAATAAGGCAGGCATCCGATAAAGGTGGCGGTAGCTTTACCCTGAGAAGTCAGAGCGTTGAGGAAGTCTCTTAGCTTGAATCTTTCACGGATAGCTTCGGCGATGGTAGCCACAACGTCCGCCAGGTTGCCCCCTACGTCTTGCGAGATAAAGATGGCCTGGGTGAGAAGTTTGAAGTCGGGTGCCTTGATGCGCAGGGACATTTCTTTCATCACATCACGGAACGGTTTGCCGAGCTGGAGAGAAATAAGGCCTCTCTTGAACTCAGACTTGATGGGATCCGGGCCGGTGTCGGAAATAACTTTGAAGACTTCCATAACCGGAGAACCGGCTCTCAGCGCGGACACCATGGTCTCCAGAATCTGAGGCAATTGCTCGGTCATCTTAGCCTGGCGTTTCTTGGCGATCTCACCGATGTAGAACACGAAACCGGCGGCTCCCATGGGAACGCCCAGGAAGAAACCAATCGGCGACATTTCCGGCAGACCGTTGAGAATGAACCCAAGAGCGCCCAGTGCACCTGCTCCTATGGCAGAGTAGAGCCACTGCATGCGCATCTTGTCATACTGAGCTTCCAGACCGGCGCGAGCCAGCAAGGTAGATAAGTAGTCGGTCTTCTGGTCAACGAAGATGCTCTCCGGATCGGCATTATCGCGCATCTTTTCTGCCATACGGCGCGACTGCTTGGTCAAGCGCGCCAACTGGTCCACTGAATCACGGCGCAGGAGCACCATGGCCAGCAGGCCTATGACAATTATGGAGCTGAAAATTATTGGACCTTGCATGTCAGATATCTCAAATCAAAAGGGACCGGCTATTTTTCGAAATCTAGTTTGTGGTCAGCCGACCGTTCAGTCAGCCAGGTGGAAAAACCAGCACATTCTTGGGGCATTCAGCAGAGAAAACGGAAATTGAGAAGGGATGGAATTCCACTTTGGATGGAAATTGCCAACCCTCCTCAAAAGTCCAAGCTTTATCTGAGCCACTCCAGTTTGAAGGGCACGGCTTCCTGCTCAAGCTGCTCGAGGAACTTGGGCGGCAAACCGGAACCAACGTGGCGGCATTTGAAGAAGCCTCTCGGGTCACGACCTTCACGCTCAAGAGCGAACATGGTGGAGATGGCGATGGTGTCGCCTTCCATTCCGGTTATCTCGGCGATTTCCGTGACACGACGGGTACCGTCTTCCAGACGCTTAATCTGCACAATGATCTGAAGAGCTGAGGCGATCAATTCGCGGGCAGCTTTCTGAGGCATTTCCATACCGCACATAAGGATCATGTTTTCAAGACGCTTCGTGCAGTCACGGGGATTGTTGGCGTGGATTGTGGTCATGGAACCGCTGTGACCGGTGTTCATGGCCTGCAACATGTCGAAGGCTTCCTCACCACGACACTCACCAAGGATGATGCGGTCGGGTCTCATACGCAGGGTGTTGATAACAAGCATGCGCTGTGTGATCTGACCACGACCTTCCGTGTTCGGAGGACGGGTCTCCATGCGTACCCAGTGCTCGTGCTGCAAACGAAGTTCCGCCGCGTCCTCAATGGTGATGATACGTTCGCGGGGGTTGATGTGAGCAGAAAGAGCGTTGAGCAGGGTCGTTTTACCGGAACCTGTACCACCGGAGATGATCAGGTTGATACGACCTTTAACGCAAGACTTCAGTACCTCAGCCATCTGTACGCTCATGGCGCCCTTCTCGACCAATTGACCGAGGGACATAATGGACGTACCGAAGCATCGGATTGTGATCGTCGGACCGTCGATGGTGACCGGCGGGATTGTGGCGTTAACCCTGGAACCATTAGGAAGACGGGCGTCAACCATGGGAGAGTTTTCGTCAAGACGACGACCGAGAGGCTGAATGATTTTGTCGATGGTCTGACGCAAGTGTCTGTCGTTCTCGAAGACCACGCTGGTCTTCTCAAGACGACCGTGACGTTCTACGTAGACGCTGTTCACGTTGTTGACGCAAATATCGCCGACGCTCGGGTCACGCAGCAAGGGACCGAGAGGACCGAAACCGAACACTTCGTCGAGTACGTTCTGGAGAAGGATACCTTTCTCCATCATGGTCAGAGGAGCCGGGTCTGAGTTGACGATTTCTCTGATACGAGCCCTTACCTGAGCTTGAGTATCTTCGGAGATGTTGGTCAACCTGGAAGTATCCAGTTCTCTTCTCAACTGCTCGATGATGAACTTCTCGCGTTCACGGATGAGCTGCTGGTTGGCGGAGAACTTACCGCCTACATCGGTGGGGCTGGCTTCGCCGCCGCCGCCGCCGCCGTGGCCGTAGCCGCCGTATTCGTCTTTGGCGTCAATGCGCTCAATATCGGAGCGTGTCGGCCCTTCTGTGGCCGGTACACCGCCGCCGCCGGGTCTTCCACCGGATCCGGCAACACCTGTCTGGGGAGCACCACCACCTGGGCGAGCCATTCCGCTCTGTCCTGGGGGCGGAGCTGCGCCCGGTCTTGCACCTACATTGGTTCCAGCTTGTCCACCGGCCAGCCCTGTATTTTGCTGCTGAGCAGGCACCACTTCTGATGCCTGCCTCTGCCGGACCAACTGGCCCATAAGTGAAGATGTTGGTTTTGCAGGAAGATTCTGATCCTTTCTCTCGTCACCCATTTTCTAACCGCCTTTATTTACGTTTGCCAAAGATAGCCGGGAGTTTGAATCCACCCGCTTTGTCACCATCCTTTTGAGTCAGAAGGAGCTGCTCGCCGCCAGCCAACCTCCGGGCGAGAGAATCGAGACCTTTGCCCAGGGGGGTGTGTCCAGGAGCAATCTGACCCTGGTTGTTGACCCATTTGGCGGTCTTTGTATCGTTGGGAATCTCGTGGAAGACCGGGTAGTTGAGGTTGGCACGGCACTCACTGAGTACGTCCTGCGGCAACCACTCGGACCGGTTTACGACGAGGAGCAGTTTTTCCTGATTGTAGTGAGCTTTGAACGTGTCCAGACACTTCCTGGCATTAAGGATGGCAGCCCAGTTGTATTCGGTGATCACGAGCACATGGTCGGCCAGGTCAAGAGTGGCGATAGCACGTTCATCGAGCAAGTTCTTGGGCAGGTCTACAACCGTGAAGCGGAATTCTTGCTTGGAGGTGTAGAGGATTTCCTGCACCTGGGCGGCATAGATGTCACCGATATCTTCAAGCTCCGGTGGTGCCGCCAGGATGCTCAACTTATCGTCGTAACGGGTCATCAGGTTACGCAAGTAAGTGGCATCGAAGTTGGTGTGGGAGAAGTCAATCGTACTCAAGCTGAAGGAAGGCTCCAGGTTGAGGTAGTGAGACACCATACCGAACTGCAAGTCGAGGTCGACGATACAGGTCTCACCGTATTTGCCGAGGTAACCGGCCAGGTTGGTACAAATGGTGGTGGCGCCGATACCGCCGGTGGGGCTGAATATGCCTATTACCTTACCGGCAGCAGTGGATACCGATTCCGACTGGTGCTTGAGTTGGATGCTCTGTACAGCGGCCGGCAAGTCGGTGCGCCAGCGCTCGGCATCGAGGAAGTCGGATGCGCCCAGGCGATACGCGGTGCGGATCAACTCCGGGTCTGGAACTTCGTAGCTAACAAAGAAGTAAAGTTGCGGGAAGGTTTCGCGCAATTCTGCCAACAGAGACAGACCGCGCACCGGAGCGGGGCTGAGCTCAATCCAAACCAGTTTTGGGTGTAAGCTGCCGATTTGCTCGCGCGCCATACTACCGGAAACGGTACTCACCAGAGCCAGCGACGGCTGACTGTGGATCAAATCTTCGATGGTCTGGCGCTTGTCCAGTCCAGCATCACAAACGAGCAGTGTGGTCAGTTTCATAAAATCAGCTTTCTCCCCCTTTGCTGACAGTCCTAGCTAAGTTTTACCCAGCATCAAGGACTTAGTCACTAAAGTACTTCTTCTCGATATATTTTTCCCTGGCTAATTCTGGTTGTCGAGTCGACCTCCCAATCTTCTTTCTTTCCAAAATCCGCTCTGGATTCTCTAATTGACCAGGTACTACCATCTAAAAGTATTACCGTGTCCACCCCAACATTTCTTGTACTAAGTACCGGGTACTAAAAATTGTATTGGCAGCCCTTAAGACTGCCGGCACTTTCCAGATTTTTTTGAAA
>Ga0268298_10004760_pt1 | contig 13057 bp, 10 predicted proteins | sample WWTPWeurt_MetaG_FD_194462 | JGI IMG/M metagenome (GOLD analysis project Ga0268298, IMG submission 194462) | Activated sludge microbial communities from WWTP in Nijmegen, Gelderland, Netherland - WWTP Weurt | ecosystem: Engineered > WWTP > Aerobic digester > Activated sludge | place...
CAGCCCAAAGGCCGGCGCCTTCCACCTATTTTCGAACCAAAACCACCCCATCCCGGCGTCGATGGGTCTTCAACAGCTCCTTTTTTGATAGCTTTCGACCTCTCCCCTTCGTCCATCCTTCGCGAGGTCTTCGGCTACGCGGCCTTCCGCGGGCCGCAGGCCGGCATCATTGACCATGTCACCGCCGGCGGCGACGCGCTGGTGCTGATGCCTACCGGGGGCGGCAAGAGCCTTTGCTACCAGATTCCGGCCATCGCCCGCCAACGCGCCGGCCATGGCGTGGCCATCGTGGTCTCGCCGCTGATCGCGCTGATGCACGACCAGGTCGGCGCGCTCGACGAAGCCGGCGTGCCGGCCGCCTTCCTGAACTCCACGCTCGACTGGGACGCCACCCAGGACGTGGAGCTGCGCCTGCAGACCGGCGCCATCACGCTGCTGTATGTCGCGCCCGAGCGGCTGAACACGCCGCGCTTTCTGGGCCTGCTCGATGACCTGCACCAGCAGCGCGCCCTGAGCCTGTTCGCGATCGACGAAGCCCACTGCGTGAGCCAGTGGGGCCACGACTTCAGGCCCGAGTACCGGGCGCTGACCGTGCTGCACGAGCGCTACCCGGGCGTGCCGCGCATCGCGCTGACCGCCACCGCCGACGCACTGACCCGCGCCGACATCGTCGAGCGGCTGCAGCTCGAAGACGCGCACCAGTTCGTCAGCAGCTTCGACCGGCCGAACATCCGTTACACCATCGTCGAGAAGAAGGACGCCACGCAGCAGCTGCTGCGCTTCATCACGCGCGAGCACAGCGGCGACGCGGGCATCGTCTACTGCCAGTCGCGCAAAAAAGTCGAAGACATTGCCGAGACGCTCTGCGCGCACGGCCTCAACGCGCTGCCCTACCACGCCGGGCTGGACACCAAACTGCGCCAGACCCACCAGGACCGCTTCCTGCGCGAGGAAGGCATCGTGATGGTCGCCACCATCGCCTTCGGCATGGGCATCGACAAGCCCGACGTGCGCTTCGTGGCGCACCTGGACATGCCCAAGAACATCGAGGGCTACTACCAGGAAACCGGCCGCGGCGGGCGCGACGGCCTGCCCACCGACGCCTGGATGGCCTACGGCCTGCAGGACGTGGTCAACCAGCGCCGCATGATCGACGAGAGCCCGGCTGGCGAGGAGTTCAAGCAGGTCATGCGCGGCAAGCTCGACGCACTGCTGACCCTGGCCGAGGGCGCCGACTGCCGCCGGGTGCGCTTGTTGAGCTACTTTGGTGAGGCGAGCACGCCCTGCGGCAACTGTGACAACTGTTTAAACCCGCCCGCCGTGTGGGACGGCACCGACGCCGCGCGCAAGCTGCTCAGCACGATTTACCGCGTGCAGCAGGCCAGCGGCATCAGCTTTGGCGCGGGCCACATCATGGACATCCTGCGCGGCAAAAAGACCGAAAAGGTCGCGCAGTACGGCCACGACGGTTTGAGCACCTTTGGCCTTGGCGCGGAATTCAGCGAGCTGCAGCTGCGCGGCGTGCTGCGCCAGTTGATTGCGATGGGCGCGCTGGCGGTGGACGCGCAGGCCTTCAACACGCTCAAGCTGACCGAGGCCTCGCGTGCCGTGCTCAAGGGCGAGCTGGCGGTGAACCTGCGCGAATCGGTCACCGGCCCGACCGAGCGCCGGCTGCGGCGCGACAAGCCCGGCGCCCGCGCGACGCCACCCGCGGCCGCCGCACTCAACGAAGACGGCCTGGCCCGCTTTGCCGCGCTCAAGGCCTGGCGCGCCGAAGTCGCCCGCGAGCACAACCTGCCCGCCTACGTGATCTTCCACGACGCCACCCTGGCGGCCGTGGCCGAGCGCTGCCCGCGCACGCTGGACGACCTGGGCGGCATCAGCGGCATGGGGGTGAAGAAGCTGGAGGCGTATGGGGCGGAGGTGTTGCGGGTGTGCGGGGGTGTAGCGTGATGTTTCACAAGAAAATTGGCAACTTCCCGGCGTGAATGCGGCGTTGTTTGCTCTTGTTTTAATCAGAAATCCTCCCGCTTCAGGCGCCCGGGGCTGTGTCAGCGACACGGGGAGACGTCCACCCAAGCGGGCAGCGCCGCATCCTGCGTGCCAGCATTGCTGGCATTGACTTCGTTTGAGTGAAGGAGGCATCCCGTGAGTACGCTGACCATCCGGAATGTTGAGCCGGTCATCAAAGACAAGCTGCGCCTGGCCGCTGCCGCCCATGGCCGGTCGATGGAGGAAGAAGTGCGCAGCATCCTGCGCGCCGCGCTGACGCAGCCGGCCGCACCGCGCGGCCTGGGCAGCCGCATTCATGCACGCTTTGCCGCTTTGGGCGGGATTGATCTGGCGCTGCCGGAGCGAAGCGACCTGCCCCGTGCCGCCAGCTTTGATGAAAACGCCTCCCAATGAGGGTTCTGGACACCAACGTGGTGTCGGAGACCATGCGGGCGCAGCCCCATGCCGCCGTGCTGGCCTGGCTGGACGCCCAGGATCCCAGTGACTTGTGGCTGACCGCCGTCGTGGCGGCCGAGCTGATGTCCGGCGTGGCCCGCCTGCCTGACGGCGCGCGCAAGCAGCAACTGGCCCACGGCGTGGCGGCCATGCTGGAACAGGATTTCGCCGGGCAGGTGCTGCCCTTTGACCTGGCGGCCGCGTCCGTCTATGCCGACCTCGTTGCGCAGCGCGAGCGATCGGGAAAGCCCATCGGCATGGCGGATGCGCAAATTGCGGCGACATGCCTCGTGCACCAGGCAACCTGGTCACGCGCAACCTCAAGGACTTCGAGGACCTGGGCTTGACGCTCATCAATCCGTGGGCGCAAGCCCCTCACTGAGCGGCGTTTGACCCGGCCTCAGTCGCGCAGCCGCTCTTCCACAAACGCCCGCAGGATGCCCATCGCGGGCGCCTCGGTGCGGCCGGCCAGCGTGATGCAGGCAAAGCGCGCCCCGGCCCGCAGGGGCGGTTCCACGCGGATTTCGGCCAGCGTGCCGGCCGCGATCCCGGCGCGCGCCGCTGCCGCGATGCCCAGAAAAATGGCGTCCGTCACCGCCACGGTGTCAAGAAGGCTGGTCACGTCCTCGCACTGCAGCGTGGTCATCTGCGCCGGGTCGGCCCGCGGCCCATAGTGGTCGACCAGGAGCCGCGCCACTTCGTCCGACAGCGGTGTGGAGGCGATCGGGTAACCCAGCAGCACCTCGAAGGGCACGGGCGTGGCACCCGCCAGCGGATGGCCGGCGCGGCAGATGAAACCGGCGCGCAGCTCGCCCAGGGGCTCGATGCGCAGGTCGGCCGCGGGCGCGATGCGGCGCACGTCAATCACCAGCGCATCCAGCTGCCGCGCGCGCAACTGCAGCAACTGCAGCTCGGTGGAGCCGCGAGAGACCGCCACTTTCACGCCCGGATGGTGCCGGGCCATGTGCTGCAGCAACGGCGTCATGAGCAGCGCCCCGGGGCCGGAGCCCAGGCCCACGCGGATCGCCCCGAGATTGCCCTGCTGCAGCAGGTCCGCGCTGCGCCGCAGGTCGGCCGCGTCCAGCACCATGCGGCGGGCGCGCGCCACCACGGTCAACCCCAGCGGCGTGAGCTCGTTGCGCTTGCCGATGCGGTCGATCAAGCGACCGCCCAGTTCGTCTTCCAGCGACTGGATGCTGCGGCTCAGCGCCGACTGCGTCAGGTGCATCTGCGTGGCGGCGCGGCTGAACGAGCCGCTGTCGGCCAGTGCCAGCAGGTGTTCCAGCTGTTTGAGGTTCACGGCGTGTAGATCATGAGCGAAATGAATAGGAATCAGCAAAATAATACATTGGACACATGATCTGCCGGTGCCTAGCATGGAATCCTGCATCAACCCTTCACCTACCGGAACCTGTCATGCCATCTCTCAAGCGCCATTTCCTCAAGACCACCACGGGCCTGCTGGCCGGCCTGCTGCTCGCCGGCGTCGCGTCAGCCCAGGGCTTTCCGACCAAGCCTGTCACGCTGATGATTCCCTACCCGGCGGGCGGCCTGTCGGACAACATCGCCCGGCGCGTCAACGTGCCGCTGGGCGCGGCGCTCGGCCAGCCCGCCATCGTCGACAACCTCGGCGGCGGCAGCGGCAGCATCGGCGCACAGAAGGTGCTGAACGCGCCGTCGGATGGCTACATGGTGTTCCAGGGCTCGCCCAACGAGCTGATCCTGGCCCCGCTGGCGATCTCGGCCATCAAGTACAAGCCCGAGAGCTTCCGCCAGATCCACCGCATCGCGCTGGCGCCCATGGCCATCTTCGTGCGCCCCGGCTTCCCCGCGAAGACCGCCGACGAACTCGCCGCCCATGCGGCCAAAGTCGCCAAAGAAGGCAAGCCCATGACCTATGCCAGCGTGGGCGTGGGTTCGTTCTACCACCTGCTCGGCGCGAAAATGAGCAAGGATCTCGGCGTGGAGATGACCCACGTCCCTTACAAGGGCGGCGCCGATGCGCAGCGCGACCTGTTCACCGATCTGGTCGACATCTTCATCACCCCCTACGGCCCGGCCCAGGTGGAACTGGTCAAGCAGGGCAAGATGCGCGCCCTGGCCGTGCTGACACCGGCGCGCCAGCGCCTGATGCCCGAGGTGCCCAGCACCACCGAGAGCAAGGCGCTCAAGACCTTCACCGCCGAAATCGGCACCGGCTACTTCGTCAAGCGCGACACGCCCGAGCCGGTGGTGCAGGCGCTGCACCAGGCCCTGCAAAAGACCCTGGGCGACACCCAGCTGCGCGCCGGCCTGTTCGCCATGGGCCAGGAAACCTCGCCGCTGCAAACGCTGGCCGAGGCTGACCAGGCCTACAAGGCGGAAATCAGCGCCTACCAGGCCATTGCGAAGTCCATCAACCTGCAAGCGCAATAAACGAGGCCCGCCCCATGTCCGCCGTTCTGGAACACCGCCCCCTCGCCAAACTGGACGCCCTGCAGGCGCACGCCGATGAATTCACCGGCATGCGGCGCGACATCCACCGCCACCCCGAGCTGGGTTTCCAGGAGTTCCGCACCAGCGAGCTGGTCGCCGAACGCCTGACCCAGTGGGGCTACAGCGTCACACGCGGCCTGGGCGGCACCGGCGTGGTGGGCCAGTTGCAGCGCGGCACGGGGGCCAAACGCCTGGGCCTGCGCGCCGACATGGACGCCCTGCCCATTGTTGAAGCCACCGGCCTGGCCCACGCCAGCTGCCACACGGGCGTGATGCACGCCTGCGGCCACGACGGCCACACCGCCATGCTGCTGGCCGCAGCACAGCACCTGGCGGAGCACGGCGACTTCAGCGGCACGCTGAACCTGATCTTCCAGCCCGCCGAGGAAGGCCTGGGCGGCGCGGTGAAGATGATGGAAGACGGCCTGTTCGCGCGTTTTCCCTGCGACGCCATCTTCGGCATGCACAACATGCCGGGCTACCCGGCCGGCCACCTGGCGTTGCGCGACGGCCCGGCCATGGCCTCGTCGGACTACGTGGGCATCACCATTCATGGCAACGGCGGCCATGGCGCCATGCCGCACCGCGCGGCCGACCCGGTGGTGGCCGCGTCCAGCCTGGTGATGGCGCTGCAGACCGTGGTGTCGCGCAACGTGGACCCGTTGCAGATGGCCGTGGTCACGGTGGGCGCCTTCCATGCGGGCGAGGCCAACAACGTCATTCCACCCCACGCCACGCTGCGCCTGAGCGTGCGGGCGCTGGACCGCGACGTGCGCACCCTGCTGCAGCAGCGCATCACCGCGCTGGCGCAGCAACAGGCTGCAAGCTTTGGCTGCACGGCCGAGGTCGAGTACCGCCCGGGTTATTGCGTTCTGGTGAACACCCGCGCGGAAACCGATTTCGCGCGCGAGGTGGCGCTTGAACTTGTCGGCCCCGGGCGCGTCACCCTGCAGGCCCCGGCCCTGCCCGGCAGCGAGGACTTCGCCTTCATGCTCGAAAAAGTGCCCGGCAGCTACCTGCTGATCGGCAACGGCGACGGCACAGATGGCGGCACCTTCGCCGGCCACGCCTGCATGGTGCACAACCCCGGCTACGACTTCAACGACGCCAGCCTGCCGGTTGGCGCGGCCTACTGGGCGCTGCTGGCGGAGCGGTTTCTGGTGGAGTGAGGGCGCTGCGGGTGTTATCCGCACCCGCTGGCCTCATGCCAGCGGACAGGTCACGCGGCAAAAAACATCTTTATTGATAGCAAAAAATGACCATTTCACGCTGGGAAGTGGTCATTTTTATTGCAAAAACCCCATCGAACGGCCTTCGCGGACCTCGGGCTTGATGCGGTGCTCGGCTTCGAGCTGGTCCAGGAACTCTTCGACGCTGAAGGCGGTCGCCAGGATGTCGGTCTGGCGCTTGACGGCGGCAAAGTCGCCGGGGCACAGCTGCGCCAGCTTCGCGAGCCGCGCCTTGGCCCCATGCGTCAACAGCGAAGCATCGCCCGCCAGCGCCTCGGTCACGAACATGGCCTCGCGCTGTGCTGCGGTCAGGGGTTTGAACTGGATCTTGAAGGTGAAGCGCCGCAGCGCGGCCTGGTCGATGCGGTCCAGCAGGTTGGTGGTGCAGATGAAGATGCCATTGAAACGCTCCATGCCTTGCAGCATCTCGTTCACCTCGGTCACCTCGTAGGTGCGCTGCGCACCACGGCGGTCCTGCAGAAAGCTGTCGGCCTCGTCCAGCAGCAGCACCGCCTTCTCGGCTTCCGCCTCGCGGAACATCGCGGCCATGTTCTGCTCGGTCTCGCCGACGTACTTGCTCATGAGGTCGCTGGCCTGCCTGACGATCAGGGGCCGCTCCAGCGCGCGGGCAATGTGTTCGCCCAACGCGGTCTTGCCGGTACCGGGCGCGCCGTAGAAACACAGGGTGCCGTGGCCGCGCACCTTCAGCGCCTCGACGATGCGCGGAATCTCGAAGCGGGTCTCGACGTTGAGCATCGCCAGATCCCAGGTGGTGACCTGCGGGCGGCCCCGTGCGTCGGGCGGCGTGTTGCCCAGTGCCGCGTCGGCGTTCTTCAGTTGCCGCTCGATCAGCGCCTCGAAACCCGGGCCCTCGGCCACGGCTTCGCCGTGCGCCAGGCCGGCAAAGCGCACCGCGGTGCGGATCTGCGCCGGTGTCAGGCCCTTGCGGCCGGTCAGGCGGGCGACGAAGGTCTCGCTGACGGCCACGCCGTCCAGCGTCTTGCGCACCAGCTGCTCGCGCGCGCCCGGCGGCGGCGACTTGAGCTCCAGGTGGTAGGCAAAGCGGCGGCGAAACGCCGGGTCGATCTGCTCGATGCGGTTGGTGACCCAGATCGTCGGCACCGGGTTCGATTCGAGAATCTGGTTCACCCAGGCCTTGCCGTTGACCGAGTGGCTCACTGCGGCGGCCAGCGCCTGTTGCTCGTGGCGCGCCATCAGGCCGGCCGCGTCCACGCTGACCGGCGGAAACACGTCCTCCACCTCGTCGAACAGCAGCGCAGCCTGCTGCGTGCCCTTGAGGAAGACCTGCGCGATCTGCATGGAGCGGTAGCGGTCTCGGCCAGACAGGCTGTTGCCGTCGCGATCGGCGTATTCGACCTCGAACAGTTCCACCCCCGCCGCCTGCGCCACCACCTTGGCCAGCTCGGTCTTGCCGGTGCCGGGCGGGCCGTAGAGCAGCACGTTCACGCCCACCGCCTTGTCTGCAACGGCCTTTTGCAACAGGCGCACCAGCACCTGCACATCCTCGGCAATGAAGCCGAAGTCGCCGGGCGCCAGCGCGCTGCGCGCCGCGGGGCGGGTGAACACGGCCATCAGCTCGCTCTGGTCGCGGTATTCGCGCATCAGCACCGGCGGAAGCTTTTCACTCACTTTCATCAGGTCGGCCAGATCCGTGATGTTGTGCTCGGAAATCAGGTTTTCCACCAGGCCGATGCGCTCCAGCCGCGAGCCGGCGCGCAGCGCCTCGCCCACCTCCTCGGCCTTGACGCCGGCGACGTCGGCAATCACCGCATAGGCCTCGGGGGCATTGCTGACCTTGAACTCCACCAGCATGCTGCGCAGGTCGCGCTGGTAGCGCGCCAGGGTGCCGTACAGCAACAGCGCGCGCTCGGCCTGGTTGAGCTGCAGCAGGCCGGAGAGCGCGTCGATGTTCTTTTCCACCAGCGTGGAATGCTTCTTCAGCGCCTGCTTGAGCCAGGTGCCGGTGGCGGCGAGCACCGCCAGCAGGTCGCGCGGCGCGTCCTTGGCGTACTCGTCGAGGTAGAAGAACAGCGTGCCCTCTTCATAGGGCCCGCGCCAGGCACCATGGCGGTCGAGGAAGGCGCGCGCCGACAGCGCCTCATGCCCTCGCCAGAGTTCGTTGTCTTTGCAACGCCGTGCCAGGAAGGCGCGCAGGCGCTCCAGCACCGGCGCCGGCCAGACGAGGTGGCGCCCGGCCAGCGACATCAGGCTGTTGAGGTCGCGGCGCACATTGAACTTGGGGCCCTGGTGGGCCGCCAGCGTGAACACGAAGTGCGAGCACATCAGGTCCAGCACCGGGGCATGGCCCAGTTCGGGGGACGGCAGAACGGCCCCGGCAGACGAATCAGAAACCGAACGCTTGACCATGGATAAGCCTCCAGCCGCTTTGCTTGCTGACTTCACCATAACGCAGAGTTCGGGTCGAGGGAATACCTTGATGTGGAAAAGCCGCACCCGGCGCGCGTGTTCCCGCGACAATTTGGCCATGATTGATCTGCAAACCATTCAACAAGCTGCCGAGCGGCTGCAAGGCCAAGTGCTGCTGACGCCCTGCGTCGAGTCGCGCACGCTGTCCCAGATCGTGCAGGCCCAGGTGTTCCTGAAGTTCGAGAACCTGCAGTTCACCGCATCGTTCAAGGAACGCGGTGCCTGCAACAAGCTCGCGCAGCTGAGTGCGGCCGAGCGCGCGCGCGGCGTGGTGGCCATGTCCGCCGGCAACCATGCCCAGGGCGTGGCCTACCACGCGCAGCGCCTGGGCCTGCGCGCGGTGATTGTGATGCCACGCTTCACCCCCGGCGTGAAGGTGGAGCGCACACGCGGCTTCGGTGCCGAGGTGGTGCTGCATGGCGACACGCTGGAGCAGGCGCGCGCCCACGCCTTCGAGCTCGCCACGGCGCAGAACCTGAGCTTCGTGCACCCCTACGACGATGACGCCATCGTCGCGGGCCAAGGCACGGTGGGGCTGGAAATGCTGCAGGCCGTGCCGGACCTCGACGTGCTCGTGATCGCGGTGGGCGGCGGCGGCCTGATCAGCGGCATCGCCACCGCGGCCAAGGCCCTGAAGCCCGGCATCGAGGTCGTGGGCGTGCAGACGGTGCGGTTTCCGGCCATGTTCAACGCGATCAAGGGCACGCACCACCCACAGGGCACCAGCACGATTGCCGAGGGCATTGCCGTTGGCACGCCCGGGCGCATCACTGAAGCCCTCATCCGCGCGCGCGTGGACGACATGCTGCTGGTGGATGAGGGGGATATCGAGCAGGCGGTGCTGATGCTGCTGGAGATCGAAAAGACCGTGGTCGAGGGCGCGGGCGCGGCGGGCCTGGCCGCGCTGCTGAAATACCCTGAACGCTTCCGCGGCCGCAAGGTCGGGCTGGTGCTGTGCGGCGGCAACATCGACCCCCTGCTGCTGGCGGCCATCATCGAGCGCGGCATGGTGCGCGCCGGGCGGCTGGCGCGGGTGAAGGTGGGCTCGCGCGACGTCCCCGGCGCGCTGGCGCTCATCACCGCAGCGGTAGCCGAAGCCGGCGCCAACATCGACGAAGTGCACCACCAGCGCGCCTTCAGCGCGCTGTCCGCGCAGAATGTGGAGATCGAGCTCGTGCTGCAGACGCGCGGCCATGAGCACGTGCGCGAGGTGCTCGACCACCTGCGCGCCGCGGGCTTCGATGCCGCCCTGTATTGAAAACACCCCCGAATCCACGACGGAGACCTGGATCGATGAACACCGACACCCTGCAGGCCGCGCTGGCCGAGTTATTTGCCCCATGGGTGCAGGCCCTGGGCCTGCGCGTGCAATCGTGCGAAGCTGGCGTGGTGACGCTGCGCCTGCCGAGAAGCGACCAGCTCAGCCGGGTCGGCGACATGCTGTGCGGCCAGGCCATGATGGCCGCGGCCGACACCGCGATGGTGCTGGCGCTGATCAGCCACTTCGGCGCCTTCCGGCCCTGCACCACGGTGCAGATGAACACGAGCTTCCTCAAGCCGCTGTCGGGCCAGGACGCGATCATCGAGGCCCGCCTGCTGCGCGCCGGCAAGGCGCTGGCTTTTGGCGAAATCGACATCCGCGGCGCCGATGACGGCAAGAGCGTCTGCCGCGCCTCCACCACCTATGCCCTGCTGTAGGGCAGCGCGACGATCGGCAAACCGCTAGAATCCGCCCCATTCGACCGATTCAGGAGACCTCATGTCCGCACCCGCCGCCCACGACACCGCAGCCGAACAGGATCCCATCGAGGGCGTGGTCAAGAACATGCACATCGTGCTGCCGGTGGCCGGTGCCGTGCTGATTTTCATGCTCGCCTTCATCGCCGTCTTCATGGCCTGAGCAAGGCTGCTGGGTAGTTTTGCCCGTGAATTAGGCCATTCCCCAGCGCCCCAAGGTCTTTTTTAGCTACATATTCTGTAGCATTCGAAACCCGCTTCAGCTGGCATAGCCCGGGCCCTGCCGGGCGTTGATGTTTCTGCCGGCCTGTCGGGCCACCCGCTGCGACGATCCGCGCCCTATCCCCGGCTCTTTCCACCCCTGCCCCGTCAGCAGCGGACCATCTGCTGCGCGCGGTCAGAGGGTCCGGCAAAGGTGCGCCATGGGGGCGAAGCCCGCCTGCGCAGGTTGCACAAAGGCTTGATATGGTGCAAGTCAGCCTCAGGTGTGCAGCAGGACAATGCTCCTCACCCGAGTGGGAAGGAGGTCGCCATGCATCAGGTTCGTTCCGCAGCTGTCGCCGGCTCGTTCTATCCGGCTCAAGGCCCGGTGCTGTCGAGGGCTGTGCAGGATCTTCTGCAGCCGTTTGCACCATCGCAGGATGCCGGACAGGCGCCGCCCAAGGCCCTGATCGTTCCCCACGCCGGCTATGTCTATTCCGGTTCGACCGCCGGGCAGGCGTACGCCCAGCTCACTCCATGGCGGCAGTCGATCCGTCGCGTCGTGCTGCTCGGTCCGGCACACCGCGTGCCGGTGCGCGGGCTGGCATTGCCCGGTGTCGACGCTTTCACCACCCCGCTGGGTGAGGTGCCTGTGGATGGCGCCGCCGTCAAAGCCTTGGGACGGTTGCCCCAGGTGGTCGTGAGTCCGAACGCGCACGCCCAGGAACACGCGCTGGAAGTCCAGTTGCCGTTTCTGCAAACGGTGCTCGACACGTTCTCCCTGGTGCCGCTGGTCGTGGGCGACGCCACGCCCGACGAAGTGGCCGAGGTGCTGGAGACGGTGTGGGGCGGCGCCGAGACGTTGATCATCATCAGTTCCGACCTTTCCCACTACCTGAGTCACGCCGCGGCGCAGGCGGTGGATCGCCAGTCCATCGAGACACTGTTGGCGCTGCAGCCGACCCTGAACCACCGCCAGGCCTGCGGCGCCACGCCGGTCAATGGCCTGCTGCTGGCCGCACGTCGGCATGGCCTGAAACCGCAGTTGCTCGCCTTGCGCAATTCCGGCGACACGGCCGGGGACCGGCAGCGGGTGGTGGGCTACGCGGCCGTGGCGTTTCATGAGGCCGCCGCCGCGGCCCGCCGGCCTGTGGCTCGCACCGTGCCGGCCAACGCCGGCGATGTGCTGCTCCCGCTGGCCCGCAACGCCATCGCAGCGGCGGCGGGGCGCGCGGAGCCGCCTCCGGAAGACGCGGCTGCGGCCACGTGGTTGCAGGCGCCCGGCGCCACTTTTGTCACGTTGACCCGCGACGGGCAGCTGCGTGGCTGCATCGGCTCGCTGCAGGCGCACCGGTCGATCCAGGCTGACGTTCAGGCCAATGCGGTTGCAGCGGCGATGCGCGACCCGCGATTTGCACCGGTGACCGCAGGCGAGCTCGACCGGATCGCCGTCGAAGTCTCCCTGTTGTCCGCCGCCGAGCGGCTGCAGTTCAGCGGCGAGGCCGAGGCACTCGCCCAGCTGCGCCCCGGCATCGATGGCCTGATCTTCGAATGTGGCGCTGCCCGCAGCACCTTTCTGCCTCAGGTCTGGTCGCAGCTGCCCGATCCCGCCGATTTTCTGGCGCAACTGAAGCGCAAAGCCGGGTTACCCGGCGATTTCTGGTCAGACGAAGTGCGTCTGTCACGCTACACGGTGCACAAATGGACCGAGGCGCAGCGCCGCAGCGCAGAGCAGCGATGAACAACTCGACCCTGCCGACCGACGAGGGCGCCTATCCGGGCCGCTGGTGGCACACGCTGGACGACGGGCGCGTCCAGTGTGACCTGTGTCCGCGCGACTGCCGCCTGCACGAAGGGCAGCGCGGCGCCTGCTTTGTGCGGATGCGCGAGGGCGATACCATGGTGCTGACCACCTATGGCCGCTCGTCCGGGTTCTGCATCGACCCGATCGAGAAGAAGCCGCTGAACCAGTTTTATCCAGGCTCCAGCGTGCTGTCGTTCGGCACGGCGGGCTGCAATCTGGCCTGCAAGTTCTGCCAGAACTGGGACATCAGCAAGTCGCGCGACATGGACCGGCTGATGGACCAGGCCTCGCCCGCGGCCATTGCCAACGCCGCCGCGCAGGCGGGCTGCCGCAGCGTGGCCTTCACGTACAACGACCCGGTGATCTTTGCCGAGTATGCGATGGACGTGGCCGACGCCTGCCATGCGCTGGGCGTGCAGACCGTGGCGGTGACGGCGGGCTACATTCACGAGCAGCCACGGCGCGAGTTCTTTGCGAAGATGGATGCCGCCAATGTGGACCTGAAGGCGTTCACCGACGACTTCTATTTCAAGCTCACCGGCTCCCATCTCCAGCCCGTGCTCGACACGCTGGTCTACCTGAAGCACGGGACGAGGGTGTGGTTTGAGATCACCACGTTGCTGATCCCCGGGCACAACGATTCGGACACAGAGATCATCGCGATGAGCCAGTGGATCCGCAAGGAACTCGGCCCCGACGTGCCGCTGCATTTCTC
>Ga0268298_10004761_pt1 | contig 13056 bp, 9 predicted proteins | sample WWTPWeurt_MetaG_FD_194462 | JGI IMG/M metagenome (GOLD analysis project Ga0268298, IMG submission 194462) | Activated sludge microbial communities from WWTP in Nijmegen, Gelderland, Netherland - WWTP Weurt | ecosystem: Engineered > WWTP > Aerobic digester > Activated sludge | place: Netherlands...
CGGGTGATGGACGCGTCGTCGTCCAGGCCGGTGAGCATCAGCACCGGCATGTTCTCGAAGCCGGGCTGCTGGCGCAGCGTGGCGCAGGTCTGGAAGCCGTCCAGCCCCGGCATCATGGCGTCGAGCACGATGATGTCGGGCTGCCAATCGGTCATCTGGGCCAGCGCGCGCTCGCCGCTGGTGGCCTCGGTGACATCGAAGCCGCGGTCGCGCAGCGCCACGGCCGTGAGCATCAGCGTTACTTCATCGTCGTCGACCAGCAAGACCTTCGGCCGCTCTGGCATGTCGTCCGTGTCGAAGGCGTGCGGCAAGATCATGAATGGGGGTCTTTGGCGATGAGTAGGCGTACCGCTTCATCGACGCGATCGACCTCGTGCTGCAAGCGTGGCATCAGGCTGGACAGTTGGTCCGTACGGCCCTCGCGAATGGCCTGCTCCACCGCTGCGCACAAGGATGACAACTGCAACGCGCCTATGCTGGCTGACGATGATTTTAGGGTGTGCGCACCCAGCCTGAGGGACGAATGATCGGCTTGATCGAGGCTGTCGGTGATTTGTTGCCGCAAGCGCCCCAGGGATTGCAGGTAAGTGCTCAACACCCGGTGCACCAGGCGGCTCTGGCCGGTGGGGTCGAGTTGCCCCAGTCGAGCCAGGGTCAGGGAGTCCAGCGCCTCGGGCATGGTCGGCAGGGCGGTTGCGTGGTCTGTGGTCATGTTATTGGACTCTGCCGGAAGTAGCTGAGCACAGGCCTGCACTGCCCGGGCTGCAGTGGGCCAAGCATGGTGCCGAAACAACGGGGCGTCAAGCGGGCGTTCTCGACGATGCCCGTGGCCCCGCCTGCCGGGCCGCCAACTCGATCGACAACCCGCCCAGGCACTGAGTGCTCGGCTGGATGACATGGAACATCTCATGCCGGTGTTTCGGTGCGCCACCGCGCAACTTGAGCGTCAGGCTGCGACAGGGGCAGCCTCTCGGGCGCGAAGCAGGGCTACATACAATGCCGGCCATGTCGCGCGACCGTGAATCCGGCACCGCCCTGGCCAGCCCGGCCCTGCCCCTGGTGCCGCTGGCACTGGCCGCGGCAGCCGTGGTGGCCGCGCTGCTGGCCAGCCACACGGCGCTGCCCGGCCTCATGGTGGCCCTGGCCCTGCTGCTCACCGCCGCCGCCTGCACCGCCGCAGGTGCCCTGTGGCACCGGCAGAAGGTGGCCGCCCGGCTGGCGGACGCCCGCATGCAACACCACCTGCTGCTGCAGCTCACCGAAGCCTGGGTGTGGCAGACCGACCGCGACCACCGCCTGGTGCGCTGGCAGCCACCGCAAGCGGCGCCAGCCTCGTCCTGGGCGGGAGGAGGCACCGTGGGCCAACTGTTGTGGGAACGCTGCGAGGACCCGCAGGGCGCGCTGGCGCAGCGCCTGCAAAACCACGCCGCCATCCCGGAGACGCTGGTGCGCCAGGCCGGCAGCGAGCGTTGCTGGCAGCTGCGCGGCCTGCCGCGCTTTGATCACCAGGGCCACTTTGCCGGGCACATCGGCATGGCCCGGCCGGTGCAGGCCGATGCCGCCTCGCCGGCGGCTGCGCCCGAGATCGTGGCCCCTGCACAGCTGGCCGAAGCCCGCCAGCAGGCCGAGCTGCTGGCTGCAGAGCAGGCGGCGTTCGCCTACACGGTGTCGCACGATCTGCGCGCGCCCATCCGCGTGATCGACGGCTTCGGCCGCATCCTGAAAGAGGACTACGGCAAGGCGCTGGACCGCATCGGCAACGATCACCTCGACCGCATGGTGGCCGCGGCCGCGCGCATGAACCAGATGATCGACGCGCTGCTGGCCTTGTCCAAGCTGTCCACGCAGCCGCTGGCACGCCAGCCGGTGCCGCTGTCGCAACTGGCCCAGTACGTGGTGGACGATCTGCAGCGCGGGGCGCCCGAGCGCACTGTGTCGGTGCGCATCCAGCCCGATCTGGTGGCCCATGGCGACCCCACGCTGCTGCGCATGGTGCTGGACAACCTGCTCGGCAATGCCTGGAAATACACCGCCAAGCGAGCGGATGCACAGATCAGCTTCGAGCAGGTGGAGCAGGACGGCCGGCGCGTGTTCATGGTCTCGGACAACGGCGCCGGCTTCGACATGCGCTTTGCCGACCGCTTGTTCGGCGTGTTCCAGCGCCTGCACAGCAGCAGCGAATTTCAGGGCACGGGCGTGGGCCTGGCCTCGGTGCGGCGCATCGTGCGGCGTCACGGTGGCGAGATCTGGGCCGAGGCCGAGGTGGGGCGCGGCGCGCGCTTCTACTTCACGCTGGGCGGCTGAAGCCGCTGCTCAGGTGGCGCCGGACTTGGCCAGCATCTCCACCGCATCCACCAGCCGCGCCGCCTGATCGGCCAGCGCGCGGCCCTCGTCCTCGGCCACACGCTGCAGGCGCAGCAAGGCATCGTGACGCGACAGCGAATGGCGGTGCATCAACACGCCCACGGCCAGCGAGAGCGTGTCGACCACGGGCTGCACCGAGGGCGTTGCAGCCACGGGTGCCACGCGGCCGGCCGCGCCCTCGGGGCGGGCGGGCAGGTGCGCAAAGGCGGCCTCCACGGCGGGCACGATCTGGCCGATGTCCAGCGGCTTGACCAGGTAGGCCACGGCGCCCAGCGCGCGCACCTGCTGCACCGTCTCCTCGTCGGCAAAGGCCGAGAGGAACATGAAGGGCATGTGCAGCACCTCGCGCAGGTAGGCGGCCACGTCGAAGCCGCTCTTGCCTTCCATGCGGATGTCGAGCAGGGCCAGATCAGGCAGGTGCTCGCGGGCCAGCAGGATGGCGTCGTCGCCGTTGTCGGCATCGATCACCTCGTAGCCGGCCTGCGCCAGGCCGTGGGTCAGCGTGGCCAGCACCAGCCGGTCGTCGTCCACCACCAGGATCCTGCCCTTGCCTGCCACGTCACGCGCCTGTGTCTTGTCCAATGGCCCAAAGCCTGCTGTCGATTGTCACCTATCAGAGTGGTGCCAACACGTGAAAGCTGGGCGGCAGCAGGCGCACTTCGGCACGCACCAGCTCGCCGTCCTGCTGCAGGCTGAGCGCCGCGCTGCGCCGAGGCAGCAGCGCCCGCACCAGGCCCAGGCCGGACACGCCCGGCGGCACCTGTGCCAGGCTGAAGCCCTCGCGCAGCTGGCCGGTGCTGGTGATGGCGATGGTGACCGCCGCGTCGTCGCAATGCAGGCGGCAAGTGACGGGCCCGCTGCGGCTGTGCTTGATGGCGTTGGTGAGCAGCTCGTTGATGGTGAGCGCGATCGGGATCGACTCGGCCTCGGGCAAGGCAAAGCGGTGGCTCGGCCCGCCCTGCACCTCGATCGTGATGGGGCGGCCGAAGGTGCGCTGCACCGAGCCGGTGATGGCCTCGAGCAGCGGGCGCACGCGCAGCGGGCCGGTGGCACCCACCTGCAGGCCGTGCACCTGCGCGATGGCCTGCACCTGGCCCACCACCTCGCTGATCAGCGTGGCCACCTCGGGGCGGCGCACCGCCGTCTGTTGCAGCAGGCCGGCCACGCCCTGCAGGTTGTTCTTGATGCGGTGGTGCACTTCCTTGACCAGCATCTCGCGCTGCGACACGGCTGCGTCGAAGCGCGCCTGCTCGGCCATGCGCTGCTCGGTCACGTCGCTGGCCACCAGCAGCAGCTGCGGTTCGTCGGCCGCGCCGATGGAGACGATGCGCACATCCCAGGTGCGCGCTGCGGCCTGGCCCGCGCCGGCCTGGCGTTGCTGCTCGCGGTGCAGCACCTCGGTGCCCGCCAGCGCCAGCTGCAGGTCGGCGCGCAGCGCGCCGGCCTCGTCGGCCGAAGCCCAGGCCTCGGGCGCCTGCCCCAGCAAGGCCGCCACCGGCCGATCGAAGAACTGCCCGGCCATCGCGTTGAGCCGCAGCACCTGGCCCGAGCCGGCGTCGAACAAGGCAATGGCCAGCGGTGCAGTGTCGATGATGCGCTGCAGTGAGGAGCGCGCCTGCGCGATGCGCAGCTCGGCCTGGCGGCGCTCGTCGATGTCCACGTAGGAGCAGATCAGGCCGGCCTGCGCATCCTGGATGTCCACGCGGCGCTTGGTCACCTGCACCCACAGCAGGCTGCCGTCGCGCCGCTTGAGGCGGCGCTCGCCATGCCAGCGGCCCTCGCGCTGCAGTTGTGCGTCCTCCACGGCCCACAACTGTGCGTAGACCTGGCTGTCCTCGAACAGATCGGCCAGCGGCAGGCCGGCGAGCTCGTCGGCAGCGCGGCCGGTAAGCTGTGTGAGCGCCACGTTGGCGCGCGCAACGCGGCCGTCCTGCACATAGCTGATGCCCACGCCGGACAGGTTGAACATCAGCTCGCGCTCGCGCACAAGCGCCTCCAGCTCGGCCTGCTGCGCCTTCAGGCGCGTCACCTCGGTGAGCACGGCCACGGCCTCGGGCTCGCCATCGGCCGCCGTGCGCCGCACCGAGAGCGAGTACCAGTGCTCGCCCACGCGCAACTCGGCCTCGAAGCGGCCGTCCTCCTGCAGCGCGCGGCGTGCCACCTGCAGGGCGCTCTCGTGCGCCATCAGCAGCTCGCTGAGCGTGGCGCCGGCCGCCAGGCCAGGCAGCAGGCCTAGCATGGATTCGAAGCGTGCATTGCAGCGCACCAGGCGCTCGCCACGCAGGTAGGCCATGCCGGCGCTGGTGCCGTCGAGGATGGCCGAGAGCTCGCGCAGCAGCTGCTCGCTGCGGCGGTGCGATTCCTCCTGGTCGGTGATGTCGAGCGTGACCACCGACAGCGCCGCGCGCCCGCCGGCCAGCTCGCCCGGCTCCACCCGCGTGAGCAGCCAGCGCCGGCCCAGCTCGGGCACCCGCACCTCGTAGCGCACCTGCGCGCGCTCGCCCTGGCGCAGCGCGCGCTGCAGGCGCTCGAACTCGGCCAGCGAGGCCGGCTCCACCTGGTCGCGGCGGATGGACTGCAGCGCCGGCTGCAGGCCCGAAGCCGGCTTGCCGGTGGACGCGGCGCGGCTTTGCGTCCAGCCGCGCGAGGCCTCATAGGTGGCCACGCCGATGCCGGCGGTGTCCATCAGCGCGCCGATCTCCAGCTGGGCCAGGTCGCGCTCGTCCTCGAAGCTGCGGTCCTCCACCACGGCCATCACGCGCAAGCGCTCGTCACCGGTGCGAAACGCGCGCAGGCGGGCCCGCAGGCGCAGGCTGCGCCCATCGGGCGCCATCACATTGCTTTGCACCTCCAGCGCCTGCGCGTCGGCGCGCAGGCCCGGGTGCATGGTCTGGCCGTCCCAGGCCAGCAGCTGGCACAGGTCGGGCGCGGCCTCGTGCAGGCTCACGGGCGTGTGCCCCACCAGGGCCTCGAGCGTGGCGTTGCTGCGCAAGACGAGGCCGGTCTCGTCGTAGACCAGCATGCCCACGGGGCTCAGGTCGAACCAATGCTCGAGCTCGTGCACCGAGCGGTCCACCTGCGCGCGCACCTGGTGCTCGGCGGTGACATCGAGCAGGATGCTCATCACCAGCGGCCGGCCGTCGTCCGCGCTCACCCAGCGCGGCGTGAAGCGGTACCAGCGATCGCGGCCCAGCGCATCACGCAGGCGGCATTCGAGCCGCGCCGGCACGGCGGCGAGCTCGGCCTGCGCGGCACGCAGCAGCTCGCGCGACTCGTGCACCAGGCCATGGTCTTCTGGCGAGATGAAATCGATCGCGTCGCGCCCCAGCACCTGGCCGGCGGGCAGGCCCAGTGCCTGCAACAGGGCCTTGTTGCCGGCCAGCACGGTGAAGTGCTCGTCCTGCACCAGCAGAGGTTGCGGGGCATCCCAGAGCAGGCGCACCACCTCGCTGGTGGCGCCGGCCTCCAGGCGCGGCCAGGTGGCTTGCGCGTGCAGCGCGCGGGCCAGGAGTAGGCGCGTGCCGGTGGGGCCGGGTGCCAGGCTCAGGTTCAGTGCCTGGCCATCTTCGGTGTGGCCCTCGTGCTGCCAGTGCTTGGCCGACGCGGCGAGCGCGGCCTGCAATTCGCGGCCGGTGGCCGTATCGAGGCGATTGAACACCAGGCCCAGTGGGCGTCCGCGCTGGCAACCCAGCAGGCGGGTGGCGGCGGGGTTGCACCAGGTGGTGCGCTGGCGCGCATCCAGCAGCGCCATGGCCTCGTCGGCAGCGTCGAGCAGCGCGCCCAGTTGGGCATGGGTGGGCGCGGCCGGGGCGCGCTGAAGCACGGACATGCAGGGCAGTTTAGCGGCGCGGCCCGCCGCCACGGCCCTGCTGGTTGATCAGCCGATGGATCAGTCGAGCTGACGCGCCGCGGCCAGCGCGCGCAGCACCGCGCAATTGACATCGGCCACGCCCATCATGATGGCCTCGGCTGCGCTGCGAATGTCGTAGAACGAGGACGACTCGGTGGCGCGCACCAGCTCCAGGTAGGGCTGCAGCGGGCCACCGCCGTCGACCAGCGCTGCGCGCACGGCCTCGGACACCGGCACGGTCTTGAGCAGCTCGGAGAAGGGATGGCCCATCATGCGATCGAGCAGCGAGAACACGCCGCAGATGAAGAGCTCGCTGCGGCGGTCTTCCTCGAGCCCGCCATCACGGCCCAGCTCTTCCATCAGCAGGCCGCGGCGCACGGCCGCATAGATCACCGGCTTGAGGTTGGGATCGCGGCTGGCCGAGGCCAGCAGCAGGGCCAGCCAGCGCTTCAGGCGCTTGTAGCCCAGCATCATCACGGCATGGCGGAAGGACGAGATCTCCACCGCCAGCCCGAAGGCCGGCGAGTTGATGTAGCGCATGAGCTTGAAGGCCAGCGTGGGGTCGTTCTTGAGCACGCCCTCCAGCCGCTCGGCGGGCTCTTCCATGTCCACGCGGTTGATCAGCTCGACGATGGCCGTCATCTCCGGTGCCGGCGGCGCCTTGCCGCGGCTGGCGATGGCGTCGTCGATGGGCCAGCCCAGCACGGCGATGGCGCCGCGGCCGAAGGCATCGGTCATCTGCGCCATGCTGCGCACGCCGTCCTGCACATGCGGGATGTTGCGCGACACGCCTCCGGGCGGCGGCATGCCGTCGCGGCGCTCGTCGGCCAGATCGATGATCGAGTAGGCAAAGCAGGGCAGCACCTCGCGCGGCAGCGGCGCGGTGGGCAGGCCCTTGATGAGCAAGGTGTTGCCGGCCTTGTACAGCGCCAGCAGGGCTTCGGAATTGGCCGGGTCGCTGGCCATGAAGGACGGCACCTCGACCATCATGTTCAGCGGCAGCGCGGCCTTCATCAAGCCTTGCAGCAGGCTCTCGCTGGCCACGTTGAGCGAGACGCGCCCGCCATCGGCCGGCCACACCTCGCCGAGTGCAGCCAGCAGCGCGATCGAATCGGGGGTCTTGTCGGCGTGCAGCGGAAACACCGTGAGGCGCAGCGCCGTGATGGCGCGGTGCTTGTCGATCATCGGCGAGTAGCCCAGCGTCACCTGGCTGAGTACCGGATGCAAATTCTTTTCCACGAAAGTCCTCCGCTGCACCGGGCCCGCCGGCGCCGATGTCACTTGATGTAGTCGAACAGGGACATGCGCTGCACCATGGCGTAGGTCTGCAGGGCTGCCTGGTAGTTCGATTGCTTGTTCTTGAAATCCGAGATGGCTGAGACCATGTCCAGATCCTCTGCACTGGACTGTACCGATTTCGCCCACAGGTCCCGGTCCTGCTCGCGGGCATCGATGGAATCAAGGCGCAACAGTGTGGCACCAGCCTCTGAACGAGCGGCCTGCATGTGGCCCATCACCGAATCGAGGTCGCGCATGCCACTGCTCACCGCCTGCGAGATCTCGCCACTGTTGGAGCTGGGATCGGACAGCACGGAAATCGCCCGGTCGAGTACCGAGAAGGGGTCGAGCCCGGCCTTGGAGGGTTCGATGGTGAAGGTGTCGCCATCGGCCGGTTTGCCGGTGATGCGAAAACTCATGCCATCCACCGTGATCGATGCCGACGGTGAATAGGCCTGGCCCGAGATCGCCGTTGGTGCGCCATTGTTCAGCACGTCAAAGGTCATGACACCACCGCCGCTGTCGGCGAACACCACGCTGTAGCTGCTGCCGGTGAGGGCGGCCGGGTTGGAGACGCCGCCCGAATCGATCCAGCCCGTGCCCGTGTTGCCGGCAGCGGCCCCGGTGACATACACGCCATTGCCGGTGGTTGCCCCCAGCCAGATGCTTTGGCCGTCAACAGCGCCCGGCATCTGCTCGTTGGTCGACAGTTGCACCTGACCGCCCGTGCCAATGAACTTGACGCCGCCGATCTGGTCCAGGAAGGGCTCATTCTGCGAGCCCTGGCCACCGAAGGTGTAGCTGCCATTGCCATCTGCCTGGTTGGCCTGCTCCAGCAGTTGCCCGCGCAGTTGCTTCAGCTGCTTGGCCAGCGAATCGCGCTCGGAGGCGTTGTAGCTGCCGTTGCCGGCTTGGACCAGTGTTTCGCGGGCCGACTGCAGCACCGCGCCGGCCTGCCCCAAGGCCGACTCCGCCAGGCGAATGGCATTGCCGCTGTACTGGATGGCGCGGCGCTGGGACTCGATGCGCTGCTGCAGGATGTGCGACCGCTCGGCGCGCGAAGCGGCCGTGGGATCGTCGCTGGGCCTGTTCACGCGCTTGCCGCTCGACATCTGGTCTTGCGAATCGGTGAGCGCGGCCTGGCGGCGTTGCAGCGAGTCCACGGTGGCGTCGTAGCGGCTGGCGGTGGCGATTCTCATGGCGAATCCATCGAGGTGGTGCGTTCAAGTGGCGAAGGCATGCTGGTGCGAACTGCGCTCAACGGCCCAGTTGCAGCAGCGCGTCCATCACGGTCTGCGCGGTCTGCAGCATCTTGGCGGCGGCCTGGTAGGCCTGCTGGTACTGGATCAGCTTGGCGGCCTCTTCGTCGAGGTTGACGCCGATCTCGGCGGCCAAGGCCTCGGTGGCGCGCGCGGACACGGTACTGCTGGTGTCGGCCGCGTTCACCGCCCCCTGCACCCGCACGCCGATGCCCGACAGCATCTGGGCGTAGGCATCGCCGATGGTCTGGCCATCCACCAGCTTGGTGTTGGCGAGCTGGTCAAAAGCCAGGGCGTTGCCATTGCTGGCCGCGGGGTAGGCCGTGGGCGCGATGCTGAACACATCGCCCAGGGCCGGCTGGCCCTTGAGCTTGAGTTCAAAGCCGTTGTAGGAGATCGGTGCAGCCGCATTCCAGGTGCCCGAGGCCACCACGGTGTTGGTCGCATCGAGCAGGTCGTAGTCGCCGTTGGCACTGCTGAATTGCAGGGTCAGCGGCTGATAGGGGATGAGCGGTTGGGCCACCACCGAGAGCATGCCCACGGTGGCCGTGCCCTTGTTGGCGGTGGACGGCACCGCCGTGACGGGTGAGCCTGCGGCCACGGCACGCGGGTTGCTCACCTTCAATTCCATGCCTGCGGCGGCACCGCTCACGGGCTTGAGCAGGAAGCGGTCCAGCACACCGAGCGGGCCGCTGCTGAGCGTGATCGAGAAGCCGTCAATGGACGCGCCATCGGCCACACCGGAGAACACCTTGCCGTCGGCGCGGCGCGTCACCTGGTAGAGCGAGGGATCGGCCGGGTCGGCCTGCAGTTCGTACTCGCTGGCCTGGAGCGCCGTGGCGTCGGTGATGCCCAGCTTGAACGAGGCGATGAAGGCACCGGCTGCCGTGTCGTTGGTGGCCGCCGGCAGGGCCTTGGGCTCGCCGTAGTCGAACAGCTTCTGGCCGGTGTTGCCCAGCAGATCGATGCCGTGCGATTGCTGGGTGTTCAGCGTCTCCGCGAGGACGGCGCTGAGTTGCCCCAGCCGGTTGCGCGCATCGACCAGATCATCGTTCTGGAAGGTGAGCGCGCCGGCCAGTGAGCCGCCGGCGATGGCACGCGCGTCCAGCGGTGTCTTCTGGCCCGACATCGAAATGCTCAGCGCGGCACGCGAGGAGTCGTACTCGTCGGGGCCCACCATCAGTTGGCCGGACAGGTTGCCCAGCACCAGGTTCTGGCCACCCGCCACGAACAGGCTGATGGTGCCGTCGCTGGCGGGGATGGTGTGCACGGTGACCTTGTCGGAGATCTGGCCGATGAGCAGATCGCGCTGGTCCATCAGGTCGTTGGGCGTGTGGCCCACGCCCAGCGCATTGGCGATGCGCTCGTTGAGCTTGGCCACCTGCGCGGCCAGGCTGTTGACCTCGGAGGCCGCGTTCTTCACGTCCACGAACACATTGGCCTGCAGGGTCTCGATCTGGTCGCTGTAGGCGCGGCTCATCGAGGCGAAGTCTTCGAGCCGTGCCACCACCGCCTGGCGCGCCGACAGATCGGCCGGCGCGGCGGCCAGGTCCGAGAAGGCATTGAACACCGCCGTGGCGGCATGGCCCAGGCCCGCGTCACCGCTGCCAAAGACCTGCTCCAACTGCTGCAGCATGTCGCGCTGCGTGCCGTCGGCCGCGGCCATCGAGCGGGCCGATTCGGCCTGCTGCGTGAAGAACATGTTGGACGCACGCACCACGGTGTCCACCGTGACGCCGCGGCCAAAGTAGCCTGAGCCGGTGAACTGGCCTTCCACCGTGGTCTGGATCGTGCGCTGGCGCGAATAGCCCTCGGTGTTGGCGTTGGCGATGTTGTTGCTGATGGTGTTCAGCTGCGCATAGGCCGCAAACATCGCCTGCGTGCCAATGGACATCAGCATCGAGCTCGACATGGTTCAGGGCCTCCGTGGCATGGCAAGGGCAAGATCGGTGGCAAGGCTCATGGTGCGGCCGCCCTCAAACCTGCCCGCGCTGCAGGCGCAGCGTGGTGTCGATGACGCGCGAGAGCTTGGCCGCGTAGGCCGGGTCGGTGGCGTAGCCGGCGCGCTGCAGGCCCTGCGCAAAGCCCTTCGCGTCGGCGCCGGAGGCCACCACACGCTCGTAGCGCGGGCTGTCCTTGATGAGCTTGGCGTAGTCGGCAAACGATTCGGCGTGGCTGGCGTAGGCGCGAAACTTCTGCATCACCTTCATGGCCTTGCCGCCGATGTATTCGGTGGTCATCACCTCGGCCACGGCGCCTTTCCAGTTGGCACCGGCCTTGATGCCGAAGAGGTTGTTCGACGGCGTGCCATCGGTGGCGGTGATCTCTTTCTTGCCCCAGCCGGATTCGAGCGCCGCCTGGCTGATCATGAAGGCCGCAGGGATGCCCGTGGCCTTCTCGGCCGCGCCGGCTGCGCTGCTGTGCTGGCTGATGAAGCCTGCCGCGCTCTTCTCGGGGATGCGCGGCGTGCTGCCTGGTGCGGCCATCGGCGACAGGCTGTTGTTGGCCCGCGCAGTGCTGGGGATGGGGCCGGGCTGCAGGCCCATCTGGCGCTCGAGCTGCTTGGCGATCATGTCGCCCAGCCCGCCCGGCAGGCCGCTCATCTTGCCGGCCATCTGCGTGTCGAGCATCTCGGTGCCGAGCTTGGTGGCCTCGTTGTCGGTGAGTCCCGAGGCCATGGTGGTGGCGCGCATGCTCTTCATGATCTCCTGCATGAACAGCGCCTCGAACTGCTTGGCCGCTGCACGCGCCGCGCCCTTCGGGTCCTTGCCCGCGTTCAGGCGCAGGCTGTCCAGGCCGCGTACATCGCCGGCCAGGCCGGAGGCGCTTTGTTGCAGTGAGATCGAGGACATGGTCAGATCACTTCGAGTTCGGCCTTCAAGGCGCCCGCCGCCTTCATGGCCTGCAGGATCGCCAGCAGGTCTTGCGGCGTGGCGCCCAGCGAGTTCAGGGCCTTGACCACGTCGGACAGCTTGGTGGCCGCCGGCAGCTGGATCAGCATGCCGGGCTGCTGGGTGATGGAGATGTCGGTCTTCTCGGTGACCACCGTCTGCCCGCCCTGCGACAGCGGCGAAGGCTGGCTGATCACCGGCGTGGAGTTGATGGTGACCTGCAGCGAGCCATGCGCCACGGCGCAGTCGCTCAGCGTCACCGCCTCGTTCACCACCACCGAGCCGGTGCGGGCGTTGAGCACCACCTTGGCGGCGGGCTTGGTCAGCGTCACGGGCAGGTCCTCGATGTCGGCGATGAAGGCCACGCGGTCGTTCGTGGCCTCGGGCAGCTTCACCTTCACCACGCGGCCGTCCACGGCCTGCGCGGTGCCCTCGCCCTTGGCCTGGTTGATGGCGCCGGCCACCGCGCGGGCGGTGGCGAAATCGTTCGAGTTCACGTCGAGCTGCAGCACGCCGTTGTCGCCCACCGTGGTGGGCACGATCTCTTCGACCATCGCGCCATCGGGCACGCGCCCGGCCGACAGGTGGTTGATCTGCACCTTGGAACCCCCGGCCGACGCACCCGCGCCGCCCACGATCAGGCTGCCCTGGGCGATGGCGTACACGCGCCCATCGGAACCGCGCAAGGGTGTGGACAGCAGCATGCCGCCGCGCAAGCTCTTGGCATTGCCGGCGGACGACACGTTCACATCGATGCGCTGGCCGCGCTGCGCAAAGGCGGGCAGCTCGGCCGTGACCACCACGGCGGCCAGGTTCTTGGGCTGCATGGTGATGCCCGGGGGCAGCACGATGCCGTTCTTCTCGAGGAAGGCAGCCAGTGCCTGCGGGGTGTAGGGCGCCTGGGTGGACTGGTCGCCCGTGCCGTCCAGGCCGAACACCAGGCCGAAACCGGTGAGCTGGTTGGCGCGCACGCCTTGCACGCTGGCCAGCTCCTTGATGCGTGCGGCCTGCGCCGGCACCCACAGCGCTGCGCCCGCGGCGAAGAAGCACAGCCAAAGCAGCCAGCGCATCAGGCGCTCGGAGCGGCGCTCTGAAGCGCGACCAGCGGGGGGACGCGAGGGAGCGGTCACGGCATGTCCTTCAGATGGGCATCAGGTTGAGGAAGAAGCGGGCCAGCCAGCCCATCGACTGCGCCTCGGCCTGTTGCCCGCGGCCACGCTGCTCGATTCGAACGTTGGCAATCTGCGTGCTCTGCACCATGTTGCCGGGGGCGATGGAGCGCGGGTCCACCTGGCCCGAGAAGCGCAGCACGTCCACGTTGGCATTGACGCCGATCTGCTTCTCGGCGGCCACCACCAGGTGGCCATTGGGCAGCACCTGCACCACGGTGGCACTGATGGTGCCGGAGAAATCA
>Ga0268298_10004762_pt1 | contig 13048 bp, 15 predicted proteins | sample WWTPWeurt_MetaG_FD_194462 | JGI IMG/M metagenome (GOLD analysis project Ga0268298, IMG submission 194462) | Activated sludge microbial communities from WWTP in Nijmegen, Gelderland, Netherland - WWTP Weurt | ecosystem: Engineered > WWTP > Aerobic digester > Activated sludge | place...
CGCGACATGGACGGCTACCGCAAGCTCACGCGCGAGCGGGCGGACATCGTGCCGGTGGTGGATCTGTTCCATGCTTACCGTCGCGCCGGCGCCGACTTTTCGAGTGCCGGCGAGATGCTGGCCGATCCGGAGATGAAGGAACTGGCGCAAGCCGAGCAGGAAGCCGCCAGTGCCGAGATGGCCCGGCTCGAGGTGGAACTGCAGCGCGCGTTGCTGCCGAAGGACCCCAACGACGACAGGAACCTGTTCCTCGAAATCCGCGCCGGCACCGGCGGCGACGAGTCGGCGCTGTTCGCCGCCGACCTGTTCCGCATGTACAGCCGCTACGCCGAACGCCAGCGCTGGAAGGTAGAGATCGTGTCGCGCAGCGAATCCGACCTCGGCGGCTTCCGCGAAATCATCGCGCGCATCGAGGGCAACGGGGCTTATTCGAAGCTGAAGTTCGAGTCGGGCGGCCATCGCGTGCAGCGCGTGCCGGTGACCGAAACCCAGGGCCGCATCCATACCTCGGCCTGCACCGTGGCGGTGATGCCCGAAGCGGACGAGCTGGTCGACGTCGAGATCAATCCGGCCGACCTGCGCATCGACACCTTCCGTGCCTCGGGCGCCGGCGGCCAGCACATCAACAAGACCGACTCGGCGGTGCGCATTACCCATGTCCCCACGGGCATCGTCGTCGAATGCCAGGACGACCGCTCGCAGCATCGCAACAAGGCGCAGGCCCTGTCGGTACTGGCGGCGCGCATCAACGACGCCAAGCAACGCCAGCAACAGCAGCAGATCGCCTCCCAGCGCAAGAGCCTGATCGGTTCCGGCGACCGCTCGGAACGCATCCGCACCTACAATTTTCCGCAGGGCCGCGTCACCGACCACCGCATCAACCTGACCCTGTACAAGATCGACGCGATCATGGATGGCGAACTCGATGAACTGTTGGCCGGCCTGACCGCCGAACACCAGGCCGAACTGCTGGCGGCGCTGGGCGAATGAACACCGTGAAGGCGGCGCTCGCCGCTGCACGGGAAAAGCTGCCGGCAAGCGAAGCGCGCCTGCTGCTGGGGCATGTGCTGGACCGCCCGGCGGCCTGGCTGATCGCGCACGATGAAGAAGTGCTGGAAGAGGCGGATCTGCTGCGCTTCGCCTCGCTGGTGGCGCGGCGCAAGGGTGGCGAGCCGGTGGCCTATCTGGTCGGCTACCGCGAGTTCTTTGGGCGCGAATTTGCGGTGTCGCCCGCGGTGCTGATTCCGCGTCCGGAAACCGAGATGCTGGTCGAACTCGCCCTGGCGCGAAAAGTCGGCGCTGGCACCACGGCGCAATGCGCGGCAACGAGCCCGGCAAGGATTCTCGACCTGGGCACGGGCAGCGGCTGCATCGCCATCACGCTGGCGCTGGAAATCCCGTCGGCACAGGTCTGCGCGGTGGATGTCTCCGCAGCGGCACTGGACGTCGCACGCGGGAATGCAGAGCGGCTCGGTGCGCGCCTGCGCCTGGTGCAAAGCGACTGGTTCGAGGGACTAAATGGGGAAGAGTTCGACCTGATTGTAGGCAATCCGCCCTACGTCGCGGAACGCGATCCGCATCTCGCTGCCGAAGATCTGCGCTTTGAGCCGGGCCGGGCATTGGCGAGCGGTGCAGATGGACTGGATGCCATCCGGCGGATCATCGCCGCGGCGCCACGACACCTGCGGCCCGGCGGCCGACTCTGGCTGGAACACGGCTACGACCACGCGCACGCGGTACGCGAACTGCTTGCGGCGGCAGGCTTGGGCGACATCCAGCAGCATCGCGATGTGGCGGGCATTGTGCGCGTCAGCGGTGGCCGCAGGTCCTGACAGCAATGGACAGCCTGTCGATTCCGGCCCCGTACGGCCGAAACTGAAGCGGCTCCCGCAGGAGCCGCCCGATGCTGCAATCCGCTGCCGCGAGCTGCTTAACGCAATCCGGCGAGGTAGTCCGATACCGCCTTGATTTCGGCGTCGGTCATCTTGATCGCCACCATGCGCATCATCTTGTTCGGATCATTGGCGCGGGCGCCGTCACGGAAGGCCTTCAGCTGGGCTTCGGTGTATTCGGCGAACTGGCCGCCGATGCGGGGGTACTGGGCGGGCATGCCGGCACCGGCCGGGCCGTGGCAGGCGGCGCAGGCGGGCAGTCCCTTGGCCTGATTGCCCCCGCGGTACAGCTTCTGGCCGAGTTCGATGGTTTCGCGGTTTTTCGCCGTTTCGTTCTGTTGTGACTGCGCCGCAAAATACGCCGCCAAATCTCGCATCTGACCTTCGTCGAAGGCGGCGATCATGCCGTTCATGATCGCGCTTGTGCGCTCGGGCTGTTTGCCCTCGGCGGCCTTGAAGTTGTTCATCTGCTTGTACAGGTATTCGGCATGCTGTCCCGCCAGCTTCGGGTTGGCCGCCGCCGGGCTGTTGCCATCCGGACCGTGGCAGGCAGCACAGACCGTCGTAGCGACGGCTTGGCCGCGAGCGGCGTCACCTTTTGGCGCCGCCTTGGCGGCATCGGCGGCCTGGGCGCCGGACGCGGCCATCGCGCCGAGGGTGACGAGGCAGCTTGTTAGGCAACTGAGCAGGGAAGACTTCATGGAAAACTCCTGGGAAACTGCCGGATTCGGAAATTGTAAACCTGATATTCTATCCCAGCACATCCGATTTCTCCATGCCCGCCTGCCGGGGCGGGCATTCCCGCCGCATTCCCATGTCCCTGTTCCGCCACGCCACGTTCGAAATTTCGGCTGCCCAACCCGGCGGCCTGCCTCCACCGGCCGGAGCGGAAATCGCCTTCGCCGGCCGCTCGAATTCAGGAAAATCAAGCGCGATCAATACCCTGGCAGGGCACACACGGCTTGCGTTCGTTTCCAAGACGCCCGGCCGCACTCAACTGATCAACCTGTTCCGCATGAAAAACGGCGCGGCGCTGGTAGACCTGCCCGGCTACGGCTATGCTCAGGTACCTCTGGCGGTCCGCCTGCAATGGCAGGGTCTGCTCGAGCATTACCTGACGCGCCGTTCCAGCCTGGTCGGACTGGTCCTGATCATGGATTCGCGCCGACCCTTGACCGACCTCGACTGGAAAATGATCGGCTGGTTCGGTGCCACTGGACGCCCGATCCACTGCCTGCTGACCAAGTCGGACAAACTGACGAAGCAGGAGCAGACCAAGACCCTGCGCGAAACGCGCGCGGCACTCGCTGGTTTCGGCGAGAAAATGACGGTGCAGATGTTTTCCAGCCTGAAGAAAACCGGCATGGAAGAAGTGGAAAAGGTGGTCGGCAGCTGGTTGGGTAGCGATGGGTCCGTCGTATCCAATGTCTGACGCAGTCAGCCTGATCAGTCACCCCCTTTCCAGGAAAGGGGGCCGGGGGGATAGCCCACTAATTTGCCCAACGGGCTTTTATTTTGCTGCGCAAAATAAAAGCCCCCGACCAAAGGGGGAAAGGTCGAGGGCAAAACACCTTGAAAAATTCAAGGCACCCGCTCAGGGAGGTGAAGCGGGAGACAACGCGAACGAAAGTCCGACGCCATCTGCAGGATATGATAGTCCCGATACGTTAAAGTTCAAGCAAACTGAAAAATATTTCTTGATTAGCCCCCAACCTCAGCCAGTCTGATCATTGGCTCAGGACGTGGGCGAGTAAGTGCGGCAGCACGGACGAGTCGGACCAGGATGGACTTGAGATCGAAGCGACGATTGAAACGGTACTGCACTTCGGCCAGATAGCGGTCGGCATACTTGGCGAAATTGAAATGATGATAGGAGCCAGAAATAGCAGTCTTCAGATTGGAGAGCACGGTATTGACGCGGCGGAATTCCGGGTGCGTCGTCACCGACTGGCGTCCCGATCCGACGACGACCGCCTGATAGTCCGCTACGTTGTCGCGAAAGCCAGTGAAGCAGTTCAGGCTGTCGGAGATCACCTGCGCCGAGGCGGCCAGGGCCTTGTTCGCCCAGCCTTCGATGGCGTCCTTGGTGAAGGCCATCCGATTCATCCGTACCAGCATCGGGCGGCCATCGTCGGCGGTCTGTACCGCCACAATAAACGCCACCTTGTTCTCCGAACCCCGGCCCCGCTTGCCCGGACGCTCGCCACCCAGATAGGCGTCATCCACTTCGATGCGCCCATCCAGAACCCGCGAGTCCTCCCGTTCGGCCATGACTTGAAGCAGCTTGTGCTTCATCAGCCAGGCCGCCTTGTAGCGAACCCCGAGGTGACGCGTGAGCTCCAGCGCGGAGACGTTGTTCTTGGCCTGGGTCATCAGATGCATGGCGAGGAACCAGCGCATGAGCGGCAGCTTGGTCGCCTCGAAGACCGTGCCGGCGGTCACCGTGGTCTGGTGACGACAGCGGTGGCATTGCCAGTAGTGCCGCTCTTCACGAACAAATGTCGAGTGCCGTTCATCGCCACAGCACGGACAAACGAAGCCCTTTGGCCAGCGCGACGCCACCAGCGCCGCGTGGCACTTCGCTTCCGTCCCGTAGCGCTCCATGAATTCCACCATCGACAGACCCTTTTGAAACTGCACGTGATTAATCGCCATTTCGCATCTCCTCAACAAGATGCGTCCATTTTCAGACCCCTACTGGCTCACCACGTGAGCCGGCTGAGGTACGGGGCTAATCAAGAAATATTTCGAAGGTTAAGACAATGATTACAAAAGGTGTATTCCCGGGAACCCGGATGCGTCGCATGCGTCGCGACGACTTCTCGCGGCGCTTGATGTGTGAGCACACACTGACGGCCAACGACCTTATTTATCCGGTGTTCGTCCTCGAGGGGGCGGGGCGCACCGAAGCGGTTGCATCGATGCCCGGGGTCGAGCGCATGTCGCTGGATCGCCTGTTGCCGGTGGCGGAAAAGGCCTTGAAACTCGGCGTGCCGGCGCTGGCACTGTTTCCCGTGATCGACGGCAGCCGGAAAACGCCAGGGGCCGAAGAGGCATGGAATCCCGCAGGCCTGGTGCCCACGGTGGTGGCACGCCTCAAGGCGGAGTTTCCGGAGCTTGGCGTGATTACCGACATCGCGCTGGACCCCTACACCAGCCACGGCCAGGACGGCCTGATCGACCCGGCCGACCCGCGCGCCTATGTGATGAACGACGAGACCCTGGAGGCGCTGGCGAAACAGGCGCTGTGTCACGCCCAAGCCGGGGCCGACGTGGTGGCGCCCTCGGACATGATGGACGGTCGCGTCGGCCGCATCCGTAGCTCGCTGGATGCCAGGAAGCTGATCCATACCCGCATCCTCGCCTACTCGGCGAAGTACGCCTCCTCTTTTTATGGCCCCTTCCGTGACGCCGTGGGTTCGGCCGGCAATCTCGGAGCAGGCAACAAATACACCTACCAGATGGATCCGGGCAACAGCGATGAAGCCATCCGCGAAGTGGCGCTGGACATCGCCGAAGGCGCCGACATGGTGATGGTCAAGCCCGGCATGCCCTATCTCGATATCGTGCGCCGGGTAAAGGACGAGTTCGGCGTGCCGACCTACGCCTATCAGGTCAGCGGCGAGTACGCGATGCTGAAGGCGGCGGCACAGAACGGCTGGCTGGCCCACGATGCGGTGATGATGGAGGCGCTGCTGTCCTTCAAGCGCGCCGGCTGCGACGGCATCCTCACCTACTTCGCGCTTGAGGCTGCCACGCTGCTGAAGGGCTGAGGAAAAGTTATGTCCCCGGCAATGCCGGGGACGGTAGCCCTTGCGGACGGCGCTGGCAATACGGCGATTGCCGCCGTGCCGGGGTTACCGCGCCAGAATCGGCCACTGCGTTGGCCAGTTCGCCAGCGGATCATCCTTGAAACCGCTCTTGACGAAGCGCTGCCAGCGGCCCATGGCGTAGCAGACCAGCAGGTCGGCGTGGGCGCCGAAGTCGTGTTCGGCGGCCAGCGCACCCTGTGCCGCGGCGACCTTCAGGCACTGCTTGAGGGTGGCTTCGATGCGATCCAGCAGCTGGTTGATGCGGGCCTGCAGGCGCGGGTTCTCGTGTACCAGCGCGTCGCCCACCAGCACCCGGGTCAGGCCGCGATTTTTCTGGGCGAAGCGCAACAGCGAGGCGACGATGGCTTCGGCCTGCTTGAGGCCGGATTCCTCGGCGGCTTCGATCTGGGTGATCACCGAAAACACCCCGGTTTCGATGAACTCGATCAGGCCTTCGTACATCTGCGCCTTGCTGGCGAAGTGGCGGTAGAGGGCAGCCTCCGATACCTGCAGCTGTTTGGCCAGCAGCGCGGTGGTCACCTTGTCCGCCGCCGGGCGTTCGAGCATCTCGGCGATGGTCTGCAGGATCAGGAGCTTCTTTTCACCAACCTTGGCGGCGCGTGTTTCGTTCATGGTGGGTCCGTGGTTAGGTGGTTAGCGGGAGACTCCGTTTCGGAGCCCTTGAAATAAACGCGCGCAGGCGCCGAAAAGTAACCCCCCGCGAGGGGGGGAAGGGGGGCGGGCGAATAATTCGCTTTTCGCGTGTTTCATCTGCGGCAGGTGTCGCTGTGTGCGATGAGCGTAAACAGTTACTTTGACTTGATCAGCGTACCGACGCCTTCGTCGGTCAGGATTTCCAGCAGCAAGGCATGCTCGACGCGGCCGTCGATGATATGCACGCCCTTGACGCCGCTCCTTGCCGCATCCAGCGCCGAACTGATCTTGGGCAGCATGCCGCCGGAGAGCGTGCCGTCGCCCACCATGTCGTCGATCTGCTTGGGCGTGATGCCGGTGATCAGCTTGCCGGACTGGTCGAGTACGCCCGGCGTGTTGGTCAGCAGCACCAGTTTTTCGGCCTTCAGCACTTCGGCGATCTTGCCGGCGACGACGTCGGCATTGATGTTGTAGGTTTCCCCTTCGCTGCCGACGCCGATCGGCGCGATGACCGGAATGAAGGCGCCGGTATCGAGCAGGGCGATCAGGCTGGGATCGATGGAAATGATGTCGCCAACCTGGCCGATGTCGATCAGGTCGCCGGGGGCGTCCTTGTTTTCCATCATCAGCTTTTTGGCGCGGATGAAGTTGCCGTCCTTCCCGGTGAGGCCCACGGCCTTGCCGCCATGCTGGTTGATCAGGTTGACGATTTCCTTGTTCACCTGGCCGCCGAGCACCATTTCCACCAGGTCCATGGTTTCCGCATCGGTGACACGCATGCCCTGGACGAATTCGCCCTTCTTGCCGACACGCGCCAGCAGGTTTTCAATCTGCGGGCCGCCGCCATGCACTACCACGGGGTTCATGCCGACCAGCTTGAGCAGCACCACGTCGCGCGCGAAGCACTGCTTCAGGTGCTCGTCGGTCATGGCGTTGCCGCCGTACTTGACGACGATGGTCTTGCCGTGAAAGCGCTTGATGTAGGGCAGGGCTTCGGCCAGAACGCCGGCCTTGGCTGCGGGAGCTAGCTTTTCAGTCATGGGAATCGGCGAGTGCGAGTGACAACTTCGCCCATTCTAGCGGCGCAGGAAGCAAAGGGGCAAGCCGCCACCATCATGGCGGCTTGCCCCGTCAGAGTTGTTTCATGAAGCTTCAGGCGCCGTATCGCCAGCGCCGACTCTTGCTATTACTGGATGGTGATCCTGCGCGCCTGGGTAGCGGCTTTCTTCGGCAGCGTCAGTTCAAGCACGCCATCCGCGTACTTGGCGGTCACCTGCCCTTCGTCGATCTCCTGCGCCAACTGGAAGCTACGCGACACCTTGCCGAAATAGCGCTCGGTGCGCAACACGCGCTCGCCTTCCTTGACATCCTTCTCTTCGCGCCGCTCGGCGCTGATGGACACAACGGCGCCATCGATGGCGACATGGATGTCATCCTTCTTCACGCCGGGGATTTCGGCATGGACGAGATAGCTCTTTTCCTGTTCCTTGACGTCGATTTTCACCGACGGTGCGTCAGCCTGCGACCCATACTCGACCGGGCGGACAAAGAAGCCGCGGAACAAGTCGTCAAGCGGATCGCGACGGATCAAGCTGTTCATTTCAGTCTCCTTTCATGCAGTTATCGACCCGAGCGGGATGGGGCCTCCTGTCGATAATCTGGGTTCGGGGAGGTCAATTTCAAGAGCCCCCGCAACCGAAAGGATTTCGTCGCTATCGGTAGCGGTCAGACGACCGGAGCCAGATGCTGCGGCAAGGCCAGGATGGCGTCGCGATTGGTCCACGAAAAGCACGCCGCTGCGGCTTCCTGCCAGGGCAGCCAGCGCCAGGCCAGGTGTTCGCCGGCGGCGATGGTGACCGCGCGCGGTTCGGGCAGGCACAGGCTGAAAACGTGCTCCGTGTTCTCGATCACGCCGGGCGCATAGCGATCACGCCATTCGGTAAAAATCTCGTAGCGGTTGGTCATCCGCCAGTCGATGAACTCGCCGATGCCTGCCTCGATGCCGGTCTCTTCGCTCACTTCACGGCGCGCTGTTTCCAGTAGCGGTTCGTCGCCTTCCTGGCTGCCGGTGACCGATTGCCAGAATCCCGGGTGGCGGGCGCGTTCCAGCAGCAATACGTCCAGCGCCGGGGTGTAGATCACCACCAGCACCGAGACCGGCTTCTTGTAATTCATCGTCTTGGTTGCGGCACCGTCGGCAGCCAGGCGATGCCGTCGGCCTGCATGTCGACCAGGCACCAGAACGGGATGTCGTCCTCGCGCCAGATGTTGGCGGCTTCCTGAAAAATCTGCATCAGCTGGACGAAATCGCTTTCGGCCCGGCCATGGATGCCATCGCAGTGGTCGAGGATCACCAGGTAGCCTGTCGCCGGCAGCCAGCCCATGTCGAGCAGGCAGTCGGTCAGGGCGTCCCAGTTGTGGCCGAACCATTCCGGGAAGCGCAGGGCGCGGCCGACGGCGTCGAGCATGGCCTCCTTGTCGCGCGCCGCCGCAAGGTCGACGCGCAGCACGAGGCAGCCCGCGGCCCGTGCGCCGGCCAGCAGGTCGTCGATGGCACCGTGCGGCAGGTGATGCACGCCGGCGCGCGCGGCATCGGCAAACAGGGCCTCGTAGTGGGCGGCATTCATCGCTGGATCCTGCGGAAGGTTTTGTAGTGGTCGGCCGTGTAGTAGAACACGAGCGGCGGCTTGTCGCCGGCGACGATGCGCCGCGCGCCGCGGTCGGAGCTGCCCGGAGTGGGCACGGTGTATTCTCGATAGTAGCCGCGTGGCTGCTCGGGCAGGCGGCGTTCGCGGTTCTGGAAGACGACGCCGTCGCGGCGGTAGGGAAAAGGCCCGCCGGCATCGATCAGCTTCAGGGTCTCGCGTGCCTCGGCAGGCAGTTCGGCGAGGCCGATGCCGCGCACGTCCCTGGCGAGTGCGCCGGCACAGGCCAGCGCGGCGAGCAGGGCAAGGACCAGGCGGCGCATGCGGGAGGAATCAGCCCTTGCCGACTTCGACCTGGGTGTCGACCTTCTGCCGAAGGCGGATGTGGAGTTCGCGCAACTGCTTTTCATCGACGTCGGACGGCGCATCGGTCAGCAGGCATTGCGCGCGCTGGGTCTTGGGGAAGGCGATCACGTCGCGGATGGATTCTGCGCCGGCCATCATGGTGACGATGCGGTCGAGTCCGAAGGCCAGACCGCCGTGCGGGGGCGCTCCGTACTTCAGCGCATCGAGCAGGAAGCCGAACTTGGTTTGCTGTTCCTCGGCGCCGATGCCCAGCGCCTGGAAGACTTTTTCCTGGACGTCCGCACGATGGATACGCACCGAGCCGCCGCCCATTTCCCAGCCGTTCAGCGCCAGGTCATAGGCCTTGGCCAGGCATGCGCCCGGGTCGGTGGCCATCAGAACCTCGTGGCCGTCCTTGGGGCTGGTGAAGGGGTGGTGGCAGGCGGACCAGCGCGTGTTCTCCTCGTCGTATTCGAACATCGGAAAATCGACCACCCACAGCGGTTCCCAGGCATTGCCGTTGATGAATCCCTTCTCGTGGCCGAGCTTGGTGCGCAGGGCGCCGAGTGCGTCGTTCACGATCTTTGTCTTGTCTGCACCGAAGAAGATCAGGTCGCCGGATTGCGCGCCGGTGCGCGCGATGATGGTCTTCAGCGCGGCCTCGTGCAGGTTCTTGACTATCGGCGACTGCAGGCCTTCCTCGTTGAGTTTGGAAGCGTCATTGACCTTGATGTAGGCCAGGCCGCGGGCACCGTAGATCTTGACGAACTCGGTGTAGCCGTCGATTTCGCCGCGCGTGAGGCTGGCGCCGCCGGGTATGCGCAGGGCCGCGACGCGGCCGCCGGAGGTGGCCGGACCGCTGAATACCTTGAACGCGACGTCGGTCACGGCATCGGTGACCTCGGTCAATTCCAGCGTCACGCGCAGGTCGGGCTTGTCGGAACCGTAGCGGCGCATGGCTTCGGCGTAGCTCATGCGCGGGAATGGATTGGGCAGCTCGACGGCCAGTGCGGTCTTGAACACGCTGCGGATCATTTCCTCCATGAGGGCGGTGATCTGCTCCTCGGTCAGGAAGGAGGTCTCGATATCGACCTGTGTGAATTCCGGCTGGCGGTCGGCGCGCAGGTCCTCGTCGCGGAAGCACTTGGTGATCTGGTAGTAGCGGTCGAAACCGGCCACCATCAGCAACTGCTTGAACAACTGCGGCGACTGCGGCAGGGCGAAGAACTGGCCGGGATGGACGCGCGAAGGCACCAGGTAGTCGCGGGCGCCTTCCGGGGTGGACTTGGTCAGCATCGGCGTCTCGATATCGATGAAGCCCTTGTCGTCGAGGAAGCGGCGGAAGGCCATCGCCACCTTGTAGCGCAGCATCAGGTTCTTCTGCATCTGCGGGCGGCGCAGGTCGATCACGCGGTGCGTCAGCCGGACGTTTTCGGAGAGGTTTTCCTCGTCGAGCTGGAAGGGCGGCGTCACGGCGGCGTTGAGCACCTGCAGCTCGTGGCAGAGAATTTCGATCTCACCCGAGGCCAGGTTGGGATTCTCGGTTCCGGCGGGACGGCGGCGAACCTTGCCGGTGACCTTGAGCACGAACTCGTTGCGCACGTCCTCGGCGGTCTTGAACATCTCCGGCCGGTCCGGATCGCAGACCACCTGCGCCAGTCCTTCGCGATCGCGCAGGTCGATGAAGATCACGCCGCCGTGGTCGCGGCGGCGGTGACTCCAGCCGCAAAGGGTGACGATCTGGCCGACATGGGAGGCGTTCACCTCGCCGCAGTAATGGGTACGCATAGGATTTCCGTTCCGTGATTGCCCGCTACGGGGCCTTACTGGTTTTGCGCGCGCCCGGCAGGATTCCGCATGGGCGGGGCGACGACGCCCATGGAGACGATGTATTTCAGGGCCTCGTCGACGTTCATGTCGAGTTCGATGACGTCCTTGCGCCTGACGAAGAAGAAGAAACCGTTGACCGGGCTGGGTGTCGTCGGGATGAAGACGCCGACGTGTTCGTCGGGCAGCATGTCGGCGACATCCCGGGCCGGATGGCCGGTCTGGAAGGCCACGGACCAGGCTTCCGGATGCGGATAGCGCACCAGCAGCACCTTGCGGAAGGCGACGCCACTGCCCGAAAACAGGGTGTCGCTGACCTGCTTGACACTGTAGTAGATCGACTTGACCACCGGGATCCGGGCCAGCACGCCTTCCCAGAAGCGCAACAGCTTCTGGCCGACAATGTTGGTCGTGACCAGGCCGGTGAGAAGCACCACCAGCAAGGTCAGCAGGGCGCCAAGGCCGGGGATGTACATCCCGAGGAGTTCTTCGGGGTGTATCGCCCGTGGCAGCAACAGCAGGGACTGGTCCATGGCGCGGACGATCAGCGACAGCACCCAGACGGTGATCGCCAGCGGGACCCAGATCAGCAGCCCGGTGATGAAATACTTTTTCAAGGGGAGGTCAGGTGTTTGCGGCGCAGCTGCCTGTGCCACCCTGGCAGGGTGGCGGGTTGTCGCTCTTGCTGCTGGCCGCGCAGCCGCCACCCTTGAAGTCGGTGGCATACCAGCCGCTGCCCTTGAGCTGGAAACCGGGGGCGGTGAGCTGCTTGGTGAAATTTTCGGTCTTGCACTCGGGGCAGGTGGTCAGCAGCGGGTCGCTGACCTTCCGCATGACATCTTTCTCAAAGCCGCAATCCGTGCAGCGATAAGCGTAGATCGGCATGGCATTCTCCGGTAATCGGGCAAAGGCCGCGATTATAGCCGAAGCCCTTGGTGCGTCGGGTTCCGGGGCACGTCCCGATCATCCGGCAGGTGCCCGGAAACCGAGCCTAGGTTCCGAGATAGGCGCGGGTCAGGGGTTTGCCCCAGACCAGGGCGATGAGGCCTGCGGCAGCAAGATAGGGGCCGAAGGGAATGGGCACATTGCGGCCGTGGCGCGCTATAACCATCATGGAAATGCCAACTACCGCACCGACCAGCGAAGACAGCAGAATCATCAAAGGCAGCATCTGCCAGCCAAGCCAGGCACCGAGCGCGGCCAGCAACTTGAAGTCGCCGTAGCCCATGCCTTCCTTGCCGGTGAACAGCTTGAACAGCCAGTACACGCTCCACAGCGACAGATAACCGGCCATGGCGCCGATCACCGCGCTCTTCAAATCCGTGTAGACGTTGAAAGCATTCAAGGCCAGGCCGATCCAGAGCAAAGGCAGGGTGATGTCGTCGGGCAACAGCTGGGTATCGAAGTCGATGACGGTGAGGGCAAGCAGGGCGGCGATCAGCACCAGGGCGCCGAGGCCGGCGGCAGTGAAACCGAAATGCCAGGCGCCGAGGCCGAACAGGAGTCCGGTCAACGCCTCGATCAACGGATAGCGCAGGGAAATCGGCGCGGCGCAGGCCCTGCAGCGCCCGCGCAGAACAAGCCAGCTGATCACGGGAATGTTTTCCAGCGCGGTGATTGCATGGCCGCACTTCGGGCAGCGCGAGCGCGGTTTGGCCAGTGAAAGCGGTTCAAGGGCCGGCGGTGCCTCACCCCTGAGTTCGGCGCACTGCGCTGCCCAGTCGCGTTCCATCATGATCGGCAGGCGGTGGATGACGACATTGAGGAAGCTGCCGACCATGAGGCCGAGCAAGCCGGCGGCGAGGGCGAACACCGCCGGATCGGCGAACTGCGCGATCATTCCGGCGGATTAGCCGACAACCGAACCAAGAAG
>Ga0268298_10004763_pt1 | contig 13047 bp, 11 predicted proteins | sample WWTPWeurt_MetaG_FD_194462 | JGI IMG/M metagenome (GOLD analysis project Ga0268298, IMG submission 194462) | Activated sludge microbial communities from WWTP in Nijmegen, Gelderland, Netherland - WWTP Weurt | ecosystem: Engineered > WWTP > Aerobic digester > Activated sludge | place...
TACATCATCATGACTCCTACTGCGTTGTCGGGCGGGTTGCTCAACACACTGCTCTCAAGCACCTTGACCAAAGCCGTAGCCCCGCAGGAGATCGGCGGCATCCTCGGTCTTTCTGCCGCAGTTGAAAGTTCCACTCGTATCATTGCTCCGCTTCTTGGCGGCGTGTTGCTGCAGCAGATCGGCACCTGGGCGCCTGGCGCATTTGGCGCAGTTGTTATGGTTGGCGTCAGCATTTTTGTTTTTATCACGATCTACAATCACCCGATCGTCGCCACATTGAAACAGAATAAAGCCGCTCCCGTCGTTCCCGCTTCAGACTAATTTGCACAGGATTTCAATCATGCCCGACAATACCACTCGCTATGAGCTGCCCCCATCAGGAATTAGTCTGCTTGGATACGTGGTACGGCGCATGCACAAAACGCAGTGGCTGACCTCTATTCCCGCGCTGCTTGCCGAAAACAAAAGCAGTGAAGTTCTCGCGAAAGTCGCCATGTATGCTGTCACATCTTCAACTTCATTCGGTCCAGCCTACTACCAACCGCAATTCAACTCCGTCGGAGCACAGGTCAATGAAGCAGACCCAATCACAGGCGCAATGGTCACCGCAAAATTGATCTCCACTTCACCGCACTATTTAATTTCCTATACAGCCGCCATGCCAAATGGCGATGTCTTCTCGGGCAGTGAAGAGATCACAGGCACGACAGTTGGATTGCGCGGTCTCGGCATGCCCGCCCCGTCCAAATTCAACTTCAAATCTGGCGGATACTTTGCCGATCTGACGGGCATTCTTACCAGCGAACTCGCGCTCTCGCTCATTGGAAGAACCCGTATCCGCGCTTATGGATTTTTGAATTTCAACGACAACGCAAACAATAGCGGCAAGCTGAACGTAGACCGCAATCAAAAAATTATTCTTGTGATCAATAACAAGGAAGTTGCATGACTTCGATCTGGTGGATTCGCCGCGACTTAAGACTGACGGATAATCCAGCGCTTCAATCCGCGCTTAAGGTTGGTGACGTCATCCCAGTCTTTATCATCGACCCGATATTTTCCACTCAATCTCCGCACCGACGAAGTTTTCTGTACGAAGGGCTATCTTCGCTCAATAAATACCTGCAAACGCGCGGATCTTATCTGATCATCCGCACAGGTAAGCCTGTTGATGTGCTGCGTCAGTTGCTTCAAGAGACAAATGCAACTGCGATTTTTGCCGAAGAAGATTACACACCCTACGCCCGCCAACGTGACGCACTGATTGCAATTCAACTACCTCTGAATTTAATTCATGGTCAAACCGTTCATCATCCCGAGTTCGTCAAAAAAGCGGGCGGCAAGCCTTACACCATTTACACGCCATATTCAAAAGTATGGAAATCACTGCTACAGGAAATAAAATTACTTCCCGCACCAAAAAATATCAACACACCCGCAGGAATACAAAGCGACCCATTCCCTGCGTTTGAAAGCAATCCGCTTTTCCCAGCGGGCGAAGCGGAAGCACTAAAACGATTAAAAGATTTTGCTTCCAAAAGAATATTTGCGTATGATGAAGCCAGAAATCGCATGGATTTGGACGGCACATCCTCGCTCTCGCCATACCTGCGATTTGGAATGCTTGGGCTAAGACAAGCTGTCAGTGCGGCGAGACAGGCTTCGGCGGAGTCCAGAGGCGCAGAGATTTGGTTGAACGAACTCACCTGGCGCGAGTTCTATATCCAGATCCTCTATCACTTTCCGCATGTCAGTCAAAATGCGTTCAATGCTTCTCTGGCAAATATACCTTGGCGAAATAATGAATCAGAATTCTCCGCGTGGAAAAATGGGTTGACAGGGATGCCGATCGTGGATGCGGCCATGCGCCAGCTCAAAGAAACAGGCTGGATGCATAATCGCGCGCGCATGATCGTTGCCTCATTTTTGGTAAAGGATTTGTTGATCGACTGGCGTTGGGGCGAAGCGTGGTTCATGGAGAATTTGCTCGACGGCGATCTCGCCGCGAACAATGGCGGTTGGCAATGGACAGCAGGTACAGGCACCGACGCCGCGCCGTATTTCAGAATTTTTAATCCTGTTCTGCAAAGCGCTAAATTTGACCCCGAAGGAAATTACATCCGCAAGTGGGTTCCTGAATTAAGTGGACTGAATGCGAAAGAGATTCATACGCCGTGGAATTTGGATATCAAAATTTCAGGCTATCCTGAAAGACCGATCGTGGATCGAGGAATTGTTAAAGAAAGAACATTGAAAGCATACAGCATCTCCAAGGAAAATAAAGATGAAAAAACGTGATCTGTCAGTCTCCATGCAGCGCGCAAATTCGACCGCCTTATATATCGGCATCCCAGTGGTTGTGTTTCAATTTTCTATTTTTAGTGGACTGCACAAGGAAGAAAATCTGGAAACCACTGGGAGCTTTTTGGTTTTCCTTGCATTTGTACTGGCAGGAGTTGTAGTTCACGAATTCATCCACGGGCTGACTTGGATGGCCTTTGGCGGAAAACCTCTCTCAACGATCAAATTTGGTTTTCAATGGAAAACCTTTACGCCATACGCGCATTTGAGCGAACCCGTTGAGGTGAATGCATACAGGATCGGCGCTTTTATGCCAGGTTTGATTTTGGGAATTATTCCCTACATCCTGAGCCTTATTCTGGGCAATGGTAATTTTCTTTGGTTCAGCATGATCCACTTGACAGCCTCAGGCGGAGACTGGCTGATTTTGTATCTGCTCCGCAAAGTAAAGCGCGGAACGTTGGTGGAAGATCATACAACCCAGGCTGGCTGTTATGTTTACGAATCCTAAAGGGAAAAGATGAAATCAAATATTTTTTTACGAACAACTGGAATTATCCTGACCGTACTCGCCCTGATCGTATTGATCGGGCCGTTCCTTATTCCCTTGCCGCCCCTGGAAAACACCGTTCCCATTGAACAACTGGTGGATACAGACAGCAGGTTCGTCGAAGTGAACGGCGTTAACGTGCATTACAAAATATACGGACAAGGTGAACCCACATTTGTTTTGCTGCACGGATTTGGCGCAAGTGTATTCTCATGGCGTGAGGTGGTGGAGCCATTAGCTCAATATGGAACCGTCATTGCATACGACCGCCCTGCATTCGGTTTGACCGAACGTCCGCTGGAATGGGAAAGTGAAAATCCATACGGTCCGCAAGCGCAAGTGGACATCGTTATCGGATTGATGAATGAACTCGGTGTAGAAAAAGCCATTCTGGTGGGCAACTCCGCAGGCGGCACGGTTTCCATGCAGGTCGCGTTACAGCATCCTGAAAGAGTGGAAGCCTTGATCCTCGTTGATGCCGCAGTTTACGCAGGCGGTGGTGCGCCGTCATGGAGCAGACCAATTTTGAAAACTCCGCAAATGAATCATCTTGGTCCGCTTATCGCTCGTCAACTACAAGCGCAGGGAGTTGAGTTCATCAAGACCGCCTGGCACGACCCATCGAAGATCACGCAAGATATTTTCGATGGCTATCAAAAGCCGCTTCAGACCGAGAATTGGGATAAGGCGCTCTGGCAATTAACAGTCGCCAGCGAAGAAAGCGGACTTGTTGAGAGGCTGGCTGAAATTACCTTGCCGACCCTGGTCATTACCGGCGACGATGACCGCATCGTCCCGACCGAACAGTCGCTTCGGCTTGCAGACGAATTGCCCAATGCTGAATTAAAAGTCATCACGCAAAGCGGGCATCTCCCCCATGAAGAAAAACCTGTTGAATTCATGCAGGCAGTGACCGAATTTCTCTCCACACTGAAATGAAAAATCCTGTTTCCCCTGAGCTTGGCCGTGCAGCGATGCGCGCCTTATTTACAGAAAGATCTCCACTCGGCCCGTTGAAAGTAATGGCAAAGTATGCGGGTCGATTCTTTCAAATCCCCATCCCTGGCTTCAGCCCGTATGTAGTCTTTGGACCAGAGGCAAACCGCAAGGTGCTGGTGACCGAACGCAATAAACTGACCTGGCGCAATACCGACCCGGTCACCGACTTGCTTCGGCGCGGCGTGCTCGTCACGGACGGCGAGGAGCACGATCATTACCGTGAGCTGATGGAATCTCCTTTCCATCCTTCACAATTACCCAATTACACCCAAATGATGATCTCACAAACCGATCGTGTTATGTCCACCTGGCAGGATGGTCAAACGGTGGATATGCTGATCGAAAGCCGCAAGATCGCCCTGCTCATCATCATGCAAACCTTGTTCAGCAAGGACGCGTGGAATGACCTGCCGAATATTTGGGGACCAATTTTAAAAACGATCGAATACATCTCACCGGGTTTATGGATTCTCTGGCGCAAGATGCCGCGCTTTGGGTATGGGAAATCGCTCAAGGCGATCGATGATTACATGTATGGGATCATTGCAGAGCGTCGTAAGACTCTGGACTCAATCAGCTTGCTGAGGAATACGCAGGAGCAAGACCCTGCACTCCAAAACAAAGACCTTCTCCAGCACCTCATTGACGCGGACCTTTCGGATCATATCATCCGCGATCAGATGCTGACCATGTTGATTGCAGGACACGACACCTCCACCGCCCTGCTGGCATGGACATTCGCATTGCTTGGTCAGAATCCAGAAATCTACACACAGGTTGTGCAGGAAGTTGACCAAACCGAGGTCAAACGTCAACTACTGGATAATGTCATCAAGGAAAGCCTGCGGCTGTATCCGCCCATTCACATCGGCAATCGGCGCGTAGCTGAAGATATGGAATTTACCGAGGGCAAAGTCCCTGCTGGCGAACGGATGTTTTATTCGATCTACCTCACGCACCGTGACCCGGAAATTTGGGAAAACGCTGAACAATTCTGTCCCGATAGATTCTCGCACGGACGAAAAACTCCGCCCTTTGCTTATGTGCCTTTTGGCGGCGGGCCACGCGCGTGCATTGGCGCGGCATTTGGTCAGGCTGAGGCAAGAATTGTAATGGCAAGACTCATGCAAACCTTCTCCTTTGAACCTGTCAACCCGCATCACATCCATGCTCACATGGGCGCGACGCTTGAACCGCGACCCGGGGTGATGATGAGGGTAAAGAGAAAAGCAGGTATCAGTGCGCAATGATCAGTAGCTCTTGACCAACCGACTAACGAACTAAATGACTAGCAGACTAAAATGACCTACTTCGGATTCCTCCTTCGTTTCCTCGTTATCCCCATCATTATTTTTCTCACCATCACTTGGCGGGATAACAAAAATAGTAAACCCACACACGGCTTCCAAAATGGACGCGCCGTGTGGGTTGCGATTCTTGTCCATGTGATTTTGGCGGTGGTATACACCACGCCCTGGGACAACTATCTGGTCGCCACTGGCGTGTGGTATTACAACCCTGACCTCGTCACTGGCGTTGTTTTTGGTTATGTGCCTATCGAAGAATACACCTTCTTTGTGTTGGAAACCATTCTTTCAGGGTTATGGTGGTGGTTCCTTGCCAGAAGAATTTCAGAGCCGAAAGAAAATTTTCACTCGTCCAAAATTGCGCGGATCATTTCCGCTGGTATTTTGCTTGTCATGTGGATCATTTTCACAGCCCTCTTCTTCAGCGATAATCAACGCATCACATATCTTTCCATCACACTCTTTTGGGCCTTGCCCGCCATCCTCCCGCAATTGCTTTATGGCGCGGACATCTTATGGCATCATCGCAAACTCGTGTTCCTGTCAATTTTTATTCCAGGCATTTATCTTTCACTGGCTGATGTTATTGCGCTCAAAGATACGACCTGGGCCATCTCGCCTGCGCAAACTACAGGCATCCTCTTCTTTGGAATCCTTCCGCTTGAAGAAGTGGTTTTCTTTTTTATCACGAATATTCTGATCGCCTTCGGCGTGACGTTACTCTTATCCAACATTGGGCGGCAGCGTTTCAATGATTGGAAATTCAATCATTACAAAGGACTCCCATGACTCTCAAACAATTTGAAAAACAGCAATATCTGAATATAGAAACCTTCCGCAAAAATGGACAGGGTGTCAAAACTCCCGTCTGGTTTGTGAAGGATGGAGAAGCGCTTCAAGTCTGGACCCAGGCTGGGTCTGGCAAAGCCAAGCGGATTCGCAACAATGGCACGGTCCGCATTGCGCCTTCGACAGGTTCTGGCGAACCTACAGGTGAGTGGATGGACGCTCAGGCCCAAACAAACGAATCTCCCGAAGCGATCAAACATGTGGAAAAACTAATGCAGAAAAAATACGGTGTGATGTTCTACATCTTTGGCTTTGTAGGGAAAATGCGCGGTGGCGCAAATTACACTGTCATCAAAATTCAGCCATAATACAACAAAAAAGCCGCAGTGAAATAAGTCTGCGGCTTTTTTGTTCTTAAGTATTCACCAGATCATGGATCCATTTCCTTGACCTGAATCTCCAACTGCTGACAAAGGCTTTTGCGACTTCTTCCAGCATGACCATGAGGTAGACCAGATAGACGGGCAAGTGTAGAACAAACGCGCCAACATACGCAGCAGGCACACCGATCAGCCAGATGGAACAGATCTCCATGATCAACGCAAAGCGCGTATCACCGCCTGCGCGGAGCGCGCCGATGAACGTGGAGAAGTTATACATGCGGATCCATAAAGTGGACGCCATGACCAGCAGCAGCCAGCGGACATTATTTTCGCCGCTTGGTGAAAGGTCATACAGCCCCACGACGGTTTCGCGCAAAAGAATAATGACCAGTCCGACCAAGACAGCAAAGATCATTCCCAGGATGATCACCCGTCGAACGATCTCATAGGCTTCATCTTTGCGGCCAGCGCCGATGCGATTTCCCACGATGACGGCACAGGCATTTCCCAACCCCAAAAAGATCACAAAGCCAAGTTCTTCTATGGTCGCGTTGACATTGATCGCAGCGATCGAGTCTGTGCCGATGTGGGCGTAGATGGCGTTGTAGGTTGTTATGCCCAAAGACCAGAACATCTCGTTCGCGACAGCGGGCATTACGGTTGTAATCACGCGGATAAAGAAAGGCTTGTCGAAGGAGAAGAATGTCAACGGGTTGGCGGCGAGGGGAGTCTTTTGGGTGTAGATAAAGATCAGAAGCAGGAGCAGTTCCAAGGTCCAGCCTGAAGCGGTGCCAATTGCCGCACCGCGGACTCCCAGCGCAGGAAGTCCGCCAATACCGAAGATCAATCCGTAGCCAAGAATCGTCTTAAAGATCAAAGCAGAAACAGTCGCAACAACGGTCAGCCGAACGAGTTGAATGCTGCGCAAGATAGCAATATAGGAAGTTGCGATGGCGATTGGGATATATGTAAAACCAACGATGCGAAGATAACTGCTTCCAAGACGGATGACTTCGGCATCTTTTGTGTATAAGCCAAGTATGATCTCTGGCATGAGCGTTGCCACAAGGGTGAAGATGAAAGCGACAGAAATGGATAAGATCAGACTCATGCCCAGCACTTTGCGAATCGGCTCAATCTCCTGCTTGCCCCAAAATTGTGCGGTAAAAATTGACATGCCGCTGGTCGCGCCAAAGAGGATCAGGATCAGCACGAAGAAAATCTGATTTGACAGCCCTAGCGCAGCGATGGAGGTCTCGCCCAATTGCCCGACCATGATCACATCGATCATGTTAAGCGAGGCATTAATAAGCTGTTGAAATGAAATGGGAATCGCGATCACCAGCAATTCACGGATAAAAGAACGGTCTTTGAGAAAGGAAAGATTCATAGGTGAGAAGGACTAGGGCAGAATGCGGAAGGCGGAGGGTAGGCAGTTATAAAAAGTCGGCGTCTACTTTCGATAACCGCCGACTGGGTATTGGTCACTGGTACCTAATTACTGATCTTCCGGCGCGTCGCGGACAATATAAAGCGGTCTGCCTTTGGCTTCGTCGTACAGGCGGCCAATATACTCGCCGAGAATGCCAAGCGAAATTAATTGCACACCGCCAAGGAAAAGCACTGAGATGAGGGTTGTCGTTTGACCTTCAAAGAAGTGCGAGCCCGCCAGGCGCAAGGCAACGACTATGGGAATGGCAAGAATTGAAATTCCAGCCGAGACGAACCCAAAATAAGTGGCAACCTGTAAGGGGAAATATGAAAAGCCTGTGATGGCATTCAGCGCCAGTTTTAGCATCTTACGGAACGGATATTTGGTCACACCCGCCACGCGCGCGGCGCGTTTGTATGTGACTCCAATCTGTCTGAACCCAACCCAGGCAGACATGCCGCGTGGAAAGCGGTGACGTTCCTTCATTTGCTTGAGCACATCCACGACTTTGCGATCCATCAAGCGGAAGTCGCCTGTGTCCACAGGAATCTTCACATCCGTGATGCTGTAGATGATCCTATAGAACATGGCGGCGGTAAATTTTTTGAACCAAGACTCGCCCTCGCGTTCACCGCGCACAGCGTACACGACTTCGTAGCCTTCTTTCCATTTCTTTGCCAATTCAAGGATCACTTCTGGCGGGTCTTGCAGATCCGCATCAATGATGACGATCGCATCGCCGCGCGCATAATCCCAGCCTGCGGTGATGGCAACCTGATGACCGAAATTGCGAGCAAAGATGACCGGGCGCACGGTTTTGTCTTCTTGCGCGAGTTCGCGGATTCGTTCTGTCGAGCCGTCGGTTGAACCATCATCCACGAGGATAAGTTCCCACGCTTCCCCTGAAGAATTCATTACTTCTTTTACACGGCGGTAAAGTTCAGGGAGATTCTCGATCTCGTTATAAATGGGCGCAATAATGGAATACGTAATTTTCATTTATTTTTTTCCTGCATCTCTTGCTCAACAGCGGGGACTGCGCGCCTTGATTTGATCTTCTCCGGCGGCGCGACAAACTGCTGACTGCCATCATCGCCAAATGGAGGCAGACCCAGTACACGGCGGCGTAAATATTCGAGGATCACGACCACAGAAGCCAGGACCGGCACAACCAGCAGCGCCCCCATAATCCCTTCAAGGATCGTGGCGATCATGATGGCGATGAAGATCAAGGCTTCATTCATATGAACACTGCGTCCCATGATGTAAGGCCGCAGCCAGAAATTCTTCAAATTGATCAACACCAAATAAACGATAAAAACAATCCCCGCGACCAGGAAGTTTGAAAGTGGGATCCAACTGGAACCTTCCAACAAAGCTACAGCCATTGTCAATATGACAGCCACAAAAGGCCCAACGTCAGGCACCAAGGTGAACAGCCCCGCGATCACACCCAGGACCAATGCGCCGGGAATTCCCATAATGACCCAGGCAATTGTAAAAACGATCCCCACGATGATCATCAAAACGATCTGCCCGCGCAGGTAGGCCATCCATACGCCGCGGACACGCTTGTACAACTCACGCAGATCATCGTGATAAGACGAAGGAGACATCTCCAATAAGCGCACACGAATGTGAGGCCACTCGCTCATAAATAAATGCACAGCCACAATGATCACCAAAAACCACAATACACCGACAGAGGTTGTTTCAAGCAACGCCAGGGCTTTCTCCGGGATCGGGGTAAGCACCGCGTTCTGCACATTCGCCAGACTCGCCCCAAGCTGCTCAAAATGAAAAACCATGCCCCCAAACCGCACAGGCTGTATCAGGATCGCACTGATCTCGTTGGACAGATCCAACAGATCCTGCGCGACAATTTTAATTTCATCAAAGAAGATCGGTGTTAAGGTGGAAGGGACGCCCACCAACAAGATCAAGGAAGAAAAATAGACGATATTTACAGCCGCAGTGCGTGAAAGTTTTGTCCGCTCCATTAAAAAATTAACAGCGGGGCTGATAAGATAGGCAACAAATGCCGCAATGATCAATGCCTTAACGGCATCGCGCGCGTAAAGCAACATCGCAATGATTGCGGCGAAGAGAATCAAACCCGTCACATAGCGAAACGGCATACCCCAGGCTGGTTCATTATTTTTCATAAAATCTTTTTCACCGCTTCCAAAGTAGGTTCAATGATCGGGGCAGACTGGACGGCCTGCATTGCCGCGCGGACATCCTTCAATCCGCTGCCGGTATTCATAACGAGGACGGGATCATCGCTTCCGACTACGCCCGAGTCTGCCGCTTTGACCAGACCCGCATACGCCGCCGCCCCGGCAGGTTCAGGAAAGATACCCATCCTGCCGAGTTCCGCAATGGATTGAATGATCTCATCATCTGAGACAGTGATATATGTTCCGCCAGTCTCCTTCGCGGCGCGCACCGCACGAACCCCGTCACGAGGCAGGTCAACTGAAATACTATCAGCGATCGTTGTGGCAGAGACCGGGGTAATGACCTCCGTATTTGCATTAAATGCATTCGCAATCGCAGCAGACTTTTCTGCCTGCACACCGATGATGCGCGGCATGGTTTGGATCCAACCCAAGGCAAACAGATCCTTGAAGCCTTTATGAATACCGGAAATTATATTGCCATCCCCCACCGAAACAAAGACAGTAAGGGGAGCATGATCGTCAAGTTGTTTATCCTTTTGATGCCACTCGCGGTGAGCTTCCAGCCACCATTCCCATATTTCAAATGCGGCGGTTTTCTTGCCTTCCAATGTAAATGGGTTGTAGCCAGTGTTACGGCAATACCAGCCAAATTCATTTGCTGCTTTAACACTTAGGTCGAACGCTTCATCATACGTTCCATCCACAAGGATCACTTTCGCTCCAAAGACAAGCAATTGCGCCACTTTGGCCTGTGGAGCGGATTTGGGCGCAAAGATGATCGCCTTCTGTCCAACCGCAGCAGACATACCCGCCAGCGCCGCGCCAGCATTCCCTGTGGATGCAGTCACAACCATCTCAGCTTTGAGTTCACGAGCGCGGGTTACAACGATTGCGCTGGCGCGGTCTTTGAAGGACGCGGTTGGATTGCGTGACTCGTCTTTTAGCCAGAGATGTTTGAGGTTGAGTTTTTCTGCCAATCGCGGCAGGGCAAACACCGGCGTCCAGCCCGCGGCGTGCAAAGGGGTAGAATCCCCTTCAGGTTCATCCACAGGCAAAAGAGGCAGATACCTCCAAAGTGAGGGCTCAGTCCGCGATGTAATATCTTCGGGGTGGAATTTCTTCTTTATGTGTTCATAATCCACGACGACATCAAGATTGCCGCCATCCTTCGGGCAGGTGTATGTGACCTGACCGGGCAGGTATTCGATTCCACAAATTGAACAGCGATAGCCAGTGAATTTATTCATAGTTAGCCCTTTTCTTTGCCTGATTTTACCCGATATACAAGCAGACTTGTAAAAAGGACTCTCAAGGTTATTAGCTTGAGAGTCCTCTTGATGTGGCAGCGATTTATTTTCTTTTTTTTTACTTATTTTCCCTCTCCCATAGCTCATTCGCGATCAACTCCTGATCCACAGGTGTTCTGTCAATCCGCACGCCGACTGCGTTGTAGATGGCGTTCGTGATGGCGGGTGTGGTTGGGATGCTGCACACTTCGCCGACGCCCTTTGCGCCGTAGGGACCCGCTTCAATAGGATGTTCGACTACGATGGAGGTGATCTCTGGCGTCAGCATAATTCCAGGGACGCGATAACGCGCAAGATGGTCTGTAATCACGTTTCCATTCTCGACGATGAATTCTTCGGTGAGACAGTTGCCGAGTCCCATCATCACGCCGCCTTCAATCTGTCCCTGCAAGCCGAGTGGATTAACCGCCATGCCCACATCATTGGCTGAGATGACTTTTAGAACGCGCACTTCGCCTGTTAGCTTGTTGACTTCCACTTCAGCAGCCTGCACACCGAAGGAGAATGCAAAGTGCATATCACCGCCCTCACCTAGCGGCTTGGTCTTGGGCGCTTCATACATGTATCGCACGAGTGGATTTTTCCCAGCAGCTTTCATTTCTTTATAAATTTCCGCGTAGGTCATTGAATGTCCGTTGACATGGACAACCCCATCCACGAAGCGGATCTGTTCAGGCTTTACATCGTATTTTTCAGCCATCGAAGCAGTGATTTCATCACGCAGAGTCTTTGCGGCGTAACGCGAGGCATTGCCTGTGACAAATGTTTGGCGAGATGCAGTCGTGGGTCCGCCATTGGGAGTCAAGTCGGTGTCCATGACCAGCACGCGCACTTTTTCAGGCGCGACAGCCATTTCTTCAGAAACAATCAAACGCATGACGGTCACGAGTCCCTGACCGAGTTCAGCGGCTGAACTGCGGACCTGGAAGGTGCCGTCTTCGTAGAGTTCCACATCCGCACCAGAGATGTCGGGAGCGCCGCCGCCGAGTCCCGTGTTCTTGTACGCAGAGGCAAAGCCCCAGGCGCGAATCAGGTTCGGGTTAGCAGAGTCAACTACCGGCGTGAAAGGATCCGAGTTGTGCTTGCGCATCTCCTCATCCACACGGTCAATACATTCCATCAAACCCACAGACTCTTTTAGTTCCTGTCCCGTGTTGGTGATGCTTCCAACGTGCAGCGCGTTCATGCGGCGTAGTTCAACACGTTCAATATTTAATTTTTCGGCGAGCATGTCCATCATGGACTCAACAGCAAACGCAGATTGCGTCACGCCGAAACCACGGAACGCGCCCGCGGGCGGATTATTGGTATACATGGCGTAGCAATCGGCGCGGACGTTCTCCACATCATACGGGCCTGCGGCATGCGTGGTGGCGCGGGTCATGACCTTTTCACCGAGCGAGGCATACGCACCCGTATCACCGTAAAGTTCGGTATCCACCGCAACGAGGCGGCCGTTCTTCATCGCGCCCATCTTAACGCGGATCTGCGTGGCGTGGCGCTTGGGATGCACGAGCAAACTTTCGTGGCGATCAAAGAGCAACTTCACAGGGCGCTGAGTCACATTCGCAAGCAGGGCAACATGGATCTGTCCCATGATGTCTTCCTTGCCGCCGAAACCGCCGCCCATCAACTGGCCAACGATGCGTACACGCTCTTCGTCCCAACCCAACGCGCGCGCAACCTGTGTTTTATCCTGATACGGAATTTGCGAGCCCACATACACTTCCATGCGGCCATCGGGCAGCGGCACGCCAATGCTGCACTCGGGTTCGATGAAAGCGTGGTCAGTGGTC
>Ga0268298_10004764_pt1 | contig 13039 bp, 9 predicted proteins | sample WWTPWeurt_MetaG_FD_194462 | JGI IMG/M metagenome (GOLD analysis project Ga0268298, IMG submission 194462) | Activated sludge microbial communities from WWTP in Nijmegen, Gelderland, Netherland - WWTP Weurt | ecosystem: Engineered > WWTP > Aerobic digester > Activated sludge | place: Netherlands...
TTTGGTCTTGTTCAAGAAAAGAAGAAAGAGGAAAGAGGTTGTTGGTTTGAAAGTTGCCTTCGCCGTGAGCAACGGGACAAATAATATTCTCACCCAAATCTTTTGTCCAAATAGAGTTTTGGGAAATCGGTCTTATTCTTACCCAGCGGCATTCAAAGTGACCCTGCTCATTAAATGTCAATGTTGCAGTAGGGCTTTTATTTTGTCTTTTGTCTTTCTTTTCTCCCGGCAAAATACCTGACTTCACTAAAGCTTGAAATCCATTACAAATACCAATGACAGGTTTGCCAGATTCGACAAATACAGATATTTCCTCTTCAAAATAAGAGGCCAGATCAAGTGCGAGTAGTTTTCCGGCGCCCAATGCATCAGCGTAGGAAAAGCCGCCAGGAACGACGAGCAGTTGAAAGTCAGAGAGCAGCGTTTTGTTCATTCGTAATTCGTTGAGTGGAAGCCCGGCCGCGTCTGCGCCTGCGAGAGTCAGCGCTTCAAAGACGTCAAGATCGCGGTTGGAGCCATGGGCTTGGAGGATGAGGGCTTTTGGTTTCATGGGCAGGAGTGAGTGAACGTTTTGCGTGAATTATGAAATATGAATATTGAACGCATGGACAAGTTCCTCTACGAGAATTTCTTCAAAAGCGATTTTAAGGATAGGAACTGCAATGACTGTGCCGATTTTTTTACAGGGTAAATCGGCGAATTGTTTTTCAAAGGCGGATACGTTTACTGGCGAGACTTCAAGGAGAAGGCATCCATTGACCTCGCTGAATAAGTCTGAGGATTCAATATTTAGTTCCATGCCGAGACGCCCGCCGATGCACATCTCTGCGGCTGCGACAGCGAGACCACCTTCGCTGAGATCGTGGGCGGAGCAGACTTGGCTGTTCCGGATAACTTGATGCAAAGCGCGATATGTTTGCAGGGTGGAGGCTGGGACATCTGGAACAGGTTTTTGCTTGGCGGGAAATTCGCCGATAAGATAAACGAAGTTGCCCGCATCTTTTAAATCCATCGTGATCGTTTGAGTAATATCTTCCATGATGCCAATTGCGGAGATAAGCAATGTGGGTGGAATGGAATGACGCAAGTTATCCGCGCCGATATATTCATTATTGAGCGAGTCTTTACCACTGATGAAAGGTGTCCCATAGAACAGGGCTGCGTCGTGACAGCCGCGACAGGCCTCAACGAGCGAACCAAGCGTTTCTGGACGAAGCGGATCCCCCCAGCAGAAATTATCGAGGATGGCGATATGGTCTGGGTCCGCGCCAACTGCGACAGCGTTGCGAATGGCTTCATCCACCACAGACCACGCCATTTTGTAGGCATCGTGTTTACCGTGTTTAGGATTGATTCCGTTGGAGAGGACAATTCCTTTTTTTCCATATGTGCCAATTGGTTTGATGACTGCCGCATCTGAGGGAGCGTCTGCCTCACTGCCAGTCAGCGGCTTGATAACAGTACCGCCCTGCACTTCGTGGTCGTAGAGGCGGATGACCGCGGCTTTGCTGGCAATGTTGGGAGTGCAGAGGAGGGAGAGTAGACTTTCTTTGATATTTATGGCTTGCGATGGATGAATGGCGTTTTTTGTTTCAGGCGGTTGATTGTTAATGACTGCTTTTAGTTGTCTCTGTGGAATGCCTTCATGTAAAAAATCATTATCCATATTCACAATGATCTTTGCATCATAGCGGACAATGAGACGCTTATCACCAGTGAATGCGCCTATGTCAGTCAGTTCGGTATCGAAGGTGTCGCACAGTTTTTGTAAATCTGAAATTTTTTCGGGCGATACTGCCACTACCATGCGCTCCTGCGCTTCGGAAAGCCATATCTCCCATGGGGCAAGACCGGGATACTTCAAACGGACTTTGGTCAACTCCACATCACAACCAAGCTTGGATGCCATCTCGCCAACTGCAGACGAGAGGCCGCCCGCGCCACAGTCCGTGATGTCATTGTATAAGCCCAAATCTCGTGCACGAACAATGACATCGATCAGGCCTTTTTCGGTGATCGGGTCGCCAATCTGTACCGATGCGCCTGAGACTTCACCTGTTTGCGCGTCCATCGTCATGGAGGAGAATGTCGCGCCGCGCAATCCGTCGCGTCCTGTCCGACCGCCAAGTACGACGACTCGATCGCCGGTTTGAGGATTCTTTTTGTGTCGGCCTTTGGGGGCGATACCTACACAACCGCAAAAGACAAGTGGATTGGCTGTGTAGCCTTCGTCATAAAGAATCGCGCCATTAACGGTGGGTATGCCAATTTTATTTCCGTAATCCTGCACACCTGCGACAACCCCTGATTGAATGCGGCGTGGGTGCAAAACGCCTTCGGGTAATGAATTTTGATTCGTGTCCAGCGGACCAAAACATAGAATGTCTGTATTTGCGATAGGTTTTGCAGAAACGCCGAGAATATCGCGTATGACTCCGCCGACACCTGTGTTCGCGCCGCCAAAGGGTTCCACCGCTGACGGATGGTTGTGAGTTTCTGCTTTGAAGGAGATCTCGAATTCATCGTCAAAGTCAATGATCCCGGCATTATCGACAAATGCTGAAATAACCCAAGGAGCATTGATCTTTTCCGTTGCGGATTTGAGATATGTTTTTATCAACGAATCGATGACTTCGCCGTTGTCAAGAGTTATTTTCGCTTTGAATGTTTTGTGTACGCAGTGTTCGCTCCATGTTTGAGCGATGGTCTCAAACTCAACATCGACCGGATCGCGCTCTTCTTTTGCGAAATAACTCTGAATCGCTTGCATCTCTGCCAGATCTAACGCAGCACGCCGCTCTTTGGAGAGATCGAGTAGTTCATTAAATGTCAGGGAACGAATGGGGATTGTTTCCACGGCTCCGCTTGATGCAATTTCCTGTGGAAAGGATGGCGCAATTTCGTCAATGCTCCAATGTTGAATGATATTGTTGGCGAGTAAGCTTTTGGCAATCGATTGTGTTGTTGAAATCTGGTCTGAAGTTTTATCAAAGCTTAAAAGAAAACGCTGCCCGGTCGCCGCGCGTTGGATTCCTGGAATTCCGATCTCATGTGAAGCGCGGACAATTTGCTCAGCGACAGGATCGGTCACGCCGGGCCGAAGGGCAATTTCCAGAATAACAGCATCAGGTTTGGAAGGGGGGAGGCGCGCAGGTAATTCTGTCCATGTAGCTGATTGCGTTACCGGGTCAGTTAAAAGTTTGAGAGCCAACTGCTGCAACTCTTCATGCGTCAGTCGGCCCTCGATAAAGTAGAGTTCCTGAACGGTGATGCTTTGCAAATGCCGGAACCCAAGCGCGTAAGCATCGTTTAAATACCCAGCCGTTCTCGGATCATTATTTTTGGTGTGGATTAGAAATTTATATATGGGCATAATGTGTTCCTGTTGGAAACAGCCGTCATTTTACCTCTGGTAATTTGTCTAGTCAACACCTGGGCTATAAGTTTTTGATTTTGGTTTCAGATAAATCCAAAGCCAGCAATTTCTCTCTGAATGCCTTGGAGTATGTCAGGGCAGCTTTGAAATTACCTGCATGGCGCAGATTTTTTGGTCGTTGATCAGAAAGACTTTGTTGCTGCGTTAGCCTTGGTGATGACACCAGTTCGCCTGGTGTATATCTTTAAATTCACCCAAATGGGGAATGGTTATATTGATTCAAAAGCATACAATAAGAAATATAAAGAATTTCTGTTTTGTGACCACGCTTGAGCTGTGGCAAATGATTATGAAGTGTCAGCCTTGTCCTGGGCTGTTGCTCTCTCCTTAGCAAGTCCCTGAAAGGGAAAAATAAAGTGGATGGGTGTTCCCATCCACTTTATTTTTTAAGTACCCGTTTGGGTAATAGACTTACCCATTACCCTGCCTCTATAATGCCGTCAACAAAATAAATTAATTCATTGTAAGGAGAAAGACAATCATGGCAAAGACAATTAAAGAAGTTTTGGAATTGGCAAAAGGCGTTCAGGTTGTGGACCTGCGCTTCATTGACTTACCTGGTACCTGGCAGCATTTCACCATGCCCGTTCAGCGTCTGACAGATGATTTTTTCAATGAAGGTATTCCCTTTGACGGCTCGTCTATTCGCGGCTTTCAGGAAATTCATGAATCAGACATGCTCCTCAAGGCTGATCCTGATACCGCCTTTGTTGACCCCACAGCCATCACTCCCACTTTGGTGATTTCCTGCAACGTCTTCGACCCGTTCACCGAGGAACCTTATTCCCGCGATGCGCGTTACGTGGCACAAAAAGCCGAAGCGTACTTAAAAAGCACGGGTCTCGCGGAAACAGCTTATTTTGCACCTGAGGCGGAGTTCTTCGTCTTCGACGGCATTCGCTACACTTCGACTCCGCATGAATCATCCTTCTCCATCGAATCCGAAGAAGCGTGGTGGAGCAGCAATCGCGAAGGCGGTTTTGGGGGACAGATCCAGCCGAAACGCGGTTATTTTCCAACCTCTCCGACCGACACCCTTCAGGAACTCCGAAACAAATTTATGCTTGCCATGCAAGCCGCTGGCGTCGCAATGGACTTGCATCACCACGAAGTCGCCACCGCTGGTCAGAGCGAAATGTCCATGCACTTCACCACGCTCACACGCATGGCTGATGATCTTCTGCTTTACAAGTACGTTATCAAGAATGTTGCCCGCCAGAACGGCAAGACCGTTACCTTTATGCCCAAACCCATCTTCGGCGATAACGGCTCCGGTATGCATGTTCACTCCTCACTTTGGAAGGATGGCAAGAATGTTTTCTTTGATGAAAATGGGTATGCGGGTCTTTCACAGACAGCTATTTACTATATCGGCGGTTTGCTTAAGCATGCTCCTGCGTTGCTCGCCCTGACTTCGCCGACCACCAACTCATATCGCCGCCTCGTGCCTGGGTACGAAGCACCCGTCAACATCGCTTACTCACAGCGAAATCGCTCGGCCATTTGCCGCATTCCTGCGAACAAAAGTTCCAAGGCAAAGCGTGTCGAGTTCCGCGCGCCGGATGCAACAAGCAATCCCTACCTCGCGTTCTCTGCCATTCTCATGGCTGGTCTTGATGGTATCTTGAACAAGATCGATCCTGGTCAACCTCAGGACCGCGATCTGTACGAATTGCCCGCCGAAGAGAAGAAGCTTATCAAGCAGGTTCCCAGTTCCCTTGGCGAAGTGCTCGATGCTCTCGAAGCCGATCACGAATTCCTGCTCAAGGGCGGCGTCTTCACTCCTGACCTGCTCGAAGAATATATCAAGTACAAGCGCATCTATGAAGTTGATGCCATTCGTTTGCGCCCGACCCCGCACGAATACGTCATGTACTTTGACGCCTAACCGACTGTAAGCCGCTTCACGTTTCGCAGACACTGACAGCTGGTTACAGGCCCATTGGTCTGCAACCAGCTGTCGCCTTATTCTCACACGGTAGGGTGACCCGCCCCTGTAAACACAAAATAGCCATGCACACTACTCTCTTTATCTCCTCATTCGTTCTCGCGATCTCCTTCTGCGCTCCGCCTGGCATTATCACCGCTGAGACAGTTCGCCGCGGATCTGCCCGTGGATTCACCCCAGCCTTGTATGTTCAATTCGGTTCCCTCGTAGGTGACACAACTTGGGCGATCATCGCGCTGACCGGGCTGGCGTTTCTCATTCAAAATCCTGTCGCCAAAACCATCCTCAGCCTGATCGGGATTCTCCTGATGTTCAAACTTGCCTGGGATGCGTTCAAGGATGCTCGCCACGGTAAGGGATTGGATGTCTCGGGTAACGCTTCATCTCGTGGGGATTTTGCCAGTGGCGCATTTCTCTCCCTTGGAAATCCGCTCAACATCGTTTTCTGGACGGGTCTTGGCACAACCGTTTTCGCTTCCATTACAGGCGGTCCGCAACCGATTCATTTTTTTGTATTCTTCGCTGGTTTTCTGGCTGGTGCGATCTTATGGTGTTTTGTAATGGCGGGCCTCGTCGCTTGGGGCAAACAATGGATGACAAATAATTTCTTCCGCTGGATTAATATCACCTGCGGAGCAGCCATGGTTTATTTTGCCATTCAACTTGGTCTGCAAACTGCGCAAAGTTTGATTTAACGAATGGGGCAGAATCTTTTTTCCCTTCTATATAAGTTAGAATCAATTTAATGGAAACCGATCTGATCCCTTCCGAAATAAACGAAACGAAACTGCTTGAAGTGCTTGCGAGCCTTAACCAGATCAGTGATGCGATCAATCACATTGGCCCGGGTGATGTGAACAATAGCGGTATTAGCTTGCAATTAATTGTGGAGAGCGCTATTCGGGTTGTGCCCGGTTCGTCGGCTGTGATCTATATCTATGACCAATCCACGGGCAGGTTTGAAGCGGAGTCGCGCGTATCCGCTCACGCAGAGGGACATGCCCTGCCTCCAAACTCAGTCTATACGGACGATGCGCCGCGTCCCAACGGGATCGGGATACGAACCATACAGCATAGGCGCAGGACATTGTCCTACGAAGAGCAGGATATCGAGGCACATCCGTATTACGCAGCTTCAGGTGTAAATGCGGTTGGCTGTTTTCCATTGATCGTCGCCGAACAGACTGTTGGGATTTTGTATATATATTTATACGAGAAACGCGAATTCACAAAGATCGAACAATTGATGTTGGATAACTTTGTCAATCAGGCGGCCATGGCTATCTATCACGCACGGCGTCTGATGGGTGTCCACCGCGACCTTGCCCGAAAAGAGGATGAGCTAAACCGCCTGCACCGTGCGGGACTTATTATCTCCTCGCGGTTGCGTTTGAAGGAAACGCTTGAATCCATTTTGCAATTGGCTCTCGAAGTGACCAATGCCCGTTATGGGATATTTCGTTTGCTGGATAAAAGTGGAGAGTTTTTGATCACCAGCGCCGTGGGCGGCAGTCACATGGACAAGCCGCTCATTGATAAAATGCCATTGAATGGTAATAGCGTGATGGCTCATGTAGCGCGCACAAGACAACCTGTGCTCATCCCGGATTTACGCGTGGAGCCGTGGTTGCAAATTTATTATCCATTGGATTCTAGCCTGAAAATGCTTTCCGAATTGGCCGTGCCTCTCGTTAATTCAAGTGGACGATTGGAAGGTGTTCTGAATTTGGAAAGTCCGCATGTTGGCGCGTTTTCAGAGGATGACAGCCACATGCTGCAATCGCTGTCCGCCTACGCCATCACGGCGATTCAAGAAGTGCGACTGCTGGATGCCTTGCAGGGAGCTGCACAATTATTGATTTCACAACCGAGTTTGAAGGTGCTGGATCAACTTTGCGTTATGGCGAGCGATCTGCTTAACTCATCGGCAAGCGCGATCTGGCTGGATGACGAGCAGGGGCAATTACAACTGGTCTCGTCAAATGGCGAAATCCAAAATGAGATTTTAAAATTGGATTTGCCGAATGTGTTGACTCTGCCGTTGATGACGGGAGATAATGCAAAAGTGTTGGGAATGTTTGGGGTGTTCTACCCAGACATGGGCGGGCGCGAAGCGAGAAGTGCCAATTCCGAGTGGGATAAAAAAGTGCTGGCGTGTCTTGCAAATTACGCAGTGCTCGCCGTCCAGAACGAGTCACATCAACAGGCCTTGCGTGCATCGCAGGAGCAGCATTGGACTGCAGAGACATTCGCTGCTGTTGGGGATATTTCCGCAAATTTATTGCACAATATGAACAATAAAGTTGGCATCATCCCTGTGCGCGTTCAGGGGATTCAGGATAAATATCGCCAGGTACTTGAGAATGATTCTTATCTGACAAAAAGCTTGAACGAGATCGAACGCAGCGCAATGGAAGCCATGCAGATCGTGCAGGAGAATCTTTCGCATTTACGCCCTATTCGCATGGAAAAAATTCGCATCGCCGTCTGTGTCTCCGATGCAATTCGAAATTTGCAAATATCGCCGACTCTTTTTGTTGACGTGGACGGCTTGGATGCTTTGCCGACGGTCGTTGCTGGCGGGCCAAGCCTCGCTTTTGTCTTCAAAAATTTAATTGAGAATGCCGATGCCGTCATGAATGGGATTGGTGTGATAAATATTCGCGGACAGGCTGGAGATAAGTGGGTGGAGATCTCGGTCATTGATAACGGACCGGGTATTCCACCAGGGTTACACAACCAAATTTTCGAATTGAATTTTTCTTCGCGTACTGGCGCCCAACCCGGTAAATTAGGTTTTGGTCTTTGGTGGGTAAAAACTTTAATGACGCGTCTCGGCGGTTCTGTCATGGTCGAGAGCGATGGTCAGCATGGCGCAACTTTTATTTTGCGTTTGCCGCGCGCGGAGAATTCATCATGACAACGCAAACCCTTCGCGCTCTCGTGGTCGATGACGATAATTCATGGCAGCAAATTCTTGGCGAAATTCTTTCGGATTGCGGTCTTGAAGTGGATGTTGCCAGTAATGTGGATGAAGCTGCGCTTATTCTTAAATCCCAACCGCATCGCCTCGCTGTTGTTGATCTTTCACTTTCGCCAAATGATCACAATAATGTTGACGGTCTGCGCGTATTGGATTCCATCCACCGCCTCGATCCTAACTGCCGCGCTATCCTATTAACTGGTTTTGCCACGGTTGAATTGGCGGTCACAGCGCTCACGGACTATGGCGCTTTTACATTTCTTCGCAAGGAGAGTTTTCACCGTAGTCAGTTCCGCGACATTGTGTACAGGATCCTTGTCAGCCCGCCGTATCTTTCCGCGCCCGCGCCTGTTTCTGGAATTGTTGGAACATCTCCCGCCACTGTGAAAAATACCTCTGACCTGCAGAAATCTCCCCGTGAAAAAGCATTGATCGTGGAAGATGATGCAGGCTGGAGAAGCATCCTAGAAGAGTTGTTGACCGAGGCAGGCTTCCAAGTCCGTTCCTGCGCTGGGTTTGGCGATGCCTTTGGTTATCTTCACAAAGAAAGATTTACACTGGCGGTCATCGACCTGTCATTGGGAAATTCTGTCGATAATTCGAATCAAGACGGCTATCAATTGCTCGGTGCCGCGCGATTTGAAAATATTCCCTCCATTGTTGTAAGTGGTATCACAGAGGCGGAGGAAATTCAGCGGATATATTCGGAATATGCCATCTCTGCCTACATCCAAAAGCAAGCCTTTGATCGTGCTGTATTTCGCCGTGTGGTTGATGAAACAAGATTAAAATTGTCCAGTGAATTGAACGCTTTGACAGCCCGAGAACGTGAAGTGCTGGATCTGCTGGCTCAAGGGCTGACCAACAAGGAGATCGCAGAGAAAATGTTCATCACTACCAATACGGTCAAACGGCATTTGAAAGCGGTCTTTGAAAAATTGGATGTACATACCCGCTCTGCCGCAACCGCCAAGCTAGCCGGGGGATAATATTTCTTGCGTTTATTTTTGCAGGGAACAGGTTAGTGATGATCGGATTGTGGATCAGAAGGGCGGCGACGAGGTAGCGAAAGCAAGGTCAAGCCAGAGACACTGATCAGCCCAATGATGAGTCCTCCGATCCAGATCGCACGTGGTGCGATTGCATCGTTTAGGAATCCGCCAATTAATGGGGCTAACATGCGCGCAAGACCCCATCCAAGCCAGTAAACACTCATATATCTTCCGCGTAAGTTGGCCGGGGCAATGTCCGCAACATATTTACTGGCGGTAGGAACAACGACCAGTTCGCCAAAGGTCAGGATGACCATACTCAACCAGAAGCCATTAAATCCGCTCATCAAAGCCACAGAGCCAACTCCCAAGGCGTAGATCAACATTCCAAGGGCTGTAACAGGCAAGGTTTTGTAATGACGCGTGAGTTGTGTGACCGGGTATTGAATCACAACACACATCAGCGCATTCGTGGTGGGGATCCAGCCGTATAAATTTTCAGGGATGCCGAAGTTGGTATTGGTGTAGACCGGCATTAGGATCCACAGGATGCTTGGAGCGATCAAGCCGATACTGGTGAGTGATACAAATAAGACATATCCCTTGTCGCGAAAAACTTGTGCGTATCCATCCCGGCCTTTAGCCTGTTGGCCGATCATTTGAGTTGCAGATACCTTTTGCTTTTCCAGGGTCTCACGCGCCAGAAAGAAAAGAAGCAGACTATAGATCAGGTAGCCGATTGCGGCACCATAGAAGGCAAGGTTGTAGGAGCTGGCTGCGAGGAAGCCGCCAACTGCCGGGCCGAGCGCGAAGGCCGCGTTGTTTGCAATGCGGCTGACCGCGTAAGCATCCGTCCGTTTTTCTGATGGGATCATATCAGCGAGCATGGCATCTGCGCCGACCTGATAAAGCGGATTGGAAAGCCCAACCAGGATCATCAAGATTACAAATTGCGGGTATGTCTCTGCCCGCATCAAGAAAAAGTATACGATACCGCTAAGGGTAAGGCTGAAATTCATCACCACTTTACGGCCGACCTTGTCTGCCAGTGTGCCTGCCAGAAATGATGAAAGCAACCCGGTGCCGGCGTTGATCGAAATGAGCGTCGCCACAGTGCTTAATGGCATGTTCAACTTCGCGCTTGCATAGATCAGCAGGAAGGGCCAGATCATGCTTCCGCCGGCGGTGCTGATGACCACTCCTGCGATCATCACCCAATATTGTTGTGGATACTCGTTATATAGATTTTTGGCTTTTTGCAACATGGAATGATTGTATCAAAGAGCATTCTGTGAAACTTGAGTTTCAGACAGAATGCTCTTGGGGAATTTTTTGCTTGTGAAGGATTATCTTCTTCTAGAAAATCTGCTATTCGGTTTTTTCCACGACCACGGTCGCTTCCGTGAGCAGGGCGGCGATGGCGCCGACAGCCGCAAGGGTAGGCGCGAGCAGAACTCCTACCACTCCGATTGACAAGGGAATCTCCATCACTGTTTTCCCGTCCTTGTCTTTGATAATGATGCGGCGAATATTGCCTTCATGGAAAAGCTGTTTGATTTTTGCGATCAATTCCTCGCCGCTGATACGAAATTCCTCTGAGTGGACTTTTTCATCGGACATGTGAAGCTCCTTTTATGTAAACCATTTTTCATCAAGCGCAGGCCATTCATCAGATTGCTCTGCGCGTTCATCCCAATTTTCCTTGCCGCTCCATTCCTCGATCTTGATTGCGTATACTGAGGTGGCGCGTAATTCCTTGTCTGTGATCTCACGGTATTCCTTGCCGGCAGTCATGCCTGGAAAATACTTGGAAATCAAACAATATAATAGTTTTTTCGCTTCTTCAGGATCGGTCACCACTCTGGCGGTCCCAAAGAGGATGACGCTTCGATATTGCAGCGAGAATTCAAGCGCCACATTGGATGGAAGCATTCTGCCCAATTCGCTCGCTTCCATGCTGATCTTTGGGTTGCTCTCGATATTTGAACGGACTCTTCCCGTAATATTGGAGTGAAAAACGACTTGATGGTTTTCTTCGTCATACCAAAAAGTTGTCGGGTTGAGGAAGGGCTGGTCATCCACGCTGGTGGCAAGGTGACCTGTCTGAGCTTTTATGAGAAACGCGCGTATCCAGGAGTCGTCCTTGCTTAGATGTGGTCTGCGTTGATACGCGGTGGGAGATTGATTTTTGTAATTGCGGGACACGTTGTTTTATCCTGTTATTGATTGTCAACCAATAAATGCTTGTACCAGGCCCACTGTGCGATGTAACCAATGACCAGAGCGGCGCTCAAGATCAACCAACTCCACCACATAATATCACCAAGTATTGTCAGAAGAAAATAAAGCGAAGTGGTGCTGGTGATGGCGCTCAATAATGCCACTTCAATAGCCATCAAGTTGGCAATGCTATAGGGCTTGTCTGTGGGAGGAAGGGTTCCCAATCTCCACTTAAAGGCTGGCTCGATTTCCTCATGCTGCTTGATGTAAAAATCCTTGATTTCATTCATAGCTTCGACAGATTCATGCCATGCGGCTCGAAGACGCGCAAGTTGTGCCAGGGTTAAGGCGCCCAGGATCGTAAGTACAAAAAATAAACCTGAAAAAGCAGGAGATATGGTTCTTAGATTATCAGCTGAAAATAGCGCGCTAAGAATAGCCGCAACAAGAGAGCCGACTGTGACAAAATAGAACGAAGCGACCCGTGATCGGTCTTCATTTGCTTGAAAAACAGTATTCGCTATATAGTTGTATTCTGCTTTTAAGATTTCATCCGTATTGAGCTTTGGCTTTACTGGCATGTTGTATCTCCTGAATTGAAAATTCCAGATAATTATCGCACAAAAAGACAAAAAAGCCCCGCGTCAACGGGACTTTTTTGGTCTTCAGCAATTTACGGACTACACCTCGAACGCCCATTCACCTTTGCGCATGATCGGTTCACGTGTGCCGTCTCTGTGAATTCCGTCAATATCCATGTGCTCCGATCCGATCATGAAATCGGTATGGATTAGACTCTTATTGCCGCCTTGAGATTGAAAATCCTCGTCTGTCATGTCTATACCGTTCTCCAGGGTGTCGCGATATGCATTTCCAAGCGCGAGGTGACATGAAGCGTTCTCATCAAACAAGGTGTTATAGAAAAGATGCCCGCGCTGACTGATCGGGGAACTGTTTGGTACAAGCGCAGCCTCACCCAAACGGCAGGCATTTTCATCAGTGTCGATCAGTTTGCGGAAATCTTCCCCGCCCTTTTTCGCGGTCACTCTAACTGCGCGCCCGTTTTCAAAAGTCAAACTAAAGTCTTCGATCATCGTCCCGGACAGATTGAGCGGGCGGGTGGCAGTGACGATCCCGTCTACGCGGTCCTTGTGCGGCAGGGTGAATACTTCTTCGGTTGGGATGTTCACTGTGCAGGTGATCCCATTTTTGAATGAGGCTTCCGCGCCTTGCCATATGTGCTTGTCGGGCAGTCCAACAGTCAAGTCTGTGCCTAGGGCCAGATAATGCAGTGCGTCGTAATGTTTGACTGAAAGATAATCTTTGTATTTGGCTAATTTACTGGTGTGATTCTCCCACTCTTGGACTGGGTCTAACAGGTCAATGCGGCAGGCGTTGAAGATAGCATCCCATAGTTTGGATTGTGCTTCATCTGTGGAAATCCCCGGGAATACTTTCCT